>Ga0207001_1001_pt1 | contig 367126 bp, 318 predicted proteins | sample Alteio_BWMinCont_91_FD_153481 | JGI IMG/M metagenome (GOLD analysis project Ga0207001, IMG submission 153481) | Enriched cells from forest soil in Barre Woods Harvard Forest LTER site, Petersham, Massachusetts, United States -... | ecosystem: Environmental > Terrestrial > Soil > Temperate forest... | reverse complement strand
TTAGGTTCAGGGGCATTATTAACCTTAAATGCCGATGGCAGCTATGTTTACGATCCAAATGATAAGTTTGAGTATTTACAAATAGGGCAACATACGACCGATAGCTTTAGCTATACCATAACCGATAATCATGGTGCGACAAGTACGGCCACAGTTACCTTAACGATTAATGCTGAGAACGAAGCTCCGATGGCCAATGCGGATGTTGGAAGCACCACGGAAGATGCGATATTAAGTGTTGGTGTTGCGGCTGGGGTATTATCGAATGATAAATTTGCTGACGCTGGAGATTCGATTTCTGTCTCTGCGGTTAATGGAGTTTTGGCTAATGTAGGGTCACAGTTTGAGCTACCTTCAGGGGCGTTATTAACTCTGAACGCTGATGGAAGTTATGTTTACGATCCAAACGATAAGTTTGAGTATTTACAAATAGGACAACATGCTACCGATAGCTTCAGCTATACCATAAGCGATAATCATGGAGCAACGAGCACAGCCACAGTAACCTTAACGATTAATGCCGAGAATGAAGCTCCAACTGCAGTGAATGATGTTGGAAGTACTGCAGCAGGTACAATCTTAACCGTGAGTGCTGCTAGTGGAGTATTATCGAATGATAAGGTAGCAGATTCTGGAGATACGATTGCGATAACCGCGGTTAATGGAGTTGCTGCAGATGTTGGTGTGCCGTTTGCTTTAGCTTCGGGCGCATTATTAACCCTGAACTCGGATGGAAGTTATGTTTATGATGCTCATCAAGTAAGCCAAAGCGCGACTGATAGTTTTAACTATACGATAACTGATAATCATGGGGCGATGAGTACAGCAACGGTTACTTTAACAATTACTGCAGGGAATACACAAGATCTCACTGCTAATCCATTTACTGCTGTATATGACGAGGATGCTTCAGTAGTCATGGCAGCAGCAGTCAATCCAAATAACGGGTTTACCGGTCAAGTATCGATAACACATCTTGATGGAGATGCTATTACTTCTTATGCATTAGTTCCATCTTCGTTAGAATTTGTGGATGCAAGTAATAATGTAATTCCAATAAATGGTAGTTTTAATTATACTGTGGGTACTGTTGCATTTGCACCTGATGGAACATTTACTATTAATAACATAAATCCTGATGTGTTCACAACGCTTCAAAATCTGCCGAATAATAGTTCAGATTCTTTGGTATTTTCATACGCGGTGACGGATGCTGCCAATAACACTTCCACATCAACGGTTACTGTTACGATTAACGGTGAAAGCACTGCTCCAGCAATTGTGACAGATCAAAATGGTCAACCTCTCATTAATTCTGTTGCTAATCAAACTGCGGTTGATGGTACACTCTATTCATTCGATGGCAGCCAATATTTCTCTGACAAAGATATGGGTGTTAATAATCACGAAGCACTTACCTATAATTACACTTTTACAGATTCTCAGGGTAACACCTCAATATTGAATTCAACAGGCTCAACAACAGGATTAAGCTTCGATCCCAATACAGGTATTTTAAGTGGTAACCTCTCAGAGTTTGTAGCGGGTCTAGGCGGCACTGGAGTTGTGACGGTCACTGCACAAGAAGCAGATGGACCAACTACTTCACAACAATTTAACTTGACGTTCCATGACGAAGCTCCAACGGTAAATCCAAATATAACTTCAGGAATGTTACATCAAATAGCAGTAGAGGGAACACCCTATTCCTTCAACATCGCAGGTGATTCTTCTAATCCTGCACTTTTTGTAGATTTGTTAGATTTTAATGGGGGAAGTTCAAACGATGCAGGACTTGTATATTCAATTGCAAGTGTGATTCCTGTAAATGCTAATGGTGATCAAGTGGGTTCCCCACTCGTTGATTCCTCTAACAACCCGTTATTACCATTAGGATTAACCTTTGATCCAAGCACCGGAATCTTAAGTGGGGCACCCGATGAAAGCACTGCTGGCAACTTTTATTCTATTACAGTTTCTGCAAAAGAGGCCGGACAAGGTGGACTTTCTGCTACACAAGCCTTCACTCTATCAGTACGTGACGAACCTTTAACCACTAATCCTATATCACCTCAAACTGCAACGGAAGGTGTACCATTCACATTAACTGCTTCCACAAACAATGCAGACCTTAATGCTCCGGATCCGGTTACTTACTATATCTCTGAAAATGGTATTTTTAATCCTACATTACCATCAGGCTTTACCTTTAATTCTAACACTGGAACATTAAGTGGAACAGCGGATGATACCAGTATTGGTACCCATAACTATACAATTTATGGGCTAGAATTCGGTGGATCGGGCACGGGGGCTTCATTCACTTTGAATATCGTTGATCAATCTTTTTCCAGTGGACCTTCTTCGACAGTCACATTGAACCCAGCAGGAACAACTGAAGGAACACCACTGACAGACATCAATGGTGCTGCAATATCAGTCGCTCCTTCTTTTATAGAATCAGATGATGGGGGATATTCTTATAACATTACAGGTGGAAATTTCCCTGCGGGTTTGAATTTTGATATAAACACAGGCATTATCAGTGGTTCGCCAATAGCTGAAGGAGGCACGTATACCTTTACGGTTAATGCACTAAGCCCAAATGGGAACGCATCAGGCAACTTTAGTATTGTTGTGAATGATGAACCTTTAGGCACTACAGCAAGCACCGATACAGCAAACCCAACGGCTCTCGCAGATGGTACTGAACAAACAAAGTATTCTGATCTTTCAGGAAATTCTGTTTCTGTAGCTTCTTACTTTACAAATCCCGATCAATCCGATCCCAATGAACAACTTCACTACAGCATTGTGGGAGGAAGTTTACCTACGGGACTTTTATTTGATAGTAATACTGGAATTATCTCTGGGACACCAATTGCATTACTATTCGGTAGTGATGCAGGAGCTATAGGAACATTTAATTTCTCAGTACAAGCTCAAGAATCCAGTGGTCAAAATCCAGTGGTAGGTGATTTTAGTATTTTGATTCATGATGAAACTGGTGAAACATTAGTAACAACGGCAAGTCAAGACTCACAGAATGCAACAATACTTGCTTCAGGAACAGAAGGGTTGCCTTATTTAAATAATGATCTCCCGATTTCAATTGCGCCTTATTTATTCGATCTCGATGCGCAAGGTGTAGCATCCGAAGTGCTTCAATATAATCTTGCCGTTGGACAACAATTACCTTTAGGATTGGTTTTAGATAGTGCAACGGGCAAGATAAGTGGAACAGTGGATATGAGTGTTGCACCTGGAGATTATGTCTTTGAAGTTATTGCAACACAGCCATTAACTGGGCTAGCCCCAGTAGATGGTTTCTTTAAAATTACAGTAGCTGCACCACAGGCAGGAAATCCAGATGTGGCTACTTCTGTAGAATTCAAGCAGTCAAGTTTTGGTGAGGACGCTATCAGTTCACTCGTCGGTAGTGGTCAAAGCTCAGGGGGAGGAGGTGGTTCAAACTTTAGTATTTTAGCAAATTATATTGGAATAATCACCACAACCGATCTTGATAATGATCCTATTAATAAAACCCTGATGTATACTAATTATGATCATGCTGCAACACAGAATACACCTGCGTCGTATCAATTACATTTTTCGGACCCAAATAATACTGCAAATCCAGGTATTGTTACTTTAGATGCTCAAGGTCATATTTTTGTACACTTAATACCATCAGCATTTGAAGGTCTTGGAGTAGGGCAGTCAGAGCAATTATACTTTAATTACACTGTGGAAGATGCAGCAGGTGCAGCACTTGTTGCAGCAAATAAGGATCCAACAGGACATTTAGTCACTTCGACAGCCACTTTCACAGTCAATGGTGATAATGATAGTTTAGCTGTCTATGCTAAAGTACCAAACATTTTAGCCTCTGTTGATGAAAATGGAAATAATGGTGTAATTGGTGGTGGTGGACCCGGCGGACTTCCCCCTGGTGGTGGACCTGGAGGCTCTCCTCCTGGTGGTGGACCTGGTCCTGGTGGCGGACCTGTTGGACCTCCTCCTGGTGGTGGCCCGGTGAACGCATTACCTGGCATTACATTCCAAGCTTCGGATTTAATTTCTAATGTTAATGGTGATGACGATGCACCGAGTGCTATGCTTTATATTCCTGTCACTGATGTCATAACAAGCAGCTTAACTGGTACAGTGAGCTCAACGACAACTTCGACAGATTCCTCTGGTAACCTAGTAACCACGATGATTGGTCCACAAGGTCAAGTTGCAATTACCGGTAATTCTTCTGGAAATGTCGTCATTATTAATTTTGTACCCGATGAAAATTATTATGATCATTTAAGCGGCGGTAGTCCCACAATGCTTCCTGAGACGGCTGCCACATCGTTCTCATACACCGTTCACACCACGGCTAATGCATTTACTGTGTCGGATTCAGCCAATATTACCATTACGGGTGTTAATGATCCGCCTGAGGCAACGAACCCAACTGCTAATTCGATTGACGCTTCTAAAGTGACTTTCAATGCAGATCAACTTCCATATCTACAAGTTTTACCGAATCCGAATGGCTTAGCGACAGATGTTGACGATAATCACATGTTAACCATTGTCTCTGTACAAGCGACAAGTCAATATGGTGCAACTATCTCTATCTCTCAAAATGGACAACAGGTGCTCTATGATCCAACAAACTCTGCACAGCTTCATGGTCTTGCTTCAGGCGTCAGTGTCTCGGATACTTTCACTTACACCGTGCAAGATGAATTAGGTGCACCAACGATGGGGACAGCTACGGTTATTGTCACAGGACCAGATCTAACCGCTACTAATTACACTGCAACCTTAAATGAAAACGATCCTTCAATTACCAGCTTTACCGATGCAAGTGCGGCAATCTCCGGTTCTTTATTATCTGCCGTCACACATCAAGATTCTGATCCATTAACATTTACTGTTACACCATCCTTACAATTGCTTGATGCTAGCAGTAACCCAATTTCCATAATACCCGTCAGCGGTAATTTTGGTAATTTATCAATTACGAATCCAACAACAGGCGCATTTTCAATCAGCAATTTAGATCAAGCTGTTTTAGATCAGCTTTATACTTTACCCACGGGACAAAGTGATACCATATCATTTAATTATCAAGTAACGGATGGTCCTCATACTGAATCTGCAACTGCTAATATTATCATTAATGGTGATGGCGATTATGTTCCATTAACTGTAAACACAAATCAAGACAATATCCCAGAAGGTTCTACGACACCTGTTATATTTACACCCGGAGATTTAGGGCAATTAGGCGGTACGGAAGATAATTTCGGATTAAGTATTGTGGGTGTAACTGACCCCAATAATCCTAACAACTTACTCACATCTGGATCAGTGACTCTAGCCAGTGGTGCAGTGGTTACAATAGAAACAGATGCTAATAACAATATTACAGATATTAAATATGATCCTTCGAATGTGGTTGTTCCTACAGGTCAAGCTTCTCAAGTTGATAATATTAGTTATGTCTTGAGTGATGGTGTAAGCAGCTTCGTTGGTGATCAACAAATTTCAGTTAATGCACCCGATTTAACGGCTTCAAATTATACAGGCATTGCATTAAGTGAAGATGATCCTTCCATTCAAGCAGGTATAATGGGTACATTACCCATTACCCATTTTGATGATTCAACAGATTCAGCTCCATTAAGCTTTATAATTACAACACCTTTACAAGTCTTGGATGGAAATAACAATAATGCGGTCATTCCTATTACTCCGGTTGGTAGTGCGCTTGGGACTATTTCATTTTCTCAAAGCACCGATAAATTTGGGGGAATTCATAACAATTTTGATATATCGAATTTAGATTCCGCCGTGTTAACTCAACTTCAAAACATGCCCGCGGGTCAACAAGATATATTATCATTTAGTTACACAGTATCTGATAGTGATGGAAATAGCAGTCAAGCAAGTGTTTATATTCCAATTAATGGTGAAACAACAGCGCCTTTAGCAGTTGCCTTTGGTGGTGGTAAAGGGGGAGGCGGCGGAACATTTTTAAGTAATCTTACCCCAACAGTTGTAGAAGGGAGCACCTTTACTTTGCAGGCAAACAATTTCTTTGCAGATATCGATAATGGTATACCTAACAATGAACCCTTATATTTCACGTTCAACACTTCTTTTGTAGATGCTAATAATAATCCAATTGTACCTGCTTGGATAACTTTTAATAGTTCTGGACAAATATCTGGTACACCCGCAGAAGCAGATGCCGGCTCCCATGGAACTATTACTGTGACTGCTCAAGAATTTAATGGCCCAACAACTAGCCAGACCTTTAGTTTATCGGTAGTCGATGAGCAACCCAGTCTGATTGTTCCCATTCCCAATATTAATCAACATCAAGTAGCACAAGAAGGGGTACCCTATCAGTTTTATTTAGGTGCTGATCCAAATAACCCTGCTAATATTGGATTCTTTACAGATCATGTGGATGGAGGTGCTGGGGATGCAGGATTTACTTATACATTATTAGGGGTTACTCAAATAGCTAATGGAGTTCCACCAGGGGGTCCTTCGGGACCTCCTATGGGTCCTCCTCCGGGACCTACGGTATCCTTACCACCCGGAATAACATTAGATCCCAATACTGGTTTATTGAGTGGAACACCGCAAGAAGCTAGTGTGGGACAATATGTAATAACCGTTAGTGCTCAAGAACCCTTTGGAATACCTCTTACCCATTCCTTTTCATTAAACATTTTAGATGAGCCCTTGACGGTGAATCCAATTCCTCCACAAACTGCAGTTGATGGTACGCCATTCTCGTTCACAGCCTTTGTGGCTAATCATGCTGATGCTGATCCTTCTACAGTATCTTATTCTATTACGGATGCAAATGGTAATCTGAATCCCATTTTACCTAATGGTTTAACCTTTGATAGTACGACGGGAACATTAAGTGGAACACCCAATGAGATTGGTGTAAATAGTGCTGGAAGTCCTTATAGTTTTATCATCCATGCGCAAGAACTTGGAGGTGCAGTTGGAACAGGTGCAACCCTTTCTTTGAATGTGATGGATGAAGCGCCGGTTGTCGTTAATCCTTCTGTAGAACAAATTATAACCCAAGGACAAAATAGCTCATATGATGTTACACAACTATTTAGTGATGCAGATGCAAACAGTTTCAATGAACAGCCGTTGACTTATACTGCAGAATTGGTTGATGCGAATGGTAATGTACTTGTCGATTCTTTAGGTAATCCATTACCATTGCCATCTTGGTTAGCACTTAATGGCAGCAGTTTAGTCGAAAGCAGTCCTCCAAGTAATGCAGTAGGAAATACCTATGTTCAGATCACTGCTGAAGAATCTAACGGTGTACCTGCATCTGCGACAGTAACCATTAATGTAGAGTCTCCTCCTGTTACAACAAGTCCAAGTGCTTCTGTAGACGAAGATACGCCAGCGACATTTACTGTCGATCAACTGATCACAAATCCTGGTAATAATCTTAGCTTTACTATTGTAGGATTGAGTGATCCTACTACCCCAGGTAGTAGTTCTACATCGAGTGGTGGTTTACCTCCTGACCCGTTATCTTTGAGTGATGGTGCAACGGTATCTGTTGATAGTAATGGAAATTTGATTTTTGATCCAACGACTTCATCAACTCTAATAGGATTATCCTTAAATCAGACACAAACAGATTTGGTTAATTATACCGTTGAAGATCAAAATGGAAATTTATTTAATGGAACAGCTTCTGTTACTGTTGCAGGAGATAATGATAATATTCCTATTATTACTAATCCATTAACGGTAGCCAGTGTTGATGAGGATGGAAATAATGGATCAGATTTAGTTACTACCCATCGATTAGGTGCAACTGTTAGTAGTAGTAGTACGGGTGTCACCATCATGGCCAGCGATTTAATTTTTAATGTTCGAGAATCTGGAGATTCTGATGTTTTGAATACGGCAGTTTCTACAGGTAATTCAGGTAATTTATACATTTTGGCCAACGACTTTATTAATGCGAGCTTATCAGGTGTCAATAGTTTAACAGGGCCCAATAGCCTGCTTACACCCACAACAATGGATCCCAATACGGGAGACACATTAACCACAATAGTAGGAACACAAGGTCAAGTTATCGTGGATGGAGATGTTAATGGAATATTGCAGAGTATCAATTTCCTTCCCGATTCACACTATTATGATCATTTAAGTGGTCCTGTAGGTAGTACACCTGCTGAAACAGCAGCAGCCAATTTCAATTATACCGTTTATAATACAGGCGGATATTCTGTACAGGACAATGCAACTATTACAGTGACAGGTGTAGATGATGCCCCGGTAGCCACTAATCCAACAGTTAATGCGGGTACAATAGCTCCTATCACTTTAGCAGCAGACGTATCTAATTCACAAAATCTAACTGGATTAGCAACGGATGTCGATGATAATCATCATTTAACGATTATTAGTGCAGGTGAACATAATATCTTACAAACTGCACTATCCGGTATCCTTATCCAAGAAAGTCAATTGGGCGTTGCCGCTACTATCGATAGCAATGGAAATTTACTCTATGATACAAGTTCTGCAATTGCCTTAAATAAGTTTTCCGCGCTCCCAAGTCCAATAACAACGTTACAACCTGGCGCATCGGTAACAGATACGATTCATTATGTGGTTGAAGATCAATCCGGTTCAATAACCTCTGGCACAGCATCGATTGTGGTAACAAATAATGTGATTAATCATGCACCCGTTGTTATCACACAGACTTCAGGTCAAGTATCTTATACACCGGGATTTTCAACTGGTTTAGACTACTCCTTACAGGTATCGGATGTCGATGATCAATACCTCACTAGTGTTACAGTTCAAATTACGGGTAATTATGAAAATGGTCAGGATTCTTTAATATTTACCAATAATCTATTTGGAATGCAAAATGGCACTCCTGGTGCTCCCAATATACAAGGACAATGGGATAGTGCAACCGGAACATTAACCTTAACTCCGATTGATGGTTCAGATGGAATTCAACATTATGGACAAAATACTGCCTTTATCGGAGATTTCAATGCTGCTTTAGATTATGAAACATCATTCTTAAGTAATTCAAATGATTTCACTGTTCGTACAGTTGCTATCACAGCCAATGATGGTGAAGCTACGAATAATTTAAGTACACCCCTTATAGAATCTCTATACCAACCATCCAATTTACAGGTAGGTATTGTTGATAAAGAAGGGAATTTTGGTTCTGATCTCTTGGGTACTAACGGACAACCTGCTGGATTAGTCTTCCCCACAACAGTTACTTATGCCCCTGGAACTCCGACAGGACCGGGTGTGACTATCAGTTTAGCCGATCTTATTTCGGATGTAGCTACAACAACCGATCCCAATAATTCCAATAATGTTATAGATACCATCGATGCCAGTGGCACACACTATTCTAATTCTAATCTGTTTATACCTTATACAGACTTAGATACCAGTTTCTTAACCGGATCAAGTGCTGATTTGAATAGCTTAAATAGAGTTGGACCGCAGGGTACCGTTAATATTAATGTTGATGCTAATAACAATGTAGTGAGCTTTACTTATATTCCTAATACTGATTATTTTGCTCATCTGAGTGCTTATGAAAGTCAATCGACGGCGTTTGATTATGTTATACATGATAGTTCTCCCAATGCAACCACCACAACACTGGTCGATAATGCAACCATTCAGATTGCTCCACAGTTTAATGACCCTGTACCCACTAATCCAACGGTTCAAGTCTTCAATCAACAAGCTATCACCTTTGTACCTGATAGTAATCCAATCGTTCCTTTCTTGCCTGGTGCTCCAGGACTTGCAACGGAAGTGGATGATATCCGCAATTTAACCGTCATAGGATTTGCAGATTCGAATAATAATGTAATCATCGATCCAAATACAGGAAATCCTACTACACAAATAACAGTCACCGATTCCAATGGTAATGCAGTTGGAACAGCTTCATTAACTCAATTCTATAATGGAACCTATGGTATTATCTATGACCCAACTTCATCTGCCTATCTGCAGACAATTAATAATGTGGCCTCAGAGCAATTTAATTACATCATAAAAGATACCCAAAGTGGTGCTACCGCAGAAGGAACCGTGCATGTTAATGTCGCCCCTTCTCTCATCGTTAGTAATGGTAATATTTTAGCTACAGTTGATGAAAATGGTAACCTTCCGGGACAAACGGCAGGATTGGGGGTTAATGTAGACGCTTCTGCGTTGCTCGCCAATGTATCTATTAACCCAGCTGAAGTGGGAGATAGCCTATTACCGATTAAAATAACCGATTTAACTGCCCCTAACGGAACTCTATTCGTTAACCCTGGACCCAATGTGACTGTAGATAGCATTACTTATAAACCTAATCCCAGTGCGTTTGCCTATCTGGGTGAACATGGTCAAGCTACCGATAGTTTCACTTATGTTGTACACGATAGCAATGGGGCATTTGCAACTGTTACAGCTGATTTCATTGTAACTGGTGTTAATGTTCCAGCAACTTTAAGTACTTCATCAAGTGCTACTTTGGAGTATACCGATAATGCACCTGCAACCCCTATTGATCCGAATATTCAAATTTCTGATCCCGATAATACGGATCTAGCAAGTGCGACTGTTCAAATTACGAGTAGCACTTATCAGCCCTCAGATGTCTTAAGTGTGATTAATTCTAACGTGCAAGGATTGGATCCAAACAATCCATCAACAACGTTTGATGGTGTAACCACTTTGCATTTCTTAGATGGTTCCAATATCATCGAAATTTATAATAATGGTATCTTAAATTTATACATTAGTGGTGCATCAACATCCTTGGGAGATTTTCAATCGGTTTTAGATAATGTTTCTTTCTCAGGCAGTTTAGAAGGTACGCCTGCTCGAGTAATCCAATTTTCAGTTGATGACGGTCATTCTCAAAATAACATAAGCAATATCTTAAGTGAAAAGATTATTGATGAAGCTCCACAAATTATTAATTCATCTGCTCAGCCTTTCATTCAATCGACTGAAATCAACACAGTCGATCTCTCTACGGTTATTAATGATCTGGATAGTAATAGTCCTAATGAAGTAGGATTAACCTATAGCGTTGTATCGGTGTTTAATAATTTTGGTCAACCTATCGATTTCTCAACATCACCCTTTGGATTATCTCTTAACGGGAACATGTTAACGATTGCAACACCCGGATCTGTAGGTGATTTTGAAATAGTAAACATAAAAGCTGTAGAAGGGACCCAAACTGCCATTGCAGGGGTTGAACTTGCAGTTTCTGCACCGAGTATTACAGTTGGCAATGTAGGTGAAGACGGCTTTAATACGGTTGATGCATTAGGTTCAGGTTCTCCTCAGAATCCACCATCCTCCTCTTTTGATAGTGAAACCCCTGGCCCAGGATTAACAGTATTGGCTAGCGAATTATCCGCACACGTTCATCCAGCAGGCCCAGGTGCAACCGTAAACGATCTAGTCACGATATTAGCGAGTGATGTTAATACTTCAACCTTGGATGGTCAGGTCACCGTTACTCAAGATGCTAATGGTAATTTAGTTTCTATCAATTTTGTGCCTTCTAGTACAGATTTTGAGAATCTAGCACCAGGACAATCTGCTGATCAAACCTTTACGTATCAAGTTTTAGATTTGGCAACAGGTATTAAAACTGATCCTATTACCGGTCATATTTCTGTTATAGGAGAAAATGAACCGCCCGTCATCAGCACAAGCACGGTGACACCCACAAGTTATACCTTAGATGAGCCTTCACCTGTTTCAGTGGTGATTGATCCGAATATATCGGTTTTTGATAATGATACCACCATTGCCAGTGCTGTCGTTCAAGATGTCAACTTCAAATCGGGAGATGTGATCATACCCAACGCAAGTTATACTGCACCTTTCCCAGATGGTGCAATCATTACGCCCAGTTATAATAGTTCACTGGGAATACTGACGTTTACAACAACTGCTGGAAATGCCACTTATTCTGATTATCAAACTGTATTGGATAATGTGACTTTTGAAAGTGAAAGCAGTTCAAGTGATTTATCAACCCGTAACATATCATTTACAGTATCGGATAATTTTGGTTTTAATAGCACACCTTTGGTAGATCAGATAACCATGATAAACCCTGTGACAGCAGTGGATGACTCTTATACAACCGTGACCGATCCAGGTACTAGCAATTTGGATCCTGGCTTATTGACGATTAGCACCTTGAGCGCTCTCAGCAATACAACCTATAGTTCATTTGATATTGCTCAAGGTGTATTAACCCAAAATGATTATGCACCAACAACGACGGGTAATTCGCCAATCGAAAATAGCAGTACTCAATTTATAATTACTAGTTTACAATCGCCTGCAGGGGCACCTTCCTCATTACCCGTACAAGTGGGTGATTATGGTGGAAATGTTACCTCCGTTGCAAATACAGCCTATGGAAACGAGGTGTTCTTAACCTCCGATGGAGTTGTACACTTTATTTATACTCAAGCATTTTTAGATTCTGTCGCGTCGGGAACCTCGGTAAATGATACTTTCCAATATTTCGTAAAAGATCCATTCTCTGGGTTGATATCCCCGAATCCTGCGACAGTGACATTGAATGTGACTGCACCTGTAACGCCATTAACTGCAGAGCCGATTTCCTACGCTAGCAATGAAGATGCTACTAATTTATTTATTTTCGCTCAGCAGATATTATCTGTTGCAATTAAAGATTCACAGCATACCTTCGATACTTTGAGTATTACAAACATACAACCTGTTGGTCCTCCTGCTTCTACTCCTGTCGGAGTTTTAAATACTAATACCGGCACTCCTGGCATCTATACCTATGATGCAAGTAACTATGACCCGCTGTTATCTAAATCGAATCCGACAGGTTTTGATCAGTATAGTTATACCATTGCCGATCAACACGGAGATACATCGACAAGTACCTTGACCATCCATGTCAATATTGATACTCCTGTTGTTGGAACGATAACAGGACTTTCAGTCAATAAATATGGTGGTTCTGCAAATACTGATAATTTTGGATCGGGTCTTTTGATAACTCCAACAGATTTGATTCAACAAGCCATTAAAGACTCACCTGATCCTAGCCATGATTCTTTTGTTATCACGGGGGTTAGTGCCAGCAGCGATGGGGTTCCCATTACTTTTGATGGTTTTAATTACCATTATGATCCAGCAGGTAACTCTACTTTAAATAGTTTACAGCCAAATGCTCAAACCACGGATACTTTCCAATTTACCGTAGAAGCATACAATTCTGCACATCAAGATACGGGTCTAAGTGCCACTGGAACAGTTGCTATTACTGTGACGGGTGTTCCCTATATTCCGCCCACTGCGGCAGATGAAACTGCACCAGTCACAGAAGATGCTAATGGTGCTACAGTTGTATTAAGTGGTTCGGATGTCAGTACACCGCCTCTGCAATTTGCCATCGTCAATGGTCCAAGTCATGGAACCATTGCTACCAATAATGGCGTACCTATTATCACAGTTGATTCAACAACATCTTCCAATGGAGGCTTCGGAGAAACTGTTAATGCACATGTCAACTATACTCCTAATCCGGGATTTTATGGCACAGATTCCTTTACCTACAAAGTCAATGACGGAATCTCAGATAGCAATGTGGCCACGATCACTGTCAATGTAGCACCTGATACTGTTTTACCTGTTGCAAACGATGTTGCATCCATCAATAATCCTATTGGTACGATTGAAAATACTGCAGCACTTATTACTTTAAGTGGAACAGATTCCGATACCGATGGACAAGTTTTAAGCTTTATATTACCCAGTCTTACAACGCTTCATGGGGGAACATTAACGGTTACACAACCGGCCCAAACTACATTGACTAATCCAGGATTGGTTGCAACAGAAGGGTTAATCTATACACCTGCTCCAGGTTATGATGGTGCAGATAGCTTTAGTTATAATGTGAATGATGGTACAAATATAAGTCTGTCGGTAACAGTCAACCTCACTGTAGCCGAAGATATTCTAAGCATTAATGGTACACCGGGTACAGCAAGTGTGCCAAGCGTTGCAACACCCGCACAAGAAGACGGGGCTTATACATTCCATACTGGTTTATCGTTTAACGATCCAGATGCTAATGCTGCTAATAATACAGGAATTCAATATAGTATCGTTAATACAGCCAATTCAAGTTTACCTGCATTGCCTGCTGGTTTAAGCTTTAATACCAGTACAGGAGACATTACAGGAACTCCGACTGATGCAGATGTAGGAAATTATACCTTTACAGTGACTGCACAAGAACCCAATTCAACCACCTCGGTATCGAATGTCTTTAGTTTAGTTGTAGCTGATGCACCATTAGGTGTAACGAGCTTGGCAGCATCGGATATAAGCCACAGTGCTACTTTACCCTTTGCTGCAGCTGATCAATCCTACGTTATTAATTATTTTGATAATTCAGGAAAATTTCAAACAGCACCTGTTTCCATTGCTTCCTTCTTTACAGAGACAGATGATTCTGTCATTTATGCTCTAGTTCCTTCTAATTCAAGTGATCCGACAAGCATTGGAGCAGGTTTACATTTGAATGCATCAACCGGTGTTATTTCTGGAGTGACCAGTGGTCCTGCGACCACATTGCAATTTGAAGTGAAATTGACAAATGCAAGCGATTCAGCAGATCCTCCTGTTTATGGATTCTTTAGTCTGTCCACAGGAGATAACAGTTTGAGTGCATCCCCAGCTGCCTCTGGGGTGGCCATAGGATTAGGAACAGCGACAGAGACATCAAGTTTTTCAGCAAATGTGAACTTGGATAAATACTTTACAGAAACAGAAGATTCGTTAAGCTATTCACTAGTGACCAATCCGTCTATTTTACCTGCGGGTTATAGTGCAAGCTTACCAGCAGGTTTAACGTTAGCAGCAAATGGACAAATCAGTGGAATTTCGATGGCTGAGAATGGACTGGTTAATTTCCAAGTGATGGCAAGTGATGCTCAGGATGGTACATCTGTTATCGGTAATTTCAGCATCAATGTTGCGGATCAGGGTTTAACATTAACTCTTCATAATAATTCGAGTATTAATCCACAAAACTTGAATCCAGCATTCGAGGCTCCAATATCATACGGAGACAAAAGTATCAGCGGTTACTTTACAGAGACAGATGATAATTTGCATTATACGGCAGTTGGGTTAGCAAATACTGGTTTAAGCATTGATCCTGGCACGGGTAATATTACCGGTCAGCTGGTCAGCGACGGAATGAACGGTGCAATTCCTATCACAGTGACTGTAACCAATAATTCTGATCCTACTGATGCACCTGTTCAAGCATTCTTTAATATACCGGTGATCGATCAGGGGCTGACTGCTCAAAATATTAACAATAATGGTCCAACCCTATTGGGGGCAGGGACAGAAGGTGCAACCTATATCAACAGTGTAAGCAGTTATTTTACAGAATCAGATGATAATTTACATTATGCTGCGACTGGATTAGCGGGTACTGGCTTAAGCATGGATTCGGGCTCGGGTATTATTTCTGGCCAGCTTATCAGCGACGGAGTGAACGGTGCAATTCCTATCACAGTGACTGTAACCAATTTGTCTGATCCTGCCGACCCATCTGCACATGTGAATTTTAGTATACCGGTGATAGATCAAGCATTGGCCACCCAAAATCTTAATGCAAATGGTCCAACAGTGTTGCCTCCTGGCACGGAAGGAGGCTCAAGCTATTCGGCCAACATCAGCAATTACTTTACAGAAACCGATAATAATCTACAGTATAGTGCTCCAGGATTATTGGGTACTGGCTTGAGCATTAATGCGGGCATTATTTCTGGAACACCCAATGTTGAAGGAACAATTACATTTGCTGTAACAGTCACAAACGGGAGTGATCCGACTGATCCCGCAGTAATAGCTAATTTTGTAATCAATATTGCAGATGAACAGTTAATGAGTAATCAATCGCAGCCAATACATATTACTACTGATGCACAAGAAGGTTCTGCTTATCTAGGGGCTGTAATCAATGCATCAGATTTTGGCGATAAATCCAATCCATCCGATGTCACTTTTGTTAGCAGCCCGTTACCTCCTTGGTTGAGTTTAGATTCATCAGGTCATTTAACCGCCAATGGAAGTACTATTGTTACAGATGATGGAGATGTGAATGGAAATGTAAGCTTTACTGTTACCGCAACCGATGCAGGGGGTTCATTTGCTACTAACACCTATACACTACATATTGATGATCAAGCATTATCAAGCACAACTTCTTCATCAAACCAAGGTGTATTAAGTCCAAGCACAGCCGGCACTCAAAATTATGATGTTCAATTATCATCTCCAAATTATTTTACAGAAACGGATGATGGTTTAACATTTAGTCCAAGTAGTTCAAGTAATTTACCGGCTGGATTGAGTATGGATGCAAATGGTCATCTTACTGGAACTGCGACCAGTTCGCTTCCACAAACTTTCCAGGTTTCAGTGACAGATAGTGCTGATCATTCTTCTCCAGTAATAGGGTATTTTGCAATCAATGAACCTTCCGCACTTTCACAGACTTATAACATGAATCAATATGATAATGTATTGGTAATTCCTTATAAATTCCATGAGGCGCAATATTTAGCAGCAAATACAAATGAAGGTGCTCACTTAACTTTGGATGGCTCAAATGCCTTTATTCCAAATAATAGTATATTGGCAGGAGATACTGGATTGGATGGAAGCGAGACTGTTACTTTCTCAAAAGTGTTCTCTGATGTTGCACAAACACACGCACTCTCAGGTGCTTCTGTTGGATTAAGTGGTGGAGTGGGATCAGATGCCACAAGTGATAATATTTATTTTGATGTCCCAAGCTCTTTCACTGGTACAGCTTATTTTACTTATACGTTAACTGAACATGCATATTCTACTTCTGGTCAGGTAGCAGTCAATGTTGCTCCTGTGACTCCATCACCCTATGATGTAATTTCTGGGTCTAGTACAATGAGCTTTTTTGGTAACCAAACTATTGTCGGCTCTGGAAGTGGCACCACCGATATTATTGGAATATATTCTGGATCTCAATTTGGAGGTTCTGCTAGTGTTTATGCTAATGGTTCTAGCGGAGATTATATTGGAAGTGTCTCATTCCCTGCATCCGGTCATCTTCCTGCTCACACTGCGAGTGAATTCGGTAATGATAGAATTTCATCAGGAATTGGTGGTAATACTACAATATTTATTGGTAGAGGTTCTGAAAGTTTATATGCAGGTTCTGGCCCAACCACCTTTGCTTTTGTTAATGGCGCAGGACAAGGTGGCTCCAATAATCATGTTGATACTATTTACGATTTCCAAAGTGGCGTTGATCAATTTTACTTTCAAGGTTTAGCAACAACATTAGGCTATAATTCTTTTGATTTGAGTTCAATATTACAAACGAATCAATTCGGGGGTCAGGCTGTACCATTATTTACAACAATTAATTCTGCAACCAATGGAGGGTCGGAAATTTTACCACAAAATAATTTGGCAATCTTTAGCGAAGACGTCTCAACAGGAAATCTATATTGGCATAATAATTTAGCAGTACAAGGTGCAGTTTTTTCTCAAAGTGGAAGTTTAGTCAGTAGGGGAACCGACTTTGATAGTGGTAATCCTACATGGATAGCTCATTTAGATAATCATGTAATTCTAACAGCAGCGGATATTCATTTACTATAAGATCAAACAACTTAGAGTCGGATCACTGAGCCGACACCTTAAGCACACTTTGCTCCTAAAAGCAACTACACTAAAGAAAGAGTCATTGCTTTAATTTACTGTAATTACTTGTAAATACACTAAAATGGAAGTAAAAAAACAACATTTTTTAAAAGAAGCATTAATAGCCTGTAAGAAGGCATTCATTTATGTGGCTGTTTTTAGCTGCTTTGTGAATATTTTAATGCTTACGGTTTCCATTTACATGTTGCAAATTTTTGATCGTGTGTTTGCAAGTCATAGCCATGATACCTTGATATATTTAACTGTTATTGCCGTTTTCGCACTGGCTATTTTATCTGTATTAGATTTTTTGCGCACAAGAATTTTGTTGTTTATTAGTCACTGGTTAGATAATAAATTAAGCCCAGAGGCCTTACATCGCAGTGTTGATGATTTGTTAAAAGGTCAGACCTACGCACCACAGTCATTACGTGATATTGCGACCATCCGAGGGTTTTTAGCAGGTTACGGTATGCTTGCCATTTTGGATGCACCGTGGGTTCCGATTTATCTTTTTGTGATTTTTTTATTACACCCCTATTTGGGTATTCTTGGGACCATTGGTGCCATTATATTGTTTACTTTAGCTATTATTAATGAACGAACCACTCGAGAATTGGTGACCGAGGGAAATACCAATGCCATGAAGGCACAATATCAAATATCAGCAACGCTGAGAAACGCAGAAAGTATTCAAGCCATGGGTATGTTGCCATCCATCATTAAACGTTGGTTTGGTGAAAATCAAAAACTGTTAACTGTGCAAGCTTTAGCCAATAAACGCAGTGGTTTAATTTTAGCATGTTCAAAATTTTTTCGGTTTACCATACAAATTTTTGTTTTAGGCTTAGGTGCTTATTTGGTGGTCGATAACCAATTAACCTCAGGATCGATGATTGCTGCTTCTATTATTTTATCTCGTGCTTTAGCACCCATTGAACAAGCAATTAGCGTGTGGAATCAATTTTTAAATGCACGATTAGCTTATAAAAGACTGGATGATTATTTTGAAAAACCTTTGCATAGAACGGGTGAAATTTCTTTACCAAAACCCAAAGGGCATGTCACCGTTGAAAATGTGGGGTATGTTCCACCTGGGCTGCCTGGAATGCAGCGTTATATTTTAAGAAATATTCTATTTGAAATAAAACCGGGAGAAACTTTGGCGATCATTGGTCCTTCTGCAGCAGGAAAAACCAGTTTAGCACGATTATTGGTGGGGGCGTGGGCACCGACTGTGGGGAACGTTCGCTTAGATGGTGCTGATATTTATGCTTGGGAACGTTCTGAAGTGGGTCAATTCATTGGCTACTTGCCACAATCGGTTGAATTATTTTCCGGCACTGTCAAAGCCAATATTGCGAGATTAAAAGATGCTTCAGATGAAGAAGTGATTAAGGCAGGAATGGAAGCAGGTGTACATGAAATGGTACTCCATTTACCAGATGGGTATGATACGGTTATTAACGAGTCGATGCAAAATCTTTCTGCTGGACAACGGCAGCGTATAGGACTTGCGCGCGCATTATTTGGGGATCCTCCTTATATTGTTTTGGACGAACCGAACTCAAACCTGGATGCAGACGGAGAGCGAGCATTAATTAATGCATTACTTAGAGCAAAACAACGGGGTGCAACTGTAGTATTTATTGCACATAGACCCGGTATTGTAAAAATTGCGGATAAAGTATTGGTGCTTAGGGAAGGTGTTATGCAAATATTTGGTCCGGCAGAAGAAGTTTTGGCAAAATTAAAGGAATTTTCTGTGGGATCCACTGGATAAGAGAGTAAGTTTATGAGTGAACCTAGCAAGAGAAAAGACTTTATTGATTTACCCAAACACCCGGGTACTGAAAAAACCAGTCGGGTTGGGTTGATAGTCTTAGTTGTTTTTGTTGGTGGGTTTCTTGGCTGGGCTACCTTTGTTCCTTTGGAAAGTGGTGCGGTTGCTTCAGGGAAGATTGTGGTAGACACCAATAGAAAGACAGTGCAACATTTGGAAGGGGGTATTGTTAATGCAATATTTGTAAAAGATGGATCGAAAGTCAAAGCAGGCGATAAGCTGATACAGCTTGATCAAACTCAAACGGAAGCCAATTTAAAATTATTGAAAGAACAAACCAATTTATTACTTGCAAGAAAGGCAGCTTTAGAAGCTACGAGAGATAAACTTGATCATGTTGTTTTTCCCCAAAGGTTAATAGAACAAGAGAATGATCCAGAGGTTAAACTGGAAATGAAAAATGAAGTAGACTTATTTGAAAGCAGAAAAAATACTTTAGCGGATGGGATTGATACGATTCGAGTTAAAATTGATCAGATAAAGAATGAGATCGTAAGCTTGCAGGCACAAGTTAAATCGAATGGCGATCAGCTGGCTTTGGTGAATGAGGAACTGAAGTCGTGGGAAGCACTTGAAAAAACAAATTATATTGATAAGCCAAAAGTATTGTCGCTAAAACGAGATGCTACTAAGCTAGAAGGTGATAAAAATGAACAATTGGCTTTAATTGCACGAGCTGAACAGCGTATTTCTGAAGCTCAATTGGAGATAACCAATTTAATTGATACCAAAGAAAATGAGGTTTTAAAACAATTAGAGGAAACACAATTTAATTTGGTTACCAATTTAGAAAAAGAAACTGCAGCTCAGGATGTTTTAACCCGTTCTACAATTACTGCACCCCAAGAAGGCACTGTTTTAAATTTAAAAGTACATACCATTGGTGGGGTAATAGCACCGAGGGAACCGTTAATGGATATAGTACCTGAACAAGATAAACTGGTGATTGAAGCCAAAATTAATCCACTCAATATCAATGTGGTTCGTCCTGGTTTATTGGCTAGGGTTCGATTGTCTGCCTATAAGCAGAGGACAACACCTGCTTTAGATGGTGTTGTGGAGTGGGTGTCTGCAGATATCGAGCAAGAGGAACGAAGCAATGAAATGTATTATTTAGCTCGGATTAGTGTGGATGCGAGTCAATTGAAGCTTCTTCCAGACGTAACGTTATATCCTGGCATGCCGGTACAAGTGTTAATTATTGTTGATAAACGAACGCCGTTAGAGTATTTTTTAAAGCCAATTACAGACAGCTTTAATCGTGCGTTTAGAGAGCAGTAATTAAAATGTCTTCGTTTTTCGAAGTGGAGTAATATCTTCACATTGTTCTTGAATGACAGTTCTAAACTCCGGATCGATGGTTGCCCAATCAACAATGTCAACACGGATAGGAAGATCAGATTCAGAAAAATCCTCTCTTAAGTTGCTCAGAATTTCTAGTGAAAGGGGTGTATTGCCCATTACGCAAAGATCAAGATCTGAGTATTTTTTCACTTTTCCTTTCACGCGCGAGCCAAACACTACTACACGTTGGTACGGTAGATGTCGATTCAGAATTTCCCTTACAGTTTCCAAATGATCATTATTTAGATCAATCATAATTTGTTTATCCGTCTTTCCAATTGTTCTAAGAAGAATTGTACTTGTTGAACAAAGTTAGGGATTGCTTGAAAAACTTCTGTTGCTTTAGCTTCATCATAAGCATGACTGGTTTTATTGCGTGCCTCTCTAAATTGAAACCATAGCTCAATTTGATCAATTAGACCAATTTCAGCTGCTAATCTTAGTAAATCTCTGAAATTCATTTGATCGATATTTTCAGCAGTCGGATGCTCTTCTTCAATATAACGTTTAATAAACTTAATGCTGAGTTCATAGGTGTATTCAAAACGTTGTATACAAGCATCACGGACTTCTAGATCTTCTGGATTTAGTTTGGCACGGTTCATAGCTTTTGTCAGGCTAATAAACGTGTTTTTAAGTGGATATATCCTTATGGTTGTCATTTTTTATCTCCAATATTAAATTTAAAATACTTCTTCCTGATGATTAACAGTTTTGTATGAACTTTTAGAGAGTAATAGATCAGCATCTGCATCTAAGGTTTCACCTGTTAATGGGAGACTGTCTGGCCCCATTAAATAAAGATAGAGGGGTAACAGTGCTTCTGGATTAAGCAGTGTACTATTATCTTCTGCGGGATAGGCCTCTGCTCTCAGTTTGGTTTGCACGTATCCAGGATTAATGCCATTAACACGGATATGAGTATTCTCTTCCAGTTCAGCGGCCAGAATTTTCATCAAGCCTAAACATCCGTATTTGCTGATTCCATAAGCCCCCCAGTAGGCTTTACCCTGTTTTACTATATTATCTAAAGTAAAAATAATGGAGGCATTTTCTGGACGTTTAAGTAAAGGCAGCGTTGCTTGGCTTAATAAAAATTGACTATTTAAATTGACTTGTAATACTTGATACCATTGTTCAATTGAATAATGTTCAATGGGCGTTAGTGACCCCAACATACCTGCATTGAGTAATAACCCATCTAATCGTCCAAAATGCTTGTCAATGTTATTTTGTAAATCTTGATAATCTTTAGGCGTTGCATTGGCCAGATTCATGGGATAGATAGCGGGTTTGGGATATCCTGCTTTTTCGATTTCGTCATATAAAGCTTCTAATTTCTTCAAGCTACGAGCCAATAGGATGACTGTAGCGCCATATTTAGCATAAGCTTTTGCCATTATATGGCCTATACCACTCGAAGCCCCTGTGACCAAAATAACTCGATGCTGTAAGAGATCAGATTTAGGCGAATAATGGTGTATCATCACATAGTCTCCTTTCTTGCCTCTACAATATTTGGGCGGACACGGAGGCCGTCCCTACAAATTTGGGCGGACACAGAGGTCCGCCCCTACAATAATTCCACTTAGGATAGCGCCTTCTAGCGTTGCTGGGTAGCCTGTTTGAGTATAGTCTCCCGCTAAAAATAAATTTGAGACGGGTGTGATATGACTGGGCCGCATAGACTCTATTCCTACCTCACACGAAAAAGCAGCTTGCTTGTCGGTGATCACTTTATAATCAATTGGATTTCCTAAATTAGGATCATAACACTTAATTTCTTGAGATACAATTTTAAGCAATTCTTCTTGAGTCATTTTTAAATGTTCTCCTTCTCCTGTGATGATCACACTTAAAATTTTTGGATTTCCACTAAACCCGCGATCAAAAATCCAGTGACTGAGAGAATCAATAAAACCAATCATGGGTGTTTTAAATTGAATGGGATTTGAATACTTAAGATAAACGGTAGTAATAGGCTGGTAAGTAAACTTATATAAGTTCTCGTATAAATTTGAACATGTCGTATGCGACTGCAATAACTTAGCCGCAACTTTGGGTGGGGTTGCGAGTATCACTGTATCTGCTTCAAAATATTGATTGTTTGTTTTAACACCAATACATTGGTTTTTTTCAATAACAAGTTCTGTTACGCGTTTTGAACACAAAATTTCATGACCGCGCGTTTTTAAAAAATTTAAAGCTGGCTTAGAAAATAACTCACTTAAATCACATTTTGCAAACAAGTAATCAGTCTGATGACGCTTTTGATTAAATACTTCTTTTAATACCCGCAGGAATACTTTTGCAGAAGCTTTTTCTATGGGAGTGCTTAAAGCAGCTAGAGCCAAAGGGCCCCATAAATTTTTAATTAATGAAATAGGTTGATTCGCATTATGTAAAAATGTTTTAATTGTTATATCTTCAGAAAGTTGAAAATTAATTTTACGAAGAAGTTGCCAGAATTTCGTAATCGCCAAATATTCTGTAAAAGATAATCCTTTTGCATTAAAGAACCCCATAATCAAATGAAGGGGTGAGGGTAATTTCGGAAATTCTAGTTTCAGAGAAAGAGCTGTTTGGGTACTCTGGGAATTGCTTTGTAACATCTGAAGATGAAAGGGGATCCTTTTTAGAACTGTCTGTTCTGGTATATTTAATTTACGTAAAAGATTTAGAAAATTACTATAAGCGCCGATTAAAAGATGCTGCCCATTATCAACGATATCTTCTCCAAAATTAATTGAACGAGCTCTGCCGCCTGCTTGAGGCGCTGCTTCCAAAATCGTTATGTGATGATTTTGCTCGGCCAGCTGTAAGGCACAAGATAAACCTGCCCAGCCAGCGCCAATGATAAGGATTTTCAAATTTTCACCTGTTCTCAATTGTCATTTTGAGTCGATTTTTTTATTTTTCGAGACATGCGCCAGGCAATCCATAGTTTTCGAAGTGGTGTTAATGCTATTCGTTGATGTAATACTTGAAAATTTGTTTTTTCAATTTCTTGTAATAGGGTAAAATAAATTTCAGCCATAATTAAGCCGCTGCGTTGTTTGTAGGCATCATTAATGGGTAAAAGAGTTTTTGCTTTTTCATAGTAGCTTCGAGCACGGGTTGCTTGATATTGCATTAATGCTTTAAAGTTTTCTGAATAAGCTTGATTTAAATTAGAATTTGTTTGATCTAAAATTGAGTGAGCAGTTAAGGAAAATTGGGAAAGCTCTGTTTCAGGAATATAAATGCGTCCTCGTCTGGCATCTTCTCCAACATCACGAATGATGTTTACTAATTGAAAAGCCAATCCTAAATTTCTCGCATATTCCAGAGTCTTAGAGTCGCTATAGCCAAATATTTCTGCAGCAAGTAAACCTACCGCACTGGCAACACAATGACAATATAAGCGTAAATCCTCAAAAGTTTGATATCCTTGATAATTGATATCCATTTGCATTCCTTGAAGGATTTCTTGGAGTAAGTGTTTTTTTAAGGGGAAATGATCTAGAGCTGTTAGTAGTGCTATACCTACGGGGTGTAAGGGTTTGCCTAAAAAGATTCTTTCTACTTCTTCATACCAAAACTGCAGTTTCTTAAGTGCAATATCTCGTTCTTGGCATTCGTCGACAATATCATCCACTTCACGACAAAAGGCATAAACTGCAATGATGGCTTGTTTCTCTGTGGGTGGTAAAAAAAGAAAGCTGTAATAAAAACTAGAGCCACTTTGAGTAACTTTTTGACTGCAGTAGTGATCGGGGGCATTCATGAGGAACACTCTAACAAGAAAAAACCAAATTAGGCAATTGACAAAATTTTTTAGATAGGTGTTTTTATCGACGCCCGCTATTTGTCCCTACTCTGCGCGCTTTATATGAGGTTCTCATTGTAGGGGCGGCCGAGGTTGTTTGCCCTTCTTCTACATTATTTCTCTTTCTCTTAGATGTTGATACTGCAGCAATAGTGGTGGTAGCGACAACTGGTTCAGCAGGTGCCACAACTGGTCCCACAGCAGATGCTGCGGACAATCCATGAGTGGTTGGAAAAATATGCCCAAAAGCAGGCGTTGCAGTGGGCCAGACAAAGGGTTGAAGTCTAGCTGCAGCAGTGAACAACAATGGTTGTGGATGCGATGTATAAGGAACCTGCATGTGAGGCCACAATGCTGAATACCTTAAATCAAAGAATTGTGGATGGGGTACAAGTGGTAAACCATAGATTGGTTGAGCTTCTGGAATTGCAAACGGCGCGCTAAAGGTCAATTGAGCTAATGGTGCGGGAAAAGAAGTCGCAGTGGTCGGTACAGTAGGAACACTCGGCTGCGCTAGTGCTTCTAGAGTAGGAGTAGCTAATTCCCTAGACGTCGCGGTCAGTTGAGTTAAAGGTGGAAGAGGAGAATCTGTGGTTGTGGGTGCAGCGGGAATGTTCGGTTGAGTTAAAGGTGGAGAAGAAGCTGCAGCAGTAGGAGCACTCGGCTGAGCTACTGCTTTTGGAGAAGCAGCTGATACCTCGACAATATTTGACGAAGAGGAAACTGATCGAGATCGAGTAGTTTCTTCTTTTTTTGTATGTTGATTCACAATAGCAATAGCTGCGGGTTCTCCGGCTTCAGCTGCCTCTATTAAATATTGCCATCCTTCTTTAATATCATCGGAAAAATTCCTCGGTCCATTAAATTTAATTCCACCCAAAATGATTTTGATTGCAGGGAGACATTTTCTTTTATGTACAGCAGCATTGATTGCTTTTTCAATTTTCTTAGCATCCTGCTCTCTGTTTATTTCTACGAATAGCCTATCAAGAAGTTTATGTTGTTTTTCTTCATCTTGTTCTGCAACATACTGAAAGTAATGAAAAGCAACTGAGTGTTTTGTAATATTCAACAGTGCATATAAACACAGGTTGTTTTTTGCCATAATGCTTTCATTGTGGATGGCTCTAGAAAGAGATTCAAAAACCTGCTGTGGTAATGTAAAGCCAGAGATTTTTACAAGTTTTATCAGTTCTTTTAGAGGATATCTCTCTGTAACAGGAGCAGTTCTAATATTAAATTCCATTACAGTCGCCATGTATCACCTCTTCAATATTTGAAAAATAGTAGTAATATGTAGAAAGTATCCCAAACCCTTAATTTGGGTCTATCATAGATACTTTTTCGTGCATAAAGACGTTGAATCATCCTTTTGAGGGAAGCAATGATTAAACGGATCTCAAATCCAAAAAGACCCTTTAATCTTTTTCCTAATTTCTGTCCTTCATTTAATAAATTTTCAGCTCTTTTTAGTTGAGTTTCAATGAGTGCTTGAATTTCTGGAGAGCTTTGACGAGCACGAATGTTTTCAAGCGAAACATTAAACTGTTGCATTTCGTCTTTAGGAAGGTAACACCGATTACGGCTCTGAAGATCGGGATCTAAATCTTGTAGAAAATTAATTAATTGAAGTGCGGTACAAATTTTATCAGAATCTTTTAAGTTCTCTTCAGTTGCGTTCTTGGTTAAATGTAATAACAATCTACCTGCGGGATTTGCAGAATATTGGCAGTAATTAAGCACTTCATTAAAATTTTCATAAGAATTCTTTACAACATCTTGTTTGAAAGCACGCAATAGATCATAAAATAAGGAGAGCGGCAAATTGAACGTTTGAATGGTATCGGCTAAAGCCATAAAATATAAATTATTCATGGGTAATTTTTTTTCTATATTGTCTAACTGAATCCAAAAATTATTGAGTTCTTTAAGACGTATTTCTTGAGATAAGTCTCCTTCATCGGCAATATCGTCAGCGCGCCTTGCAAAAGAATAAATTGAGGCAATGGCTTGTCGAAGTTTTTTGGGTAAAAACCAGGAGGCAACCGGAAAATTTTCATAATGACTATGGGCAAGTGCTTCACAGGTTTGATAGGCATTCTCTAATTCATCTAATTCTACTTTTTCTAACGTTGCCATCGCTGATCCACCCAGGGTAAAATTTCGTCAGCATGATGTACGTAGTGATCTGCTTCCCACAATCTGGCTTCTGAAAAATCTTCAATATACCCAAAAAGTGCAACAATGGTTGCCATGCCTGCTGCTTTTCCGGCTTGGATGTCACGCTCTGCATCTCCAATATAAATACACTGTTCGGGAGATATTTTTATTTTTTGACAAGCGTATAACAAGGGATCGGGGTGGGGTTTTGGGTAGGGGGTGGTATCACCACTCACAATACACGCTGCGTGTTTGGCCCATTTCATGCTTTCTAGTAAGGGATCAGTTAAAAAGCCCGGTTTGTTGGTAACCACTCCCCAGGGAATTTTTCTTTGATCAAGTGTTTGTAACAATTCTAAAATACCAGGGAATGGCTGGGTATATTTGTTAATATTTTGTTGATAAAGGCTTAAGATATCTTTTTGGAGTTCCAGAAAATCTGGGTGATCTTTGGAGATCCCAAAACCAGTTTGAATGAGACTTTCTATACCGTGTGAGACAGCCAGTCGTATGTTTTGCACTTCACTGCGATCATCAATAATTGACATATTTTTATTTGATCGTAGGGTATTGATAACATGAACAAAATCGAGAGCGGTATCCAGTAGGGTGCCATCTAAGTCAAATAATAATGCCATAAATCATTAATTCCGATTAATTTCAATTAACTTCGAATAGCATAAGCCAAATAGTTTACAGAAACATTAGTATTTAATCTAGCATTTTTAGTGATGGGATTATAGTGAAGCCCAGCTAAATTTTTAAGCTCTAATCCGGAAGTTAATAACCATTTATTGAGTTCGGAGGGCTGAATAAACTTTTCATAATGATGGGTTCCCTTGGGAAGTAGATTCAACACATATTCGGCACCTAAAATGGCTAATGCATAAGCTTTGATGGTTCGATTTAAGGTTGAAAAAAATACTTGCCCCTCTGGCTTTAACAATTTTGCACAGGCAGAAATTAATGAAAGGGGATCGGGTACATGTTCTAACAGTTCCATGCAGGTGACAATATCAAATTGTGCTGGGTGCGTTTCTGAAAAGTTCTCTGCCGTGACGGCTTCATAGCTTATTGGGGGAGATTTTGCTTGGGCCTTACAATTTTCAGTATCTTCATCAGTAGTTTTATCAATATTTTCAGCAGCATGTAGTTTTGCAACTTCTATCAGCGCTTCACAAGCATCAATACCGGTCACAATAGCACCTCTATTGTGTAAACTCTCAGTTAAAATGCCGCCACCACAGCCAATATCCAGAACCGATTTATTTCGGAGTACACAATGATCGGTTATGAATTGTAAACGGATAGGATTTAGATCGTGTAGGGGGCGACACTCGCCATTTTTATCCCACCAGTGGGGGGCTAAAATTTCAAATTGAGCAATTTCAGCAGCGTCTACATTCATGGAGTTTTTATTGCTTTTCCATGGGTTTTTTCATGAGTTTTGCGCGCATCGGGAAAGTCTAATGCTAAAGTGAGTGTAGTTGATGCATCTTTATGGCCCTGATCAGCTGCTTTTTGTAACCAGTGTAAGGCAGCGGGGAGATCTTGTTCAACACCTTTATTTTCTAGTAAAACACAGCCTAATTTATATTGAGCCTTAACTTCACCTTGTTCTGCAGCTTTCAGTAACCACTTAAGACCTTGTTTTACATCTTTAGAAGTGCCATAGCCTTCATACAACATTGCACCCAGGTTATATTGGGCTTTAGCATGACCTGAGTTTGCGGCTTTTTCGTACCATTTTAAAGCTTCTGGGGAATTTTTTTGTATACCTTGACCATTGTCGTACATGACACCCAAATTAAATTGTGCATCAATTGAGCCTAAGCTTTCAGCTTTAAGGAATAAGCGATGTGCTACTTGTAAATCCTTTGCAATATCTCCATTCCCATGGTAATAAGCCATGGCGCGATTATAGGTGCTTTGTACATCATCTGCATAAACAGGGCGCATCATACAAAGGGCCGCAATAATCAATGGGGCACCCAGCATCATCATTAAGCGAAATAAAGGTGATCGATTTTTCATTTTACATACGCTCCAAGGGTTTAAGTCCTAATAAAGAGAGTCCCTGATGCATCACGTCTGAAACTGTTTTGCATAAGAGCAATCGACTGTTTTGTTGGGGAGATCCTTCTACACGACATTGATGAAAAAATAAGTGAAATTTTTCTGCTAATGTGTACAAATAATCTGTTAAACGACTGGGCAATAATTCTCGAATGGTATTATCGAGTACTTCACTGAATTGACAAACGAGGAGTCCAAGTGCAATTTCTTCTGGTTGTTCCAATACTATTTTTGCACCACTGGCTATTAATTGTGGAATGTCGCTGTTTACTTTGCGTTGAATACTTTGGATACGAACATAAGCATATAATAAGAAAGCAGCGGTATTTCCTTCAAATTTTAACATTTTATCGTAGCTGAATACATAGTCGCCTAAACGGTGACAAGATAGATCGGCATATTTGATGGCATTAATGCCTAAAATGGTTGCAGCCTCATCCATATCCATTTCTTCACTATTTTCTTTATGACGCTCTAATAACAGTGTTTTGGCTTTTTGGATTGCCCCTTGAATTAAGTCTATGAGTTTTTCAGTGTCGCCAGATCGGGTTTTAAATTTTTTGCCATCTGGCCCAAGAACTAAGCCAAAGGGGACATGATCAACTTGAACTTTGTTGGGGTTATAAAACTCCGCCTTTTTTGCGGCTGCAAATACCATTTGAAAATGAAGCGTTTGTCCTGCATCTACCACATAAATGATCCAATCGGCTTTTTCATCTTGGACTCTATGTCGGAGCGCTGCCAAATCAGTTGTGGCGTAGTTATAGCCACCATCTTTTTTTTGTACAATGAGAGGAAGCTCATCACCTTCGCGGTTGGTAAATCCTTCAAGGTAAATGCATTTTGCACCCTCAGAAATTGTGATAAGTTTTTTAGCTTCTAATTCTGCTATAACATCTGGGAGATGAGGATTATAGAATGATTCTCCTCGTTCAACTATTTTAATATCTAACAGTTTATAAATTTCTTCATATGCCTGTCTTGAAATATCACAAATTTCTTTCCAAATTCTTAAGGATACGGGATTGCCACTTTGCAGTGCCACGACTTCTTGTTGCGCTTGGGTTTTAAATTCAGCATCATTATCAAAGCGCTGTTTTGATGCTTTATACCACTGAACGAGTTCAGTGGATGTGGCTTTAACAGGGGCATTTTCAGTGATTTCAGGTTGAATGGTTTTAATGTAAGCAATAAGCATACCAAATTGAGTGCCCCAATCGCCAAGATGATTTAAGCCCAGCACATTATGACCTAAAAAGCGGAATACTCGAGCAAGGCAGTCACCAATAATGGTGGTACGAAGATGTCCCACATGCATTTCTTTAGCAATGTTAACGGAAGAATAATCGATAACGACTTTTAAGTGTTTGTTGGGTAAGGTGACCCCTAAGCGGGAATCGTGTAATTGCTCGTTTATAACAGAGGATAAATAGTTAGTGTCTAGGGTGAAATTAATAAAGCCAGGCCCTGCAATTTCTATTTTGCTGAAAAGAGGTGTTTTAAGCTGTAAATTTTCTTCAATTGCTAAAACCAATTTTTCGGCAATTTGTCTTGGATTTTTTACGTTTAAATTTAAATCTGAACGTTTTACTAATTTCATCGCACTATTGCATTGGTAATGACCGAATTGAGGCTGGGTTGCTTCAGTAATGTCTATCAAATCTGTGGGGAGCAGACGCATAGAAAACTCTGGAAAGGCGCTTTTAAGAGCATTTTCACAGCAGTATTTGATCATAATGGGAAAGTTCATCGGCTGACAACCCCTTAGTCAGAAGTTAGAAGACGATCATATCAAGGTGGAGGGGGTAAGTCAAGGGGCTTGGGAGGGAACTGAAGGAGTGGGAACTTAAGGGAATTTGTGATAAAATCTTTGATTCTTATCCAACAATGATGTGTGAATTTTAGGAGCTTTGTAGTATGGCAGAAATAGCCAAAGAAATAACCCCAGTTAATATTGAAGATGAATTAAAGCAATCCTACTTGGATTATGCCATGAGCATTATTGTTGGGCGAGCATTACCCGATGCACGCGATGGCTTAAAACCAGTTCATAGACGGGTTTTATATGCGATGTATGAATTAGGGGTTGAGTGGAATAAGCCTTATAAAAAATCAGCGCGTGTGGTTGGGGATGTGATTGGTAAATATCATCCGCATGGTGAAGTTGCTGTTTACGATAGTATTGTGCGCATGGCACAACCTTTTTCTTTGCGTTATATGCTTATCGATGGTCAAGGAAACTTTGGATCGGTTGATGGCGATCCTCCAGCTGCTATGCGATACACAGAAGTTCGCATGTCCAAAATTGCGCAAAACATGTTGGCTGATCTTGATAAAGATACCGTCGATTTCTATCCGAATTATGATGACTCCGAAATTCAACCAGTTGTTCTCCCTGCTCGAATTCCCAATTTATTGGTGAATGGGGGCTCTGGTATTGCGGTTGGGATGGCGACGAATATTCCGCCACATAATTTATCTGAAGTGATTGATGCCTGTTTAGCCTTAATTGAAAATCCGGATTTAACTATTGATGGCTTAATGAAATATATTCCAGGACCTGATTTTCCGACTTATGGAATTATTAATGGTCGTGCAGGGATTATTGAAGCTTATAAAACCGGACGAGGGCGTATTTATGTTCGTGCCCGAACTAAAATTGAATCAGATGAAAAATCCGGTAAAGATTCTATTATTGTCCATGAACTTCCTTATCAGGTCAACAAAGCGCGTTTAATTGAAAAAATTGCGGAATTGGTCAAAGACAAAAAAGTTGAAGGTATCACTGCATTACGAGATGAATCCGATAAAGACGGTATGCGAGTGGTTATAGAGCTGAGACGCGGAGAATCAGCCGACGTTCTTATCAATAATTTATATTCCCAAACACAATTACAAGTGGTTTTTGGGATTAATATGGTGGCTTTAATTGATGGCCAGCCTAAGACTTTAAATTTAAAAGAATTACTCGATTGTTTCTTAAAACACAGACGCCAAGTGGTTTCTCGTCGTACGGCTTTTGAATTGAAAAAATGTCGAGAACGCGCGCACGTTTTAGAAGGATTGGGGGTTGCACTTGCCAATATTGATCCGGTGATTGCACTGATTAAAGCTTCTCCTTCTTCGGTGGAAGCCAAAGATAAATTGGTTGCTAAAGTTTGGGCACCGGGTGTCGTTGCCGATATGTTGGGTCGTGTGGGCAGTGATATTTGTCGGCCGGAAAATTTAGAACCGCAATTTGGTCTGCATACCGAAGGGTATCGATTATCACCGGTGCAGGCACAAGCCATTTTAGATTTAAGGTTGCATCGTTTAACGGGTTTAGAACAAGAAAAAATACTGGAAGAATATAAAGAAATCATTGTTACCATTCAAGATTTATTGGATATTTTGGCCAATCAGTCACGGTTATTGCAAGTGATCCGAGACGAATTATTAGCCTTAAAACAAGAATTTGGCGATAATCGTCGCACTGAAATTTTAACTGATCATCTTGATTTGTCTATTGAAGATCTGATCAGCGAAGAAGATCGCGTAGTGACCTTGTCGGCAGGGGGCTATGTGAAGGCTCAACCTTTAAGTAGTTATCAGGCACAACGTCGTGGCGGTAAGGGTAAGGCTGCGACTAAAGTCAAAGAAGAAGATTTTGTTGAAAAATTAGTGATTGCCAGTACGCATGATACTTTATTGTGTTTCTCGAGTGTTGGTAAAGTGTATTGGCTGAAAGTTTATGAAATCCCCGTGGCGAGTCGTATTTCACAAGGCCGCCCCATTATCAATTTATTACCTTTACAAGAGAAAGAATGCATTAGTGCCGTATTGCCTATCCGAGAATATACCGAAAACAAAATGGTATTTATGGCAACCCGAAATGGAACTGTTAAAAAAGTTGCCTTGACTGATTTTATGCGTCCTCGCAACAGTGGCATTATTGCCATCGAGTTAGATGAGGGAGATGCTTTAGTGGGTGTTGATATCACGGATGGAACACGAGATATCATGTTATTTAGTAATTCCGGTAAAGCCGTTCGATTCTCCGAGGAAGATGTGCGCACCATGGGTCGTTCCGCTCGAGGAGTGAGAGGCATTAAATTACAAGAAAATCAAAAAATGATTTCTTTAATTGTTTTGGAAACCAATGGCGCTGCTATTTTAACGGCTACTCAGAAAGGATTTGGCAAACGAACAGAAGTGGAAGAATTTGCGTCGCATGGTCGAGGTGGACAAGGAGTTATTGCAATCCAGACTAGTGACCGAAATGGAGAAGTGGTGGGTGCTGCTCAAGTCCTTGAAACAGACGAGTTGATGCTGATTACCGATAAAGGAACCTTGGTTCGTACTCGCGTGAGCGAAATCTCTTTGGTGGGTCGTAATACGCAAGGGGTAAAACTGATTCAATTAGCAGAAGGTGAAAATTTGGTTGGCATGCACCGCATAGAAGAAATAGAAAAAGATGAGGGAGTTGAAGGTCTTGAACTGGATGAAGAAATAGAAAAAGATGAAAGTATAAGTATGGGAGAAGAGAATACAAAGGAAGGGGAAGGTTCAGATTCAGATTCTGTAGAAGATTTATAAGAAATCTCTCTCATCATGAATATCATTTATGCCTTAACATCCCCCCGATGTCACCTCGCTAGCGCTCAGTAACATCGACCCCCTGTGAAGGGGGCGAAAAAAACTCATTTTTATAGATTATTTCTTTTAAATAAAACAATTGAAGTTAACAAAAACCGATATATAGCAATAGCATAGCAAATATAAATATGTAGGTACACCGAAATATTATTATCATAAGAGGAACACTTCTCTATTTCCTGCATCTAAAACCTAGATAAGTACATATTTTATTTAGGAAAATATAATGGCAGCTCATCATCCCGTTAGAGGTTCACACACTGTTGAGGATCTTTTAAGAAGAACTGCTATTAGTGATCCCAAAAAAATGAACGATAGGTCATTTGGGCATATACACATGGATAGTCGTTTAGGAGGGAGTTTTTTAGAAGGAATGGATTTTCTTGATACAACCGGAATCCTGAATTCCTATTTAGATTTTTATAAAGATGATGCAGATTTTAAGTTAGCACAGGACATATTTGATACTTGCAGAGATAGGTTTAAGGATTTACCCAAATATAAGAAAAAATTGAGAGAAATACCAAAACAGGATATCAGTGATGGTAATTTTTCTGCGGGTCGAGATGTTTTGGCCTTTCAAAATATTGCAAAAGAACTTCTAGAAGATCTCGATCGTTTTGGAAAAGTTTTTGTACCTGGGGGCTGGGCGGGCATTAGAAAATCACCCGGTCATATGATGATGTATGAGTTGCAAAAGATCGGTGGCAAAATATTTTTACTGGTACATAATACCGGTTCAGGCATACAGTTCCATTCAAAATCCAAAGATACCTTTAAAGACAAATATAGTCCTGTATTAGCTTATGAGTTTGAAGATACAGAGGCAAATAGAAATGCTTTGATAAGACAAGGACTTCCTGAACTTCTTATGACTCAAGTTGTGCCTAAATGGGTTGACAAAAGCACTCCGTTTTCAATAGCCCAACGTTTTAATTTTACTGCTGAAACGTTATACCAAGAAGTAATCCCAACAGCATTAAGAAAAAGTGTTATTGGTTATGATTTCAATCTTGTTAATTCTACAATCCCTCCCAATATAATGAATTTAAATCCCTTAAATAAAAGAAAAGTGCATCTTATACGCTATGGAGATGAAATATGGATTTATGGTAAAGGTTTAGATCGACGCCCAACAATGCAAAAACTAGGAACTATTTCAGAAATTCCGGGATTTAAAGAATTAGAAAAATATTTTCATGATGCCAAACCGAATATTATAAAAGCGGATCCTAAATTTGATATATTGTATGAATATATTTTACAAAAAAAGATGCATTATACTTTACTTCAAGCCTATCCACCCAAAGAAATAAAAACGATGGAAATTGGCTATGATAGTAATGAAGATAATTCTGAAGAACGTTATGACATACGTATTGGTAAACTGATAGATAATCTTGCACCTTTTGTGAAGAAAGAGGATTATATTTCTGGTCAGATTTCAGGTACTTGTTCCATGAGAATTTTGATTGAAGTTTTAAGAAACTTGATGCCAAAGCCTATTTTTTTAAAGTTTCTGTATAAAATAAAGTTACAATCTTTAATTGATTACTATATTGCACAGAAAGGGGAAAATCGCTTAAATGAACCTGTCGTGCAAGGATTTTTAAGGCCATCCTTAGAAAAATTTGCCCGATTTATTGATTTTATGATTGGACAAAGTGAAAAGGTACCACCACTTGTTGCCTTTACATCAGAAGAAGCAATATTGGGACGACAGTTGATTGAACATATTAATGTTGAATTAGAAAAGGCTCTAATAATAGAAAGAAAAGACGCTGCAGAAGAAAAGCAAGAAAAAGAATCTATTGATAGAAAAACCCATTTGGAACATGAGACTCATTCAGAACTTGAATCAGAATCCTTATTTACATTGGATACTTCACTCAAAACCAGTACAGAGTTGAAGCTTGAAAGAGAGCTTAAAGAGAGTTTGGACCTTCCGAGACCATTACCCCTTTGGGATCCAAAAAGTGGCATTAATTTTAACAGTTACCTTGAAAGTTGTTTAAAAACAGCTTTAGAAAATGAATCCAATGGTCATTCTTTAGCGGTCGTGAATGCTTTAGAGAAAATATTTTTATCATTTCCTGTTAGTCGTTTAGATTTTTTTAAACAGTTTGTTGATCCTCTATTAATAGCAAATAAAAGCAAAAAAGAAGTAGAGGAATTTGCGAGAAGCTGTCATAACAGTTTGACACAGTTAATGGGTTTATATAGAAAACATACCGCTAAGCATTTTGATTTGCCTTTTCCAAAACGCATGATCACCACAATGTCTGCAGTTAATGTAGCACGTAATTTAAACCAAATGGTTTGGAATGCAGATAAATATTGGGAAGAGACTCAAAATTATCGAATTCGATTTCCATTATACGCAACTGAAATTTCTAGTTCGTTTAACAAAGATAACCTGAAGGAGGAAGCAGAACAACTATATAAACATCATAATAAAAAAAAGATCCCTCTATTACTGATTTTTCCGGGCGCAGAAGATGTTAGTGAAACATGGATCTTAGGGGTAACTAGAGATGGATCTCCAATACTCACAAAGTTAAATTCAAATCCAGATAATTTTGAGAGTACTGCAGGACATTTTAGATTTAGACATCAATTTGGAGCATATGGATCTGGAGCAGAAACTGTTTCCGATTGGAGGATCCCACAATCATTATATGAAGAAATTCTTGAAAAGAATGCTCATCATATTACCAGTGAAATACCAACACAAGAATCGGTTAGGAGGCTCTTATCCTCCTATCACCTAGTATCTAAACTGCATTATGACTCAGGAAGAGTCGATCGTGAAAGAGAATTGCAGTGGCATGAAAAGGAATCAATTAACTTTGACAAACCCTATCTATTAGCGATTGATGAATTTCAGGCAAATAATCCGAGTTATATGGCAACCTATGAATACGAGTTTGATACAAGATATCAAGAATTACAAACTGCTTTTTCGAGCGAAAAATCTGATATACCTAAATCCCATGCAGATGAAAAGCGCAGCAAAGAATCTTTAAAATATTATAGCTCCCAAGCAGATGACTATTTCATTAATCGCATGAGAAACAAATTTCCTGACATCACTGAAAAGCTACTCAAATTTGCAATCACCAAGCTCGGCCCATTGCCCTTTATTTTTCATGGTTCGGATCAACACCTTCGAATACGATGGATAAAAGCTGCAGTCTATAATATTACAAATGGTTCTTGGGAAGCTCCAGAGACAATGGCCGACGATCCCAATTTTAAAAATTTATTAGATGATTTTTATTTTTCTCTTAGAACGCGAGATGTTGCGACTCATTGTATGGAGGTCCTCAATGGAGAAGCATTTGACGAAAGGTCTTTACAACTACTCGACACACCTGAAAAGAGATTTAAAAGAACAAAGGTAGAAATAACAGTGGGTGGTGGATATGGTAATTCAAAGGAAATTGAATGCCTAGATGGTTCATTCCACCCAGGAACAACACGTCCTATATCAGAAGCACATCCTGCAATAGAAGATTTAGAACTTAAGAGCCTGCTTGAAAAAGAAAGGCTCGAAGGGAATGTTTCTCATCTGCAATATAGGCGTTTAATTAGAGGAAAAACGAAGGGTATCACACAAAAAGAATCGATTTTGAGATTTGCTCATGCCAGAGTAAAGGAAGCAGGACAAATTACGGGTATTTTAGAATCATTTATAGATAATCCCGGACTCTTAAGAGAACAAGATTGTCGAAATTTTCTAATGCTCAATGTTTTTCAACCTAATTTATTAGAACGCTGTTTAAAAGATACCCCAGAGTATATGGGGACCATGATTGATTTCATACGACAAAGTATATTCTATTTTACTGATGGGCAAAGAATTGAAGAATCCGGGTTGCTTTGCTTACGTTTGGGTGCAACGCTTGAAAAATATTGCCAGGATTTTACCAAAAATAACCCAGAACACCCTTCTTCAAAAATGATATCAGAACATTCCGATGTTTTAACTCATTATTTGGATAATTTTTTATCAAAGCAACTGGAGGAAAATAACAAACAATTAAAAGAACATGGCATTAAAAAAAATATTCTCATCAGACAAGGTGAAATTTATCGAGTGATATTTTCTCGCTTACAAACCCGCTTAGAGAAAACTGGAGGCAAATTAGAAAAAGAAGAAGTATCTACATTAATCAGATCTCTATTCTTTAACACAACCATTCCAAAATCACAAAGCGGGCAAGAAATAAGAACCTTTAACCCAAACACTGCTAGGCAATCAGAAGAAATATTAAGCCAATGCATGCCACTTTTAAAGGCACATTTCAGTCGCTTGCCTGAAAAAGAACTCAGCTCTCTTTTAAACAGCCTGTTACGCCTATTACCTTCTTCTGACATTGCTTTAAAAGCTTTAAAAGACATTCCTGATGAAGCGATGCATTGGGAAGGGAGATATCCAGTTTTTCAACTTGATATACCGGGTGGAAAATCCTTATATTTTGATTGTCGAAAAATGGTATTTAAACATGAAAATGTCAGTTTGAAATCCTTGCCTGATTATTTTTATGGTAATAAAGCCTTTATTCAAAGCTTAGGAAAAAATGAACATATTGTTGAAGTATTCGATGATTTGGACTACTTTTGTGGCCAATTTACCCATGAGGATGGACACCACTATCGCGTTATTGCCCATGATCCCAATAATCCACATAATATTATTATTCAAAGAAAATTCAAAGAGCAATGGCTACAATTACAAGATTCTAATCTTCTTGATATGGTTGATTTACCAGAAACTTTAAAGAATGGTCAGCTACAATGTTGGGCTGGGGTTTCTATTGATGGGGAACAAATATGCCATATTACTGTAAAAGGGGGTAATTCAAGGGCTTGTTTATCAGAACTCTCAAAAGAAAGTGAAAAAATCGGAAGTGAAATTGCAAATAGTTTTTCTAAAATATTAGAAGATCATTTTGAGATTTCTAGAGAGAATAGAATGGGCAGCTTTAAGAAATATTGCGATAGTGAAAGGCCAGTGAAATTTGCCAATGCTAATTCTGACTTACAAGAACATGTATACCCTCTTAACATAATGTCTGTAGATGACTTGCCCATTGAAATGTCAAAGTATAATAGCAAAATTCCACTTTTGATTAAATGCAATGAGCGTTACTATATCTATGGGTATCCGACAGGAAAGGAGAGTGGAATTGAACCCAAATTAATATTAATGGTGGAAATGAAAGACAAAGGGTTCAACGCTTGGAATGATTATTTTTTAGAAATTCCAAAAAACCAAATAAAACTTATCGATAAAGAAAGTGTTTTAAAAATATACAATGATACCTTTCACGAAATTAAATTAAGTAAAGGACATACACAAGAACGCGAGGAAATTATATCTAGCTCTGACCCAAAAATTGATAAGTTGCTTATGGTTGGAACCAATCAATTAGCGCAGTCCATTATGGATAAATATAAAATTGTTGGACTGATTAAACAGCATTTTGGAGATTTTGATTTTCCAAAGTTTGATCCAGCATTGGGTAGATTTCAAATGGCTCGCGCCTGTGTACATCTTGGAATCAGTCTCGACGACTTTAAAAAAATGCAGAGAGAAGGTGCTGTTTTACCAAAAATGGTTCCTTTAGAGGAGCTTGATTTAATTAAGGCGTTTTTAACCAAAAAGGACACTCCGACAGCCCGAAGGCTTTTGGAAAGAATCAATGCATTATTTAAATGTGTTAATGATTTCGAAGCTCATGTAAAAGAAATTTGGCGACATCGGGCACATGGAAGAAGTGTTGAATTTATGGAAGAAAGAGGTGTTTTTGGAAGGCTGGATAGAATGTTAAATAATATTGGGAAAGGAGCTTTAATTCCTTGGAAAGTGGATGAACATCAAAATAAGATAAACTATGGATTAATGGACGTTAAGACCGGAAAAGGTGAAGATAAAAAAATCATCGAATATTTTAGTCGCGTTGAAGATCCCAAATTTCTTGAAATCTGGAAATCATGCCCTTTTGATAGAAATGCACCTTACATTATTTCATTGCCGCGATATAATATAGAATTAATTGCCAAGCGAGATCCAAAAACACAGACATTATATTATGAAACTAAAAATCCCCCCAATTTCCGACTAAAAATACCAAATGTTCCACCGGAGTTACCTTGGCTCAAAGAATTGCCAGGATTTGAATCCTTTTTGCCACTTGAGCGTCTCGAGGAGGTCGAAGTCGAACGTATCGACAAAGATGGGAAAGTCGAACTTATTAAAGAGGTCCGAGTTGTGGAAAAAGTTGCTCTTGTTCCAGTGCAACAATTTTTGCCAACTGATAAAGAAGATCATCTCACTGGATATTATAAAGTCGATTTTGACAAATCCAATACTGTCGTCACAACACTTTTAGAAAATCGTAGCCGTCAGGAAAGAGGGTTAGCAACTCCTCTTCCCGGTGAAGAAAATGTAATTGCTATGGAAAATTGGAAATTATTAGGATCTGAACACTATAAGATGTATTCTCTTGATGCTGAAGGAAAGTTGCAAAGTAAATCTTCTTCTGATTTTTTATATTTGGCTTATTTACAGCTGGCTGCCCATAAACCCATGGATGCATTGGAAACATTAAAAGGGTGTCAAAAAGGTCTAGAAGGAACCAAAGAAGAAATTGAATTATTAAGAAGAATAATGATGGAAATCCCCTTCAAAAGTGGCCAGGAAAGAAGTTTAGGCCTTGAAAATGAAGTAATTTTTTCTTATCCTGAAGTTCTTGCGGTACGAGCCTATACTGCTTCTTTAATGGCGCAATTTAAATATAAAAATAATGTTATTGAGCCTGAAGATCATTCGAAGTTGAGAAACTTAAACGATGATAACTATAACGAATACTATAAAAAAATATGGGACGAAAAAACAGTTAAATTTTATAACAACGATTTTTACGAAGCAGCATATCGGATTTATTATGAATATCATATTAGAAAAGGTAACATCCCTATTGAAATGCAGTTAAAGGAATCAGAAGAACAATCACTCACCAGACAAATATTTTCACATAACCCTCATTTGGTTTTGGGACCCATTGGATTTCGAGCCAAAGCATTAGAACTACGATCTCTGAATATGAAGCGAAAACATTTATTGCTACATGGGGCATCTCTCGAGTTAAAAAAAGTTGAAGAAGAAATTGCGATACTTAGAAAAACGTTGTTAAACCAAACTCCTGAAAGGTTTCCGGAAAAACCCAGCCCTATACTTCTAAAACCAAAGGTGACAGATGATCCTCCTTATGATTTATCCCAAGAGTTAGGAATAAGAACTAAAATTGAAGAATGGTCAAAGAAAAGCTTGGAGGAAGAAGACAAGGAGGGTAAAGAACTCAAGGCAGCAGCAGCCATATTCGAAGAAAGTGAAATAAAGGCTGAGGAAGATCCTTTTTTATCTAGTTTTATGCGAGAGACGAATAAAGATTATATCGCAGGAATTGAAAAGAATAAAGCGATATATCGAGATCGAACGGGCCTATTAGATTGGCTAAAGAATGAAGACAATAGAAAAAATTTAAAAGAACGCTTGTTGACTCCCTCTTTAGGAGATGAAGGCCGAAGAGAAAAATCATCAATCAATTTACGGGATGGTAAGGAACAATTAAAAAAGTTACGTGAGGAAATTGAAGTTTTGGCAGGTTTGAAAGTTTCTGGAAAGGAGGCAGGAGAAAGAAGTAAACTTAAGGTAATGGGAAGAAAAAGAATAGAACCCAAATTAGCTTCTGGAAGCGAACTTAAAAAAACTGACGAATTATTTGCTCTTTTTCTAAAAGGGGACATGTCATTATACAAGAAAAAAACAGGGCTTAATGAGACAGAAATCAAGAGCTTACATGATAGAATTGATCAATACTTATTATTGCATACCCAACTTCAACAAAAGGCGAGGGTTTATGACTTATTAAAAAAATTAGAAGATAAAATGAATAGTCCAGATGAACAACAAGCTTTTCTTCTGGCCTTAACAGAGCAACTCAAGGCTAAGCGCTGTTATACAGCAAAAGAAAATCCGGAAATGTATTCTCTCATGTTATTGTGGGAATATTATGAAAATAAATTAATTAGGCCTCAACAAAAAGATCTGATTGTTGACTTATTGACTAAAGATGGTGGTAAATATAAAAGCCAAGTAATTCAAATGTTGATGGGGGAAGGGAAAACTAAGGTTCTATGGACCTTGCTCGCAATGAAACAAGCCGACGGCATCACTTTACCGACAATTGTAGTCCCTAAACCTTTATTAAAGCCAACCTATAATGATTTGGTTGCAATAACAGCAAAATTTAACAAAAAATGTCATCAATTTCTATTTTCACGCGATAAACCGGTCGAAAAAAATTACTTTGGTCTACTGTTTAAGCAGTTACAAGATATCATTCGTGATGGGGAATTTTTGATAACCACCCCAGATAGTATGCAAGCGTTAGAACTTAAATTGATAGATTTGCTATCTCAAAAGCCAAAAGTGGTTTCAGAAATCCTAGAGTGGAAAAATCAAATAAGCAATTTATCTAATATTTTAAAATTATTTCGACGTCAAAGTCATGCGTTGATTGACGAAGTGGACACCGCTCTGAGTGTAAAAGATGAACTCAATTATACCTTAGGAGAAGCAGAGTCGATTAAACCCGAAAAAATTCATTCCATTATTCAATTATTTAATTTGTTTGACAGTTTGTCCATCGATGTTTATGCAATGCTGGAAAAACCCGATGTCTCTTTAAATAAGGTGGAATGGGAAAAGCTTTTCGATGAACTGGCTACTCTCGTCGTAGAGAGTGATGAGAGTCCATTGTATTCTTTTTGTCAGGAACTCACCCCCCTACTTCAGAAAACATTAAAAAATTACTTGTTAGATAAAACAATCGCAGTCCCTGATTTTGTATTAAATGCAACATCTGAAGAAAGGGAAAAAATTGACTTAATAAAAGGTTATTTAACCAATATTCTACCAAAGACATTAAAGAATAAAAGGAACTTGCATTATGGGTTTTCAAAATTGCCTGAAAAAAACAATTACGAGATGGCTATTCCTTATGTTGCAAACAATATCCCAAATGAAGCCTCTCATTTTGAAATGCCAGAAATCACCTTAGCCTATTCATTGCAAATACATAAGCGACCCAGTCATGAAGTATCGATAATTTCTATTCAAAATATGTTGAGCGATTTTTACGATCGAGTTGAAAAAGAAATGCAATTGGCATTAGAGCAAGGAGAAATATTAGAGCGCTCCAAAACAAGGGCGGCCTTAGAATTCTTCCAGTTAACAGGCGATCAATTAGCTGATATCCCACTGGCCGATATAAAAAAATGTGATGATTTCAGAATTAAAATGAGTACCAAAACTAAGGTGAAAGATTATTGCTTAGAGCACTATGTTTTAAATAAAATTGATCAAAGTCCGGAAGTTATACGTAGTAATTCACATAATTTTGCAAGTCAATTTGCTTCTGTGGAGGCCGCTACTGGAACTCCTTGGAATCGAGGGACATTTCCCGAGTTTTTAAAGTTTAATGAAAGAGGTACTCTGGGTACAGATGGTCAAGTGTTGGATTTATTAATTTCTCAGAATGTCCCTGTTTATTTGTGTGATGAAAAAAAGCCAAAACTCTTATTAAAGAAGATGTTTGATATGTCCAAATATAAGGACACCACACGTGCTTTTATAGATGTGGGCGCATTCTTTGCAGGGGTTCCTAATGAGACAGTTGCAAGGGATTTTTCAAATTATTTTTTAGAAAATCGGCATCCTATTAAATATGTTCTCTTTTTTGATGAAAGTAATCAATTATGTGCATTACCGGTTGCCTCTGTATCAGAAGGGAAACATCCAATCCCATTAAAATCGACGGACCCCGATTATATAGCGAAAAAATTAGGGTGTAAACCTGATCAATGTTTCACCTATTATGATGAGTGGCATACTCGGGGTATCGACATTCGACAGATGGTGAATGCCAATGCTTTTATAACTGCCTCTGAAAAAACTTTAAAGAGTGACTTTGCACAAGGTGCCTATCGTATGCGTGGTTTAGCCTCCGGTCAAACACTGGAATCTTTCATTTCGTCCGAAGTTGCAATAAATTCCATTGGCAAAAGTGCTTGTGTTATTAAAGACATAGCTAAAATGACCACAATCAATACAAGAAAGCGGCTGGCCGGGGATCATTTTGTGGGTGCAATACAAGAAATACAAAATTTTGTGCGTAATGATTTATTTGAGCGTATCTTAAATTTGACTGATCCTGAAGTTCAACATGATAAATTAGCATGCTGCAGAAATGCGTTCTCTCAAAAATCTATTCAATCAGCAACGGCCCGTTTTGGTGGCGTTAAGTCTGAACCAGAAACGAAAATTTTATTAGAAGATTTTGCAAAAACTTGTTATGAACAATGGCTTGAATTTGCTAAAGAAGCAGGATTTGAATTGTTTGATATTGATAAAAAAAATATAGATAATAAGATTAGAAACTGTGTTGCGATCAGTTTACCTAGATGTTTAAAACAGACTCGCACAAGATTAAACCCAACTGCCCCCAAGGAAGATATCGCTCATTCAAAAATAGAATCCAGAGATAAAAAACGAGAAAAGGAGAGTCATACTGTCAGTGCAAGTGACAATATAACACCCATGAGACTCGATAGTACTACACAAGCTCAAAAACATAGGCAGCGCGAGACTGAAACCGCTGATCAGAAGGAAAAGCAAGAAGCCGTAATACCTTCTGGTGTTTTACCCATCCGATTTTATCCCTGGACGGAAGCTGAGCTAGCACAACCGATCGATAAATTTATTGCTAGTAATAGCCTTAATACCATGGCATGGCCAGATTATGAGGATAGAAAACGGAAGCTTTTTGAACCATTCGGATATAAGTGCCCCTACAGTTGGAGTTTTTCTGATAATATTCATGTGAGTCCTAATTTTTTAGAAACAGATAATTATTCTCCCAATTATATGGCCCATAAGAAGCCTGTTTTGTTTTATGCAATGATTGAAGATAATCGCGAACTTTCTGGTCGACCTTCAGCGGAACGACCACGATATTATATGTTGTTAATTACTCCTGAAGAAGCAGAAGCATTGAAAGTCCGTGGACCTAGTAAAGAGGATGATCATTTAAAAATTTCTGTTAGAACTGCACATGGTAAACACTTTGGGTGCGATAAACTTAATACTGATAATGAAAAATGTAAAGCGCTAATCGAACAGATTGAGTTTTTTAACGGAGATGCACACTTGCTTTCAAGAAAAGCAAAATCTTCACAATGGTTTGAAAAGGAGTATCCTGAAGAAGTTGTTCAGAAAATACATTTTTTAGAAAATACTATTTTACCTTCACATCCTGAAAAGAAAAAATTCTTAGCCGGATTAAAGCAAAAATTATCAGAAGTGGGCAGAGTGAAGGCATTATTACATTCCCCTGGACCTGATAAAAAAGGAGTTGTTGAAGGTGAAAGAAAACGAACGGGTGATCAACCTACAATAAAATCAAGTGGCGGCAGCTCTCATTTCCGTTCATAGAATCAAGCTCTTTTACAAGAGCTATTGGTCAGCGGCTCTTTTATAGTAGGTATGCTAGAAATCGAGTGCACCTGCATTGTCATAATTTATCGCATTTAAAGGGAGGTTGCTGCAGCTGGACCCCTACTGGGCGCATCTCCTACTAAAGTTCTAAAATTTGTGATATTAAGATCAATTGCTTCTAACATCCTTTTAAATTCATTGACGGCGGCTGGGTGAACATTGTCAGCCCGATCTGTACCATGCCGCCTTTCGAAGGTCATCGTAGCAAATTTGCCAAAGTTAATTGTTAATTTATTATCGGGAAGAGATCCAGCTGCCGTTATATTCTCATATCCTGGTATTTCTAATTTTGTAATTAGAGCAAGGAAGTTTGGGAATGATACAGGTACGCTTGGGGAGGTTAAAATTTGCAATATTAGGTCTATTTCCTTTTTGTCGCGTCCTAGCACTAACTTGCCCAATATTCGTTTAGTCCATTCTTCTTTTGCTCTTTGTTCCTCTATGTCCTTTTTCGCTTTTTCTTCGGCCATTCTTCTCATGAAAAGCAGCTCTTCATCTGCAGCTTTTCTTTCAGCTTTGCCCTCTTTGGCGAATTCTTTTTTAACTTTTCTGTCTCCAGCAAGAACAGTGTCATGAGAAACGCCCGCTGCCGCAGAATCTTCAGATGTAACTAAATCAGCAATAAATTCTCGTCGGATGGCATCCATTCTTTCTCGAATCAATTGAAGCGAATCCATTTTACTGCTCAAAAAAGTACGCATTGCGAATAAAAACGCTTGTGATTTAAAAAACATCTGCGGAAGAAAAAACCCTACATTCGAAATATCACCATTAAAACCAGTTTCTATTTTTTTTAAACGAGACTGAATAAATATAAATGCACTACTCATAACAAAGTCTCTTATTTCTTCAAAATTAATTTCTCCTCCAAGGGTTAGAGTGGCTACTGTAATGGTGTCCTTTTTATCTTCTATGAAGTTGCCGAGATCAGCTAATTGTTTGGAAAAATAGCGCCGAGCTTGCTGAATTATAATATTTTTTCCTACGGGATTTCCTTCTTCCACCAATTTTTTATGTGGGTCCTGTAAAGAGTATGCGGCCAGAAAATTTATCTGTTCTTCGGGAAAGTAGTTATTTATGAATTTGTAATAGTCCTCGATATATCTAACATCTTCTGAAAGTTTTCTGATAATTGCTTGAGGTAATTTAGCAAAGCAGTCTGTTACAGAGGAGGAAAGTGTTTGAAAAAGGGGTGAGACTCTCTTACGGATCTTCCGATCTGGCAGTTGACTGATACATGTTAAAATTTTTGTGGCCTCACTTTTAAAAACCCTATCAAATCTAACACTTTCTGCAAAAACGAGTGTTAACATGTAAAGAAGCGATTGATTAAATTCAGCAGGAGACGCCTCTTTTTTTTGCACTTCGCGGAGGGCTTGGTTCCACATGCGGTCATGCTTTTCTATGAATGACCAGACGTTCATGGATTGTTTTTCAGGTCCGGTGTAACTCTCTAGACTCTTCCAATATTTATGATTAGAGGTGGTAATACTTGCGAATGCACGAGTATACGGATGTTGTACTTCTTTAAATTTTCTAATAACCGTTGTCTCTTTTGGGTATTCTGTAGCTTCAATAACAGACGCAACTGCATTATCATGTATTTTCTTTTGTTCTGCGGGTGTCAAAACTGTCCATTTTTGTATAATTGCAACTGTTTTTGCGAATTTTTCAACCTTTGCAGTGTCTCCATTTCTTCTTGCAGCTTCTTCTTGAGTCATGGCAATTTGCAAAGGAATTGCTTTATTGCCATCCAGAAATGAGGGATCTCCTCCGGCATCACACAACGCTTGAAAAATCTCAGCGTGGCCACCTGCTGCAGCCTGATGCAAGGCTGTTGTTCTGTGGCTGGGTTTCCCTGGCTCATCCGCTGCTATAGCGTTGACAGAGACACCTTTTTTAAGATACCTGTTAACACCGCGCAGATCTCCATGAAAAGCAGCATCTCGTAATGCTTGTTCGTCTGCTATTTTTAATTCAATTGCAGTTAACGGTATTGCAGCCATTCATCATTCTCCAAAATTGTAATTCTGTGTTTTCGGGATATTTTTCATTAAATATGATATTTCACTTTTGTGAGATTATACATCAGTTGACTCTCTAAGCACATCTGAACTTATGAACAGTATATGTTTAACTGTAACTACCCGGGCTCATCCTTTTCTTTGATTATTTCTGTTCTTGATTATTACAATATTGTTTAATATAATCAACTTTGAGTTGTTTAAAGTTGATTATGGAGAACATTTATTAATACTGTTTCTTTGTCAAAAATGAGTCGCTTAACCCTTAAAACTTTAGGAGATATGATTAAAGTTGCAAGAAAAGAGCGGGGTATTTCGCAAAATGACCTTGCGGAGAGATTGAATGTCAGTCGTTATACGATTATGGCGATTGAAAAAGGTGATCCAAAAGTTACTGTTGGGGCAGTTTTTGAAGCTGCAGCCATTGTGGGGATAAGACTATTAGCGGACGATCAAGAGAATTTACAGAAACTTGCTAAAAGCATCACTCAATTTAATACTTTGTTACCCAAACGTATACGACGTAAAGATGAGCCTATAGATGATAACTTCTAGATTAGAGTCTCATAAAGATGCATTTGTTTGGATTTTTTTGCCAGAAAATCCCTTCCCTACGATTGTTGGTCGTATAACAAGAAACGATCAGATGTGTTATTTTAATTATGGGCAAAGTTATCTAGAAAATCCGGCTGCTATCCCTCTTTCTCCTTTTGAGTTACCACTTAAAAAAGGAATCTTTTCTCCAGAGGGCATCAATACCATACATTCCTGTTTAAGAGATGCTTCACCTGACGCGTGGGGTCGTCGATTAATTGATTTTAGGTATGCACAATTAGAATCAAATGAAATAGATTATTTGTTATTATCAGGTAGTAATCGTATTGGGGCACTAGATTTTCAATTATCCAGTACAGAATATCAAGCAAGAGAACCAAAAAGTGCTTCTTTAGAGGAACTCTTGGAGGTTACTTCTTGCATAGAATTACAAAAACCCATCCCTTTCGAATTAGATTTTGCATTATTACGTGGAACAAGTGTGGGGGGAACAAGACCAAAAGCTCTTATTCAAAATAAGGGAAAAGAATGTATTGCCAAATTTGGTTTATCTCAAGACCATTACAATATCATTAAAGCAGAATTTATTGGCATGCAACTTGCCAAAAAATTGTCACTCAATGTTCCAAATGTTAGTTTGACGAAAGCACTTGGAAAAGATATTTTAATCGTGGAACGATTTGATAGGGATTATACCCCAAGTGGTGTCACCCGTCGTTTAATGTTAAGCGGATTATCTTTGCTTAATCTTAATGAAATGGAGGCACGATATGCGAGTTATTGTGATCTGGCTGATGTTATTAGACAACATTTTGATAAACCTCATGCACAATTACTTGAATTATATAAAAGATTGATTTTCAATATTCTTATAGGAAACACGGATGATCATGCAAGAAATCATTCTGCTTTTTGGGATGGTAAAAAATTGCAATTGACACCTGCTTATGATCTTTGCCCACAACTACGATCGGGTCAAGAAGCAACTCAAGCTATGGCAATTGAGGGTTCTCAAGGTAATTTTTCAACTTTGGAGAATGTCCTCTCTGTATCAGAGCATTTTCAAATAACACTAAACATTGCTTGTGAGATAATGGAGGATATGATAATTACATTAAAAGAAAATTGGGAATCCGTATGTAAAGAAGCAGAAATTTCTGATTTAGAACGTAATCGTTTGTGGGGAAAATCCATATTAAATCCTTTTTGTTTTCAAGGTTTTGGTAAAACAAGAAGGGGTCGAATCTAAATACCAAATCATTAATTTGCTCTAAAACACAACAAAAAATAAGGTGGTGAACTTTTTGGATCTAGTGACCCTGGATCCTTAGCGTCTAGCTTTAGCTTTAACTTTATGTGGATTTGTAGTTGGAGTCTTTTTACGTGGTATTTTATGAGAGGTACCTACAGCTGAAGCAGGGCTTGCACTTGCGGGCACTGCAGGAGTTACTCTGCCAAATGCGGGGATAGAACTAGGTTCGACGGCACTGGATATCCGGGATGCTGACACTGCCTCTAATAATGAGAGAAATGTTTTCGGAGGAGGAAGATCAGATGACTCGGGGCGTGATCTTACTGTGGTGGCAAAGAAGGGTGTAAAAATAGCACCGGCATCTGATGCCCGGGATACACTTTCTAACCTTGGTCTAAGATCTAGGAGAGCGGAAGCCAATGTCGAAGATTCATCATCAGATTTTTTACGCTTCTTGTCTCTGTGTTTCGCAGATTGGACAGAAACAGCAGCCTCATCGTTATCATCGTCATTACCAGACTCGAGAGGCAGGGCACGTTTTACAACAGGCAGAACTGAATCCGGAGAACCTAGTTTCCTACCTGCGGGAGCAGACGGGATCGCTGGTGCGTCTTGTGGAACGGACAAAGATGGAATAGCGGGTGCAGCCGTTGTTGCGGGTGCATCCGTTGAAACAGACGAAGGTGCAGCAGCAGACACAATTGGAGCTGATACTGCCGGTACAACGCGTTTTAATCGGGCTTCTAGCCCCAAACGTTTTACAGCAGCTATAGCAGGTTCGAAACCAGTTTCGGCGGATTTTATATAATAGGGTGCAAAGTATGTTCCTTTTTGGGACAGAGTACTAGCAACTTGATATTCATTGCAGTATCCCAAATAATAGTTGCCTGCCCCCTTAACCCCTAAAAAGATGGCTTCCCTAAGGAGGCATGCAATTAATTCACTCTCTTCTTTCTCTTCTTTTCTTGATTCCTCTTCTGCAGGGAATGGATTCTGTTGACGCTGAAATATGAGATATTTTGCCAAATTAATTCTTGCATTAGGATTCTTGATAGAAGCTATCTCTAAATCTGCTAATTGTTTTTTACTGAGTTTTTTTTGTAAGGCTGTTTTATCCAATATTTCCACTTTGTCCAATATTTCCACTTTGTCCAATATTTCCACTGCTTTGTCATCATGCGAAAAAATATTCTTCAACATGCTGCCCAATTGCCTTGCCTTTTTAGCTCTTGCATTAGCATTTCTCGATTCCTGTTTGCGATATTCCATAATAGAGTTACTCATCCTCGATTCAAAGTTTTGAAGTCCTTTTTCAGCCTGAGGAAGATGAGGGCTCGCTTTCCGATAATAATGAACAGCCATTTTGGCATGAAGCAACCATGTATCCTCAAGAATGGGCACTCTTGTGTCCTCACTTTCAGGAAAACACCATTGCGCATGACGACATGCGTCTTTCAATGTATCCATATGGAGTTCTGTAGCTGTTGCAGGACTCGCAGATGGCGCTGGCGCTTGCATTGCTCTGCCTGCTGCCATTGCACCCGTTGTAGGGAAATATGCGTGTGGTGTAAACAACATTGTTTTCGGTGCAGTGGAAGGAGTAGCGGCTACTGTCATAGCTGCTGCAGCATCCGCCGGTAGATGGGCGATTGCAGGTGAGGGTGCAAATGCAGCAGCAGAATCACTTGTTGGTATGACTGAATCTGCAGCTTCAGAGCCAGCTGGAGCCGCAGATTCCAACTCTAAAGGTGAACTTAATTTAACCTTTCTTCTTCTTACAAGACGTAGCCTTTGATCTAAAGCGGCCATTTGTTGCGCTAATGTCCTTTTATTTGCTTCTAAAAGTGTTTCTTCTAGTGTTGCTGCGGATATCCAGAATTCTTTGGCCTTCAGTATATTCTTTTCAACGTATAAACCCTCTTCATAGCACTTTGCCACATACTCGAGTGCCTCTAGGTCTTTTGGTGTCTTTTTTGGTGCCATTTCTAGAGTTTTAATAAACTCTAGACCATTATCCTGTATTAAAGCCTTTTCAACCTTCATGATCTTGAGTATTGAAGGTACGTGTTTCTTTTTGGCTAACGATAATAATGTGTCTAAAAATAATTGTCTATTTTTGACACCTAAACTCAATTCATAGGCTCGACATATGAAGACTTCCGCTTCCTGATTTCCTAAGGCGGCTGCCTCTGTGAAAAGTTTAAAGGCTTGTTCGGAATTTTGTCTGGTATGAATGCCCATCTGATGACAATGAGCCAAGTTCAGTTTAGCGAAAGGGAAACCCTTGTTTGCATCCTCAACTAAAACCTCATATTGTCTCCGATCCAAGACCTGTAATTCCTTTGGTGTTAATTGTCGTATTTGATGTTGATGATTCACTTGGGGAAGAGCTGCCATATGATATTCCTCATTAAATTTTTGAATTTATGTGTATGTAATCGTTAATTAATAAATTATATTGTGCAAAAGTATACTAACTTAAAAATTAAAAGTCAACAAACTTGTTCTCACTCAGGGGATCCAGAACAATTGCTAGATTATTAAATACTGGAGCTTTTAGTTAAGCTTTTTGAGGGGAGTTTTTATGCTATTCTAAAAGTAAGTTATTATACTATGCCATAGATGACATATAGTCAATTATGGCAATGTTAGGAGTAGCGATGCCCTGGGATATTCGACAAATCAACCCTTTTTTAACGAGTTTCACTCAACCGGAAGGCTCTTCTTGTAAAATTAGCGAAGCAGATGCTATTCATGAGGACAGGCAAATCAGTTTTACTGTTGTAGCGGTCACGCCAGAAGATTATCAGACACTTTATCAGCAATTTGAATTTCACCCTGAATTTGGATTTGCGCAACATCATGGCGTTTTTATGACAGAGATGGGGTATTACTGTTCATTAAGTGTAGATGAGGGCACAGAAAGAGAAGTTTTATTAAGATTTTTAAATGAATTAATCCAATTTGAGCCTCAATTACAAGAAGTGTTATCGGGTATCAAAAAATCTTTGAATTATGTCGATAGAGAAACTGCTTATGGGGCTTTAATGCAAAAATTTGAAAGAGAAAATTTTATTTTTGTTTTATTAGCCGCTAGAAAATTATATAAACAAGGGCATAGAGATATTTTTCATGTATTGGCGAGTCGTTGTTTTGAAGTGGGTCGTGAAAGAGAGGGAATCTTAGCGTTACATTTAATTCCGGTTGATGATGTATTAGGAAACTTTAGGGCTGCGGAAATGTTTAGAGGTATGGCAGAACATGGGTAAATTTAAATTTGATCCAAAAACTGTAGCAATGGAATTTATTTTTAATGTAACTGCTTGTTCAACTACTCCAATGGTTGGTGAGAAAGGGACATCCAAACATTTATTTGAGGCAGCACTGGGTGTCGTTACAGCGAATGAGACTTGTAAAGCAAAACGAGACAAAACTTTTGAAGAAAAAGAAGAAATTGCAAAAGCAGGACATAAACTGAATGATTTAAAGAAGGAAGCAGAGGCAAAGGAAGCGGCAGCATTAGGAATTGGTCCTATAGTACCGTCAACCCCAGGTATCCCTCCATCGATCACGGGTTCTGGTTCGCCCCCTGGATCTGCTCCACCGCCCTCAGGTTCTAATCCTCCACCCTCAGGTTCTGGTCCAACTTCGACCTCAGGTTCTGGTTCGGGTACTCGATAAGCAAGCGGAAATAGGAATAGGATATGACGTGGTCAAAAATAGCTGAATCAGAAAAACATAAACATTTTAGAAGGGTTGATGCACCTGGAAATAAAGTATTAGAATTTTTAGTGCAACGAGAAAATAAAGAACTTTCAGTTTTATTGATACTGACACCTGAAGCTTATCAAGCATTATATACCCACTTTGAAAAGCACTCTGAATTTGGATGTTCCAAAAAACTGGGAGTATTGATGACCAACAATGGTTATAAATGTGCTTTAACGGTACAAGAGGCAACAGAAAAAGATGTTCTGGGTCGTTTTTTGGACGAGATCCTTGCTTTTGAGTCTGGAGTTTCAGAAATTTTGGGAGAAGTGAAAACATTTGCACGTTTTTTAGATGTAAAAGCGGCGCATCAAGATTTACTACAACATTTTGAGCTTGAAGGATATGAGGCTGCGTTGGTGCTTGCTAAAAAAATATATGAAGAGGGCATACGGGATGTTTTTGTGGTAATTGCCAAAGCTTGTATTGAAAAGAGCCAAATAGATCAAGCCTTGGAAGTATTTAAGCAAATTCCTGAGAGGGATCATAGGGCGCATTTTGAAGCGGCTAAATTATTATTGACTCTTAACAATGATTCCTTGGCTTTAGAATACTTGTTTAAAGCTGGGAATGATCCCGTTGTTCAAGAAATTCGAGATCGCGTTTTTTGGTTATGTGCGAATAAAGCGGCTGGAATAGAATCAGAAGAGGTTATTATTCGAGGGATACGTTTAAACGATCCCAAAACAATGATTGCTATTACTAAGAAAATAAAAGATTTGCAGGTGGAAACGGAAGGATATACTGCTGAGCAAATACGATTAGAAACTTCATTAAAAGAAATCCAATCAAAATTTAACGTTTTTCTTCAATCAAAAACTTGATATAATCATTTTTTGCACCCACCCTAAAGGGGATATTCCAAACTTCTTTCTATGGAGATTTAAAAGTGACTGCAGATCAGTCTTTGATTAGTTTGTTTACTAATGCTAGCTTGCTGGTACAGCTGGTAATGTTGTTACTTCTTTTAACCTCTATCATATCTTGGGCGTTGATAGTTCAACGTTGGCAAGTTTTTTCACGAGCTAAGAAGGGGTTTGATCAATTCGAAAACACTTTTTGGTCAGGAATTGAACTTACAAAACTTTATCAGAAAGTTTCTTCTCAGCGCAGCGAATTAAGTGGTACTGAGAATATCTTTTTATCCGGGTTTAAAGAATTTATTCGTTTAAGAAAACAACCAGCCATTCAAGCAGCTGCTGTTATGGAAGGGGCGCAACGAGCTATGCGAGTTTCTGCATCTCGAGAAATTGAGCGTTTAGAAGCGCATTTACCTTTTCTTGCAACGGTGGGTTCTGTAAGCCCTTACGTTGGGCTATTTGGAACAGTGTGGGGTATTATGAATTCTCTTCGGGCATTAGGGAGTGTTCAGCAAGCAACATTGTCCATGGTTGCACCGGGGATATCAGAAGCATTGGTTGCAACTGCAATAGGTTTGTTTGTAGCTATTCCCGCGGTAGTTGCCTATAACCGATACACGAATTATTTACAGGGCATGACGAATCGTTATGACATGTTTCTAGAAGAATTTACTAGTATTTTACATCGACAGGCACATATGCCATTAACGATGCCTCAGTCTAAATCTGTTGAAACCGAAGATAGTCATTGATTAGATAGTAGATAGGATTATATGAATAAAAAATTTCGTGTAACCCGCCGTCCTATGGCAGATATTAATATCGTGCCTTATGTAGACGTGATGTTGGTATTGTTAGTGATATTTATGGTAACTGTTCCTGTTTTAACTCAAGGGGTGCATGTGGAGTTGCCACAAGCAAAGGCAGAAGCATTGCCTCATGATCAAAAACCGCCGATAGTGGTATCCGTGGATGCAAAGGGAAGTTTATTTTTAGATACTGTAAAAATTCCAATGGAAGCGTCGGATTTAGCAGTTAAAGTGCGCGCTGCATTAAAGTTAGATCCAACACGTGCAGTATTGGTGAAGGGTGATAAAAATGTAGATTATGGTCGTGTTCTGGGTGCTATGGTTTTGTTAAAACAAGCTGGGGTGGCCAAAGTGGGATTAATGACCCAGCATACCGAGGAAAAAAAGAGTTAGCGTGTGAATAGAGAGAGGCAGCAGTACGGTTTTGGTTTAATCATTTCCCTCATTATTCATGGAGGTTTAGCTGCTTTATTGCTTATAAGTATAAAAACAGGGATTAACACCAATGCGCTTCCAAGCCCACAAGGTGAAATTGTTCAAGCAGTGATGGTTGATGAAAAACTAGTAAATGCAGAAGTTAAACGGCTTGAAACTGAACAGCTACAACAAAAAACCGAAGAAGAAAATCGAAAGCAAGCTTTGGCACAAAAAGCAGCTGAAGCAAAACAAGAAAGGGAACAAGAACAAGCAAAACTTGAAAAACTGAAACAAGAGCTTGCAAAGGTAAAAAAAGTGGAAGAAGAACAATTGGCTGACATTAAAATTGCTAAAGAAAAAGAACAAAAACAATTAGAAGTACTGCGCCAGAAAAAAGAAAAAGAACAAAAAGAGTTAACAGCATTAGATGACCAAAGGCAAGCTGAACAAGATCGTGCTCAGCAAATGCGTGTTGAACGTGAGAAAGAAGAAAAACGCAAACAAGTAGCACAACAACAAGCTGAAGCCAAACAGAAACAAGCTGAAGCTAAACGTTTAGCAGCATTAAAGGCAGAAAAACTTAGAGCAGAGAATCAAAAACGGATCATGAGTGAAGCAGAACGAATTTTAAATGAATGGGGAGCGAGGGTGCGCAGTAACAAGCGTGAGGCGTTTGAATTGCCAGGAGATTTATTTTGTAATTTAATTGTTTCTCTATTGCCGGATGGTAATGTTCAAGATATCAGAATTTTAAAAAGTAGTGGAAATCCAGTTTATGACAATTTAGTTATCACTGCAGTTCGTAAAACGGAACCTTTTGATATGCCAGGGGATCCTTCAGTGCGAGATCAGGTTAAATCATTTGAATTAGGTGTAAAAAATATTGAGGATGGTACAACATGAAAAGACATTTTATTATTATAATTTCTTGTTTGATAGGCTTGACTGGGCTCGTAGTCTCTCTGAATGCCCATGCTCGTTTATATGTTGAGATAGCAGGCGGAGGAACCAGTGGATTACCCATTGCTGTAGTTCCCTTTGGATTTGAAGGGGGTTCACAAGAGGGAACTGAAGATATTGCACAAGTGGTGAGAAAGGATTTACAAACCAGTGGGCTTTTTAGACCGATTTCACCCCAAGAAATGCGGCAATCTCCAACAACTGAAGCAGGGGTTCAATATCCGTATTGGCAAAGTTTGGGAGTTGATAACATGGTTGTGGGGCACATTCAAAAAACGGGCCGCTCTGCTTATACCGTAAAATTTGAACTGCTGGATGTTGTTAAACAAAAATCAGGAATACCTCAACGCCCAATACTCACAGTACAGTTTGATAATATTCGTGGGAATGATTTCCGAGCGTTAGCACATCATATTAGTGATTTGGTTTTTGAAAAGTTGATTGGGATACGAGGAATTTTTTCTACGCGGATTGCCTATATATCAGTGGCACAAGGTTCAAAAGGAACCACTCAAACCATTGAAGTGGCAGATTATGATGGGTTTAATTCAAAGCCGTTATATCGATCGCATTATCCTTTATTGTCTCCCAGTTGGTCTACGGATGGAAAAAAGATTGCTTTTGTTTCTTTTGAAAAAGAACGGCAAAGTATTAATGTAGTCGATGTAATATCGGGACGTGTTGAACGGGTTGCACAGTATCCAGGTATTAATAGTGCACCTGCTTGGTCACCAGATGGCAGAACTTTGGCTTTGGTCCTTTCAAAAGATGGAAGTCCAAAAATTTATACTTTAGATTTAGCGAGTCACCAATTGACGCGTGTAACTGAGGGTGCGGGTGCAGATACTGAACCCACTTGGTCTTCTAATGGGGGATCAATTGTATTTACTTCTGATCGGGGTGGAAAACCCCAGATTTACAGAGTAACATTAGGATCGGGAAGAATTGAGCGCTTAACGTTTAAGGGCAATTACAATGCAACACCGTCTGTAACACCTGACAATAAGCACTTAGTTACATTACATAGAGATGAGGGTGGGTTGTTTAGTATTGCAGCGCATACTTTAAATACGGGATCGGTGCGGATCTTAACGCAATCAAGTTTAAATGAATCCCCACGTTTAGCGCCAAATGGTATGATGGTTATCTATAGTGCTCTTGAGGGTGGAAGAAGAGTATTAGGTGCTGTAACTTTGGATGGTCGACTGAAGATTCGACTTCCAGCACAAGAAGGGGATGTTAAAGAGCCGGCATGGTCGCCATTTGTATCTCGGTAATATCGGTTTTAGTTTAATTAGGAGAAGTTCATGGGTACTCATAAAATCATGAGAGGCGTTTTAAATACAGTATTAACAGTATTAATGACAAGCCTGGTATTGGGTTTGGTAGGATGTGCTAAACGCGGACAATCATCAAGTATTGGGGGCGGTGTTGGGGATTCCATGCAATTTTATGGGACACAAGTGTCTGCCGAACAAGAGCGGGAATGGTTAGCTAAAAATACTTACTTTTTTGGTTACGATAGATTTGATGTCAGTGATGAAGACATGATGTCAATTTATGCGCATGCAAAAAAATTGATAACGAAACCAAACACACGCATTCGAGTTGAGGGACATACCGATGAACGAGGCAGTCGTGAATATAATATTGCTTTAGGAGAACGTCGTGCAAAAGCAGTGGCAAATATTCTGATGTTGAAGGGAGTTGGGCAGCATCAGATCAGTGTCGTTAGCTATGGTAAAGAAAAGCCAGCCTCTATGGGTCATGATGAATCTGCTTGGACTGAAAATCGACGAGCTGTCATTGTATACGAGGTTGAGTAATCATGATGTTACTCAAACAGTCAGTGAAAATTACGATGGGGATGTGCGGCCTTTTGGCCGCCTTCCAGTTGATGGCAGAGCCGATTGTTGAATCGCGTACGGGTCAACCTCAGGTGAGGTCTTCTCAAGAGCGATCGTATTCCACTGCACAAAGTAGTCAGCAGCGACAATCTTCTTCTAATGCTGGTTCTAATACTGAACAAGTGACTCCTTTTACTTTGTCTCGTATGGAAGCCTTAGAACAAGAAGTCCGTGAATTACGTGGTCAAGTTGAACTTCAAGATCATGAAATTAAACGTTTAACCAAAAGCCAACAAGATTTATTTTTAGATTTGGAGCGTCGTCTTAATCAACAGAAGGGTGGTGTAAATCCTAATGCAAAATCTAAGCCCAATGATGTTAATCAAACTACACAACGTCCTAAGACTGAAGGCAAATCAAAACCAGCACCAGGAATGATGCCTTCAGGTACAGAGCCTGCAACGACACCGACTGTAGATGACTCCATTATTGTTGATCCGGATGTTTTATCCTCTGAGACAACTTCTTCTTTAGGATCGGAAGCTACAAGCGATCGTAACGTAAAGTTATATACACCACAGACTGAAGCAGAAATTTTAGCAGACAATATTTCTATAGACAGTACTATAGATACTACTACTGAAATCCCAGACAATACAGCGACAGTAACGCCTAAAAAAGTCCAAACCGCACCTAATCCAATTAAAGGGACAGCAGCAGAAAAAGGTATTTATGAGTCTGCTTATAATTTGGTGTTAAACAAACGGTATCAAGAGGCAGTTCCTGCATTACAGGAGTTTTTAGAACAATATCCTAAAGGACAATACACGCCCAATGCACATTATTGGTTAGGCGAAGTGTATATGCTGCAATGGCGAGCAGAGAAAAATCCTGATTTGTTAAATAAAGCCAGCACGCAATTTACACAAATCACCAATCAGTTTCCCAATCATCAAAAGGCGATGGATGCGCTTTTAAAATTAGGACTATTGGAGAACGATAGAGGGAATATTGAAGCGGCTCGTAAGTATTTAACTACTGTTAAAGAGCGGTATCCGGGAACATCGGTTGCCCGTGTTGCAACTACTCATTTACAGCGGATGAAGTAACGGCGAGAGTTTCCTCTAAACTAAAAATCCCGTAAAAATTTAGCTGAACAGCTGATTGACGGTCTTTTGCTTTCAGGTATAATGTCAAACTTCACCCGGGCCGTTAGCTCAGTTGGTAGAGCAGCGGACTTTTAATCCGTTGGTCGATGGTTCAAATCCATCACGGCCCACCAACTAAATCAAACACTTAGCTTCGATTTTAGCTAACCATCAAAAACCTCTTGCGGGAGATTTGCGGGACCTAGAAGACAAAAATATAAAAGTCATACAGTACTTGCCTTTATATTTTGCCCCATCTTATGGCCAATTTTATTTGTGTTTTTTAGAAGAGTGAGTACAAGCCCACTACGTCGCGTATCACAAATCCTATTGGTCATATGGTATGATTTAGAAGATGTTGAAAAAATTATTCATCACACGCCCCAAAATTTTTATACTGCTTTTTTAAAGTATTGAATATAAATGCCGATTAAGATAAAAAGGGCCCATGCCTCTATAGGTTATTCACATGTGGAATCCAGAGACTGATAATAAGGCATTCAAAGAATTACTTGAACGATACCAATGTAACCCTACTCAAACGCCAAATGCAGATGATATTACACTGGTTAAAAAATTATTTGAATCATATATAGATTCAGGGATCACACGAGACCCTAACCCCATCAACACTATTGAAGGTGTTTTATATAAAAAAATTTGTGAGCTGCAAAATATTTTTCTAGAAGAGCATTGTAAACGTCATCCGGAAATTTTGAAAAGTTACGAGCAATTAGAGGCTTCTCGCACATCGAATCCTATGGTCGGTGATTTTCCATTATTGAAAACAATAAAAAAAATCAGTCATGAATTACTTAAAAGAACTTCTAAATCACAACAAGTTGCTTTTTCATCGTTCAACAAACCTATCATTTCAACAGGCCTTTCTGACGAGGAATCTCAGCTCTTTAACTCAGAAAGCACCTTTAATTTTCCTTATGCACACCCAACTCCCGATCCAAAAGATCCGACGACCTTATCATATGATGAAAGAGTGAATCAGATATATACCAGAATTGAAACACGGCAAAATACTGTTCTCAAGTTAGAATCTGAACGCGATTCAGCCATTCGCGAAAACTTTAGATATTGTCGAGCACGCAGTTTAAAAACATTAACTGACATGTATTTATCGTTAAATATTATTGATCTGGAAAATAATCCCTATATTTTTCACAACATAGAGCGTTATGTGTATAGAATGAGATCGGATTTTAATATATCCCAACTTCCGCATCCTACCATATTCTCAAAGCTATTAAAACTTCATTTTCAACATCCTGCTCCGTTTAATCCGAGACCTCATCTTGTTCTACTACTCGCTCATGCTATTATTTCGGAGAATCCAAAATTTCATGGGTATAAACTTCTACCTAAAATAATTGGTAAAGATATGGGCTTTATTTTAGTGGCACCGGGTGGAACACGACATTTCGCAAAATATACAGGAAATACTATCCCGGAGTATTTTTGTTCTAAAGCACTAAGTTACTTAGGCATTAAGATGCCAGAATCAAGCTTATTAACGGATGAATATGGAAATCAATTCTACGTAACACGAGATGTTTCAAGAATTTATACTAAAGAAACGGGAACAACAAGCTATCAAAAACACAAAAACTTTAAAACCATAGAGCAAATTTTTGGTCGAAGGTCCTCTCTAGATAACCTATCAAAAGAGGAACTTGAGAAGTTGCTTAAAACTTTTCTTGAGCAATGTAATAATCCAAAAACCAGGGTCTCCTATGCAAAAATTTTGTTAGCCACCATAGCTTTCGGGTTGTCCGATGTGTTTGTACATGGCGGAAATATTGGAATAATCGACGTTCATAAGGGACCAAAGCATTATAAAAAATTTGGAATCGTAGATTTTCAATTTGAGCCCAAAGATATTACTCAAGACTCGCTCTTATTCAGTGACCCAATGACTTTTTTAAAAAATAAATTCTTCACATTTTTTGCTCTCCATATACCACCACATCCCGTATATGTAGAACTTTTTAAACAACTTAGACCAAAAGATATCTTACAGGCAGCTCAAGAATTAGCCGAACCCAAAGTTCGCGGTTCATTCGAAGGTCTATTGTTGCAAAAAGAACAGCCACGTGAGTCTTCTGACCGAATAATGCAGAATTCATATGATGAAATTGTTTCGGAATTTAAGGCATTAGAGGATAGTATACCTGCATCAGCTAAAAGTGAACTTTCAAAAATATTTACTACAAAAGATATTATTGCTAGAAACCTGGTGACTTTGACTACACAGTTTAAGAAACTACTAACACCCATTGTAAATGCAACTGAAGCAGAAGTACTGAAGAATACACATGCCTCGGCTGTAACCATCAGCTATGGCAGCACATCGAGTAGCAGTAGTACAAAACCTGTGGCTACAAATGCTTTTATCGCGTACCGGTCTGTTGAGTCTGGATATTTAATAGAAATGCTACCAGAAAATAGTGTATTAGTGAAAGCGCGATTGGAACAAGTAGGTATTCATGGAAAATGGACTACCTCCGCTTCATATGGCGGAGCAAATCATTCTGTGATAATTACGCAAGAAGACCTCAACATAATTAAAAAATCTCTTCCTGATGTTCAAGGGGCGTTAGATAGAATTCGTTTCACCGAAAAAGTAAGCTCTGTTGAGAGAAGAGAAGGACCGGTGCCTTAATCTGATGCATGGATCCTTTTCCGTAGCGCAGGGAATTCTATTGTCGCTAACCTGCTAGGTGTCTCTGAGAAATACCTCATGAACCTAATAGGCTCTTCAGATTTGGTGCTACCACAAAAGAAAATGCCTTCCCTTGCTTTTGTTTTATCAAAAAGCCAAATTTTGCCAAAGACAACAAATCATTCCGGGCGGTATCATACGTAACGTCATTACACTTTCTATGAATTTCAATAAAATAATGAGTTTTAGGATGTTTTAAGGCATGTACAAGCAATGCTTTTTGTCTATGATTCATTGGGAAATTAGCTTGTGAGTTTTCCAGCAACTTGTCGATTTCTTCAGTTTCTTTAATTTTATGCTTGAGGTGATCTTTTAAAGCATTGATTGCTTTTGATATAACTTCCAACTGGTGAACAATAAAATAAGTTGTATCATTGTCATCAGTTTCGGTGTACAGAAATGCACGACCATATTGAATTGGTCCTTTTCTTAAAATTTCGGATATCGAAATATATTGAATTAAGGGATATCCTGCGTGGAGCAAACTCCAATAAAAAAGAGCTCGAGCAGTTCTCCCGTTCCCATCGATAAAGGGGTGATCATAGGCTAAACAATAATGAAGTAATATGGCTTTAACAAGAGGGTCTATGGAAAAGTTCTCCAACCTATCATTAGCAAAATCACAAAGAAGCTCTAAACGTTTAGGTAATTCAGCAGCTTTAGGTGGTGTATGAACAACCTGCTGTTCAACGGGATCCCATACATGGATATCATCGGACTCTTTTCTAAATTGTCCAGTCATTTCCGCATCATCCAAAGTGTTCTCTGTCAATATTTTATGTAATTCGAACACCATCTTGACAGTCAGTTCTTCCTCTTTCATTTCCCGTATGAATAGCATAGCTTGATAATTATTTGTGATCATACGTTCACTAATATCTTTTGGCTTTCTTCCTTTTAACAACATTTCTTTGGCAACTCGATGTGTAGTCGAAGCGCCTTCTAACTGACTTGAAGTGATTGCTTCTTCAATTTGTGCATGCACGTAAGAATCATCGAGCAAAGAAAATGGGGTTCCATACAAAATTTCATTAAGTTCATTCAACGTTTTAAGAACGCTACTTGGCATAGCAAATTGGTGAGGGTTGCCATGATAGTCTAAAAAAGGGAGGAGTTGATAAAGGGAACGACGAGCTAATTTTATACCGCACCACCAATGTTCGGAATCCAAACCCTCTGGAGCTTTTTTATATCTAAGCTTGTCCCAATGAAGATACTTATCTTGTACGGTGGGACCCATCTGCATTTCAATCAATTTAGAGAGATCCCCATCCATTTCTAGGGTCTTTACTAATTTTTCGAAATTGGGTGATTTTTTGGGAAGTTTCATGCAAATACCGATTTCCTACCAATTCATCTCTAATTGGTAGTTTAACAGGTTAAACCAAATTTCGCCATAAAATTTGATATTTCTAAATACCAATTTCCTACCAATTTGAGATGAATTGGTAGGAAATTGGTATTTGTGAGCAAGACTACGGCTAATGAATGCCTATTAATGGGTTTGGCTTTGAACCGTGAGAGGATCTATTCATGTGGGCAATTTGTGGCCATGAGTACCGCGCAGTTATGCAAAGTTGGTCAAAAGTAGCGGGATCTGCGGTATAAAACATCAATAAAATCATACACTTAAGGTCTACGGTTCGGGCTTTTAATCCATTGGTCGATGGTTCAAATCCATCACGGTCCACCAACTACATCAGGTCTGTACCAGACACTTAGCTTCGATTTTAGCTAACCCTCAAAAACCCCAATCATAGACTTACAAGCACTATTTCTTTCTTAGTGCCATTCGTGTCTGACACCCCACATGCTACGAAATTAATGTAGTATTATCCAATCCCAATGCTGTAAAAACGGCGTACAGTGGATATGAATGTATGCTATCGAATATCGAATAATCATGGGTTGAGAACCTTATTCCATACTTCGAGTTGGAGTGACTGTCTAAAAATAAACGTAAACTGGTTAATCGCGAGCCTTTATTACTTTTGACTTCGATGGGGAGGATCTGCCCATGATTTTGGATTAAATAATCCACTTCGGCTTGACTTCCTTTTTCTTCCTTATGCCAATAATAAAGAGAAGTTTTGGAATTAGGATCAGAATAGACCATCAGTTCTTGACCGACAAAGGCTTCTAAAATGGCCCCTTTATTCACAAAACTTTGTTTAGAATGGATGAACCAATCTGCGAAATCAAATCCTAACATCGTTTGGGTTAATCCCACATCCAAAAAAAGAATTTTGAATTTGTCTAAATCAACTTCTGCACCCAAGGGAATGCCATGACCACTTGAATGGTAAATTTGTTTTAAAATTCCAGCAGTAGAGAGTAATTCTAATGCAGGTAATAGATCTCTTTTTCTATATTCCCCGGGAATAGCGGAAAATTTAAATTTCCTTCCAACTTGTTTTACCCCATGCTCAAACAATAGCTCAAGGTATTTTATTTGATGTGCTTTTGCATATTTGTTGAAGTCCTGACGATAGGTGTCGATGATAGTGTGATGTATCTTTGAACATTCCAGTGCATTTTTATTATTTATCCAGGTAGAAACAGCTTCTGGCATGCCCCCCACGGCTAGATATTCAGATAGAAGGTTTAAGGTATGTTCATGGATTGGAGAGCCTAAAGGTTTCTCTGCTTTATTCTTTAAAAGGTGCTCAATTAAAAGATCATTGCCTTGCGCTTTCAAAAATTCAAGCCAAGACAGGGGATACATATAAAGGAATGATACTCGACCAACTGGCACGCCTACTTGTTGTATAGCAAAATCCAAAAGTGAACCTGCTGCAATGACATGAAGCTTTGGCATCTCTTCATAGAAATAGCGAAGAGCAATAATGGCTTTAGGTGCTTCTTGTACTTCATCAAAAAACAATAACGTTTCGTTTTCAGTAATATCTTTTTTCAGAATGGCAATTAGATCGCGAATAATGCGTTCGGGAACAAGATCGTGATCAAACACTGTTTTTAGCTCGGGCAGTTTTTCAAAATTTATCTCGACGAAGTTTTTGAAAGTTTCCCCCAACTTTCGGACCGCAAAGGTTTTGCCTACCTGACGTGCACCCCTTAGTAGGATTGGCTTCCGAATCTTAGAGTCTTTCCATTGTATTAGATGTAAGTCTATGAATCTTTTCACTATTTGTCTCTCATGGTCAATATTAGCACTAATTTTAGACCATCCATGGTCAAAAATCAACCCTAATTTCAACCATCCATGGTCTAAAATAGAACCTATTTTTAACCATTGATACTATGGTTAGGTCGGTGCCTGTCTTTTGGGTTTAGTTTGGAGTTTAGGTTTTGGTTGTTGACTATCCACTTTTTTCATGATTGGCTTTTTTCGAATTTCCTTTTTTGTCGATTTCGTAGGCTTCGTAGATTTGACAGTAATTCTAGAAGATTTACTTTTCGAAGAGACAGAGGGTTTTTTAGGGGCATCAGCGCTCTCAATATCAATGCCAAAGATTGCTGACAGATCACCCTCAAGCGTTCCAGCATCTTGTTTTTTGGATTTGTTAACCAGGGGGTTTTAAGGTGTCAGACACCAAAGACATAAGCAAAGGGGATCCTGAATGACCACCTAGAGTTAAAATAGTGGTTCAGGCATCTGTAGAATGTTTGGCCATTCTAAGAAAAGTCCATCTGCCAATTGAGGTTAACATATTTTTGACATTGTTGAATTCATATGTGAAAAACTTAGCCCAAAGAAAATAGAATCAAAAAAAAGGGATATAAAATATTTTACAAGAGATTCTTCTACTGTGACATAATATTTTTAAGATGATCTACATGAAAGAGTATTTTTTCTGCGGCTCCATCCGCCTTTAGGTTGGTGATATCAAGCTCTAGCAAATTGTTATGAGTTATTTTAATTGATTTTTTATTAGTATAAGCTTCGTCGATATTAGTTGTTTTGAGTTGTTTTTTGCGTTCAGGAAAAACTATTCTTCTAGCAAGCTCTTCTGGAGAGATAATCAATTTTACAGGGACAAAAATAGAATTACGGAGTGCTGAAATATTTAATACTTGATTGTAAATATCATGGTCGACTGGTGATTCCAATAATTCATTAGTAAATACATAATTTGTGGTATAATCATGCTGAATAAATCCAAATACGGTACTCCTAATATGAGAAATTGCATCCCATGCAATCTTCGGAATGGGCGTTACGCCATCCAAATCCAGTAAGGCAAGAATAGGATTGTTGATTAGATGATTGTCGACAACTTTATAGTTATGCACAGAAATATTTTGGGAAATAGTATATTTTCCGGATCCGGCAAGTCCAATAAGATATATGATTACAGTCTTGTTATATGATGTTTTGTTCATTTAGTGGTTTACGCTCCTTAATTGTGTTTTGGGGTTGAGTACTATTATCCAAAAATCTTTTCACGATATTGTTCAGTAAGAGTATATTTTGCATATTTTCTGCTTGAACTATTTGATTGTAGGACTTTATCTGCCACCATTGCTTTAATTAAAGTGCTTGCCTTTCCGATAGAAATATCAAAACAATTTCTCACACTCTCATTATCTAGAGTTTCGTGCATGATAGCTAAAATAATAATCATTAAACGCTTTTCTTGTGCAGTAAAAGCTTCGTAAGCCTTGGGTGCTGATAACATCACTGTAAAGGAATTCTGTTGATCGGTAAACACAGGTGGCGGCACTTTAATCGATATGCTCATAGCATACAATCGATCAATTCCTTGACCATCCATCTCACCAAAGCCAAACTTTTTCATCAACTCTGCAAGCAATGGGTTACGCCAATCGCGCTTGTGGATTAAATTCATTGTTGTCAGTCCTGGCATTAAGCCACCTGGATTTTCAATTTCAATTCGATTGTCAAACATCGAAATTTTTACAGGTTGATGCATCTTGCGATAGTCTCGATGAACAAGACTATTCGTGATGACTTCTCTTAGAATAGCATCTGAATAAGCGGGCATATCCTTACGAATGGCACCTTCTATTTTTGGTATTAACCAAACATTTTGTTGCAGTAGTTGTATGCTTTGTTTTATTTGGTTAGGTAAGCTACCTTTTATATCATACTTTTTTATAGGGTTGTCGCGTGCAGTACCCTTAAAAATCTGAAACTCAATATAAGCGTTTCGAAATTGCCGAATTGATTGAAGATCAGTTGCAAAACATAACCAACCTGCAACTGAAATATGGGGAGATTTATTGATTCCTGTCAAAATGCGGCAATCTAATAATGCCGCAATATTTTTCGCAGACCATCGGTTATCCCTATCTTGTTTTGGGAGAAGATCATGAAATGCTTCAAAATTTAAAGCATCCAGTTCAACATCTTTCACGACAGATTCATCATAGTAATATTCTTGTGTATTTATTAAAAGATCTTTTATTTCCTGCATAGACATAGCAATAGTGGAAGAACCTGATCGCTTGAAGCAAGCGTTGCCACCTAAAGGGGCCCTATCTTTGATGAATACGGGCTTTGATCCACTTGGTAATATATGAATGCATAGCAGGTGATTCCCATGGACTTCTAAAGGAAAGGCATCAATATGTAAACTGGGTTCTTGAGTAGAAGTTGCTATGTTTGTCATTTTTTGAATAATAATATCCGAATCTTCTTGCAAACCAATAGGGATAAAGTCTTTGACCCCGAATACAAAACAGCCGCCTCTCTCAAGATTCCCAAAGGCATTTACATGCTCTTTGAGACGATCGCTTTTGTCAGACAAGTTGAGTTTAAAGTCTAGAAAACCATATTCTGCTTTGCCCTTTAAAGCATCTTCTATAAGCTGTTTCCAAAACGTTTTATCGTTTAGCAAAAATATAACCCATTGTTTTTTAAGTTAAAAATTGACTTTCTACTAACCATCTCTAATAACCTCTAATAAGAATATAGAAATTCCGTTGTATGTGCAAGTACTATGTTGTACTAACAGTGTGGGGATTATTACTATTCTACCATTTTGGGCATAAAGTGCTTAAATACAAACCTTTGGAATCAAAATAAATTAAAAAATATTATTTAAAATCAATACATTGAGTGTTTTAATGCAAACCTGAATAGGTAAGTTGAATGAGTGTTATGCAAATATTAAATACAGATAACTATCCTAAATCAATATAATTTGCTAAAACTAAACCTTCTCTAGCCTCAACTGTAGCTTTAACTAGAGCCTGATCCTCGGCCTCGACAGTTTTTCTGATGCAAGGGGATGGTGATATACTAATATCTTATGAAAAGCGTAGTTATTGGCCGTGCTTAAGTTCTGTAGAGGAATTTGATTTATGATTTGTTACCCCACTACCTAGGATACGTAATTTTACGCATATATTGATAAATTTATAAATGTAATACTCCATCCCTATGGTGATGTTATTATTCAATTTAATCATTAGGAGCAGAAACTTAATGGTACACTTTCCTGTTGTCCACTTAACACGAGTAATTGCGACCAAATCTTTTCCTACAATCACCCAAACCACACTGGATGATTTTGTTAGACAAAAGGAATCAATGCAAAAATGGATGGAAGAGCAACAGAAAATGAAAGCGTTAAGATCTGATCCCAGGTTGAATAAAAAAACAGTCAATCGCGTATTAGCAACAGCTACTGTAGCCGGACTAATCTTCATTGGTTATAGAATTTTAACTAGAAATTCTAACCAAGGTTCTACTCTTTCCCCAACTTGTAAACCTAGTAGAACATTGACGAACTAATCTTTCCATTCGACTATTTTTGATAAGAATAGAGTTTTGATTAATCAAGGATAAATGAAATGCAAAATAGTGAGCGCGAGACTTTGACTCTTTTGCTTCGGCGTCCAACGTCAGCTGATGATGTTATCTTACGTGGTCTTTGGCGTAATGAAGAGGTTCGATATTTTCTTGGTGGTATTGTTCAAGAAGAATTGATTGATGAAAAAATTGTTTCAATACAAGAGCATTGGGATAAGTATGGATTTGGGCAATGGGCTGTTTTCGAAAAAACTTCTAAGGTGGTCATCGGCATTTGTGGGCTTCATCATTCTGAAGACGGTATTGAGATTTCCTATATGTTTTTTCCAGCTTTTTGGGGAAAAGGTAGAGGGCGGGAATCCGTGTTCGCAAGTCTTAATTATGGTTTTAATGTTCTTAAGTTGGATAGAATTATTGCGATTACTCAGGATGCCAATAGCCCCTCATGTCGGCTTCTTGATAGCATAGGTATGAAGCATATTGATAATTTATGGCGATTTAATGCTGTTCAACGCTTATATGTGATGACTTTAAATGAATGGATGAACAATGTGAAAAAGAGAGCAAAAATTTTCCAAATCAGATGATTCTAGAAAATAAATTCAACATCCTAGTTCTTGAAGCGTGGGACACCTTCAATTCCCCTTAGACGAATAGCAACATATGCTTTAGTAGTTATGATTGTGGTTCCTCCTTGCCAATCAAATTTATCTAAAGTGTAAGTTTTTTGGGGCCCAAATTCTGGATCTATTAATGTAATATCATGAACATTAATAGATCGAAGAATTGCCCAATGCGATCCACCAGATAACTTTTTATGATTGAGAAGAACAATATATTTTTTAATTAATAATTCTTTTAGTTGTTCAAAAGCCCCATTTTGATTAATAATCCATTCTAATTCAAAACTGGTTTTCTTATGAACCTCTTTTAACACTCTGTCAAGATTTTGTTCAAATAATTTAAGAGGTGACCCTACTTTTGGTGAAGTCCCCAAAATTCTAGCTATAAACGCTTCAGTAAAATCATTCCCTGTTAAAGCATGTATTGCCATGCGTAAAGCTGAGGCACCGCAAGTAAAATCAAATTCTTTTTCATGAAAAGGGATCTCATAGCTGCAAGTAAATGTTGTTGTCATATGCAATCTGTTCATTTAAAATATCAAGAGAACTAAAGATATATTATATCCTAATCTGGTATTATACAATATCGGGGAGAGAATTTTGCATGAGTCAGCCAGTAACGATATATTTGATAGGAAGCGAAAAAAATTCTGAAAATTGTATAAAAATGCTCTATAGGAAAAAATGTAATAAAGACGACACAATATATTTTATCAAAAGAACCAAGAGAGCATTTATTTTAAGCTGCTTGATTTTAAATTGGAGGAACCATGATTTCTAAGAAACGTTTTTCTATGGAAAAATTGGGCAGAGATAATATAGAGTATTTTTTTAGGAACAAAGGAATTGTTTCAATTGTACGTACCTTGCATAAAGATGAGCTAATTGTGGCATCGGAAGAAGGAAGAGGTTGTCGATTTATCATCCAGTAGTTGTAGTTCTAGAGATAAGCCGAGGGTGTGCTAGATTATAGGGGTCGGATCACTGATCCGACCCCGAATTTACGACCCCGAATTTAACTTAGTGCCATTGGTGTTCAGACACCCTGTGTGGTCTGACACCTGTTTGATTCACGACCAATTTAAATTTAAATAGATTTGATCTATAACCAAATTAATTTAAAATAACCTTGATTTTTAACCATAAAATGTTATAATAACCTTGATTTTTAACCATTTTTTTAGGAACATCTATAAATAAATGAAAAGAATCATAGACTTACATTTGTTAGGCTGGGTAAATAGCTATCGTAGAAAACCTTTATTACTAAGAGGAGCTAGGCAAGTAGGGAAAACCTTTGCTGTTCGAAAACTTGGGGAAAGCTTTAAAGATTACATTGAAATTAATTTTGAACAACAAGCTCATCTAAAAACTATCTTCGACCATGATTTAATTCCAACTCGTATTATTCGTGATTTATCTGCCGCTCTCAATAAAAAAATATTACCCGGGGAAACCTTGTTATTTTTTGATGAAATTCAGGAAGTACCAAAAGCAATTACCTCTCTACGTTATTTTTATGAGGAGATGCCCAACCTTCACGTTATAGCTGCAGGTTCACTTTTAGATTTTGCACTTGATCAAGTTGGGGTACCAGTTGGTCGTTTATCTTCATTTTTTCTTTATCCGATGTCTTGGATAGAGTTTCTGAAAGCCATAAATGAAGAAATCTTGTTAGAAACTATTTTAAATCATCATCATAACGAACCTATGAATGCAGCAGTACATGATAAAGCATTAAGATTACTTGCAGAATATCTTGCAATTGGAGGAATGCCCGAGGCTATACGAGCTTGGGTCGAAACCAAAGACCCAAATGCTTTTTTAGAAATTCATCAGAATATTATTACTTTCTATAAGCAAGATTTTCAAAAATATTCCGAGAAAAGAGGTGTGAAATATGTGGAATCAGTTTTTGCAAATGTACCTAATCAAATTGGGTCCCGATACAAATTTAATTTGGTTCCTGGTGAATATCGAAAACGCGAGCTATATCCCGCACTAAATTTATTAGAAAAAGCTGGCATTATTCATAAAGTATATCACTCTTCTGGGCATGGATTACCATTAGGGGCACAAGCTGATATGGACAAGTTCAAGGTTGTTTTTTTAGATGTGGGGTTAACTCAAGCATTATTAGGATTGAATAGCGTTGAATGGTTTTTAAATCCAAACCAAAGTTTTATCAATAAAGGCGCTCTTATTGAATCCTTTGTTGGTCAAGAATTACTTGCTTATTCTAATCCCATTTTAGAAAATAGATTATATTATTGGCAACGAGAAGCCAGATCAAGTCAAGCAGAAGTTGATTATTTGATTCAAAAGCAGTCTAGCATCATACCCATTGAAGTAAAAAGTGACCAAGGTAGCACATTAAGAAGTATGCATCTTTTTCTAGAAACACATCCACAATCTACTTATGGAATTAGATATTCGACGCACAATTATTCAATCCATGAAAAGATTAAATCAATTCCACTTTATGCAATAGGATCGGACTTGAATGAAAAAGTATAGTTATACAAGAACCCATTAATTACAGTATTCAGTATTTTTAGAGGTGGTCGTTATTTATGAACAAAGAAAGATCAAAAGTAAATATTAATGTTTATCTTGTTTTAGAGCAAGAAGGGAAGATCTTGTTGGCTTTGAGGAAAAATACAGGCTATCAAGATGGACAGTATTCTTTAGTCGCAGGGCATGTTGAAACAGGGGAATCTGCCATGGTTGCAATGTGTCGTGAAGCCAAAGAGGAAATTGGTATAGATATAGACCTTGAAGAGTTAGAAATGGTTTTGACCATGCATAGAAGAACTGACAGAGATAATATTGATCTATTTATGCGATGTTCGTTTTGGAAAAATGATATAGTCAATAAAGAGCCAAAAAATGTGGAACTTTAGCATTTTTTGATTATAATAGTATTCCAAGAAATACAATTCCCTATATTATTAAGGCCCTTTCAGATATAAAGAAGGGTATTACTTACACTGAATTTGGTTGGGAATACTCAGAAGAAACTTGTGTTACCTTAGAGAGAAGTTTTTTGGAATAATGTATTATGAGAGACTCTACGATTACTTTTAGCAAACCAGAGAAAATTCCACTCTATGATGAAAAAATTATAACGCCTATGGTATCATTTTCAGAACAAAAGAGTAATTTCAATTCGACTTTATCAGTTTCAGCTTGCTATTGTCATTGTCAGGGGAAACTACTGTTTTTAAAACGGGCAAACGACAGCCCACAAGAAAATACTTGGACAGTGCCGGGAGGTAAATTAGAAATAAATGAAAGTCCTGTAAACGCAGCCATTCGGGAGCTTTATGAAGAGACAGGGCTAATTTGTGTTGAAAATAATCTTTCGTTTATTAAAACAATCCATATCCGTTATCCCACAAATGACTTTACTTATCATATGTTTTTTTCCAATTTTTTAAATTTGCCAACAATATGTTTAAAAGTACGCGAACATAAAGAATTTGCATGGCTAACTCTTGATGAGATAAAGGAATATCCTATTATTTTAGGAGGGCTAGAGGCTTTAGAGTATTATAAACATTATATTGTTGAACATCCTGAAGTGGAGAATTAAATGCCTATTATTAGAAAAGAATTTTATTTTTTAAGACATGGTGAAACAAGTCATAACGCAGAGCAAATTTTGTCTGATGATGATGTTTCACTAAATGGAAATGGGGTTAAACAGGCTGAAGCAATTAAAGACGTTATCTCCGAATTCCCAATAAAAACAATATGCTTTAGCCCGCTAAAGCGTGCAATAGAAACGAAAAATATTGCCGCAAAAAGGCTTAATTGCAGAGCAATTGAAATAGAAGAGTTAAGAGAATGCTCTGGTTCCGTTTGGACGGAGATGAATCAGAAAAAATAATCTTCCAGATTCGATCACCAAAACTGAATTCATATTGAAAATTTTTCAACTCTTGTAGGAACGTTCGTACGTGCTTATCAAAATCCATTGCTTAACTCCTAAAAAACCCACCTATCCTGTATCTTTGCAGTTTGGCTTTTCCAGAAATTATGCTTATAATAGTTCGGGTTGTCAAGATTCGGTAAAGAATGAAGTGATTAGGTAAAATGAGATGAAAATTGAGTTAATACCAGCGAGCATTAAAGAAAAACCAGTTATAAAAAATTTGGCGCGGTTTTACGTTTATGAATTGTCGAGATATGATGCTAATCAATCTCGCTCAAAAATACCTGAAGATGGCTTATATGAAGCCTATGATAAATATTTCAGTTTTGACAGTTATTGGGATAAGCTTGGGTATCATCCATTTATTATTAGGGTTCAAGATGAATTAGCAGGGTTTGTTCTTGTGAATAAGAATGTTAGCGAATCAGATGTTGATTGGCACATAGCAGAATTTTTTATTATTGCTAAATTTCAAGGACAAGGCATTGGTCGTCAAATAGCAATAAAGATTTTTAATCAATTTTCAGGCACATGGGAAGTCATGCAAATGTTATTAAATAAACCCGCGATAACTTTTTGGAAAACAGTCATTTCAGATTATACAAGAGGTCAATATTTAGAATTTAGAAAAACAATTTCTGAACCAGAAGTACATGATATGATTGTGCTTAAATTTCAGACTGGGATCAAGTCACAACAATAAACCTTAGAAACGTGACTCAGTTCGCATGATTATTCGAGTATATATTCTAAGTCTATCTCATCACGCAAATCTGAAAGGTCTTATATTTATCCTCGTTAATGATGTCATAAGTGTTCTCCAATGCTCATAAGATAAATACTATTAATCAATAAATGATGAATTTAATTAATCGTTAATTGGCTTATCTAAATAATTCATTACAATTTGAGCTTCTTGTTCGAGAGGAAGCATACCATCTATTATCAAGTCAGCGCTTTTTTTAAGATCAGTATCAAGAAATAGAGGTCTAGAATGATTTAGATAAAATTGGATTTCGTCAAGGATATCGTTCGTTGTAGCCTCTTTAAGATCTCTAAGAATTCTTCGACATAATAGGATATCCAGAGGTACCTCAATGTGAAGCATAGTGTCTATATATCGTCCTGTTTCATGATGCAATCGTCCTAATGGTGCATCAAAAATAATAAAATTTTTAGATATCAAATTTTCCTTTGTAACAGGATGGATGATACTTTTACCATTTTTAAGCTGATCCAAAACTGCCGCTAGAGATTCTCTTTTAAATTCACTATAATTTTGACCATTATGAAACCAAAAGATATAATCTTCTGGCTCTGTAGATAGAACATCAAACTCATCCCATTCAATAAGAGTTGCTCTAAGCCTTGACGCTAGAATTTTAGACAAACTTGATTTTCCAGCACCTGTTTTTCCACTAATTCCTATAATATGCGGTTTCATAACAGATAGTAACCTTGTTCCATGACCAATGTAAAGTTAAATAGACTTTCGGATTGTATTTCAGAGATCATTACCAAATTTATCAATTAAATTCTAACTTATTCAATCTGACAAGAATCCTTGTTGCAGATTCCACAATTGGGGATAAATAACACCTTTCTCTAAAAGATACTGATGAGTTCCTTCCTCTACTATATGACCTTGATCAAAAACTAGGATTCTATCTAAGGCTTTAATTGTAGAAAGTCTATGAGCTATTACTATCACTGTTCTGTTTTTCATGGCAATTTGCAGAGATTCTTGAATCAGTGATTCTGTTACAGAGTCTAATGCGCTGGTGGCTTCATCTAATATCAATATAGGTGCGTTTTTAAGAATAGCTCTTGCAATAGCAATTCGCTGACGTTGGCCACCTGAAAGTTTTATACCTCGTTCACCAACAAATGTTTGGTAGCTGTTAGATAATTGTGTAACAAATTCATGTACATGAGCAAGCTTTGCAGCCTCAATTGCTTCTTCATCTGTTGCATCAAAATTTCCATATCGAATATTATCCATGATACTGCGATGAAAGAGGGTAGGGTCTTGAGGGATAAATCCAATATTTTTTCTTAAACTTTCTAGTGTAACAGTTCGAATAGATTGATCATCAATGAATATATCACCTTTTTGAACGTCAAACATTCGTGTGATTAGATTTACAAAGGTACTTTTGCCACTTCCAGAATAGCCTACCAAACCAACCTTCTCGCCTCCTTTAATAACCAGTGTTTTATCTTCAAATAACCTTTGAGATTCTGTGTAATAAAAATTAACACGAGAAAAGACTATTGTACCATTTTCAATTTTGAGCGACTTAGCATTTGAGGCATCCACAATATCAGGTTTCTGAGACAAAAATTGGATGGCTTGATTAAAAACACCTAATTGTTCTGAAGCTCTAAAATATACCTCGGTAATAGTCCATACCTGTTCTATGATATTGTGTGAAAGCATGAAAATAAGTGCGAAATCTCCTACAGTTAATACTCCTTTTGAGGCCAAATAAATCAATGGGAAAATGGTAAAGATTTCAATAAGGATGGTCATTCCACTCATAATCGTTGCATATTTCATTAATTTCTCTTGCAAAGTGACATCCTTTATTACCATTTTATCTAAAGATATTTTCAGGTACTTTTTCTCGAATTTTTTTCCTGAAAATAGAATAACATTAATAGCATTTGCGAAACTGTCTACTACGTTTCCAATAGCATGGCTGCGAGTTTCAGCAAAAATATTTGAGAGGGGCTCTATTTTCTTATTGAAATAGGTAGCCATGCCTATTACAGATAGAGTCCAAATCAGAAAGATAGAAGAAAATAATGGACTTACAAAAGCTGCAATGATAATAGCACTTATCAAAATAAATAGGCGTAATAAAAGTTCCCTTACCGTCATGATTAAACTGTCTGTATTATTTGCTAAATCAATAATTCTATTACTAATAGCACCACTTAAATTGTCCTGAAAGAACTTAAAAGAATTCCCATGTACATAATCAGAGGTTTGGCTAATAATATCGGATTTTAGCTTAGGAACACTTTTTAAAATAACATAATTATTTAATCGCCACGAAATATTATTAAGTATTGTCAATGAAATTAAAATAAGTACTGGGAGAAGCGTTGCTTGAATTAAACTTTCTTTGCCCAGTAGAGGAATAGCGGCATCAATTATTGTTTTTAGAACATAAGGTTGTATGGTGCTATATAAGGAAACAATAACTATGATAAAAAATAATATTATAAAATATGTTCGGTAGGGAGCAAAAAAATATTTAATAAATTTTTGAGTTGTTTCTGGAAACTCTTTCATGACTACAGAGTCTTCAAACCATGCTCGAAACTTTTTTTGGATGATGTTGTATCGTGTCATTATTTCTTCCGTGCTACTGTCAGAATGCTGGTAGTTTTCTTTGTTAAAAACTTCGACCCATCTAGACCATATTGAGCTAATGTTTCAAATCCATTTTTAGACAACATTTCTTTTAATTCATTTGCGGTATAAAGTTGCAAAGAGAATTTGTTATTAAAGATTTTTGGCTTATCTGCGTCTTTTTGGACAATGTAAGTATCATAAGAAGTAAGGCGACCATTTTTCCTATCTATTGTAGAACATTGAACAGTGTACACTTGAGAGTTGTTAATTTTTTTGTGTATGGAATACGCAAGACCAGGAACAACAGCATCTGTCATGGCCTCTAAGTTCAATATATCAAACACATAAATTCCGCCCTTTTTTAAATTATTGTTTATATTTCTCATTGCTTTTGAAAAGCCAGCCTTAGTTAAATGTCCCACGGCATTGGAAATAGTAATAATAGCGTCAAAAGTGCCAACCTTCAATGTGCGCATATCACCATCAATAAATTTGACGTTTATTCTATTATTTTTGGCTTTCTTTCTTGCTATTTTTAAAAGAGTCGGACTGAAATCTGCACCAGTACATTTGTATGCACGTTTTATGAGATAAAATACTTGTGACCCAGTGCCACATGTAAGGTCTAAAACTGTTTTAGTTTTGTATTTTTTTAATAAACGCTCGATCACTGAATTTTTTTCATTAGTATCATCACCTATATTAAATGCATCAAAATATTCAGGATTTTTTTTGTACTCAAGTGGAAGACCTAGTTTACCTTTTTTCATTTCTCTTCTCCAAATTGAATTTATTGATTTTCGATGAAACCTGTAACGCAAGTCACGATTCGGTTTAACAATAAAATTTAGAAAATAAAGTTAATTGTTGCGACTTGACCCGTTAATGCGTTTCTATGCACTCTTTTGATAATGTTCTGCATATTGATCAAGCAAAATTCGGATCATTTTTTGATATTGTGTATGATGTTCTTTTGCTTCCTTTTTAAAAAATTCAACACTATCTTTACTTAAAGAAAGCGTTACTTTAATGGTTTCATCTTTTAAAACCAAGTCTTTTGGTTTAGGAAGAAAATCACGAATAATCTTTACCTTACCGATAGGTTCATCTGTATATTTAACTATTCTCTTTTTCATAAATTACCTTTCCTTCTCGCCAGTAACCTGCTCCTATAATCCTTATAGCATGCTTTCTGTGAGTAAAACGAACTGTTAGTACACCCTTATTTACTTGACCAAAACAATAATATCTCTTTTCATTACGACTATGTTTGATGTCTTCTGCAATGACCCTTTGTGGATCTAAAAATGCATATTGAGCTTCTGAAAAGGTTACTCCATGTTTCTCCTGATTTTGGAGATCTTTTACATCATCCCACTCAAAATGCATTTCTTCCATTAATAGAGTATAACATAATACATATAAATATCAATATTTAAATATGTATAAAAAGCAGTATTTTTATACAGTAGGAAAAGCAAGCTGTTCTAGCGATTGGGCTAATTTTTCTGATTGAGTCATTCCGTTGGAATCCTAGGTTTTTGCGTCGTGTTAATTATAGGTTATTATGTCGTGTACTTATAAGAAAGCAATATGCAGTGTATGTTAAATTTGGAGTATTTTTGCTATTATAACGAATCCATTAAGTTCAGGAACTAAAAAATGCAAAATAATCATAAATCAGTGCTTCAAGCAGGCTTACTGGTGTCTCTTTCTGGAATTCTCTATGGATTTCTAGGATTTTTAGGGACAAAGGTTTTACAAGAAAATGTTGACATCTCGAACATGTTATTTTGGAGATTCTTTATTGCAGGATGTTGGATGTTACCGTTTGTTATTCGAAAATGTTCAACAGAAAAATTATTTAATATTGATAAACATAATTTGATTTTTTTACTTTCTCTAGGTGCAATTGGATATGCAGGTTCAAGTGGGTTTTATTTTATAGCAAGCGAACATACCGGAACGGGTCTTGCGATGGTAATATTTTTCTCATATCCCATACTGATTGCACTTTATTCATGGTTAACTCAAAGAAACAGTTTTAACATGAAAACGTTTCTAATACTTATTAGCATGATGGTAGGTTTAATACTATTAGGAAAAAAAGACGCATCAAATAATTCATTTAATTTTATAGGCATAGCAGGGGGGACTGCAGCAGCTCTCTCATATGCACTTTATATTATTGGAAGTAAGAAATTTTCTTCTAAAAATGCAGATTCAAATGTAGTATCGATGATTGTTAGTTTTGCATGTGCCATTATTTATCTAATGTTGTCATTGGTAAAAGGCACCTATAGCTTTCCACCGATGAACAGTTGGATAACCCTTCTGGCGTTGGGTATTTTCGCAACAGCCATTCCGATTCAGTTAATGCTTGAAGGTTTAAAACGAATAAGCTCCATGCGAGCTTCGATTATTTCTGTTTTAGAACCTATTGTAACTGTATTAGTGGGTGTCATGTTGCTTGAAGAAACGATTTCATATTTGCAAATGTTAGGAGTTATTATTATCCTTGGAAGCGCAATTATAGTGCAATTTCAGAAAGAATTGTGATTGTAAAATCCCCCAAATCCCCCCAACCCCCCTTTTTCAAAGTGGGGAATCAAATGGTTCACTGAGTAGAGTAAGGCGCTATGTAATTTACCTTATCTTTTGCTTTAACTTCCTTCATAAAAGTAGATATGGCCTCTTTACTTCCAAAGGTTTTAATTTCAGCATCTTTGCGGTGAACATTCGCAATGCCTTCGATGTGGTCATATTCATGTTGAAAAACCTTAGCTGAAAACCCCTCTAGAATTTGAGTCACTGATTGGCCTTGTTCATTAATATAAGTGACCTTAATTTTTTTGTAGCGCGGTATATTAGCGAGTTGGTAAGGGCCATCTCCTAGCATAATTGAAAAACAACCTTCCCATCCCAATTCTCTTTCATCATTTACTGGAGTAAACGAAGGATTAATAACTCCAATTTGATGCTGCTCGGTTCTATCCCAGCTAAATAAAAAAATTCGTTGACTGATCCCAATTTGAGGCGCTGCAAGTCCAGCCGCAGGCAATAAAGGTTTTAAAGTGCTTTTTAAAATAGCGATAGTTTTTTGTGCTTCTGCTAAACCATTATTTTCTAAATTAATGATTTGACATTTGCTTGTAAGATACTTCCCAGTATCTTTATCGAGTGTCACAATCTCTGCAGCATTGGTGATTCCCATGATAATGCAGCCCCCTATAAAAGTGATAGTTTTAAGCATATGTCAATTGTTGCGACCTAACCCCATTTAGTTTTTAATTATTTATACCATTATGCTGTTAAAAATGATATATTATTTGAGTTTTAAATAAACTGTATAACAAACTGATATGATTTTAACTCCCTTAGCGACTCGTTTGCGCCCAACTAACTTGGACGAATTTGTTGGTCAACAGCACTTGCTAGCGCCAGAAAAACCCCTTTATCAAGCAATTAAAACGGGTAAAGTACATTCTATGATTTTTTGGGGCCCGCCTGGAAGTGGAAAAACTACTTTAGCCAAAATAATCGCAGAGTCCTCCAATGCCTATTTTGTTAGTTTATCTGCCGTTATGATAGGACTAAAAGAAGTTCGTCAAGAAATTGAAGCTGCGCGACGAAGATTAACCGAAGATAAACAAAGAACGCTCTTATTTTTGGATGAAGTGCATCGATTTAATAAAACACAACAAGATGCATTTCTGCCAGCGATTGAAAATGGCACACTTATTTTCATAGGTGCAACAACAGAAAATCCTTCTTTTGAACTGAATAATGCCTTGCTATCACGCACGACAGTGTATGTTCTAAAGAGTTTGTCAGAAGAAGAAGTTTTAAGTATTATTCAAAATGCCTTGAAAAATCCAAATAGTGGGTTTGATTCAAAAGAAATTATTTTTGAGGAATCGTTACAACAGCGTTTAGCTAAAATTGCGGATGGTGATGCTCGTCAAGCCCTCAATATTTTGGAACTATTGATGACACAAGCTCCCAGGAAGCAAGGCAAAATAACAATTGATGAAACTTATTTTCATAAAGTGATCACAAATGGGCTTAGACGGTTTGATAAGGCAGGTGAATATTTTTATGATCAAATTTCTGCGCTACACAAAGCAGTACGAGGCTCTTCCCCGGATGGTGCTTTATACTGGTTTACCCGAATGATCGATGGGGGCGCTGATCCCCTTTATATTGCGCGTCGTGTGGTTCGAATGGCGAGTGAAGATATTGGGAATGCTGATCCAAAAGCGCTTGAGATTGCATTAAATGCCTGGGATGTTCAAGAACGCTTAGGCAGCCCTGAAGGGGAACTAGCCATCGCACAAGCGATTGTATATATGGCTGTAGCCCCTAAAAGTAATGCAGTTTATACCGCGTTTAAAGGGGCCATGCAGGATGCTAAAAGTAATGGTACACTCCCAGTCCCTTTCCATATTCGTAATGCGCCAACACGTTTAATGCAAACCTTGGGTTACGGTCAGCACTATCGCTATGATCACGATGAGCCCAATGCGTTTGCTGCGGGCCAAACCTATTTTCCTGAAGAGATGGGAGAAAAAATTTATTATCATCCTGTGGAGCGTGGTCTTGAAATCAAAATCAGTGAAAAATTAAGAGAGCTGAGAAGATTAACGATTGCACAAGGTAAGGGAAAATAAATTTCTGTTTTTTCTAAGCATATTTTTAAAGGTTTCCAAATAATAGGGTGAAATTTATAGATGGATAAAATAATTGTTGTTCAAGATGATATTACAAAGCTTAAGGTAGATGCTATTGTTAATGCAGCGAATACCAGTTTATCTGATGGTGCTGGCGTTAATGGCGCTATTCATAGAGCAGCGGGCCCTCAATTGTTAGAGGCTTGTCGACAGTTAGGAGGATGTGAAGTAGGTGAAGCTAAAATAACATTAGGATATAATTTGCCTGCACGATATATTATCCATACTGTAGGTCCAATTTGGCAAGGGGGTCAATTCAACGAACCAAAATTGTTGGCGAATTGTTATATAAATTCACTTTTGTTGGCTAAAGATTATGATATTAAAACAATTGCTTTTTCCGCTATCAGTTGTGGCATTTTTGGATATCCTATACCTCAGGCGGTAAAAATAGCAGTTAGTACTGTTCAAAGTATATTAGAACAAGGATCTTTATTTGAACAAGTAATATTTGTGTGTTTTGACAATGACATTTTTAAACTGTATAACGAGCTGATATAATTTTAATTCTCAAGGTGAATTTTTTTAAAAGATTTGTCAAATGTCAAGATTTGACACCATCGACGTAAGTCTATTGGGTATTTCATTTAAAGGTAGGATGTAGTCGACCGCATTGAGTTTAATGGCGGCTCCTGGCATTCCAAAAACCACACTACTCTCTTTATCTTGAACAATCACAAGTCCTCCTGCATCATGAATGTCTTTAGCACCTTGTGCACCGTCCTCACCCATCCCTGTTAATAAGATGCTAATGATTTTAGAATTAACCATTCTGGCAGCTGATTGAAAGAGTACATCAATGGAAGGCTTGTGACCATTGACGGGTTCTCCTTCCTTTAGGTTACAAAACCATTTGTCACCTAATTGATTTACGATTAAATGACTATTTCCTGGTGCTATAAAGACTTTTCCGGGTGTGATTTCTTCATTATCAGAAGCTTCTTTTACCATAAGATTAGAAAAGCGATTAAGCCTTTCTACAAAAGCAGAAGAAAATTCTGGCCTAATATGCTGAGTAATCACAATAGCAGGAAAAGTTTTTGGTAGTTGACCTAAAATATATTCAAAAGCTTCAACACCACCAGTTGATGCTCCCATAACAATTAATGTTTTTCTTAAAAAATCTGAGTGGTATATAGGTTCAAATGCCTTTTTGGAAGTCTTTATCTCCTTTTTTGCAGTTACGTGAGCTAAACTTGCACTTTTTACAATCCGAATAAGATTTTTGGCATAAGATCCCTCAATATCTAATTCAAAAGGTTTTGGTTTTGGAAGATAATCTATTGCACCTAACGATAAGGCCTCTAGTGCTATAGAGCTGCCCTTTTCTGTAAGAGCAGAAATCATAACAACTGGTAAGGGATGAAGGCGCATTAAATTTTTTAAAAAAGTGATCCCATCCATACGCGGCATAATAATATCTAATGTTAAGACATCTGGGTTAAATTTTTTAATTAATTCTCTAGCAACATAAGGATCAGGAGCTTTTCCAACTATTTCAACTGTAGGATCGGTTGATAAAAGATTGGTTAAGATCTCCTGCATGGATTTTGAATCTTCGACAATCAATACTTTAATTTTTTTATCAGCCATATCTGTTTCCAATCACTTAATTTTCCGAAAAACTTTATTTTGTAAGGAAATATACTTGCCAGAAAGTCCCCCTATGTTTTCTGAAAAACCAATAAAAATCAAACCATTTATTTTTAGATAATTATCGAATTTCTCTAATATATCGTGAGTGGCTTCATCCGTCAAATAAAGAGAGACATTACGAAAAAAAATAACATCAAAAAGGCCCTTCATTGGCCAATGACCCAATAAATTAAGATAACGAAAACTAATCATGGAATTTAATTGATTATCAACTTTCACATAGGAAATTTCATTGTGAGTAAACGAATGAAACCATTTTTTCCTTGTTCCCAGTTTCTCAATTTTTTCATTTTCATAAATGCCTTGTTTTGCGATTTCTAAAGCTTTAGTGTTGACATCAGTTGCTAAAATTTTAATGTCATAAACATTCGGATCAATGTAGCCTTTTAATGCTTCAAAAACTGTAATAGCAATGGAGTAGGCTTCTTCTCCAGTTGAACAACCCGCCGACCATATTCTTATTCTACCTTTGTTTTTAATTATATTAATTAATTCTTTCTCTAAAGTTTCAAATTGGTAAGCATCTCTGAAAAAATCTGTGCGCAAATTAGTGATTAAATTAATGAAATAATTTCTTTCATCTAAATTTCTATTTATGAATTCTATATAATCATAAAATTGTAAAAAATTTAAATCCCCCATTCTTTTTCTGAGTTGATGAGAAATCTGTTCTCTTTTAGTATCATATAATTTAATTCCTGCATAGTAAGATGCGATTTCTTTTAAGCGAACGAAATCATAATCATTCATAATTTTGTTATGGCGATCCATTAAAATTCAGCCCACTCGTCTTCTTGAGGTTCTTGTTTTTTTATGGAAAGATTTTTTTTATGATGCTTAACATCTTCTATTCTATCATTTATTGTCATTGTAATCTTAAAAAAATCAACAAGGGTATTCATATGCCTTGCCTCTTTTTCTAAGGATAACGCACCTTGTTCTGCTTCTTCAACCAAAGTACTATTTTGTTGAGTCATTTTATCCATTTCGTTGATTGCTATATTAATTTCCTGAATACCGGTACTTTGTTCGATTGAGGCATTTGCGATATCAGACATAATAGTGGTTACATTATTAACTGATTTTGTAATTTCTTGCATAGTCAATAAAGTTTGATCTGCAAGTCGTGTCCCTTCTTTAATTCTTTCTGCCGAGTTAATGATTAAATTTTTAATCCCCTGTGCAGATTCTGATGATCGTTTTGAGAGATTACGTATTTCAGATGCAACAACAGAAAATCCTCGACCTTGTTCGCCTGCTCGGGCTGCTTCAACAGCTGCATTTAACGCCAAAATATTGGTTTGAAATGCAACATTATCTATAACATCAATAATATTAGTGATTTGATGAGCGCTATCATTAATAGCATTCATCATGTCAACCATTTTTTTTACAACCTCTCCTCCTTTGTTGGCAATTTCTACTGCTGATTGAGCAAAACTATCCGATCCTTTTGCATTCTCTGAATTCTTCTTTACAGTTTCTGCTATTTTTTTCATGGCAGAAGAGGTTTCTTCTAAAGCAGCCGCTTGTTGTACGGTTCGTTTGGAAAGATCTGCATTACCTGAGGCGATTGCTTGAGATGTGGTTTGAATGGTTCCTGTGGCGATTTTTATATTTTTAACCAGTTTTTCAAGACTTTCACGCATGATATTAAAACTGTCTCCCACCTCTTTAAGCTCGTCTTGTGTTTCAAGTTGAACAGCAACACTTAAATTTCCCTTGCTGATTTCTTGTGATCCATGAACCAATTGATGAACACTTTTTAAAATTGAAAGATAAACACCAACAAACAAATAAGCAAATAATAAAAGACCAAGACTGACAGCGCCAATATTAAAATAAAAGATATAATTAAAATGTTGAACACGATCTTGAATTAATTTTAGGGTTTCTTTAATAACGTTTATCCGAAATTCATAAGATACATCAAGAAGTTTAGAATATTGTTCGTAATATCGGTCCTTTGATATATCTAAATGATGTGCTAATAAAGAACCCTTCAATAAATCAATAACACTTTTAGTTTGAGAATCAAAGTTTTCTGTCAAATTATTTAATTTTTCAAAAAGAGAAGAGTTGTTTTTTAATGAAATTCTAATATCTTCATGAATAGTGTCTCTGTAAGTTTCCATAATGGTGCTTGATATTTCTAGTTGATCTCGTTCAGCTTCTGTGAGACGTTTATTTGAAATAGCAGACGTTCCAATGTCTCTTATGTTGGTAACACTTTGATTAAAGTGTGCTAGTCTTGTGCAAAAGATGTCTACCAAATAAGATGTGTCAATACCTGGATCTACCGTAAGATTAGAACTGTCGCAGGTTTGTACAATCAAATCTCTCATGTCATCAGCTATTTTGGAGTAATTGTCTGGTTCATTTTTACCTGCCTCCCATTTATATTTAATTTGATCCCACGCGTCTAAAGTATTTAAACTTCCTCCTAATCTTTGTGCCAGAGTATTCATGGGGATCAGAGCTTGATCAATCTCTTCAACAGCTTTTGCTTTTTCTTCCTTTAAGGATGGTTCACTTAAACTAGAATATTTTAAATATTGATATTTTAAAATTTTATCTAACACAATATATAGTTTTTCATTAAACTCAAGACCAGTTAATTCTTTTTCAGAAAAATCTTTAGTTATAAGCAAGGGTTTTATCGTTTGATAAGCCAAGGTCAAAACAATCAAAAGAACAATGGCCCCTAAAAACATTAGTTTTTGTGAGTATTTTAATTTATTAATCAATCTGACAGATGGATTAAATAGTGATTTCATTTTCTTCTCCTAATGGATTGTCAAAGCTAATGATGTTTTTAATATTTAGCATCGTTACTATTTTATTTTCGATTTTAACTAGCCCACTAATATAGTGTTCAGCCACTAAAGGCTTTTCCTCAAATTCATTTTCATGTAATGATTTAATATCATTGTCATATATCATTCGTGTATCCGGAAGATTATCAACAGCCAATCCAATAGTTTTTTGTCTATTATTTTTTTGAATATTCACAATGATAAAAATTGTTGTTAGTTGATGTTTAACAGGTTTAAATCCCAGAAAATTACTTAAATCAATTATTGGGATAATTGTTCCTCTAAAATCAATCATTCCCATTAAAAAAGAATCAGAAAAGGGAATAAAGTTTGGTTTTTTCCATTGATGGATTTCTCTTATTTCAGTTATATTTATTCCATATTCATTATGATTTAGCAAGAAGCATAAATATTCTACAGCATGATCTTTGGTTTTTTTATCAAGTTTTTTACTTTTAGTGCTTTCCTTGTTTTCATTTTTGAAAAAACTCCCTGTTGAAAGTTTTGAAGCCAGTTCTTTATTTAAAGAAATTTCAATTATTTTCTGAAGATCTAAAATTAAACCAATGCTTCCATCTCCAAGAATGGTTGCTCCTGAGACTCCGGGAGTTTTACAAAAGTTCTCTTCAATGTTCTTCACTACAACACGCTGTTGGAGCAAGAGATCGTCACATACTAAAGCAAAATTATTCTCCTTAACGCTGACAATAATGACATAGTTTAAGTTTTTTTGATTGGGCTCTAACGTGTTTTTTAAATTAAGAACTTGAGTTAAATATATTATTCTATGATCCGCTTTGTGGTAATGATAGAACTCTTCATTATCTTTAATAATAATATTTTGATGGTCAAGCTTCATTATTTCAATAATCTCTCTAAGTGGAATAATATAAACTTCACCACTCACCTGAATAAGTTGACACTCTATGATTGCAGAAGTTAAAGGCAAAGTTAGCTTAAAAACAGTGCCTTTCCCCAAAGTTGAATTTACCTGTACATTTCCACCAAGAGCATGAATATTATTTTCAACAACATCTAAGCCTACTCCACGCCCAGAGACTTCACTTACTATCTTGGCAGATGAAAAACCTGGCCTAAAAAGTAATTGATAGATTTCTTGTTCACTCAATTCATCTTCTTTTTTTATTAAATTTTTATCCAGCGCAATTCTTCTTATTTTTTCTATATCAATACCTGTTCCATCGTCACTGATTTCAATGATGATATATTCCCCTTCTTGGTAACAATTTAATTTTACAATTCCATTTTTGTCTTTGCCTAGCAGTTCTCTTTCTTTTGGAGATTCTATTCCGTGGTCAACAGCATTTCGTATTAAATGTAATAGAGGGTCTGTAATTTTTTCAATAATATTCTTGTCTAGTTCATTATTTTCACCATTTATAATAAAATCTACTTCTTTATTTGTCATTTTTGCTAAATCAAATACTGTTCTTGGAAAACGATTAACTAAAAATGCCAATGGGACCATGCGAACATGTAAAACATGATCTTCCAACTCCTTTGAATTTTTATCCAAATGATCAAGAATTTCATAAAGTTTATTAGACTTGATTCCAGTATCTTCAATAACTTGTTTAAACATAGATTCTATGATAACTAATTCAGAAACAGAATTAAGAACAGTTTCAATTTTTTCAACAGGTACTCGAATAGAAGTAATAATAGACATGTCTTTTTGAGATGGAACCAAAGCCCTGGTTTTTCTTTGAGATTCTTTTTCACTTTCAGATAATATAGGTTCTATCGTTATATCCTTTTCATCAAATATCCACGATAGAATATCATTTGCTTCTTTATTTGGAATATCCTTATATAAAATTAACTCCCAGGAAAGATAACATAGCGATGGATCGAATTCAAAAAATCCCGGGAGATTTTTAGGATCTGCTGTTATTTCTAATGCCCCCATCTTCTTAATGCTTTCAAATGCGCCATCAGGTTCTAGTTTTTTCTTAAAAAGATCTCTATTTGACACACAAACGATGTGCCAACCTAAAATGGCTTCTTTATGTTCTGTTGGCGAAGATGCTGTTCGAATAAGTTCTTGAAAGATTTCATTTAAGTGTTTGGCAGAAGTCTCATCAAAATAATTTGTTTTTTGAATATCTGAAAGAAATGTTTTAATAAAATCTACTGTTTTTAATAAATAATCGACATGAATAGACTCCAATTTTTTTGAACCTGATCGGATCTCATCCAGAAGAGTCTCTACTGTATGAGTACACTCTTTTACAGCGATAAACCCAAAGAGACTACAATTTCCTTTAAAAGTATGTATTGTTCTAAAAATTTGATTAATTTTTTCCAAATCTAGTGCTTCTAAATTAATGCTTAATAGACATTCCTCCATATCTTTTAAGTTTTCGGAGCTTTCTTCTATGAAGGTTGACAATACTGGACTTAAGGTTTCGGGTATTTTAAATTCGCTAAGAGATCCCCGAAGGTCCAGTAAACGATTCATACCCAGTATAAACGCTTTTTCTATTAAAACTTCTGAGGGAGATTGCCAATTTATGCTTAGATTTTTTCTAGAGGCTTCCAGTACAAAATTTAAAATTAATTGCATTCCTGCGGCATCAATTTTAGAAATTTTGCTTGCATCTATAAGGATAGGTTTATTTGTATCGAATACTTTCTTTAGGATTTCTTTTTCAGGAATAACCATTTCAAGAAGAAGAGCTTCCCCACAGTGGATCCAGATTGCTTTGTCAGTATATTCAATATTCATAGCTTCACTATCATTACCTTAAAAAATACACAACAATAACCAGTTTAAGTGGATGTCATGCTTCTACAGCTTCCTATATAAATTATCGGATTTTTTACTAATAAATTTAGGTAAAATTCTTATCTTGACATTTGACATTGCAAGTAAGTGCAGTAATCAACGATTTGAAAATTAAGACAGGTTTGTCCAATGTCAAGATTTGACACCATGTCCCTTCAAGTGCTACCGGATGAAGTATCTGATCACGCTCCTTTGTTTTTAGAATTTACCACGGAGGCGTCTGTCTGATAATCATTCTACAGAAATTTTTAAATGAGAACCCAATCAGTTACAAATATTAAAACAGAGTAAAGTCTTGTTAAAGCTTATATTGGCGTAGATAAGGCCGATATAATTATTATGAAAACAGAAGAAGGGCATAGGTCCTATAGAGATTTAATCCTAAATAGACAACCTTATCCTCATTTATCCAGTTTTAAGGGGATAATTGCAGGGTTGTTGAGTTATGCCATTGCGCTCCCAATTATTGGAAAATTACTCAGAAAGTCTTTTGTGGTTACTTGTTTTGCGCTAGGTCGATATCGTCAAAAGGGAAATTATATTGGACTATACACGCTTTTGTTGAACAGCTTGATTGATCGCCGTTATCAAAATAAAAATTCTTACCAGTGGTGGTATTTGATGCGTTTTGCAGTGGCAGTGGCTCAGGAACGTCAAATTAATTTTTTTTGTGAGAGATTTAGCATTAGAAGACAGTTTAATTATGTTGGGAAGTACAGGACCTAAACCCTGGATTGGCTATGATATTGCCTATGCATTTGTAGGCTACTCACTTTGGATATTTGAACGAGGTGATGTTCAAGGGGCAATTAATATGATAAAAGTGTCTATTGATGCAGATGATACGTGGGGATATCCAGAATATTTATTAGGTTGGTATGGATTGTTTACTAACAATGTCGATTCTGTAGAACATTTTACACGAGCTGTACAAATTGATTGGAGCTTTTTACAGCGTATGAAACATGATAGAACTTGTCGACAACATCCTGAAATTTTAAAGGAAGTTCAAAAAAAGACTTTAGTGTCAAAATGAATCAAATATTTAAAGATCGTCTTTCCAAACTTTCTTCTAAAATGGATTTAAAGTATTTAGCTGAGATCCGCCGTGGATTTGAAAAAGAGTGTTTGAGAGTTGATGAACAAAAAAACCTTTCTGAAAAACCTCATCCGAAAGCCTTGGGATCGAGTTTAACACATCCCTATATCACAACAGATTATGGAGAAGCTTTATTAGAATTAATAACACCACCTTTGGATGACTTTAAGGCATCGTTTAAATTTTTAACAGATCTGCATCATTTTACTTATCACATTTTGGATAAAGAATTTTTGTGGGCATCGAGTATGCCTTGTCGTTTACCAGAGGACAAAGAGATTGCTATTGCACAATATGGTTCTTCAAATCTTGGGCAATTAAAACACATTTACAGACGAGGATTAGGGTATCGATACGGTCGACGGATGCAGACAATTGCGGGGATCCATTATAATTTTTCTTTCTCAGATTCTTTTTGGGAAAATTATCATGCACTCTTGCAATCCAGGGAACCACTAAAACAGTTTATTTCCGATCAATATTTAGGAATCATTAGAAATTGTTTGCGATTTGGATGGTTGCTTCCACTTTTGTTTGGTGCTTCGCCAGGTTTGAATAAAACTTTTTTACAGCATGAACCTCCTGATTTTTTAGAATCCTGGGATAATGAAACATTGGTAAGTCCCTATGCGACTTCCCTTCGGTTAAGTGATTTGGGGTATCACAATAAAACACAGTCTACGCTTAACATTTCTTATAATTCTCTTGCAGAATTTTTGGAGACTATGCATAGTGCTGTGCATACCCCGGTTCCTGAATATACGCGCATTGGCGTCTTTAAAAATGGACAATATAATCAATTAAGTGATTGTGTTTTACAAATTGAAGATGAACACTATGGAATGGTAAGACCCAAGCGAGTTATTTTAAGAGGAGAACGATTAATGCATGCGTTGACAGAACGGGGTATAGAGTATATTGAAGTCAGGGCTTTAGATATTGATCCTTTCCTTCCTTTGGGTATTGATGAAACAAGTGTTTATTTTTTAGATATTTTTTTAACAACCTGTCTTTTACTAGAGAGTCCTCTTTTAGACAAGAATGACAAAGTTAAATTTCAAGAAAATCATGCGCGGGTGGTGAAATGGGGTAGAAAACCTAATTTAACTTTAATTTCAGAAGAGGGTAACGAACGATTAATGAAAGAGTGGGCTTTAGATTTTCTTGCCAATATGCAGGATGTTGCTAAAATTTTGGATGAAGCTTATAAGCTTGATAAATATCAAAGCGCTTGTAAAGAGGTGCAACAAAGACTCCACAATCCAGATATTTTATCTTCTGCGCGAGTCTTGGCAGACATGAAAGAACATCAGGGTTCTTATAGTGAATTTGTGAGCCGCTGGTCGCATAACCATCAAAAGCATTTTTTGGAAAAATCTTTGCTAAAGGAAACACTTGATTATTATGTACAATTAGCGGAAGATTCTCTTAATCAACAAGGGGTAATAGAGCATTCGGACGATGTGCCTTTTGCAGAGTATTTACGTCAATATTTGATTATTTAAGATTAAGATTAAGATAGAAATATAGAATTGAGGAGATTAATGGTGTTTCATAGAGTTTTAGTTTTAGGGATGTTTTTGATAGCTGAGTTAGCCTGGGCGGAGCATGCTAATGCTCCTAATTTAGGGGTGGTGGCAGAAAGATTAACTGTTGGTGCAAATGTCATTACACAAGTTATGTTGGGAATTTGTATTGTAATGGGGATAGGTTTTCTTGGGCTTTCGTTTGTCCATTATAAAGGACATCGACAAAATCCAAAGTTAATTCCTTTAGGTAAGCCTGTCATGTATGTGGTATTGGGACTTGTTTTGCTTTGTATCCCTTTTCTTGAAGAATTCTTGGGGGACACAGGACGCTCACTACTTGAAAAAGATAAAAAGAAACAAACCTCATCTGTTATCGTACAGGATATTGATGCGCCTTTGACGCCCAATGATTGGATTAATAATTACGATCATTAATTATTGTTATAACTCACCTTGTAGGTGCGAAATTTTTTGTAAAGCCCGTTTGCGAGTTTTAATTTTGTGCGCCATCACAGAATTTTCTTTAACTTGTTCCAATGCTAAATCAAGTTGTTGGAATGAATCTTTGAATTCTCCTCTTAAATAATGCCATTCTGCTTGGGATTGATGTAATTCAACTTTATGGCCAGTTAAACTTTGCGCACGTGCCAGTAATTGATAAATTTCTGGCACTTCAGAATGATATTTTTGATGTTTTAATAAAAGTGTGCGTGCTTCTATTCCTTGTTTTGCTTCAACTAAATTTTCTGCATATTTTATAATAATGGGATAATTGTTTGGATATGATTCAAACAAATATTTAAGTCTTTTTAGAGCAGCTTGTGTATTCCCTGACTCCTGTTCCACTTCGGCTAAACTAAGGGAAATAATCCATTGATTGGGAGATTGTTCAGTCGGTTCTAATTCTTTTAATATCTGGATGGCTTCTTGATATTGTCTGTTTTTAGCTAATGCTAAAGCATAAGCGTATAATGCCGTCATTTTATTTTGATACTTACCCGAAGTTAATTTTTCTTTTAGTCTTCTTACACGTTCGATATCTCGTTCTTTTCGATAAAGTTCTAGTCTTGCACGAATTAAATGGAAAAATAAACTGTCTTTTGTTTGTTTGTAGGGAAGTTGCTCTGCTCTGTTTTGTGCAGCTGCAATACGGGATTCATCTAGTGGGTGGGTGCGCAGATATTCAGGAAGTTTTGCATGATAAAGAGTACTTTGATGAAGACCTTCAAAAACGGTAGCCATGGCATTAGGATCAAATCCAGCTTTGGCTAAGATTTGGATCCCCATACTATCGGCTTCTTTTTCATGTTCACGGGTATAATTAATCAACTGTTGAACATGCCCTGCAAGAGCGGCAACGGTAAGGTGCGCACCTGCGTCTGCCGAACCCATGACCCCCACAGCAGTGGCAGCTAAAATTTGTGCGAGTGTTAAGGGAGTTAATCGACGATTGTTGGCCACCATTCTAAGTAAATGCCTTTGGCTAATATGTGCAGTTTCATGAGCAAGTACTGCTGCCAATTCACTTTCATTTTTCACGCTCTGAATAAGTCCTGTGTGGACTGCCACGTGACCACCAAAAAAAGCAAAAGCATTAAGCGCTTCCGCTTCTATCCCAAAAAAGTGTAGTTTGTAATCCTTAATATTTGCTTGTTGAGATAGTTTGGTTCCTAAATTTTGCAAATATTCATTGATGATGGGATCAGAGACTAAGCAGTCGCTTGCATACAATTGTTGCATGAGGGCATTGCCCAATAAATGTTCTTTTTCTATGGGAAAATCTGCTCGAAAAGGATCACCAAATTCAGGAAGAGAGGAAGCTTCAACAGCACAAGTGCCTTTAATAAGTAGAGTAAGTATAATAATAAATAAAAAGGTAGAATGACGCATAACAATGACTAGTGTACCATAAGAGTATAAGCTTATATGAGTATTAAGGCGCATAAGGCGCAAAATGTCCAAAAAAGTTAGATAGTCAAATATTTTGGAAGGTGAATAGTGTTTCAAATTATTAAAGCTTGGTTTTATCGTTATTTTTCGGATCCCGAGGCCGTTTTATTATTTTTCTTATTATTGTTTGGGTTTGGTTTAGTGATTTTCATGGGAGGTGTTCTGACACCTGTTTTAGCAAGTATTGTCATTGCCTATTTATTGCAATGGGTGGTAGGGCAACTAGAACGTTGTAAGATCCCCCGGTTGATGGCAGTTTGGATTGTATTTTTAGGGTTTTTAGGATTATTTTTAGCTTCTTTCTTTTTATTGTTACCTTTATTGTGGAAACAGCTAGCAGCATTGTTTAATGAATTACCCCATATGATTGTACAAGCTCAAAATGCCATGGATTTACTTGCTAAAAAATTTCCTGAGTATTTTTCTGCTGATCAAATTCAGACATTGGTCAGCAGCTTTGTGGGAGATATCCAAAATTGGGGGAAAGTGGCTGTTACAGCTTCATTATCTTCTATTTCAAGTTTGATTGTCTGGTTGGTATATTTAGTTTTGGTTCCACTTTTAATATTTTTCTTTTTAAAAGATCGTAACGTGATATTAACATGGATGTCGAGTTTTCTTCCGGACAAACGAGGGGTTTTAAGCCAAGTTTCTGGAGAGGTTAATATTCAAATAGGAAATTATATTCGTGGGAAAGTGATGGAAATTGTGATTGTTGGGATTGTAACCTACCTGGTATTAGAGGGTTTTGGTCTGCAATATGCCGCTCTTCTTTCTTTTCTGGTAGGGGTATCTGTATTAATACCCTATGTTGGCGCTGTGGTTGCAACCATTCCCGTTGTTTTAGTAGGTTATTTACAGTGGGGATGGAGTTCGCAATTTGGTTATGCCATAGGAACTTACTTAATAGTTCAAGGTTTAGATGCCAATATTTTAGTACCGTTGCTTTTTTCTGAAGCGGTTAATTTGCATCCTATTGCCATTGTGGTCGCTACCTTAGTATTTGGTAGTTTTTGGGGATTTTGGGGCGTATTTTTTGCCATTCCACTGGCAACTTTAATTAAAGCAGTGCTATATGCATGGCCAAGACGAGAACTCAAAGTAAAGGGAACTTGAAAACATGGCTGGACATAGTAAATGGGCGAACATAAAATTTCGTAAATCAGGACAAGATGCTAAGCGTGGTAAACTGTTTACCAAATATATTCGTGAGATAACGGTATCGGCACGAGTGGGGGGATCTGATCCAGGCGCTAATCCTCGTTTAAGAACTGCTATTGATAAAGCACTCACCGCTAATATGACACGGGATACCATTGATAGAGCGATTAAACGCGGTGCTGGTGGTCAAGAAGGTCATGATTTAGAAGAAATTTGCTACGAAGGATATGGTCCAGGAGGAGTTGCGGTGATGGTTGATTGTATGACCAATAATCGTAAACGTACAGTTTCAGAAGTTCGTCATTTATTGACAAAATATGGAGGTAATTTAGGAACCGATGGATCTGTTGCGTATTTGTTTTCCCAAAAAGGACAAATCGTATTTGCACCCGGTACCAGTGAAGATATGGTTATGAATGTTGCTTTAGAAGTGGGTGCAGAAGATGTCATAACTGATGAAGATGGATCAATTGAAGTTTATACTTCATTTGAAGATTTTCGAAGAGTTAAAGAAGCTTTGGAGGCTTCCGCCCTTGCGCCAGAACGTGCAGAAGTGACTATGGTCCCCTCTAACTCTGTTTTATTAGATGATCCAGATACAGCTGAAAGATTTATGAAAATGGTTGATTTATTGGAAGATTTGGATGATGTTCAGGCTGTCTATTCCAATGCAGATATTGCAGAAGATATTTTAGTGAAATTATAGGATTAAATTTATACGTATTTTAGGTATCGATCCAGGTTCTCAGGTAACGGGATTTGGGATTATTGAACACCATCGCTCTAAGCAACATTATATTGCAAGTGGATGCATTCGAGTTGGAAAAGAGCCTTGGCCTAATCGATTACATCGAATTTTTGAAGCGTTATCAGAAGTAATAACAGAGTATGTTCCTACAGCAGTTGCTATAGAGAAAATCTTTGTTCACAAGAATGTTTCTTCTGCTTTAAAATTAGGACAAGCCCGAGGAGCTGCATTGGTGGTGGTTGCAAAATATGGTCTTTCGGTTGCTGAATACACGCCGCGTCAAATAAAAAAAGCGGTTGTAGGTTATGGAGGCGCTGATAAAATTCAGATTCAACACATGATGCGCACTTTGTTGAGTTTAAGTGGTTTGCCCCAGCAGGATGCAGCGGATGCTTTGGCAGTTGCGTTGTGTCATGGGTACAGTTATCGAGGAATAATAGAATGATTGGTCGATTACGAGGTATTTTAGAAATTAAAAAACCTCCCTATTTGTTAATAGATGCCAGTGGGGTAGGATATGAACTACAAGCACCGATGTCGACTATTTATCAGCTTCCCGACATTGGACAAACTGTTACTTTATTTACACATTTAGTTGTTAGAGAAGATGCGCATCTTTTATATGGGTTTTATCAAGAAAAAGAACGTGCTTTATTTAGAACTTTAATTAAAGTATCGGGCGTTGGTCCTAAAATGGGTTTAACCATTTTGTCAGGGATGGAGGTATCTTATTTTTTGCAATGTGTAGAACGTCGAGAAACAGCGGCTTTAGTGGGGTTACCGGGCGTTGGTAAGAAAACTGCTGAACGATTGGTAGTTGAAATGGCGGGCAAGTTATTGATGCCCTCAGAAAATATGAATTTTTCCAGAAAAATATTTGAGAGTGGCATTGAAGAATCTTCGTTTCAGGGACGACAAGAAGAAGCCATTAGCGCATTAATTGCATTAGGATATAAACCTCAAGAAGCTTCTAGAGTTGTTGCGAAGATAGAAGGTGAAAATTTAAGTAGTCAAGAAATTATTCGAAGTGCATTAAAAATGTTTGGGGGATTCAGTGATTGAAACTGATCGATTAACGACAGCACATATTATTAAGCCTGAGGAAGAACGGGTTGATAAAGCTATTCGTCCTCAAAAACTCTCTGAGTATATTGGACAAGAAAGTGTTAAGACGCAAATGGGATTATTTATTGATGCGGCTAAGCGACGTAATGAAGCTTTGGATCATATCCTTATTTTTGGGCCCCCTGGTCTTGGTAAGACCACATTAGCTCACATTGTTGCTTCTGAAATGGGGGTTTCTTTACGACAAACCTCGGGACCTGTTTTGGAGAGAGCTGGGGATTTAGCAGGTCTATTAACCAATTTAGAAGCACGAGATGTTTTATTTATTGATGAAATTCATCGATTAAGTCCCGTTGTGGAGGAAATATTATATCCAGCAATGGAAGATGGGCAGTTAGATATAATGATTGGAGAAGGTCCGGCAGCTCGATCAATTAAATTAGATCTTCCTCCTTTTACATTGATAGGCGCTACTACTCGCGCTGGACTTTTAACTTCTCCTTTACGTGATCGCTTTGGAATTGTACAACGTTTAGAATTTTATGCGGTTAAAGATTTACAAAAAATTGTAGAGCGTTCAGCTACTATTTTGAATGTGGAAATTGATAACGCAGGGGCAGAAGAGATTGCTCGCCGCTCACGTGGAACGCCTCGAATTTCTAATCGACTATTACGACGAGTGAGAGATTATGCAGAAGTCCGCGCCAAAGGCATTATTGATGGGTGTGTTGCTGATAAAGCCTTAAATCTGTTAGATGTTGATCAAGAAGGCTTTGATATGATGGATAGAAAATTATTATTAGCCGTTATGGAAAAGTTTGAAGGAGGCCCTGTTGGACTTGATAGCCTAGCAGCAGCTATCGGAGAAGAGCGTGGAACCATTGAAGATGTACTAGAACCTTTTTTAATTCAGCAAGGGTTTTTAATACGCACCCCTCGGGGTCGTGTTGTTACTAACAGAACTTATCAACATTTTGGGTTAGAACATCCAAAAAAAGAAAAAGAGAGTTTAAATGACATTGAGTAATGTTCCTATAATTACTGTTGATGGACCAGGAGGATCGGGTAAGGGGACTTTAAGTGCAAACCTAGCAAAAGCCCTGGGTTGGCACTTTTTAGACAGCGGTGCTTTATATCGTGTTTTGGCCTTAGCTGCATTAAAAAAAGGATTTAATTTGCAGGATGAAAAGGCCCTTGCAGATTTAGCTCAAGACCTAAAAGTTCAATTTAATGGTGACATATTGTTGGATGGGATATCTGTTTCACAGGAAATTCGCAAAGAAACGTGTGGAAATACAGCATCTAAAATCGCAGCATATCCGCTTGTTAGAGAAGCTTTATTAGAGTGTCAACGTGCATTTTGTAGGTCCCCTGGATTGGTTGCAGATGGTCGTGATATGGGTACAGTTGTCTTCCCTTGGGCTAAAATGAAGATTTTTTTGGATGCCAATGCTGAGGAGCGTGCAAAACGTCGGTATTTACAGTTGAAGGATAAAGTTCATAATGTTACTCTACAGAGTCTTTTGCAGGAGATAGCAGAGCGTGACGCGCGTGACAAACAACGTGCGATTGCACCCTTAAGGCCTGCTAAGGATGCTGTGGTGATTGATACCACGGGAATGGGGATAGAGGCGGTGTTTGCTCGTGTAATGATGGAGGTCAAACAACGTCTCTTATGATTTTTTTAGCTACATAGGCCTGTACACATTTTTGAGTTAGAAACAAAGTTATGTGGCACAGAGAATTTGGAATGAAGTGAATTATGAGTGAAAGTTTTGAAGCGCTGTTTAAAGAAAGCTTAGCTAGGGCAGAAATGCATCCTGGTTCTATTATCAAAGGTAAAGTGATACGTATCAGTGATGAATACGTTACCATTGATGCGGGATTAAAATCTGAAGGTCATATTCCTATTGTTCAATTTTATGATGAAAATGGTCAATTGGAAGTCAGTGTTGGGGATGAAGTTGAGGTTGCATTAGATGCGGTAGAAGATGGTTGGGGTGAAACTCAATTATCGCGCGATAAGGCCAAACGTGCAGAGGCTTGGCGCCGCTTAGCAGAAGCTCATGAAAAAGGTGAACCTGTTAAAGGCATTATTAGTGGTAAAGTTAAGGGTGGATTTACTGTTGATATACAGTCTATACGAGCTTTTTTACCAGGATCTTTGGTAGACGTACGACCCGTACGAGATTCTGTTGTTTTAGAAGGTAAAGAGTTAGATTTTAAAGTTATTAAAATTGATCAAAAACGCAATAATGTGGTTGTCTCTAGACGTTCAGCAATGGAATCTGAAAGTTCGTCTGAACGCGAAATTTTAATGACAGCGCTTCAAGAAGGTCAAGAAACTAAAGGTGTTGTTAAGAACTTAACCGATTATGGTGCTTTTGTTGATTTAGGGGGTGTGGATGGACTTCTACACATTACCGACATGGCATGGCGACGAGTGAAACACCCAAGTGAAATTGTTTCTGTTGGCCAAGAAATCATGGTTAAAGTTTTAAAGTTTGATCGAGAACGGTCGCGTGTGTCTTTAGGATTGAAACAGATGGGAGAGGATCCCTGGGTTGATATTACACGACGTTATCCAGAAGGAACTCGGCTTGTTGGAAAAGTAACTAATATTACAGATTATGGTTGCTTTGTTGAAATAGAAGAAGGCGTTGAAGGATTAGTGCATGTTTCTGAGATGGATTGGACCAACAAAAATATTCATCCCAGCAAAGTTGTTCAATTAGGAATGGATGTCGAAGTTATTGTTTTGGAAATAGATGAAGAACGTCGTCGAATTTCCTTGGGTCTTAAGCAATGTAAAGCCAATCCTTGGGATGCATTTGCTGCTTCGCATAATAAGGGGGATAAAGTTTCTGGCAAGATTAAATCCATTACCGACTTTGGTATTTTCATTGGCTTAGAAGGCGGAATTGATGGTCTTATCCATTTATCTGATATTTCTTGGAATGAAACAGGTGAAGAAGCTGTTCGTCGTTATAAGAAAGGTGAAGAAATTGAAGCTGTTGTGTTGGCTGTCGATCCAGAACGTGAACGCATTTCTTTAGGTATTAAGCAACTTGAAAGTGATCCTTATTCTAACTTTGTATCTGAACATACGAAAGGAAGCGTTGTGACAGGCACTGTCATATCCGTTGATACCAAAGGCGCAACCATACAATTGGCTGAAGGGGTAGAGGGATACTTAAAAGCATCAGAAATAAGTCGTGAGCGAGTAGAAGATGCTCGTACACATCTTAAAGAAGGCGATTCTGTAGAAGCTAAGTTTACGGGTGTTGATAGAAAGAATCGAACCATTTTACTTTCAATTAAGGCAAAAGAATCCCAAGAGGAGCAAGACGCAATGCGGGAATTAAATCGCACTGAGGTTGTAAGCCCGACACTGGGAGATCTAATGAAAGAAAAAATGGAGACTAAAAAAGAGGAATAATTAATTGTTGTAAGGGTCGACACTGAGTAGACCCTTACGATGGATTTATGTGCCAGGGCCGGCACGGGGACCGGCCCCTACAAAATGGATGAATTGGTGACTGGTACGGACTGACCCCTACAAAATGGTAGAAATATGCGTTTATTGATGTTGCTAGTATTGGGCTTTGTTGCACTTTTAGGCGTTACTTTCGCATCTCTTAATGCTGAATCCGTCGTCGTTCATTATTACATTGGTATACAAAAAATCCCCTTATCTGCCTTAGTAGTGGGAGTATTAGTCTTAGGCGTTTTGATAGGACTTTTGGCTTCTTTTCCGGTTATCTTACAATTAAAAATGAAACTTAGGCGATTATCTCGACAAAAAATGGAACATTAATGTTAGAGTTATTGTTTCTACTCTTACCAATTGCGGTATTTTCTGGTTGGATGATTGGAAGAAAAATTCCTTTTCCTAGAGGAATAAGTACTTTTAATCCTTTCTCTTCTCAATATTTCGTGGGTTTAAACTATCTTTTAAACGAGCAACCTGATAAAGCTGTCGATGTTTTTGTAAAATTGTTGGATGCTAACCAAGAGATGGTCGAAACACATCTTACTTTAGGGAGTCTTTTTAGGCGTCGTGGTGAAGTAGATAAAGCAATAGGCATTCATCAAAATTTGATTGAGCGATCTTCTTTGACTCAAGAACAGCGGGCATTGTCATTATTAGAATTAAGTCGTGATTACATGCGAGCGGGCATGTTAGATAGAGCAGAAAATTTACTATTGGAATTGGTGGATAGAGGAGGGCAATTAGAAGCCAGTTTTCAACACCTTATGGATATTTATCAGCAAGGAAAGGATTGGCAAAGAGCCATACAAATTGCAGAGAAATTGCAGGCTAAAACCCATCGTCCCATGGGACATTATATTGCTCATTTTTATTGTGAGTTGGCGGAACAGCGATGGTTAAAGGGAAATAGAATAGAAGCACGTCATTACCTTAAACAAGCTTTACAAGTTAATCGTCATTGCGTTCGAGCGAGCTTACTACAAGGAGATATTGAAGCAAGTTCAGGACACTATAAACTTGCAATAAAAGCTTATCAGAAAGTACAAAACCAAGATGAAGCTTTTTTGTCTGAAATTGTATTTCCAATATCACAATGTTATGAACGATTAAACAATCCAGACGGTATGGTTAAATATCTTAAGAGTTGTTTGCAAACGCATCCTGCAATTTCTGTCATTTTGGCTTTTTCGGATTGGTTGCAAAAAACACAAGGGGATGAGGAAGCGGCTCAATTTATTGCAGAGCATTTACGTAAACGTCCTTCTGTTCGAGGATTAAGTCATCTTATACAGTTGAGTGCTGCGCGTGCAGAAGGAAATGCGAGAAGTGATCTCCAAAGATTACAGGAGTTGATAGAAAAAATCATTGCTAATAAATCTATGTATCGTTGTCAAGTATGTGGTTTTTCGAGTCGAGCTTTACAATGGCAATGCCCCAGTTGTAAGCGATGGGATGTGGTAAAACCCATATCGGAGTGAAGGGAATTTTTAATGGGTGCCCCCTTTTTTTCCCTGCTATACTTAATCTCATATGGTTACGACTATTTAAATGTATTTCGGAGGAAAATATGCGAAGTTCTCCTAAAAAATGGCTTTTGATTGGGTTTATTATTTTTGGATTAAGTTATTCAATCATATTATTTAGTGAAGCAGCCAAGACAAAATCTGAAACACCAACATCTGCTGTTGAACCACAGTCCCAGTCACAACCACAATCTCAGGCTGCAGTACAAACTCAACCACAGTTTAATTCTCAAGCTCAAGTATTACCAGAACCAAATTCAGAAGACACTCAAGGTACAATGATTAAAACGGTGGCTTCAGAACATATATTTAAGAATCCTGGGGAAATGATTTGGAAATCAGGACCTGATGCATTTCCTGCAGGTGCACAAATAGTTATTTTAGAAGGGGATTTACACGGTGTTGGTTCTTTTACCTTCCGTCTTAAGTTACCTGCAGGATATAAGGTTCCTATGTATTGGAGCCCTTCAGATACACGCTTGACAGTGATTTCAGGATCGGTTGATTTAAAAGTTATCCCGGCGGATGGAGGTGCTGGTTCTGGTGGAGGAAAGATGAATGCAGGTAGCTTTGTGCTTCTTCCTGCAAGAATGCAAACGGAACTTACTTTTACTGATGAAACGACTGTGCAAATGAGTGGATATGGTCCTTGGGAAGTTTTTTACGTTTATGCCAATGAGGGGCCTAAAAAAATAGATATAGGTATAAAGGAGTAGTATAAAGAAAAAGCTGATGAACAAAGTAATCGATCTAAAACTTGGTGCACAGTTGATTGCTGGAGATGAAGATTTAGCTAAGGAAATGATTGTTATGATGATAAACAGCTTTCCTGAAGAATTAATAAAATTAAAGAAAGCATATGAGGGACCGAATTGGAATATAATTTTAGACATTACTCATAAGTTGCATGGAGGAGCCAGCTATTGTGGAACTCCAAGACTTAAAAAAGCTTGTGCACGTTTGGAAGATTGTTTAATTTCAGACCAAAAAGAACATTCGGATTATCTCTTTAAACAACTATTACAAGAAATTGAGCAAGTGCAGGAATATGTTTGGTTACAAAATTCCCAAAATCCCCCCTAGCCCCCCTTTTTCAAAGTGGGGAACGTGAGTGGCACCTGATTTTATTAGTTAACTTTCTGATTAAAATTAGAATTTGAGTGGCAAGAATAATTGGATTTCCGTATAATTTCCACCATATATAAAGGTTTAAGGAGAGATTATGTTTTATGGCCTTTTAGATTTGCCATGGTGGGGAACCATCATCGCTACTCTGATTCTCACTCATATCACAATTGCTAGCATTACTATTTTCTTGCACCGGCATCAGGCTCATAGAGCCCTAACTTTACATCCAATTATTAGTCATTTTTTTCGTGCTTGGTTATGGTTAACTACTGGGATGGAGACAAAAGCGTGGACTGCCATCCATCGTAAACATCATGGGGAATGTGAGACACCTAATGATCCCCACAGTCCTCAAATTTTGGGATTACCTAAAGTATTATGGGAAGGTTCAGAACTTTATAAACGTGAAGCGTGTAATGAGGAAACTTTAAAGCGCTATGGTCAGGGAACTCCCGATGATTGGTTGGAAAACAATATATATACACCGCATTCGGGAAAAGGGGTCAAAGTGATGTTAGCCATTAATTTAATCTTGTTTGGAGTTCCGGGGTTAACGGTGTGGGCAGTTCAAATGTCATGGTCTCCTTTTTTTGCAGCGGGTATCATCAATGGTGTTGCTCATTTTTGGGGATATCGTAATTTTGAATGCCCTGATGCTGCAACTAATCTTGTGCCTTGGGGAATTTTGATTGGTGGTGAAGAGTTGCATAATAATCATCATACCTATCCCACTTCTGCCAAATTATCAGTGAAATGGTGGGAATTTGATTTAGGGTGGTTTTACATTCGGGCATTGGCATTGTTTGGTTTGGCTAAAGTAAAACGAGTAGCACCAAAAGCCAAAATTGTATTAGGGAAGGAACAGATTGATGTTGAAACCTTACATGCAATTATTGCGAATCGTATACAGGTGATGACTGAATATTCAAAAGGCGTCATTTTACCGTTATTTCATCAAGAAAAGAAAAAAGTATTGCCTCATGAGCGTGGGCTTTGGCGTCGAGTTAAATCAATATTAATCCGTGATGCCGCTTTACTGGATGAAGTCGGGAAGCAAAAATTAGAACAATTTTTAGAAAAGAATGAAGGTGTTTTACAAGCTGCTTATCAATATCGACAACAACTTTATGCCATTTGGAATAAAACTGCTGCCAGTCAAAAAGAACTTTTAGAAGCGCTACAAGAATGGTGTAGAGAGGCAGAAGCAACAGGTATTCGGGCATTGCAGGATTTTGTTTGCTATTTGAAAGGATATACGATTCAGAGGTCATCAGCATAAGTTTTTAGATTAGCACTGGATATTTGTAAGACAATTGTTGTATAGCAAATCTAGGTTAAATGCTATATTATAATTATTAATAATAACTGATTATATGTTCAGTATTTATAGAAAAAGTTAAAAAATAAGTGGATATCCCGGGTTTTGTTTGTTAGAATGTAGCCTAACAAATAAAATGTCTATACTAATGCAATATTACAATTTGAGGAGATATATTACGATGACACCTTTACAGCGGGCCTTAATCGCATTAAAAAATAAATTTTCTGATCTAGTTAAATCTGGCCTTCTTAATCCAGAGCAAATAAGAATACTTACAACAATACAACAAAATACACGCTTGTTTGAAGATGGAAAATTACCAGAAAACCCAGTTGCAGCGCTTGCATCTCCTGAATGGTCAAAAATTTTCATTGAAATAAATCGTACTGGATCAGATTTTATATTTGATATGTTGGGTGATGCCAATGTTTCTACCATGTTAAAAACAGCATTCAACTACGTTAATTCTAATGCTCCTACAGCGGCAGTCGCGAGCTCCTCTTCTCATCCAGCTAGTGGAGATTTTTGGGCAAATGCGGCAGAAAAAATGGAAAGATTAAGTCGTGCTGAAAGACAGAGAACAGATGATGGAAGAGATGCAAAAACAGCCATGGAAGATCCTGTTGTATCTTCATCGAGAGCTCCGGTAAGTGATACTGCTGGAGATTTTCAAATAGAGGCGGCAGCACGCATAGCAGAATTAAGTCGTGCTCATCAAGAACGAGAAGTACAATTAGCAAAAGAAAAAGAAGATAGTAAAAGGGCGATGGAATTTTCTCTTTCTTCATTCTCTGGTTCCAGATCTGAAGCTGGAGAGTTAAAAGTTCGCAGAGAAGTGGAAACGGGTGATTCTGGTATAACGTATCCACCTAATCGACGCGCTACTGAGGAAGCAAATAATATCATTCAAAAAGAATACCAAAAGGCAGCAGTGTGGGGTCTAAGATTAGCAGAACTGAATGCACTTGTAGAAAAACTATGGAAAAATTTTCACCCCGGAGATGCATATTCTCCGACAGAATCCACAACAGAAGAAGGTGGAAAATATCAAGAGAGCCTTAAACGGATTAGAGAAGGTTACACCAACCGTAGAGAAACTGCTCCCGCTCTTCCCGAACATGGAAAACCTGTCCCAAAGGAAAGGGTGATTTTTCCATCCCAGGGTCATGAATATGATTTTCGGGCTCAAGGTGAAGCTCTGGTATTTATACACAATAATAAGTATTTTACTGATGATGACCTGTCACGTGTTATGGGGGACCCTGAGCATACAAAAGAAGTATTAATTGATAGTATCAATGCTGGGGCCAAACTTATCCGTCTTGAAATTTTTAATCCAAATAGTCTTGCCTTATCCAGTGGAAGCTCTGGGGGAAATTATCCACCATTAAGTGAACCATATGATAATCCTTATTGTGGCAATACTTTCGATCGAAAGTATCAGCAATGGAAGTTAGAAACATCGGCAATATATCGTACAAAACGTCATGATATTAAGTTCTCAGATTACCCATTGCTGCACGAAGAATACAAAACTTGGAAACTATCACAGTCGTTGCGACCGTAAGGGGTGGGTGCTGACACCATAATTCTTAAATTTATTGAGTGCAGTATGGACCGATTTAAGTTGGCTCCCCGGGACGGACTCGAACCGCCGACCCAGTGGTTAACAGCCACTTGCTCTACCGACTGAGCTACCGGGGAAAGATGAATAGTGTAGGGGGATAGTACCGAAGTCTTATGAAGATGGTCAAGTTTTTTGTGACTTTCGGGTGAGAGAGCGAACTATTTGGTCAGACAACTAGTAAGACGTTTTAAGGCTTCCCGAAGCTTATCCATACTGGTTGCAAAGGATAATCGTAAATATCCGGGCGCTCCAAATGCTTCGCCTGGGACTACGGCAACACCGACCTCGTCTAATAAGCATGCAGCCAAGGCAGTATCATTTTCAATATCCTTCATACGGTCTATGATGGTTTGAACTTTAGGAAACGCATAAAAAGTACCATCACTATCAAGGCATTCAATGCCCGGAATATGTCTTAGGGCATCGACCACAAAATCATGGCGTTCTTTAAATGCCGTAACCATGGTAGTTACACAGTGTTGATCATCCTCTAAGGCAGCTTGTGCAGCCACTTGAGCGATAGAGCAGGCGCCAGAAGTACTTTGGCCTTGGATATTGAACATGGCTTGAATTAAGTCTTTAGGACCGGCGGCATAGCCAATACGCCAGCCTGTCATGGCGTAGGTTTTGGAGGCGCCATTGATGACAAGAGAGCGGGAATACAGTTCGGGACAAACCATGAGTATGTTGTGAAAGGGTTCTTGACTCCAGAGAATGTGTTCATAAATATCGTCAGTGGCAATTAAAATTTGAGGATGACGCAGTAAAACAGCCGCCAAAGCTTTTAGTTCATCAGCAGTATAAGCAATTCCGGTGGGATTGGAGGGACTATTAATAATAAATAGCTTAGTTTTTGGAGTGATGGCTTGTTCCAACTGATGAGGGGTAATTTTAAAATGTTGTTCTATACCCGCGTTGATAATGATTGGCTTACCATCTGCCAATAATACCATATCTGGATAAGAGACCCAGTAAGGTGCTGGAATAATGACTTCATCACCAGAACTCAAGAGTGCTTGCATTAAGTTAAAGAAACTTTGTTTCGCACCACAAGAGACAAGAATTTGATCGGGTTCGTAATGTAATTGATTATCTTTGATAAATTTTTGAATAATGGCTTTTCTTAAACTGAGTGTTCCTTCTACGGCTGTATATTTGGTGAAACCATTTTGAATAGCTTCGATTGCTTTTGTTTTAGCATGTTGGGGTGTATCAAAATCGGGTTCTCCAATACTGAGGCTGATGATGTCTTTTCCAGAGGCTTGAAGCGTTCTGGCTTTTGCAGCAATTGTTAGGGTGGGAGAAGGTTTTATTCGTTGTACACGCTCTGATAATAGAATATTCAAGATTATTGTTCCTCCTGTTTTATGGTATTATACCGTAATAGCATAACATACAGTGTTTCAGATAAGTATTATGAGCAAAACTTTTGAATTAATCCAAGATTTTGAACCCAAAGGTGATCAACCTGTAGCAATTGCTGAGTTGGTTGATGGAATTAATTCTGGTTTGATGCATCAAACATTGATTGGTGTCACCGGCTCTGGTAAGACATTTACCATTGCGAATGTTATTGCGAAAACTAATCGAACCACTTTAATTATTGCGCCTAATAAAACTTTGGCTGCACAGTTATACGGGGAAATGAAAGATTTTTTTCCTCGAAATGCGGTGCAATATTTTGTTTCTTATTATGATTATTATCAACCAGAAGCGTATGTGCCCTCATCGGATACCTATATTGAGAAAGATGCCTCGATTAATGCACATATTGAACAAATGCGACTTTCTGCGACTAAATCTTTACTTGAGCGGAAAGATTCTATTATTGTTGCAACGGTCTCTGCTATTTATGGGTTAGGAGATCCAAAAGCGTATTTATCCATGGTATTACATTTGGATAGAGGAGATAAAATTGATCAACGGGTGTTGCTTAGACGATTAGCAGAATTACAGTATACCCGGAATGATATTGATTTTCGTCGTTCAACGTATCGAGTGCGAGGAGATGTGATTGATGTTTTCCCAGCAGAATCCGAGAAAGATGCGATTCGTATCGAGCTGTTTGGAGATGAAATTGATAATTTAAGTTCATTTGATCCGTTGACAGGGGCCCTCATTCAGAAGCTGCCTCGGTGCACCATTTATCCGAAGTCTCATTATGTTACCCCTCGAGAGCAATTATTAAAAGCCATTGAAGAAATAAAGTTAGAACTTCCTGAACGCTTAAAAGAACTTGAAAAATCTAATAAATTAGTAGAAGCGCAACGGTTAGAGAGTCGAACACGTTTTGATCTGGAGATGATGTTGGAGTTGGGATATTGTTCAGGGATAGAAAATTATTCTCGGTACTTATCAGGGCGAGCGCCCGGAGAACCACCGCCGACTTTATTAGATTATCTTCCAGAAAATTCTTTATTAATTATTGATGAATCTCATGTGACAGTTCCTCAATTGGGGGGTATGTATAAAGGAGATCGTGCACGCAAAGAAACTTTAGTGAATTATGGATTTCGTTTACCTTCTGCTTTAGACAATCGACCTTTGCGATTTGATGAATTTCAGGTTCGACAATCGCAAACTATTTATGTTTCAGCAACGCCAGGAAATTATGAATTACAACATTCGGGAGCGATTATAGAACAAGTGGTACGTCCGACGGGTCTTGTTGAACCCAGTATTGAAGTGCGCTCTGCGCTTACCCAGGTTGATGATGTTTTATCTGAAATTTGGGCTAGAGTGAAAGCCAAAGAACGTGTATTGATTACCACGCTGACTAAACGCATGGCAGAGGATTTAACGGATTATTTGACTGAGCACTCTGTAAAAGTGCGATATTTACATTCAGATGTGGAAACCGTTGAACGGGTGGAGATCATTCGTGATCTACGTTTAGGGCATTTTGATGTATTAGTAGGCATTAATTTGTTGCGTGAAGGGCTGGATATGCCAGAGGTTTCTTTAGTTGCTATTTTTGATGCAGATAAAGAAGGTTTTTTACGATCAATGCGTTCTTTAATACAAACGATTGGGAGGTGTGCACGCAATATTCATGGAAAAGCGATTTTGTATGCAGATAAGATAACGCCTTCTATGCAACAAGCAATCGCGGAAACAGAACGCCGTCGACAAAAACAAACGACTTATAATGAGCAACACGGGGTAACCCCCAAAGGTATTATTAAAGCAGTTTCAGATATATTAGAAGGCGCTTATGCGGGGAGCTACACGACCAAAAGGGGGCGCTCGAAGGGGAATGATGAGTTGCTTAATCCAAAACAGCTTGCAGACAAAATTAAAATCTTGGAAAATGACATGTATTTTCATGCTAAAAATTTGGAATTTGAAGAAGCAGCGCGGTTAAGAGATGAAATTAAACATCTTAAAGAGAACTTTTAAATTTATTGGGGCAAATATAGGAGATGGGAATGAGTAAGATAAAAGTACTTTCAATCATTACGGTTGCTGCATTGTTTACCGGATGTGCGAGTAATGGTCCAAAAGAAACCGGTGGCATGCTAATTGGGGGTGCGACTGGGGCTTTAATTGGATCTCAGTTTGGGCATGGTAAAGGCCAATTAGTGGGAGTTGCATTAGGGACTCTATTGGGAGCTGCTATAGGGAGTGAAGTAGGTCGTAAAATGGATGCACGAGATAGAGAGCTTGCGGATGATACAGCTCGCTATGCTTTAGAAAATAGAGCTGATCATGAATACAGCACTTGGCGTAACCCAAATAATAACCATTCTGGTCGTTTTGTGGTTACAAGAACTGAAGAGTATGAACACAGCAATAAAGTATGCCGTGACTTTGTGCACACGGTAATCATTGATGGTCGTAAGGAAAACGTTCATGGACGTGCTTGTCGCGATGTCCGTGACCCACGAGCACACTGGGCAATACAAAATTAATTATTAAAAAATTAGTTAATTTGCTTGCAAATTTCTCTTAGGGGATCCTACACTTTTATTAGGAGGTACACCCTATGAGTTTTAATGCAGCGTCGTATCAGTCCATAAATGTACAGTGTTGCTGTTTTAATCTGCGAAAAATTACGCGGGCAGTTACACAGTTTTTTGATCGTCATTTAGAACCAGCAGGTATCCGAGCAACCCAATTTACTTTATTGGTTTCGTTATCCTCTTCCAATGGTAAAACCTTAACCGAAATGGCAGAGGGGTTAGTGATGGATAGAACCACATTGACTCGCAATTTAAAGCCCTTAGAGAAAGCAGGTTTTATTGCTACTGTAAAGTTACCCGATAGACGTTCAAAAGGATATGGCTTAACAGAAAAAGGACGCAGTGCTATTGAAAGAGGTTTACCTTTATGGCGAAAAGCACAACAACAGATTGTGGGACAATTGGGCAATGAACGTTATGCTCGATTTTTAGAAGAACTAGGGTTTGTGCGTCAATTGGCAAATCTTCCTAAGCCTACTCGCGTTAAGTCAGGGAATTAGAACAATGACCCCGTGATTATTCATGGATGTGGAGTTATTGCTAAAATAGTTATTTTATTTTTATCGGGACCATAATGCCAAAAAATTCGATATGCTGCGGGAGTCTTATTTTCAGCATAAGCTTCAAAAACTTCCTCACCGTTTAGGCCACTTATAGAATCATATTTATGTGTATTCAAACTTGGATGACGTGGGTTGGTTTCTAAATATCCTAAAGCCTTTCTCACTGCTTTAAAACGTTTTAAAAAATTTTTATTTTTTTCTAAATTGTTATAATCAGAGCTTGCTTGATTTGTAAATACTAATTTAAATGGCATTATTCAATATCATCATCGACAAACTTAGCAAAGCTACCTTTTTCAGAAACATTACCTGCAGCTGCATCTTTTAGGCCTTGTTCAACCTTTTTCAGAGCTTGTTTATTGTTAAATAGCCATTTTTCGCTAGCTGGGATTTCTACATAGGGTGTTAGAATAATTTTATGGTCTTGCATTGTATTTACAATATACCCACTCACACCATCGGTTAAGTGTCCTAAAGTAATTCTGCCTTTAGCATCTGGCCTCACCTTTCTAGGTAACATAATATTAAACTCCTAATCTATTAATTTATATAATATATAGTAGTTCAAAATGGGAACTAATACAAGTGGGAAAGCATAAAAGTGGGTATTATAAATTATTGGGAATAACTATTTGATTTTAAACGTATAAATTTTAAAATGGTGTTGGAGAAAGGTAAAGGGAAACTTGGAAATTATAAAAATAATATAAAACGACCTATTACTTATAATCTATCGAGGAAATGGTTTCTGTGCAATAATAGCCAGTTATTTTTTCCTATTTGATTTTTTATACAGGGGGTTTTAAGCAATGGATAATCAAAGAATAATTGATAATCACAAAAAAAAGGCATTGGATGCAGCTTTATCACAGATAGAGCGTCAGTTTGGTAAAGGTGCGGTTATGCTCATGGGAGATGGTTCCGCAATTGCTAATGTTGAAGCGATTTCGACGGGATCTTTAGGATTGGATATTGCCTTGGGTATTGGAGGTCTTCCTAAGGGGCGTATTGTCGAGATTTTTGGGCCAGAATCTTCTGGTAAAACCACTTTAACTTTGCAAGTGGTTTCAGAATGCCAACGCATGGGAGGAACAGCGGCTTTTGTGGATGCCGAACATGCTTTAGATCCCAGTTATGCAGAAAAACTGGGTGTAAAGGTGGACGAGTTATTAGTATCTCAACCGGATACGGGTGAGCAGGCTTTAGAAATTACCGATATGTTAGTGAGATCAGGTGCTGTGGATGTTGTTGTCGTCGATTCTGTCGCTGCTTTAACACCTAAAGCTGAAATTGAAGGTGAAATGGGTGATCAACATATGGGGTTGCAAGCACGTTTAATGTCTCAGGCTTTACGAAAGTTAACTGGGAACATCAAGCGGTCTAACACCTTGGTTATTTTTATTAACCAGATCCGCATGAAAATAGGAGTTTTCTTTGGGAGCCCTGAAACAACGACTGGGGGTAACGCCTTAAAATTTTATGCATCCGTTCGTTTAGATATTCGTCGCACCGGAGCCATTAAGAAAGGTGAGGAAATTTTGGGGAATGAAACGCGTGTCAAAGTAGTTAAAAATAAAGTGGCACCTCCCTTCAAACAAGCCGATTTCGAAATATTCTATGGACAAGGTATTTCTCGATTGGGTGAAGTGATTGAGTTTGGTGTTAAATTAGGCTTGATTGATAAATCAGGTGCTTGGTACAGTTACAAGGGTAATCGAATTGGTCAAGGTAAAGAAAATGTTCGACAATATTTGAGTGAACAACCTGAAATAGCCAAGGAAATTGAAGCTATTATTCGAGAGAAATTGTTGGCAGCGCCACTTTCTTTACCCACATCAACTGCAGAGTTGAGGGAAGAAGAAGCAGAAGAAATCGAGGGTTGAAATTGATGAATACCGGGCAGTTACGCCAACTATTTTTGGAGTATTTCCATCAACGAGGACACACATTAGTACCAAGCAGCTCGTTAGTGCCAACAAATGATCCAACATTGTTATTTACCAATGCGGGCATGGTGCAATTTAAAGATATGTTTCTAGGTGCAGAATCTCGCCCTTATACAAGGGCGGTCAGTTGTCAGCGCTGTGTTCGAGCGGGTGGAAAGCATAATGATCTTGAAAATGTTGGACTAACAGCCCGGCATCATACTTTTTTTGAGATGCTTGGCAATTTTAGTTTTGGAGAATATTTTAAACGAGAAGCAATTCAGTATGCTTGGATATTTCTGACAGAAGTTTTGGAAATTCCAAAAAAACATTTGTGGGTAACCGTTTATGAGGAAGATGAAGAAGCAGAAAATATTTGGTTAAAAGAAATTGGCGTTGATTCAAAACGATTTTCCAGGTGTGGTGCCAAAGATAATTTTTGGTCAATGGGAGATACTGGGCCTTGTGGCCCATGTTCCGAGATTTTTTATGATCATGGACCTGATATTCCAGGTGGGCCTCCGGGATCACTTGAAGAAGAAGGTGATCGTTATATTGAGATATGGAATTTAGTTTTCATGCAATATAATAGGGATAAAGAGGGAACATTGACCCCCCTTCCCAAACCTTCAGTGGATACTGGGATGGGATTAGAGCGTATTGCCGCAGTGATGCAACATGTGCACAGCAATTATGATATTGATATTTTTAAGCATTTAATCAAAGCAGCGGCAAGTATTACAAAAACAAGCGATTTACAGAATAAATCATTACGGGTGATTGCTGATCATATTCGCGCATGTGCTTTTTTGATTGTTGATGGTGTTATTCCTTCTAATGAAGGTCGGGGATATGTTTTGCGGCGTATTTGTCGGCGTGCAATTCGTCATGGTTACTTACTGGGAGTACAGAAAGAGCCTTTTTTCTATCGTTTAGTAAAACCACTTGGGCATGAAATGGGGCAGGCTTATCCCGAATTAACCAGAGCCATCGAACATGTTGAACGTGTTTTAAATCAAGAAGAATTACAGTTCGCTAAAACTTTAGAACAAGGTTTAAAAATTTTAGAAGAAGATCTTCTGCGCATCACAGGCAACGTTGTCCCCGGAGATACGGTATTTAAGTTGTATGATACCTATGGTTTTCCAGTTGATTTAACCGCAGATATTGTAAGAGAGCGGTCAATGACTTTAGATATGGAAGGATTTAATCAGGCGATGGAAGCACAGCGAACACGTGCACGAGCTGCGAGTCAGTTTACCGATCATTCTAATTTTTCTTTAGACACTTCGCATGAAACTGAATTTACGGGATATGAAGGAATAGAACAAAAAGCGCTTATTATTGCATTGTATCGAGAAGGACAATCTGTCACAAAACTACACCCAGGAGAGAGAGGGGTAGTGGTGTTAGATCAAACACCTTTTTATGCGGAATCTGGTGGTCAAGTGGGCGATCAAGGCGAGCTTCAATTTTTAAGTGGAAGTGAAAATGGAATTTTTGTAGTACAAGATACTCGACGCCTTGGTCAAGCACATATGCATCATGGGATGTTAACTGCAGGTACTTTGGAAGTGGGTGTAGCAGTTTTAGCAGTTGTTGATCGGGAAAAACGGCGAGCAACCGCTTTAAATCATTCTGCGACGCATTTATTACATGCCGCATTACAAAAAGTTGTGGGATCTCATGTGCAGCAAAAAGGATCGTTGGTTGAGCCGCAACGCTTAAGATTTGATTTTTCTCATTTTGAACCACTCACACAGCAGCAGATTAAAGAAGTAGAAAAAATGGTGAATGAACAAATTCGTTTAAATAGTGAAGTAAAAACCGAACTGATGACTGCTGATGAAGCTATTGCCAGTGGTGCCATGGCGTTATTTGGTGAAAAATATGACAAAAATAAAAAATTACGTGTATTAAGGATGGGAGGTAATTTTTCAGTAGAGCTCTGTGGGGGAACACATGTTAAACGCACAGGAGATATTGGTTTCTTAAAAATTACCTCTGAAGGGGGTATTAGTGCTGGGGTACGTCGACTCGAAGCCGTTACAGGGGAGCGGGCAATGGCTTGGATCGATGCATTAGAAACTCGTTTTGATCGAATAGCTTCTACGTTAAAATGTCCTCGAGATTTAGTAGAGGAAAAAGTTCAACAAACAGTTTCTCGAACACGTCAATTAGAAAAAGAATTGCAAGACTTGAAAGCGACACTTGCAAAAGGAGGCGCAGGATCTAATTTAGAAGAAAAAATTCAAAATATTGGGGGCGTCAATGTATTGGCGGTCCAGTTACCAACCGGGGATCTTAAAACATTAAGGGATACGGTAGATAGTTTAAAGAATAAATACAAACCAGCCGTCATAGTATTAGCAGGGATTCAGGAACAAAAGGTGAACCTAGTTGCAGGAGTTACCAAAGACTGTGTAGACAAAATTCAGGCGAATAATTTGGTAAACCAGATTGCAAAGGAAATAGGGGGACAAGGGGGAGGTCGTCCTGATATGGCCCAAGCGGGGGGTAATAACCCAGCAGGCTTGGAACAGGCGTTAGAGCTGGTTTATAAACTGGTTGCAGAACGCTAATGGATGCAAAAATAGGTGGACTTTCGAATTAGTTCATCAACTGATTGCGAAATGTCTATGGGATATGTAATAATAACTGCCTTTTAGGCTTATGGTATATGGCCTTAATAGTACAAAAGTATGGTGGTACTTCGGTTGGCAGCTTGCCGCGCATTCACCATGTTGTTGATAAAATTTTAAAAACCAGGGCAGAAGGACACCAAGTGGTTGTGGTGGTCTCGGCCATGAGTGGTGAGACTGATCGTCTTGTCGCTTTAGCACAAAAATTAAGCATAACACCTAATCCTCGTGAATTTGATGTTCTATTGTCAACCGGAGAGCAGGTTGCTATGGCATTGCTCAGTATGGCATTAATTGATAAAGGGTGCCCTGCACGGTCTTATACGGGGGCGCAAGTTCAGATAAGAACAGATAGTGTCCATAACAAGGCACGAATTTTAGAGGTAGAAGGCTCTAAAATTCAAGCAGATTTGGCTTCTGGCACAGTGGTCGTCGTTGCTGGTTTTCAGGGAGTGGATGATTTAGGCAATATTACGACATTAGGGAGAGGGGGATCTGATACCACAGCCGTTGCTTTGGCGGCCGCCTTACAGGCGGATGAGTGTCAAATTTATACGGATGTGAATGGAATATATACAGCAGATCCGAGAATTGTTCCTTATGCGAGACAACTGTCGCAAGTAACCTGTCAAGAAATGATAGAACTGGCGAGTCAAGGTGCAAAAGTGATGCAGATCCGCGCAGTAGAATTTGCAGGTAGATACAATGTTCCCGTTCGAGTGTTGTCTACTTTCAAAGAAGGCTCGGGTACTTTGATTATACAATCTCTGCATAAAGATCATTCGATTGTCTCTGGTATTGCTTACAATCGTGATGAGGCAAAATTTGTATTACGTGGATTGTCTGATCTGCCGGGGATTGCAGCACAGATCTTAAATCCTTTAAGTGATGCACATATTGAAGTGGATATGTTAGTACAAACCCCTTCAATAAATGGAGCAACAGATTTAACTTTTACGGTACATAAGAGAGATTTTAACCAAGTCCAAGAGTTATTAGAAAATTCTTCTAAAACTTTAAAACTAGATAAATTGGAAGGAAACGACCAGATTGCAAAGATTTCTTTAGTTGGAATGGGTTTGCGTTCTCATCCCAAAGTGGCAAGTACGATGTTCCATACTTTAGGCGTTCAAGGGATTAATATCCAGTTGATTTCTACCTCAGAAATTAAAGTTTCTGTTGTAATTGACGAAGAACATTTAGAACGAGGTGTATGTGCCTTGCATGAGGCTTTTCAATTAGGGAAAGAACCCAAAGAAGTAGAGATAAATTAGAGTAGGTAAATAAAAAGTTAATAAATAAGAGTGGTAAGGACCGTCAAATCATTGACATGAATAGAATATAAGAGGTTAGGAAAGGAGATTGAACAATGTTAATTTTAACAAGGCGCGTGGGTGAAACTTTAATGGTGGGTGATGATGTCAGTGTGACAGTATTGGGAGTAAAAGGAAATCAGGTTCGTATTGGTGTCAATGCGCCTAAAGAAGTATCGGTCCATCGTGAAGAAATTTATCAACGCATACAACGTGAAAAATTAGATAAGCTTGCACAACTCGAAGCTGCCATGCAAACGGGGCAGGTGCCACCTTTTGGTACATCTGGTACGTCTAAATTACACGATGAGGATGAAGAAAAAGAATAACCCTTACCCACGCCACCCGCCTTCATCCGGTGCTTCGCACCACCTTCTCTCGAAAACGGGAGAAGGAACACTAAAATAGACAGTTATCGGGAGAAGTAATACTGAATACAAAACCAGTCTTTGTATTACTATATTGACTCAAAGAATAAGATTCAAGTAGGCTCAAGAATAAGACACCAACACCCAAGGATAGGTACCCCATTATGCAACGCCCTTTATTTTTCTTTTTTCTTCTATTATTTGGATTTTCTGGATTTGCCGGACTCATTTATGAGTCTATCTGGGCACAATATTTAAAATTATTATTAGGTCACTCTGCTTATGCTCAACTATTAGTTTTGGTTATTTTCATGGGGGGAATGGCTCTTGGTGCTTGGGTAGTTGCTCACTATAGCCATAAAATGAGAAATCTGCTAAAGATTTATGCTGTTGTTGAGTTATGTTTAGGATTATTTGGCGCTTATTTTCATTCTATCTATGTGAATTCAATGGGCTTTCTTCAAGAAACGCTCTTAATAAATACAGAATCTGCCTTAAGTGCCAGTATTGTCCTTTGGTTGGCGGGGGCTTTGATGATTCTCCCACAATCTATCTTATTGGGTAGCACTTTCCCTTTGATGACTACGGCTTGTTTGCGCCGGTTTCCTGAAAAATCAGGTCGTTCAATAGCTCTATTATATTTTGTTAATAGTTTGGGGGGAGCGATTGGTGTACTGATTCCAGGATTTTTCTTAGTAGAAAAACTAGGGTTACCGGGAACCGTGTTAACAGCAGGGGTTATTAATGTTTTGATTGCTTTAAGTGCTTGGATAGCTTCAATTAAAACCGAGGAACCGGATACCCTGCCTATTCAACAGAGTAATCAGACCAGTTCATTGTTATTTTCACCTAAAGTAATGCTGTTGTGTTCTTTAATTACAGGTTTTTCATCATTTATTTATGAAATTATTTGGATCCGCATGCTGAGTATGGTGCTTGGATCTTCTACTCATGCTTTTGAATTAATGCTCAGTGCTTTTATTTTTGGTTTGGCCTTCGGTAGTTTTTTTATCAATCAATTCATCACCAAGCTAAAGAATCCATTACGAACACTTGCCTATATTCAGATTGTGATGGGATGTATGGCGCTTTTAACATTGCCTGCCTATAACTTTACATTTACTTACATGGCTAGTTTTTTACAAAGCATTCCTAAAACTGAATGGGGTTATTTCATTTTAAATAGTTTAAATTACAGTTTATGTCTGATATTTATGTTGCCCACCACATTATGTGCAGGTATGACATTTCCCCTGATCACTGAAATTTTATTGCAGAAAAACTACGGTGAAAAAAGCATTGGTCAAGTTTATACCTTTAATACACTTGGCGCTATTGTGGGTGCCATATTAGCACAACAATGGATAATGCCTAATTTTGGCTTAAAAGCAGGCGTTGGATTGGGAGCATTGGTTGATATTGGACTTGGGCTAGGGATGCTTTGGTTATGCTTTAAAACTTTCCGACAACTTTCTTTTGTCACTGCCAGTGCACTTTCTCTTATTTCTTCTGTTGCTGTCTTGGGTTTTGTACATTTAAATCCTCTTAAAATGGCTTCAGGTGTTTTTCGACAAGGACATCTTCTCACTGAAGATAAAAATCAAGTTGTGTTCCACAAAGACGGAAAAACAGCCACCATCGCTGTTGTAAAATGGGCGAATAGTTTGGGTATTAGTACCAATGGAAAAACAGATGCCTCTATTGCTTTTCAGGGCCCTCCAGGTAACGATGAATCCACGCAAATTATGCTTCCTGTGATTTCGTGGTCACTCTTTCCAGAAGCAAGAAAAATTGCTGTTATTGGTTTAGGTTCTGGAATGTCAACACATACTTTTCTGAGTATTCCATCCGTTGAACAAGTTGACACTATTGAAATAGAACCTGCGGTGGTAGAAGGTGCTAAATTATTTGGAGAACGAGTAAAATTAACTTTTGAGGACAAGCGAAGTCATCTGATATTAGAAGATGCACGATCCTATTTTACAAGATCTAAAAGTCAATACGATTTAATTATGTCTGAGCCTTCTAATCCTTGGGTCAGTGGTGTTTCCAATTTGTTTACAGAAGAGTTTTATCAACTTGCAAAACGCAGTTTGACACCCAAAGGTGTCTTTGCTCAGTGGATTAATTTATATGATTTGTCACCAACTCTTATCGCTTCAGTGTTAAAGGCTGTAGGGCAACATTTTCCTTTTTATACACTGTATTTAACAGATAATACGGATCTTTTAATCATTGCAAGCAAAGAGGATTTGAATCAAATTCCCAGCAGTAAGATTTTTTCAATCCCGGCACTGCAAACAGCATTAGAACGGGTTTATGTTAAAAGCAATGATGATCTATTATTACATCGATTGGGAGATCGGAAGACATTAGGAGCATTTTTTGAATCTTTTCCTATCAATAGCAATTCGGATTATTTTCCCGTTTTAGATTTAAATGCAAATAAAGTAAGATTTTTAGCCCAAACTGCAAATTTGATTGATTTAAAATATAGTCCTCTGCCTTTATCTTTGCTTTTGGATTTGGATAATTCCATGAATCCTCAGAGCATTACGCCTAATCCCTCTTTTTCTGTCTCTTATCGAGTTGAACGTGGCATGCGGATTTATAAGACTCTAGTTCAAGATCCCAAAACACGTTCTTATGATCCCAATAGTCATTTTGCGCTTAGTGAGATTATCAATAATCATGCACTGTGTCAGGGTCTCATCGGTGAGGATGCATGGTTGACTTCCCTTAAAGCAATCATGGAATACAGTGTGCCTTATTTACCTAGACATCAAGTTAATGCACTGTGGAATAAAATTAAAATGAATGAATGCATTGCTAATACCTCGCCTCGTATTCAAGCTTGGCTTAAGTTGTTTGAAGGTCTTGTGTATCGAGATTATTCTGCGATATCAATAGCGTCAAATAGCCTTTTGAATTTGAATGAAGCTTTTGCAGATAAATCCCTCATTTTGGGATATTCCTTGCTTGCCCATATTAAATTGGGTAAACCTGAAAAAGCTTGGGAATATTGGACCACCTATCCATTATCGACGGAACCTTCTTTACAACTGCGTCTTTTAGCTGCAATGGCGTATCAGAAAAATCAGGGTGCTAATGGAGACCAACAGTAATTATAAAGGGCTCGTATTGCTTAAACCTCGAGGGTTCCGAATATTCTTTTAGACACAAGTCTCTCAATCCCTATCCGGCTTGTAGCTTTTATGTTAGACTTTTGCTCTTGATTTAGGAGTTGGAGAGATGGCCGAGAGGCTGAAGGCGCTCCCCTGCTAAGGGAGTATGGGGTTAATAGCTCCATCGAGGGTTCGAATCCCTCTCTCTCCGCCAATAGTTTTTAAGCGCCCGTAGCTCAGTTGGATAGAGTACCTGGCTACGAACCAGGCGGTCGGCCGTTCGAATCGGTCCGGGCGCGCCAGTTAATTCTGGTCAGATCCATGGATCTGACCCCATTGATACAATAAGGATGTAATTCATGGCGGCCAGCTCAGATAACTTATATGTGTATCCATTGGAAACATATACGCTTAGACTTCTGGAGAGCGATCCGATGGCCCAAAGTATCATCGCTGCAGCTCAGGGAATCGATAACATGCCTCCTTTATTTCTAAAATCTTCAGGAGCTTATAAACCTAAAGAATTCTATATCGAATTATTTCGTATTTCCTACCAATACCGACCAGGACAAGAGATACCTTTAGAAAAAATAGGATCAGAAGTTACTCGAAAAATCATAGGTATTTTGAATGCTCATCCCGTTGATTCCCGATCTTTTGTTCTCGAACCCCAACTGAGAATCAGTATGGGGGAATGGGGGCCGAGTGCGGCTCATTATGGAGATGTTTCCCAAGCAAGATTATCCGTGAGTCCGGCTCTGGACTCGAGTTTTAGGCAGACTCAAACATTAATTCAAAAGGAACTTGCAGATGCAGGCTTTACAGCCGAAAATGGGTATTGTTTTAAATGGTCACTTTCAATACCATTTGTTCAACAACTAAATGCCATTGTTGGTACAGTTTCTTTTACTGATGCGCAATTAGTGGCATTCAAGCAAATGATGGAAAAGTTATCAAAATCACAGGCCAGCGCGAGCATTCTTTATGAGTTTGAGCGTCTTACTCAAGATAAGAAAGGAGTGCCTGAACCTGTGACGATCGGGTCAGATCCCAGCTCAGACCCCATTTGTCGTCCGAGCCTCCCTGGTGTCAAATTTTGACATTGGACACAACTGGCATCAGCTATGTCCAATGTCAAGATAGTCAAGATTTGACACCATAACACAACAGGAGGCTAAATAATGAACCCTATGCCAAAATGTCCAAAATGCAATTCGGAATACACTTATGTAGATGGTACATTTTTTGTTTGCCCGGAATGTGCATATGAATGGTCTCATGGGAATGATGAAAAATTAGTTGAAACTGGTTTAATTGTTAAAGACGCACATGGTAATGTTCTTCAGGATGGAGATACTGTTACAGTCATAAAAGATTTAAAAGTGAAAGGCTCCTCACAAGTAGTAAAAGTTGGCACTAAGGTAAAAAATATCAGGTTGGTTGAAGGTGATCACAATATTGATTGCAGAATTGAAGGAATTGGTTCTATGAAATTAAAGTCAGAGTTTGTAAAGAAGACATAACATATTAAATATGAAAATTAGAAGCCGCTAAAAATAAAAATGTAGATTTTTCAAGCATTTTAACTACTTTCAATGGCCCGCTCTGACACCCTTTGTTTTTGAATTTGTCACCTGCTCATCAATTATTACGAGGGCTTATCTTTCTAAGATTTCTTTCTTAGAGGTTTTAATGCCTCTCCCCAAGCGATCACCTGATCTAGCATGGTATGGACCAACTTTTCATGATGTGATGCTGGTTTGAATACGGTGAAGTTCTCAAAATCAGTGAAAAGTGAGAGCATCACTTGGGCTCGCACATCGGCAATTTGCAACTCAGCCATGACTAGTCGTAGATGCTCGACAGCTCGAGCTCCCCCGATACTACCGTAGCTCACAAAACCTGCTGCTTTGTTGTTCCATTCACGATATAAGAAATCGATAGCGTTCTTAAGTGCGCCAGAGGTACCATGATTATATTCTGGGGTGACGAACACAAAGGCATCGAAGGTATCTATCTTTGCGGCCCAAGTTTTTGTATGTGGCTGACTATATTGCCCCATCGCTGGTGAAACAGCTTCATCCAGTAACGGCAAGTTGTATTCTTTGATATCTACTACTTCAAACTCGGCATCACTGCGCTTTGATGCTATTTCGTAAACCCAACGTGCTACAGTTTCTGCCTTTCGACCTGGACGAGTACTTCCAATGATGATGCCTAGCTTTAACATAGTAATTCTCCCTACAAGATTGTACATTTTCCTTTCTTTGCATTGTCAAGCTTGTTAATTTTTTTAGAATATCACAAATAGTTAATTAATGGAATTCTGTTATTTTAGTCCATTTTTTAATTGCTGTTGTTGATGGTTGAATAGATTTCTACGAATTGACGTTTTTTACCATAAGCCAATTTTTTTGCCCAGGTCGTTGGAATATTTTTAATGTCTTTCTGTTCTAGCATTCGCCATCGAATGTTCAAGCCGGCCAGAGAGTACTGATACACTAAACGATTTAACTGTTCAGCAGTTAGTTCAGGTAAACCTAATTTCTCGATCTTTTTTTGTTCCGTGGCGTGATCGTAACCAAAAATAATTCTGATAGTGGTATGTTTGCAGCAAAGCTCAGTCAATTTATGTAATAGAGAAATCTCTGGTTTAGCAACAGCTGATAAGAGAGAACCCCAGGGCAAAAGAATGGTAAGGGTAGATGCAAAACCGAATAATTCTACCGGCAGTGTTTCAATACCCGCGTGAACAAATAAAGCGTTTTTTAAACCACGTTTTTCAGAGAATATAGAAGTCTTACGAGAGTTATCACACAGATTCTCTGCGTTACTGTCTATACCGATAAAGAAGCTATTAGGCGATTTTCGAGCATGGTGAATAACGTAGGAACCGTCACCCGTACCCAAGTCGATATGGATATCATTATAAGAGCTTAAGAGCTCCTCGACTCATCAACGGTCAACAACACGAATTTTTTTACCGACAATTACACGCATTTTGATAATCCTTACACTCTAAAAAAATTGTTTTAAGATAATGCAATCAAGTACTCAAAATCCCAGAATACTTAATAGGTTAGTTTACCATACTCATGGAATCCTATACAAGGGGTCAGCGCGGTGTAAGTTAGGGCGGCAATATAGCCATTTGATTTTATTGAGTAAAATTATTATAATAATCAAATGGATCTCTTAATTCCCAATTTGAATATTTTACCAAAGCCTCAATTAAAATTGTGGGAGGAACTGTACAATACGCCGCAATATTTTATTTTATATGGTGGAACAGCAATAGCGCTTAGATTGGGGCATCGAGTTTCTATTGACTTTGACTTTTTCTCATCTAATGAGTTTGATCCAGAACAATTATACAGAGAAATACCTTATCTTAAAGATTCAATTATCTTGCAACAAACAACGAATACTTTGACTTGTAGAATTGAGCGAGAAGGAGAAGTTCTTGTTTCTTTTTTTGGAGGTTTGAATATTGGGCAAGTTTGTTTTCCATCTCTTGTGGCATCTAATCAAATCCATGTAGCAAGTTTACAAGATCTTGCAGGAACTAAAGCAGCCGTTATACAGAAACGAGTCGAATTAAAAGATTATTTAGATATAGATGCACTCGTCACAATGGGTAAAATCAATTTAGAAACGATCTTGGCTTGTGGACAGGCGGTTTATGGAAACTCTTTTAATCCGTATATTACATTAAAGGCAGTGTGTTATTTTGATGAACCCGAATTGAAAAATCTGGACCCAGAAATTAAAAAAAGATTGAAAAAATTAGTTGAAAATTTGGATATGGAAAAATTATCGAAGCTTGAGGCAAAGAAATTAGGGGCATTAAAATAATATGACCCTATATTTACCTAAAACACCAGCATTACTCAAAGTGGCAAGACGAGTTGTTTGGTTCAAAAAACCAGAAGATACCTTAGAAAATCCGAACCATTTTCTTGCTTATTTAATGACTTATGGCACTCAGGAAGATATTAAGATTGTACGTCAATTTCTAACACTTAAAGACTTTTCAGAAGCTTTGAAACAGGCTCCTCCGGGCATTTTTGATCCAAGATCATGGACATATTGGCATCTCGTGTGTCATCAGGATCCCCCTCCATCCTTGCCAAAAAGGACTTTTTAATAATAGAGATTAGATTATTTCAAGATTTGACTCCATAACTTAATAAATATTTATTGACAATCGATAATTTCATATTCTAAGATTTGATTTACTTATCGTAAAAAATTAAGGAGAGTATGAAATGAGTAGAATTAATTTAATTAGTTATCGATTCGGCTTATTATTTAAAGTATTGATTTTTTTATATCCATTGATGGTTATTGCAACGTGGTTGGGTGCAATCACAATTCCACTTTCTTATCTTTCATTTGTGAGACTTCCTGTAGAAGTAGATATCCAATCGTTGCGATTCATGGTGCGTGCTTTGGCTTGTATGGTTGAAATGATCCCGACTTTAATCGTGATGATGAGTTTTTATTATCTGATTCAATTGTTTACATTATATTCTAAGAATAATATATTTGGAATTCAGAATGTACTTTTTATTAAAAAAATCGGATATACGCTCATCGCTCAGGTTGCTGCTTCCTTGGTTACACAACCCTTGTTAAGTCTTGTTTTGACTATGGATGCGCCTTCAGGGGGACATATCATTGCTGTTGGATTTGGAAGTGATGAATTATCTAACATGATCATTGGAGGAATCGTAGTTTTAATATCATGGATTATGGAAGAGGGCAGAAAACTAGAAGAAGACAAAGAATTAACAATTTAGGAGGTTTTTATGAGCATTGTTATTAACATAGATGTCATGTTGGCAACGCGGAAAATGAGATCCAATGAACTTGCAAAATTAATTGGTATCAATGAGCAAAATTTATCTATCTTAAAAACAGGTAAAGCAAAGGCGATTCGTTTTTCGACCTTGGCCGCAATTTGTAAACATTTGCAGTGCAGCCCGGGTGATATTCTCGCTTATCAAGATCGAAATTAATTGTAAAAGGGGTTTGTCCAATGTCAAGATTTGACACCATTACTCTTTTGAATCTGTATGGAGATCCCATCTCTTTTTCTGTGGGACGAAAACTTGTGTGAGGGGAATCTATGTTAATAAATAGGGTCTCAATGAATGTAATCTAGGTATAACAAGGGTAAGGGGGGAGGATTTTAATAATGTGTGCAGCTACTTCCAGTACAGAAAAAGCTAGAATTTCTAAAATTTTAAAAGATTTGGGGCTTCAAATTAGTCGAAAAACACGTACTCAATTACTAGGCTCAAGTAATGTGCGATCAGATATGGGCAAGTCGTCACTCGCAATATTAGAATCTGAAGCATCTCTTACCGAGAGGGTATATGGACATAAGATACTAGGGAAATGGCTAACGTCACCGGGGGACACGCCTTACCAACCTTCGAACAGTAGAATTGAGAATCTGGCTATAGCTGCAGCGCGTCACTCTTATAACAGAGCTGGAAACTGTTATGGAATGAGTACTGTTGGAGTATCTTTCCTTTGTGATTATTTTCTCTCTCAACCACTGTATTCTGAAGCTTTTGCTAGAGGAGATATTTGTATTTTTGTTCAGAAGTTGCCTTTGTTTGATCATGCCATGATCCGTCTCGATATGAAGACAAAAGATGAATCTGGAAATGAAGTTTTAGTCACCGCATACATAGATCCTTGGCTTGGGTCAAATGAATGCTATACCATAGATGAATTTCCTTTCTACAGAGAAAAAGTTACGAAAAAACTTTATGAAGAATGGCTTTGGATGAATAGACCTCCTGAGAAGGATGAAAAAGAAGTAACAGAATGGATCGAAAAATATGATAGGGAAACTAGTCGCTATAAATCAGAAAATGTAGCCTTCATAAAACCAGAAAATATGCTAACTGTTGCGAGCCTTGATTCTCCATATAGTGCTCAGTTATTTAAAAGAAGATTTAATGAAATATTTTTAAATTTAAACGTTAAATCTAAGTTATCAGGAAGAAAGGATATCTTATTATCAGCTATTGCAACGAAGGATGTTGTCACTGTTGCTACATTTATCTCAATCTATTTGAAACAAGGTTTGCCATTATCTTCTGAGATATTAAGTGCTGCTTTAGCAAAAAAGAACGAAAAAATTAATCAAATAATTGCTCAGCATACCTTGTCTTCATCCAACTACTATTTAGGGGAGTCTTTTTATTTAATATCGGAACTCCAAAAATTTCCCCGTAATTCACTGTTTATAACTCGCACTGATGATGACTATTTTTTATGTCAAATAGACGCTGATGGTAATGTTACTCAAGAACTCATTCATTCGGATGCTGAAGGTATTTATTTGGGCGATATATATTTTCCATTAAGTGAATTTTCTAAATTTGATTCAGTATTTGAACAATATTCCACCAATAGAGGCTATAATGCCTTAAATGTTTCACTCGCTGAAAATAGGATACAGAAGGCATCCCAGGAAAAAAGAATTACAACAGCAAATAATCAAGCCGATATTTCTCAACTAAAATCCTCATTAAAACCGCCAGAACCAAACCGAGAGTTAGAACCACATGGCTTAAGCGCGACTCAATTGTACATAAAACAAGAGGGTTTAACAGCGAAAAATATTGTAGTTTGGCTACATGGGATGGTGGAAAAAATTACTGAGAATCTCGAGTATTATAAAAAAGGAATAGGTGCAGCAGATAGATTTACTTCAATTATAGAACAATGGCAAGGGATTTTAAATAACTTAACCTTATTGGAAGAAAGTGTGAATGAGAAAATAGCAAAGGAAATTTTTAGTGAAAGGGAATCATTAGAATTAAAGTTGAATTTATGTGGTATTCGAAAAAAAATAGCAGAGACAGAATGTGAGGCTATTCTAATGCAAGCGGATGCTGATAAACGTTTGAAAGAGCATGTTGAGCATTTACGAGATGAATTTATCTCTGATCTTAAGGACGATCCCTCAAATGTTTATATGAAAAAAGCAAAGGAGAGGCGAGAAAAACAGATAAAAGAAATTGTTGAAAGATTAGAAATAACCCAAAACCTTTTGAAAAAAAGGACGGAAGAAATTCAGAGTTGGGATGAGTTTTATAACGAAATACAAGAAGAAGTAGAAAAAATGAACAAACACTTCGCTCGCATTAAGGGGCCATTCAAGCCCTAAGGAGTTTGTCCAATGTCAAGATTTGACACCATCAGACACCACACCATCAGACACCATTTCTGCTAGCTTAAACGGCTCAGATAAAAAAGGTGAGTGATCAGTATCCAAAGATACCACCTTGCAAAACAATTTTCCATGCATTCTCCTCTGCTCTTCTATTGGAATGGCTTGATCTCTCAAACACTCAATATACAGTTTTGGAATTTTCCCAAATCTATCACTAGAAAGTTTCACAGTATCCATAAATGGACGAAGTGGCTGTTTTTGTAAATTTGATAATGCCCATAATGCATCCTGCTCCTCACAGGTATTGTAAAAATAGCTTTTTATTAAAGGGGATAATTTTAAGGCAATTTCATTTTCTTTTTCACTGATGACCATTTCTTTACCCATGGAGGATTGTTTATTTTGTGATGCTTCTTGTATTAAGGATCCTTCAAAATCTGGTATAAAGGCAGACACATAAACAAGGTGACTAATTTTTTCGGGAACCTTTTCTGCAACCTGAGAAATAACCACACCAGACATACTATGGCCAACCAAAACGACCGGTACTTTCTTTGATTCGATTATTCTTATAATGCTGTCTACATAGCTGTTTAATGTAATGTCAGTAAATGGTATTTTATCATCACCATGACCTGGAAGATTAGGCGAAATAACTGTATGCCCTTGTTTCTCCAGAAGCGGCGTTACCCGATTCCAACACCAATTGGCGTGCCACGCGCCATGGAGGAGAATAAACAGCTTTTTATCTATTTTTATTTCACTGGGTTGAAGAGTATTTAATTCTTGCTCACTTTCTTTTGCGATAGAAAGCATAAAATTTAGATCTCCAATAGATAATCTGCCATTTTCCACCCGCTGATGCCATTTGTACATCTTCAGCCAGTAATGGTAGCAATTGAGTGGTTTCTCCAGTTGGTTACAGTAATGGTCTATAATTGAGAGTATTATACCGAATCATTTGTGGAAAACAATGGCTATTTTCTGGAGGGCACTATGTCAAACCAAGGGACACCGGGCACCTTAAAACCCAATTGCTTGGTCTTGAAATTTATTCTTATTTTATTTTTTTCATTTCTGCTTGCTGAAGCGCTATTTCTAACCTCTTTATTTTTATATTTTGGTGAAATATCAATTCATTTAAGTATTTTGTTTTTATCACTTGCAAGCTGTGTCCTTGCCTTTATTTTTACAGCCTTCACAATGATAATTTTTCATCGAACATTGCTTGGCCCATTATTACAGTTTAGAAACCACATTTTGATGGCAGAACAAAATTCACAAGAACTGAAACCATTTCCTATTCCCGACAGAGGAAATGAATTACAAGATATTTTTATCATATTTAATACTCAATTAAAACGTATTCAAGCAGCTGCTAAAACTATTAAAGCACATGAGGCCATTATGGCGTTAGGGGTGGAAGAAAGAACGCAAATTCTTGATCAGATCACAAATTACGATTTTCTAACGGGATTACCAAACCAGAATTTATTGAAAGTAGAATTGGCGAAATTCATCTTAGAAGCTGAAGAAAATAAAAAACATGCTTATTTATTGATGTTGGAATTGCGTGATTTTCATGAAATTATTGATGCTTTTGGCCATAATGTTGCTGATCTGTTTCTAAAAGAGGTTGGATCGTTGTTGACACAAAATACTTCTGCTGGCACAGTTGTGGCACATCTGTCTTACACACGATTTGCAATTTCTAAAAATGCCTTGAATAATCCTCACCAGATTATCCCCATTGCACAATTAATACTTGATCTCTTTACCAGCCCTTTGAAAATAGCTGAACAAAATATTTTAACCACTGTCAATCTTGGTGTTGCTATCTATCCGCATGATGGGCAGAATGCAGATCTCTTATTGACTAATGCAAATTTGGCTTTAAATCGAGCTAAAACGCAAGGGCTTAACAACTATCAATTCTATGAGTCCAGCATGAATCAAGCGATAGAAGTCAAGCATACTCTATTAGTCGATCTACACTATGCAATCGATCAAAATCAATTTCGCGTATATTATCAGCCTAAGATAGGACTAAAAACGGGCAAGCTCGTTGGCTTGGAGGCTTTGGTCCGTTGGGAACATCCTGAAAAGGGATTAATCTCTCCGAGTGATTTCATACCTATTGCAGAGGAGTCGGGGCTTATTACGATTATAGGCGAGTGGATCCTTCGTACCGCATGTCAACAAACGAAGCTTTGGCACGATGAGGGATTTAAGGAGTTGAATGTTGCTGTTAATCTTTCGACAATACAATTTAAACAGGAAAATATTGTAGACATTGTTCATCGTGCACTTATGGACAGTGCACTGCCACCTCGGTATTTAGAACTTGAAATTACTGAGAGTGGTGTTATGAATAACATTCAAAGGGCCATTGTTACCATGAATGCTTTTCATGATCTGGGCATCATCTTGTCTTTGGATGATTTTGGAACAGGGTATTCCTCATTAAGTTACTTAAAGCGTTTTCCTGTTCAAAAATTAAAAGTTGATCAATCGTTTGTAAAAGATTTAGGCCCGATGACGGATAAATCCTTGGTCGACATTATTATCTTATTAGGCCATAGTCTCGATTTAAAAGTGGTTGCCGAAGGCGTTGAAACCAAGGAACAACTTTTCTATTTAAAAGAAAGGGGTTGTGACGAAATCCAAGGATATTATTTTAGCAAACCAATCCCCGCGGATCTTTGCCCCGCACTTTTTAAAAAATTAATCTGAGTAAATACCTCCAACAATTGTGTCTAATGTCAAGATTTGACACCATGAGTTTAAAAAAATAATAGAAATAACTAAAGTTAGAATATGAACATATTTTTAAGTTGTCAAGAAAATAGTCATATTCATTTTCGAAAATGTTGTACGTTGAAGACATAGTATTAAACAGATGCGTTTTTAAGTGAGGTAAGTCTTGACATACTTATGTGAGTGTTGCAGTATTCCAAATTTTAGCGTAAATCAATATTCATTTTTACTAATAGGAGCACTAAAGTGGCAGCAGAACCATCACACTTTCCACTAGCAGCAGCAGATAATTCTCCAGAAGAAATGGCATCAGTATCCCCTAGAGATCAATCGGCGTTAAGAGCGGGCAGGGCGATGTCACCATTAGATCTTGCTGCTGCAGCTCCATCTTCACCATTAGTACCTGCTGCTCCCCAACCTTCTTTACCCCTTCTTAACACTCCACCACGTGGCCCGGTATTATTCACACATAGAGTACCCGTACTGATTACTTCTGCTTCAAAAATCACACCGCCAAGTGGGAGCAGTACAATTGTCGCTTCTTCCACTATGAGTGAAATTTCAAGTTTTTCTGCCGATGAGTTGCTAGGAGGATTACCTGGAACTCCTAGTCCTGTGAGTGTGCTTGCTTTTTCACAACTACCTGATGGTACATGTATAGAGACAGCTACCATTGCTAGTGCGTCCCCTATGCCCATGTCTGCTTTTTCTGTACCTCCCTCTCCTGAACTGTTACGGCTTTATGATGCTGAGCGTCATATCGCTTTAGATACATTGCGACAATTGCCTGCGAAACCAATACCATTATTGGCCGCTCCTTTTGGGGAACAGGGTGCTTCTGCTGCAGAAGCAAAGGTGGAGGCCGAAACGATCGACATTCCCAGACGAGCCACAGAGGCTGCACAAGCTTTAGAGGGTGTATCTGACCATAAAAGAAGCGCTTTTAAGGCGTTTGCTCCTGCTGCAGCGTTAGCGAGAGCCGACTCAAGAGCGGCTGCTGCGGCTTTAAGAGTGGACAATGGACAAGTGCAAAGAGCTAACCAGATAGTAGCAGGTGAGTCGTTGGATGATGCGTCAGGGTCTAAACAAAAAAAGAGACGAAATTGTGCAACAGGATAAACAAATTGAGACCACATATCATTCAAAAATCATTTAAAATACAAAATGTTGCGAAGTAACTAATTTTTGAGTTAGGATAGGGTTTTTACTTTTTATGAGGATGCTTAAATGCTCATTAAACCAAAAATTAGAGGTTTCATTTGCACAACTGCACATCCCGTGGGCTGTGAGGCCAATGTTCTTGAACAGATAGAATACGTTAAATCTCGGGGTACCATTCCTAATGCTGCAAAAAAGGTTTTAATTATTGGTGCTTCCACAGGATATGGTCTTGCTTCTCGTATTACAGCAGCTTTTGGCAATCAAGCAACCACGGTGGGAGTATTTTTTGAAAAAGCGCCCACAGAAAATTCTACCGCTTCTGCGGGATGGTATAATTCAGTTGCTTTTGAAAAAATAGCTAAGGCACAAGGTCTTTATGTCAAAAGTATTAATGGAGATGCTTTTTCAGATGCCATAAAAGCTGAAACCATTCAGATCCTAAAAGAAGAAGTAGGGCCTGTTGATCTTGTGATTTATAGCCTTGCTTCTCCACGTCGAACACATCCGAAGACGGGTCATATTGCAAAATCTGTATTAAAACCCATTGGTAAACCTTATTCAGGTAAAACTTTAGATACAGATAAGGCAGAAGTAAAAAATGTTACGATTGAAATTGCCACTCAGGATGAAATCAATGAGACCGTTGCTGTTATGGGTGGGGAAGATTGGGAGATGTGGATTGATGCGCTTGATCGAGCAAATTTGCTTGCAAAAGGTTGTCAAACAGTATCGTATACCTACTTGGGTGCTAAACAAACTTGGCCTATCTATGGACAGGCTGCCATTGGTAAGGCAAAAGAAGATTTAGATCGGGCCGCCAAAGCTCTCAATCAGCGTTTAAAGGCTTTAAATGGCAGTGCTCATGTGGCTGTGATGAAAGCCATTGTTACTCAAGCCAGTTCAGCCATACCTATTATGCCCTTATATATTTCTCTTTTATATAAAGTTATGAAAGAGAAGGGTGTGCACGAAGGCTGTATTGAACAAGTTTACCGATTATTTTCTAAGAATTTATACGGAAACAAATTGTTATTAGATGATGCAGGGCGTTTTCGCTTAGATGATTTAGAACTGGATGCGGCTGTTCAGAGTAGCGTTGAAGCGCTTTGGGAAAAAGTGACCACTGAAAATCTTAACAATACAACAGATTTTAAGGGATATCAGACAGATTTCCTCAAACTTTTTGGTTTTGGTTTTCCTTCAGTGGACTATGAAGCAGACGTTGATCCCGTTGTTGGATTCGAGCACTAATTAACATGTTAAAACGTTGTTCGTGGGTAAGTGATGATCCCCTTTATATTGATTACCATGATCATGAATGGGGTGTTCCCATTTATGATGAACGACTATTATTTGAGTTTTTAATTTTGGAAGGCATGCAGGCAGGCCTAAGCTGGTTAACCATTTTGAAGAAAAGAGATAATTTCCGTAGCGCCTTTGATAATTTTGATGCTAAAAAAATAGCAAAGTATGATCAACAAAGAATCAATAAATTACTTTCCAATCCTGGTATTATTCGAAATACATTAAAAATTCAATCGGCAATTACAAATGCCAAAGCTTTTCTGCAAATAAAAAAAGAATTGGGTAGTTTTTCAGATTATATTTGGTCGTTTGTAGAAGGGAAGCCTGTACAAAATAATTATCATTTAGGTCAATTGCCTGCTACAAGTCCAATTTCAGATAAATTGTCAAAAGATTTAAAAAAACGTGGATTTAAGTTTGTCGGAAGTACCGTTTGTTATGCATTTATGCAGGCTGTTGGTATGGTTAACGACCATACAACAGCCTGTTTCCGTTATAAAAAAATAAAAAACTACCTCTGATGCAAAACTAGGCCCTAAGCATTTTCTTGACTGATAAGGGTCAAGGATGAGGCAGACATTTTCCTCATGATGAGACGCAGTGGAAGGCCACTTAACGGTATTAACAATGCCAGCCCCACCATTTTAATACCCGAAGCCCAGAGTGCCCAAGCACAAAAGATAAGACTAGCAACTCCAATGACAATTCCTAGTGTATTTATGCGCTGTGAATGTTCTTTTCTCCAGAAAAGTTTTAAATAGCTTAAAACTGAAAGTGCATAAACAAATAGGAAAGCAGTAACTGAAATATCAATAATCATGTTAATCTGACTTATTAGATTTTCATTTAAAGTAAAAATTAAAATTGGAATGATGCCCAGTGATGAAATCAAAAGCCCATAATAGGGTGCCCCATTTTTATTTTTCCGTTTAAAGAAACTGGGTAAATGACCATCTTCTGCAGCACCCAGTGCAATTTGTCCACTTGTCAAAACCCAGGCATTTAAAGTGCCTAGACAAACAACAGAGGCAGCAACAGAAATAAATAAATGCCAACTTCCTCCGAAAATTATGGCTGCTGCGTCGGCAAAAGGTGCTTTTGATTGGGATAAAAGAGCGGGGGGAATGATGCCCATAATGACAAAACTACTTAAAATATACACAATCGAAACTATCAGCGTTCCAATGATTAGAGCTCTTGGAATGGTTTTTTTTGCATTCAACACGGATTCCGCGGGTGTTGTTGCAGATTCTACACCTATAAAACCCCATAGAGTTAGCAATGCGGCGGCATTGATAGTACTGAATATCGAGTTCTCTGTTGGATTAAATGGTGTAAAATGGTCCATGTTTATAAAAAAAATGCCTCCCAAAGGAACAATTAATAGAGGAAACAGTTTTAAAGTCGTAAAAATGAACTCTGCTCGACCTGCGGTTGTACAACCCTTTAAATTAAGTAGAGTCACGGACAGCAAAATAGCAATTTCAATAAAAAGGCTTGTCATAGGTTCAAAGTTGCCAAATAGTGGGGTTAAATAGCTTACGATAGAAATGATTACCATGGGTGTGCTCATCCAAGAAATCACCCAGTAAGTCCATGCAGAAAAAAAACCTGCTTTTCTACCAAAGGCGCTTTCAATAAAGGTATGTGGCCCTCCTGTTTTAGGGATCTTCGCTGATAAGCGTGCAAATACCAGTGCCAATAGCATTGCGCCTATTGCCGTGATAAACCAACTTGTTAATCCAGCAGTGCCATAGATGGCGAGACTTGCTGGTAATAAAAAAATACCCGATCCAATTTGACTTCCCGCCACAAGGGATGTTAAAGACCAAAAACCCATTTTTCTCTGAGGCAGCATAATATATCTCCAAATAAAAATAACGAATACAAAATAAAATAAAGCAATTTTGAATGAATAGGATAAGTATTAAGATCAATAGATTTTTAGCCTTAGAAAATAAGACATAAAAATCACATGGATAATAATAAATCCACAATCAAACAAAAATAAATTTTTTAAAACAAAGAAAGTATGCGCGCTTAGCGCTTACGTTTGAGGCAAAGAGGGGATTTTGAGGAGGAAAGAAATGCACCAATACTATATAGTATCGATATTTCACCCTGCGAGGGTGGGTGTATAAAACAAAATATGTTGTACATACATCACCTATAAGTTAAAATGAATACAAATTTTAGGTTAAAGCATAATTATCCAGATGTCAATAGATAGCTTTTAGAAAGTATCCCATTATTTAGGGGGAGATTTATGAATGAAAAGAGTGCTTTAATAATAGGTGCAAGTGGACTCGTGGGAGGGCATTGTTTAGAGATGCTTTTGCAACAAGAAATTTATGGTAAAGTTATAGCATTAGTCAGACATCCCTTAGAGCGAGTTCATCCTAAATTAATTCAACACGTGATAGATTTTGAAAAGTTAGAGCAATACCAAGAACAAATTAAGGGAGATGATATTTACTGTTGCATTGGTACCACCATACAGAAATCTCCCAATCAAAAAGAATATTTTAAAATCGACTATCATTATCCTTATGAAATCGGAAAAATCGCATTAGCAAATGGGGCCGAACAATATTCTTTAATATCTGCTATAAGCGCTAACTCCAAAGCAATTTTTTTCTATAGTCGAGTGAAAGGACAACTTGAAGAAGCCATTTGCCAATTGAATTTTAAGAGTGTGTATATTTTAAGACCTTCTTATTTGATAGGTAAACGAAAAGAATTTAGGTCTATTGAAAAATTAGGTGCTTTTGTTCTGAAAGTGTTATCCCCACTACTACAAGGGCCTCTTAAAAAATATCGGGCAATTGAAGCAAAAATGGTGGCTAAAGCAATGGTGCAACTTTCTATGCAACATACACCAGGGATCCATATTTATTCAGGAGATGAGATTGTCAAAGCGGCTTGTTGAAAAAAACCTAGTATAAATGGAAATATTGGTGTATTTTAATTAAGGAACGATTTTTTAAAAAACTTTAAGGAGACAGTTATGAGTGATAAGCCTAAAGTAGGGGAATTTTGTTGGACTGAATTAGCAACATCCAATGTTCAATCAGCGAAAGACTTTTATGGAAAAGTATTTGGTTGGGAATTTTCTGATCATAGTATGGGGGATATGACATATACGATGATTAAGCATAACGATAAGGAGTTTGGTGGTATATGGGCAATTCCTAAAGATAAAGAAAAACAAATTCCACCGCATTGGATGGCTTATATTTTAGTTGAAGACTTACAGAAATCACTAGAAAAAGCTAGTAAACAAGGGGCTTCCATCATGAAACCTGCTGCTAATGCCGGGGAGTTTGGTCGTTTTGCTATTATTACCGATCCAACAGGTGCGCATATTGCTCTGTGGGAATCTATACGTAAGTAAAAAACTTATAAATCAATCTCTATCTTTGTATTAAATGAAGATAGAGATTGAGTGTTCATATTAGATTTCTAACATGGCATTAACTTTCAATGTTTAAATAATTTTTTTATTATAATTATGTTATAGTCATTAAAAAGGAGTTGCCAACACATTTTTAAGGAATGTAATATAATTTTATGTTTCTGTATTCTAAGATTTAGCAAGAACTTCTAATTCTCTATCAGTAACACGAAAGACAGTCCATTCATCCATGGGTTTTGCACCAATACGTTTATAAAAGTTGATTGCTGTCTCATTCCAATCCAACACCCACCATTCTAAACGACCACAATTACGACTTATAGCTAAATTTGCTAAATATGCTAGCATTTTTTTACCAATACCATTACCACGCGCTTCAGGTTTAACAAAGAGATCTTCTAAATAAATACCCGGACGACCTAGAAATGTAGAAAAATTATGAAAATAAAGAGCAAAAGCGACAGGGTTATCATCAAGATATCCAAAGATAACTTCTGCATGAATATTATCTCCGAAAAGAGTTTTTTTTAATATCGCTTCTGTTGCTACCACTTCATGAGCCAATTTTTCATATTCGGCTAAATCTTTTATAAAAGATAAAATAAGCGGGACATCCGAGATAGTTGCTGGTTTAATTTCAAATTTTTGGGTCATCTTAGCTCCAGATAGTCTAAGCATTTAATAAAAAATCAGGTAACTTTAATATTACCACAAAGGAAATTTAAATTGACCCTTCTTTTTCAATAACTAAAATACGGGCCTCGCCTTGAGGGTGAGCAACATGTTCACATCCAATTTCTGCATGAAAAATATCCCCAGGATATAGATTAACTTTGTTAATTTCTTGATTTTTCTTATAATGCATTTCAACTATTCCTGAAAGAACAACAAATACTTCTTCGCCATCATTGATATGCCAACGATAGGGCTCGTTTGTCCAGTGTAACCTGATTGTTACATCATTCATTTTGGTAATATTAATTGCTTCCCAAGCACGATTACCAATATATTCTGTCCCTTTGATTACTTTCATTTTTTACCTCTCAAAATAGCGTCTAGTTTTTTTTGCATTAGAACCGCACGAGACTTAAAGGCTATTTTATTAATCCAATTGTACATCAGTTTTATATTTAATTTTTTCGATATTTCCAACTCAGGCAAAGCCCTAAATAGATGGGTACGAGTGGGAAATAAATATAAAAAATCTAACAAAGCTTTTTCAGGAGTTGCGATTTTGATTTGTGTTTTTGGGATGATATCAAAACCAAAAAAGAATCCTGGATTAAGATGATGAAGTGAAATTGTTCCCAGAGGGGTTTTGTATTGTTTTGTCCGAGCAAGAGAAACTGCATATACGGTAGCTGGGATTTGGGAAATCATTCCATGGTAATAAAGAGCACTTTGTAGTGAAATATAAGCTGGGAAAGGCGCTACTAAATATTCTGGGAGCATAAAAGGATCTAATTTTTGAGTTGTGGCCCATTTACCTTTTCCAAGTTTAAAAAAAGCACCTGAGGTTGTTAATCGGGATAAAATTTGACTAGCATGAGTTATTGAAATTTTTAAACAAGCAGCTGCATCAGCTGTTTCTAGAATAGGTACTTTAAGTGATAAAAGTTTTTGTTGAGCATCAATTAATTTCATGCTTGCAATTGCTCTAGAATGTGAATTACTTCATCTAGGATAGAATTCCATATTTTTTCAGAATTATAATAATCTTGATATTCAGTTAAAAGAAAGGAGACAACTTGACCTTTAAATTCTGAATATCCAATCGAGAGAGCATGTTCGATAGCGCGTGAAAGATCGAGTTTATGTAATTCAATCTGGGTTTTTATCTTAGATAAATCAGGCTGGCAATCCAACAAAAGCTTTATATCGAATATATCTCGGGCTTGAGTTTCCGTTCGATGGATGAGTGCATTCACTTTTTGGACAAAAGCAGTTTCTTTTATATAATGATTACAAAGTACCGGTTGTAAATGATAAGTTTGGAGAATTTGGTTATCTACGGGTTCAAAGATCAAACCTTCATCAATTTTTCTTCGTGAGAACTCTATTTTTGTGTAAAGATTTCGATTTAAATCTAATCGTATAAGTCCCAATTTCCAACGTTGTGTTGTTTCCGTTTGTTTTGGCTCTGAAAAATTTGCTATTTCTATTCCTTGAGAAGAGAGAATTTTTTGAAAAGAAGGTCCTTTTAGGATGACATTGATATTTTTCCGTAAGGTATCTTTAGCTATGGTCATTACATCAAAATCGATATCTTCTGAATACCGGATACTTTTAAAAAAAAATCGAAGGTTACATCCACCTTTTAAAGAATATAATGATTTATCGATCTTCTTTTCTAAAGATTTTAGAAAAAGTAAATGGAAAATTTCAATGATTTGTTGATCTTGTTTCATTTATTCATAATGCGCGATTTTGCCATATATGTCAAGATCGAGAAGTATGATATTTCATATCCTATTGATAATTATAATAAAATTTAATTTATCTGTATAGACTGAGAGGATGGAATTTTCTCAGTCTATACAATTATTGAAGATTAATTATGAACGGTCAATGGGGTAATCTTTCTCTTTCCAAGCTGCGAAGCCACCGACAATTTCTTTGACAGGATAACCTGCAGCAGCAAATTTTTTCCCAGCCTTTTGTCCTAAATTGCATAATAGTTCATAACAATAAACATAGTTAAAACCATCTTTCCTTAAGCCAGGAAATTCAGTTTCATCCCCATTAAAACTATTGTATTTTTCATAAGGCACATTGATAGCGCCGGGAATATGTCCTTCTGCATAGTCTTTTGCTGCACGAACATCCACGATGGTAACATTTTTAACTTTACCATCTAGCATACTTTTAACACCATAAGGATTAGTTTTAAAATTTAACTCATCCTCAAAGTATTGAGCTGCTCTTTTTGTATCCTGTATAGTGTTGTTGTTTGAAGCTGCTAATGCGGTGTGCATAGGTAATACCCCCATAAGAATTGAAAAAATGGCTGTAGTGATGCTTGCAATAAGTTTTTTTAACATAGTTTGCCTCCTAAAATACATGATAAATTCTAAAAACTTTAATTAAATCAAGATTATTTACAATAAGCTAATTTTTAAATAATTGAAATTGAATTATTTTAATTATGATGTTAAGATATTCTAAACATCATTAAAATTAAGCATGGGCTTTAAAGCGATGAAAATTGATTTCAGAGATCTTCAAATCTTACAATCCATTGAATTACATGGGACTTTTGCTAAAGCTGCTGAATATTTACATCGAACACCCTCAGCCATCACACAAAGCGTACATAAACTAGAGAATTTATTAGGATTTCCAGTTTTCGATAGATCAGGTTATTTACTGACGTTTACTCAAGAAGGGCGATTGTTATTGCAACGGGGGCGACACATTTTAAAGCAAATGGAACGGCTTGAATCTGATCTGCATTTAGTACAAAAAGGACAAGAATTAGAATTCAGCATTGCCTACGATGACTTGCTTTCATGCTCGGAACAGTCAGCTTTGTATTTGCACTTGCACCCCATCATCCCTTGGCTAATTATCCAGATCCCTTAACGTTGGATGATCTCATTATGGCTCATAGTATTGTGGTATCCGATACCTCTACGAATCTCGCCGCCAGATCTTCTGGAACTTATCCCGGGCAATCGGTGATTCTTGTGCCAAATATGAATGCGAAAATTCTAGCTCAAGTTAAAGGATTGGGAGTAGGTTATTTGCCTCGTCATCGTATTGAACACCTACTTAAAAATGGTAAACTGATTGAACGAACTGTCGAACGTCTTAAAACTAAAGCGCATCTTAAAGCAGCATGGCGTACAGATTCAAATAGTGAAATATTAGCTTGGCTTTTGGAAAAATTGGACAAACAAGAAGTACGCGATAGTTTATTGGATACAAAATACATGAGCTAGTAAATTCAACCCTTTAATTTAAAGATGTGCGGTTTAGGACTTTAATATGTCATTAAGAAATAGGGCTTAAGTAAGACTGAAAATTAATATATTCTTTAAATCCAGCTTTGATTGCCATGTTATGGGCAGCTTCATTTACTTGAACAACCACTTCTTCTACTCCTCTTTTTTTTGCTTCTAATAACATAGTTTTCCCTAAATGTGACAGAACTCCTTTATCTCGAAATTGAGTAAAAACGCCTCCATTATACAAACCTGTCGAATCATTATCTAAAAACAAAGTGGTGGCGCCCGCAGGGTGATTATCATAAAAAGCGATATAATTAATAAAACGTTTGTCGCGATTAAATAAATCCTGATAACAATTAGAAAATGCTTTTTCAACATTGGGTGTAAACTCAAAACTTTCTGCTAAAGGCCTAACCCAGGCATCAAAGGTATTAATTTCGGTAATTTGTTCAATGTGGATCCTTGAAGATATTTCAAAATCAAGATTGATATCTTTCATTTCTGCATGCATTCCTCTGTAATTTGGTCCTTTTTGAAAGCCTAGTTTTTTCAAATATTTCGAAATTTCTTGGGGCTCAGAATTTTCCGTTATCCACCAACAATGAGGTGTATTATGTTCTTTATAGTCTTGAAGAATAGTTTGAATGGTTTTTTCTAGCTCACATTCTGTTGTTCTGGCTCTGATAACACAATTAAAAACTGGGTGAGGTATTTTAGAAAAAATATATCTAGTTTCTTGATATTGTTTTTGTTGTGAGGACATTGCAATAAAAGCATTTTCCAAATTTTTTTCGATTAATTGAGCTTGTTTAGTTTTCCAAGGTAATAGCATCATTGAATATTCCTCCTAATCATTTTTGATAATAAGGTTATTTTAAAATAAGATAAGTAATTGTCTGTCCGGGAAAAATACGTACAAATAATAAAGAATATTGCCACCTCAAAAAGGTATTCTTAACAAAGTATTTTAGTTTTATAACCAATCCGAAGTTTACTATAAATTATTAAATCATTTCCTATTAGGAAACTTTTTTTATTTTTTTTCCAAAATCTAAAATTATTGTTGACAGGTAAAAGTTAAACCAGTTAGAGTTCAATTACTTGTTTATTTATTAGGAGGATGAAATAGCTTGAGTTTTTGTTGAACATATCAATTTTATGCCAATGTTTTGGATGATCGGATAACAAGGAATAAGTATGGATTTGCATTCATTAACTTATGGTTACATAAATGAAGTGTGGAATTCTAAAGATAAACATTTAGATGAAGCACATCAAATTTTCTCTACCAATGCCATCATCAACAGTCCGCTTGGAAAAAAAATTGGTAGAGAATCCATGCAAAACACAACCTTAAATTGGTTAAACGCATTTTCAGATATTCATGTTTTTGACGTTAATCTTGCCATTGTTGGGAATACTGTTATTAGTGAATGGCATTGTACTGGTGTCCATGATAATACTTTTCAATTAATTAATCCCACCCATAAAAAAATAACTTATTCTGGGACTTCAATTTATTGTTTCAATGATAATAAGGAAATTATCAGTTATTTTTGTAATTTGAATATGCTGAATATTTATGAACAACTGGGATTTTTTTTGGCGAGAGAAAAATATGAGCAGCAAAAGATCCTTTATAACGATAAAAATCTATTAATTGAAAAATTAGGGAATTTGCCGAAATTTGATAAGAAATTGACAGGGAGGGAAATAGAATGCTTGTGTTTTCTATTAAATGGTTATACTGCAAAGAAGACTGCATTAAAACTCAAAATATCTTATAGAACTGTTGAGGAATATATTAGAAATGCCATGATGAAGCTTCAATGTCATAACAAAAATCACCTAATCGAACTGATGCAGGAAGAAAGTATGTTTCATTTATGGCATGATTTATTTGATCTTATTGTTTGGGAACTTAAAGGTGGCTAAAAAGATTTATATTGCAGCAAGTATTGGAAATATCCTAGAATTTTATGATTTTTCCCTTTATGCATTTTTAACACCTATTTTAGCCAAGCTCTTTTTTCCTGAAAGTGATTCAATTACTCAGTTATTTTTTGCTTTTAATATTTTTGCGATGGGATTTATTGCAAGGCCTATTGGTGCCATTTTGTTTGGATATATAGGTGACTGTTATGGTAGAAAGTATGCACTTTCCTATTCTATTTTGGGTACTGGTATCGCAACAGCTTTAATTGGACTTATCCCCATTTATGCTGAAATTGGTATATTAGCACCTATTATTTTAAGTATACTAAGAATTTTGCAAGGTCTTTGCATGGGTGGAGAATTTAGCGGTTCATTGATATTTGCCTCAGAACATTTACAACGATATCAAGCACGGTATCCTGCTTTTGTTACAGGCACCATTATTTCAGCTGGGGTACTTGGTTGGCTTTCAGCTTCTTCCATCAGTATTGCAGTAATGTCAGAAAATGCTTTATCTTGGCGGGTGCTATTTTTAATTGGGGGACTTGCTGGATTTGTAGGTTACTATCTACGAAAAACAACTTTTGATGCTTATCCTATCACAAGAACTACAAATAACATTTTTAAAGAATTATTAGCATTGCTCAAATATCCTTTAATTATTCTGCAAGTTGCCTCCATAGGGATGTTACTTGGTACTACTTTCTATGGGCACTTTATTTTTCCTAATAGCTTTTTACCTAAAGTAACCACTATTGATCAAGCCTCAATTACTGCGTGTACAACCTTTGGTCTTTTTGTTTACATGATCTTTTTACCTCTTATGGGATGGCTGTCAGATAAATGGGGTCATCTAAAAATGATGCTTATTGCCTCCATTTTATTGGCAGTATTATCCTATTCCTTATTTCATCTTTTAACTTCTTCTTCTTTATTTAATATTCTATGTGTAGAGATATTGGTAGCAGTAATTTTATCCACCTTTATTGCGCCCGGTGCTTATATTATGAGTACTTTGTTTCCCAAAGAAATTCGTTATCTTGGAACTTCATTAAGCTATAATCTAGGAATGTGTTTATTTGGGGGCACTACACCTAGCATTAGTTTGAAGCTATTTCAAATTACACAGAATGTAGTTTCTCCTTTTTTATATTTATTAGTTTGTGCTTTTATCACTACATTACTTATATTGTCTGTCTATTACCAATCTAAGAAAATTAGCTAATAATTATTAATTCTTGATTTGTAAATAATACGTATTTACTACGGATTCTTCTTTTTAATTATCTTGATACACTTTTTATAAATGTTTTGAATTATTGTTGCTATGGTTAAAAATGTTTTTAAGTCATCTCCATAAAAAAATGGTATTAGGAGGGCAGGAAAATGTTGGAATTAAATACTGAAAATCAATTTTTACGTAAGCTACGATATCAAAAGTTTGCTAATTTTTTGGCACCTTTCTCTTTTTTATGGATATATCTTTGCATTATAGCAGCAATTGTTTTTTTTCATGAAATGGGAAATATTTTTGTAAAATTTTTACTAATTCTTTTCGTTACTGATCGATATAGGAGGTTAGAAGAGTTAAGTCATATGGCAATTCATGGGTCTCTTTATCCAAATAAAAAAATGGGTTTGTGGTTGGCTAATTTGTTGTTTCAATTTCCATTGTTTGAACCAAGTATTTTCATGCGCGATCAAAGACATGTTATAGAACAACACTCAAATATTAATTCAATAGGAATAAAAAGCAGAATTTTTGGTGTAATATATAATTTCTATTGTAACAATAAAAATTATGATGAATTTTTACTACGAACAATGAGCGTTATGGTCATTGTTAGCATATTTATTTCATTAAAACTATATTTTGAATTTATTTTCCTATATCTTTTTCCAATAATTGCTTTCTTTCCACAAACGCAAGCATTAGAAGTGAATAGTGATAATTAACTAGTAAGTTTTGGTGGGGAATATAAATTAATAGATGATAAAATTTCTTTTAAACTGAGTTATTATAAGCTATCTGTTTAATTGTTTCACGATATACTCGGATAAGAAAATTTTAAAGTCTCGCATTGCTGAATGGCAAAATCAAAGCAAAACTCTAAAGAATCTAAATGTCGGATGATTTTATATAGATTCTTTTTATCCTTTATGTGCAGTTTATCTTTGATTTTAGACCGATAATCCTCAATTGTTCTCAAGCTAGCATGCAATATTTTAGCTGTTTCTTTGATGGAATAACCACTTATCCAAAAACTTAATACACTGATTTCTCTATTGGATAAGCCTTCTTTAGTTAATTTATCTATCTGATTCTGCATTTCAACAGAATTGATATAACTTCCACTATTATTTAAAACCTCTTCATGAAAGTTCAATAAGGCAAGTGATGTAAATTTCATAGCCATTTCCTCTCTCTTTTTCCAAACGTATATTCAACACTTGTATAACCATCACAATAAAATGATAAAACGTTTTTTTGAACTTTGGATCCGTAGAAAATACAGTATGAAGGATCGGATATAGTTTATTTAATAACTAATAACATAACATTTCATCAATTTACCAATTTTTATGTGGAAAATACGGATTGAATGAATAGGGAGACTTTTATAAATTAATTCTAGGAATATTGTTAAGGGGTAAAGTAATCAATGAAAATTATCAGAGCAAATTTAGGACACATTGGAAAAATAATACCCTTATTTAATGCCTATAGAATGTTTTATCAACAATCATCTGACATATTAAGGGCTGAAAAATTTATCACGGAGAGATTAAGAAATAGTGAATCAATTATATTTCTAGCATTAGATGAAAAAACCCCAGATTTTCCTGGAATCGGTTTTACACAGTTATATTTGGGTTGGGGCTCGATTGGGGCACAAAGAATATTAACTCTCAGTGATTTATACGTTGATATTGAATATAGAAAAAGAAATATAGGGAGATTATTGGTGCGCTCGGCAAGAGAGTACGCAAAGCAGGAAGGTATAGAAAAAATTTATCTTTCTACGGAAGCATCTAATTTTGCAGGTCAAAAACTATATGAATCTGAAGGGTATATTAAGGATACAAATTTTATTAATTATTCACTGTGTGTTCCGATTGAAATGTTATGAAGGGAGGAAGTTATGAGTCATAGAAATACCAATTTTATGTATGAATACTCTGATAAGCATTATAAAAATGCAGTAGTAAAAGATTTGATGCAAGTAACCATACGAGGAAGAAATGGGAAAAAAGTTATTATGCCCAATAACTCTGAAGTCGTCGAATTTATTAATTGCTCCTATTTGGGAATAGATTTACACCCGAACATAGTTGCAGCAAGTAAATCTCTAGATAACAGTTGGGGAGTAAATTTTTGTTGTGCTCGATCTAGATTTTCAATCGAGCCATTACAAAAGTTGGAAGAAGAATTATCAGTGTTATTTGGTGGGAGGGCAATTACTTTTCCATCGGTAACCACAACAAATATGTCGGTACTCCCCTTGATTGCAAGTGGTATGCTTTTAAATCCAAAGAATCCTCCAAAGGTAAGAATGGTTTTTGATAAATATGCTCATTCATCTATGCAATATCTAAAACCAATTTTAGCAACTGAGGCAGAAATTACCGTGATTGCTCACAATGATTTAAATGCACTGAGAGAAGCGGTAGTAATGGCCAAGATGAAAGGAGAAGTTGCTGTCTATGTTGCTGATGGGATTTATTCAATGGGAGGGTTATGTCCTATTCAGGAAATTCTAAAAATGTCTAATGAATTGGAGTTTTATATGTATTTAGATGATGCACATGGGACTTCCATTTTTGGAGAATATGGGCAAGGCTCTGTATTAAGCCAATTACCCTACGGAATACCCGAAAATTTATTTATTAGTTTTTGTCTTTCTAAGGGCTTTGGATGTAATGGAGGAGGCGTTTTAGTTCCCAGCGTTTTTCAGGAAAGTATCATTAGGACTTATGGACAAATATACGCATTTTCTGCTGCATTAGATTTTTCAGTTGCGAAGGCATGTTTATCTTCTATTCAACTACATAGAGATGGAACTGTACTAAAACTACAAGATAAATTACGTCAGAATGTTGCTTTATATGATTCATTAATGGAACTAACGTTACCGTTTAGTCCAATCAGAATGGTTATGATTGGAAATGAGGAAAACGCTGTGGAATTATGTAAACAGGTTTTGATAAATGGATTTTTTGTATCAGTGGTTTTTTTTCCAATTGTTCCAAAAAACAAAGCACAATTACGGATATGTATAGCCGCAAATCATACAGAAGATCAAATTTATGATTTGGTAAGAGTGCTTAAAAATGTAATGTTAACATTGCAACCAAAACTAACTGAAAACAGATTGTGTGCTTAGGAGTTTAAGAGAAGCAGGAGATATCGAAATGATTGAGAAACCATTAAAGGCTGTAGGCGTTGGTCTTGGACCTTCTAATTTAGCGTTGGCAACAGCAATTGAAGAAAGAAATTTAAAAATCAAAGATAATTTTGATTGTTTGTTTCTTGAAAGTAACCGTAATTTTCAATGGCATCCTGGGATGCTCATACCAGGCATGCAATTACAAGTGCCATTTTTTAGAGATTTGGCCACGGTAAGAAACCCGCAGAGTCCATTTACTTTTTTAAACTATTTGAAAAGTAAGAATCGTTTAGATCAATTTATTAACTTGAGAACATTTTATCCAAGTAGAGTTGAATATCATGATTATTTGACATGGGTATGTGAAAGATTATCTCATATTACAAAATTCGGATGCAAAGTAAAATCAATTTCCCCAGTGTGGGAAGAAAATCATCGAATTATAAAAAAACTAAAAATAAATTACGTTGATAAAAAACATAAAAATACAAAGAGCTGTATTGCCGAAAATGTTATTATATCAGTTGGTGGAGAACCTTATTTCCCTCCTTGTGTTAATGATTTTGAAGATGATAGAATTGTTCATACTTCTTCATTGCTAAAAAAAATACCCAATCGTTTTGTACAATCATTTGAAAACTATCATTTTATTGTTATTGGTTCTGGGCAAAGTGCTGGGGAAGCTGCATACTATTTGCTTAAACAATACCCTAATGCAAGAGTCTCTTTGTGCTTTCGAAACTATTCATTGCATGCAATTGATAATAGCCCTTTTGTAAATCTAGTTTACCATCAATCTGCTGTAGATAGTTTTTATAAGTTAAGTAATCCATTGAAGATTAAAGCACTTCATGATTTACGAACATCAAATTATTCTGTCGTAGATTTGAATTTACTTAACGATCTTTTTAAAGAGCAATATCTTGATTTATTTCAGGGAAAGGAAAGATTGAAAATTTGTCCTGGGTTAAATCTTGAAAATATAATGCTGACAAACTCAATTGTTCAGGTTGATTTTAAAGATATATATAATGAATCCACAGAAACCATGAAAGGAGATGCAGTTATATTGGCTACAGGATATGTACAAGATAATTATTCAAAACTCTTAGATGAATTGAATGAGCATTTAAAAAAAAATGATGATGGAGAATATCTGGTTTCTAAGAATTATCAAATTCAGAAAGAAAAATCAATGCATGCAAATGTCTATTTACAAGGTTACTGTGAGAGCACCCATGGACCCAGTGATTCCACATTAGCGATCATGTCCACTAGGGCAGAATTAATTTTGGAAGCCATTTTGAATGATGGTTGTTCAATTAAAAACAATTTAAAAATTGTAAGGAAGGAATTAAATGAAGCTTGAAAAATTTGAGATTAATTCAATAGAATCTATATATGGCATTCAGGGTAAGTTTATTGATGTTCCCAGTGAAAATGTACACTTTGGTTCTATGCTTGGGATCCTTAAACCTGGAGAATCAACAAGAAAACATGCTCATCATGATCATGAGAGTTTTGTAATTATCAGTGGGGAAGGAATATTGGAAGGTGAAAATGAAAAAATAGAAGTTGGCTTAGGTGATATCATATATCTTGAGCCAGGTGATTATCATACTCTAAAAAACACAGAAGCACATGAAAAATTAATATTCACATCTTTGTGGTGGGCATTTTCCGAGGGAGCCGTAATATCTAAAAGAAATTATTTTTCTAAAAAAACAGGCATTAAGAGATTAATTTTTTCCCCTCCCCCGACGCCAAATGGAGATTTACATTTAGGGCATATTTCTGGTCCCTACCTTTCTGCCGATATATTAAAACGTTCATATCTTCAAAGAGGGGATGAAGTTTTATACTTTTCAGGGAGTGATGACAATCAGAGCTATGTTGAACTTAAGGCAAAACAAATGCAGATTTCTTCTGATCTAGTAGCTGATCATTTTTCATCGAACATCCAGTCCGTTTTAAAGCAATATAACGCTGACCCAGATTTGTTCTACCGTCCTTTACATGATAAAGATTATACTGATTTTGTCGTAGAATTTTTTAGAAAGCTTTTTGATTCCTCAATAATTAAAACAAAAATTTGCTCTCAACCATATTGTGAACAATGTAATATTTGGTTATTTGAGGCACACATGAGTGGATTATGTCCCCATTGTAATTCACCCTGTGGAGGTGGGTCGTGTGAAACTTGTGGTTTACCTAATCTTTGTGTAGATGTGGTAGACTCATTTTGTAAATTTTGTAAAAAGAAACCTATATTAAAAGAAACAAAACAAGTTTATTTACCTTTACAAAATTATCATCAAAAAATAAAACAATATCTAGAGAGGATAAATTTACCCGCGCATATTCGAGCATTGGTTAGAACTGCCTTGGATAAAAAACTACCCGATTTGCTTATTACGCATCAAAGTCATTGGGGAATCACAGCACCCTTTGAGGGATTTGAGGAGCAAAAGCTTTGTTCGTGGTGTGAAATGGCGCCAGGGTATTTATTTTTAATTCATAAAGTGGTCAATGAACAGGAGAATTGGAAAAACTTTTTAAAAGATCCTAATTCAAAAATCACCTTATTCTTTGGTTTTGATAATACATATTTCTATACGATAATAATGACAGCCTTATATTTGGCGTTTGATGAATCAATTAAATTACCTGATGAAATTATTTATAATGAATTCTATTTATTTGATAAACTTAAATTTTCAACAAGTCGTGGTCATGCAGTATGGGCAAAAGATATAATTAAAAAAGTAACGAGTGATGTTTTACGGTATTATTTATCTGCAACACGGCCAGAAATTGAAAGAACTCAATTTACCTATTTAGAATTTGTTAAATTAGTTAATACAGATTTAGCTGATGAACTATCAGGTTGGATTAGTAATCTTGCAATAAGAATAAATTCTGATTTTAATGGTATTTGTCCAGATGGTGGAGAATGGGTAGTAGAACATGAAGAATTTGTAAGATATTTGCAAAAATTTCTGATTGAGGTTACACAAGCGTATGAGCCACCATTTTTTTCTCCGGCTAATATAATAAAATTACTTAAAGAGTTGGTTTCTAGGGTCAAAAAACTTTCGTTGACAGGAAGTTACTTGATTGCTAACAATAGTTTTAGCAAATTAGAATACCAGACGACACTTGTTTTAGAATTAACAGCTTTAAAATATTATGCAATGGTTTGCTCACCAATAATGCCAGAATTTTCTGAAAAACTGTTTAATGCATTGGGGTTTAAAAAAAAAATAAATTGGGAAACAGATGTTCGTTTGTTAGCAAAGAATACAGAAATAAAAAATTTATCAAGTTGTACTTTTATGCCCATCAGTATTGCACTTTTCGAGACAGTAAGAAAAGAGAAAATAACAATATGAAAAACAAGTATGATGTAATAATTGTCGGTGGAGGTATTTTTGGTGCCGCCATATTTTATTATCTTTCAAGTTCTACATCGAAGCGAGTACTCTTGATAGAAAAGAAGAGGATTTGTAACGGAGCCACAGGCAGTTCAGGAGGGTTTGTTAGATTATTACATTCTTCTTCTAGATTGTGTAATTTGTCAGCAAAAAGTTTTGAAGAGTTTAATCAGTTTGAAAAAAAAGTAGGCTTTTCATGTGGTTTAGTTAAAACAGGATTCTTTACCATTGATTTAAAAGAAAATTTACCAGTTATTGAAGATAATATGAAACTTATTAAAAACCTAGGACTTGACATAGAATGTTTAACAAGTCGAGAAGCCGTAAGTCGTTTTGGTTTTTTAAAAATGCCAATTACCAATGATAATATTATAATCTATGAAAAAAATAGTGGCTACGCAGATCCTGTCAAAACTTGTAGAGCATATTTGTCAGCAGGAGTTAAATTGGGAGGGGATTTTTTAGAAGATGTTGAAGTTATAGATGTTTTAACAAAGAATGGAACGATTACGGGCATAAAATCGTCTTATTCAAATTTTGAAGCTCCTTGCGTCGTACTTGCAACAGGTTCTTGGACAGGCAGATTTCTTGAAAAAATAGGTTGTAACGACCCTATATTTACAAAAAAAATTATTCAAACTGCCTTTTTTAAATATCCAATAAATGTATTACCATTTCCTACATTTTCAGATAAAACTTTAGGGCTATATGGCCGGGATTATGGTGGGGGTCGATGTTTAATAGGATTAACTGAGGTAGGAGAACAACCAGATCATGATTCATATCAACTTCTTTCGATCACTGTAAATAGAAAAATAAAGCAGGTAGCTTCAAAATTTGCTTCATGGATTAATGATGAATGTTGGGTGGGAGGACGATGTGGTGTAGATGCATATACTAAGGATTGCGAAGGAAAGTTGGAGTTTTTACCTGAGATAAGTGGATTGTTAATATGTAGTGGATGGAGCGGTGTCGGATTTAAAATAGCTCCTGAATGTGCTAAACAAGCGGTTTTTAAAATTGAAAATTTTTAGGTTATAAATTATGGTCACTAATTTTGTTTTACAAATAGCATGCCTGATGGTTTCTGTTTATTTATTTTCAAATTCAATTTGTATTCCTGCATTATCTAATATAAGTGAACACTTTACAGTATCTCCCCGCATTGCTCAAAATATTATTGTTTTATATACATTGGGTTTAGGAGTTTCTCAGCTTTTTTATGGTCCTTTATCAGATATATATGGTAGACGTATTGTGGTTTTAGTGGGGAATACTATTTTTGTCTTTGGGAGTATTTTCTCTTTATTTTCATCTTCTATAGATTCCTTGCTGTTAGCTAGGTTATTACAAGGATTAGGTGCAGGTTGTTATAGCGTTATAGCAAAATCTATACTTAGTGATGTTTATAAAGGTAATTTCTATATTAACGCCACAGCAGTTGTGATGATTATTTCGGTATTAACTCAAATGATATCGCCAATTATTGGTGGGTACCTAATTTCTTTGTTTTCTTGGCAAGCTAATTTTTTAGCAATTCTTTTATATTGTTTAATTACCTTGGTTGTTTTATTTATTTTTATGCCGGAAACAAATTTTCACGAAAGAACAGGAAGTAAAAACAATGTTTTTTTAGCCATGTATCATAGTTATAGCATAATACTGCAACAAAAAGACTTTTGGCTGTTTTTGCTTATTTCTTCTCTTACCTTAGCCTGTGTCACTATTTATTATGGAGTTAGTCCTTTCATATTACAAAACCAAATGGGTTTGTCAAGTTTTGAGTTTGGTCTTACATTTTTATTAACAGACAGCACTTTTCTTATCGGATGTCTTTTTATTTATTATGTAAAAAATAAAGTTAATGCATATAAAAACATGTTGGTTGGACTTTCCATTATGACAATAGGATCAGGAATGATGATTCTAACATCAATATTAAAATATAATGAGCCTGTATTAATTATTTTTTCGATGTCAGTATTTAATTTGGGTACAGGTTTGGTTTTTCCAGTAGCGACCGCCAAAGCTTTATTAGTTCGGCAGAATATACCTGGAGCATCAGGTGCTATTATTGGAGCAATACAAATGCTAATCGTAGCTTTATTGGTTTTTGCTTTTTCTGGGATACATGGGGGAAATCAATGTTTCTTAGCACTCATATTATTTATGATGACAATGGTATGTTTTTTCTTCGCAGGAAAGTTAAATGAAGAAAAAGCTTACCGTTCTTAAGGAGGCTAGCATGCAAAAAACTCTATGGATAATCAAGCCGTTGATAGTATTTTTACTTTTTTGGGGAATTGTACAGCCTGTTTTTTCGAATAAACTCACTCAAGAAGAAGTTTGTTTTTTACCTGCTACAGAACTATTACGTTTGTTTCGAGCTCAAGAAATCTCTCCGGTTGATGTTCTAAAAGTGCAAATAGCTCGTATTGAAGCTCTTAACCCTTCCATTAATGCAATCACCATAAAACATTATAAAGAGGCTTTGGTACAAGCAAAAGAATCTGAAAAGCGATATCAACAGGACAACCCTCGACCTCTTGAAGGTTTAACCTGTGCAATTAAGGATGATGTTGATGTTAAAGGTTGGCGTTCCACGATGGGGTCATTAATTTTTAAGGATGCAAAACCTTCAAAATATGATTCAGGTTTGACAAATTTTCTTCGTAATGCTGGTGTAATCATGCACATTCAGACCAATGTACCAGAATTTTACTGTAATCTTGTGACCTGGAATCGACTTTTTGGAACCACCCGCAATCCATGGAACATTATTTATTCTCCAGGAGGTTCATCAGGAGGATCCTCAGCAGTATTAGCAGCTGGCTTCACAACTTTAGCAACAGGATCAGATATGGGGGGATCTATTCGAGTGCCAGCGGCATTAACGGGGCTTTATGGATTTAAGCCCCCTTTTGGTCGAGTGCCTTCTTCATTGATTCAATATGAAAGTTCGGGCCCTTTGGCACGGACATTTGAAGATATAAATCTTTTTCAAAATGCTATATCGGGTCCGAGTCCAGCTGCTATCCCCACTCTGCGACCGAGGTTGGAGTACCCAAAACAATATGAAAATATCAAAGGATGGCGAATTGCCTATGATCCCATGAAACGATGGGGTTTGCCATTAGATATCACAGTTGAGAAAGCTATGAAGGCAGCTGTTGAGAAATTACGTTCTCTAGGTGCAATTGTTGAAGAAGTCGAGGGTATAAAGCTATTGTTATGCCTACATTAGCTACACCTTATATTACTGCCGATATGGGTAGTACCTCTACCAACACTGTAGTAACAATCAATGGCAAATCTCATTCGGCAGAGACTTGGACTTATTCCTTTACTTGGCCTTGGAATATGCTTGGTCAATATCCAGTAATGAATGTGCCGATTGGCTTAACTCCTGAACGGATACCATTAGGCATGCAGATTATTGGTAATACCTATGATGACTTGATTGTTTTCCAAATTGCATCCGAGTGGTCAAAAGTTGATCCTCACTTTTATTAAATTAGGAGATCAATATGTTAACCTCTAGTATTAGTATTATTTCTCTTATTTTGATGACGGTTAGCGCTGTTGATAATATTCGTAATTTATCCTCGATTGCCTTATTTGGGAAGCAAATACCTTTTTTTTATATTTTTGCTTCTTTATTCTTTTTTATTCCATGTGCTTTAGTGTCCGCTCAACTTTCTTCTTTACCAGGCAATGAAAATGGCATTTATCATTGGGTAAAGAGAGCATTTGGTCCTCGTGTAGGATTTACGGCCGTTTGGTTGCAATGGACTGAAAATCTTTTTTGGTATCCCACTCTCCTTACTTTTATAGTTGGAACTCTGGGACATTGGATTTCTCCAGAACTTTCTCTCCAATCCAATTACTTATTGACGAGTTCATTAGTTTGCTTTTATGGAATTTCACTTTTGAATTTATATGGTCTTAAATTGTCAGCAATAGTAAGCAATTTATGCGCAGTCTTTGGTCTTATTTTACCTATGTTTCTAATTATTGGGTTAGGTGCTCACTGGTATTTGTCTGGCAAACCTCTTTCCAATACCATAACTCATACTGCTTTTATTCCTAATTTGTTTGATTTTAACGTTTGGGTAGCTTTGACTAGTGTAATTATGTCACTTTGTGGTATTGAAATTACGACAGCTCATGTTAAGAGAATTTCTCATCCTCAAAAAAATTACCCCCGGGCTCTTTTGATATCTACTTTTATCATTTTAGTGACATTAATTTTAGCATCCCTCTCTATTGCAGCAGTTGTTCCAAGCAATGAACTTAGTTTTGTGTCTGGCATTGTCCAATCTTTAGAAGTATTTTTAAAAGAAAATGGATTGTTGGGATTATTAAAATATTTTGTTTTTGCAGCGGTAATTGGTAGTTTAGGTACCTTGAATAATTGGTTGATTGCACCCATCCAAGGGTTACAAGAAGCTGCTAAAGAGGGTTTATTGCCCAAGGTATTGAATACCACCAATCAACAAGGTGTCCCTGTCAGTTTCCTTTTAATTCAAATGGTGGTAGTTACTTTGTTAGTAATTCTATTTTCATTTTTTCCAACTGTGAATAGTGCTTATTGGTTTATGACAGTTATAGCTTCTCAATTATATATGATCATGTATCTTTTAATGTTTTTTGCTTTTATTAAATTAAAAAATGAATCTCACTATACTTTTAAAATCCCAGGGGGGAATAAAATCCATCTTATAATTGCAGGATTGGGTATATTTGGTTGTTTTATGACCATTTTGGTTGGTTTTATTCCTTTGCAAGATAATCTGAACCCAGGGTATTATGGTTTAACTATTTTTGGTATTTTGGCCTTCCTGTTATTAATACCTCAAATTCTTTGTTTTAAGAAACGAGATCGGGTTATTCAGGAGGAAAAGCCCGTTTCTTTAAAAACATTATCTTATTACGATACCAGTGACACATTTGGTGTCTGACACCAATGCTGCTAAGTTAAGCATTTAATCCTTGTTTTTTATGGTAAAAATGACGTGATTTCATCAAAAGTGGGTATGGTTTGATCTTAACTTGCTTAGGCTTGGGCCAGAATACATTTGGATACGGTGTCAGACACCATGGCCTACTCAGTCTATACAATTACCTAAGATTAATTATGAGCGGTCAATGGGGTAATCTTTTTCTTTCCAAGATTCGAAGCCACCGACAATTTCCTTGACAGGATAACCTGCAGCAGCAAATTTTTTACCCGCTTTTTGTCCTAAATTGCATAATAGTTCATAACAATAAACATAGTTAAAACCATCTTTCCTTAAGCCTGGAAATTCAGTTTCGTCACCATTAAAACTATTGTATTTTTCATAAGGCACATTGATAGCGCCAGGAATATGTCCTTCTGCATAGTCTTTTGCCGCACGAACATCCACGATGGTCACATTTTTAACTTTACTATCTAGTATATTTTTAACACCATAAGGATTCGTTTTAAAATTTAACTCATCCTCAAAGTATTGAGCTGCTTTTTTTGTATCCTGTATAGCGTTATCGCTTGAAGCAGCTAATACGGTGTGCATAGGTAATACCCCCATAAGAATTGAAAAAATGGCTATAGTGATGCCTACAGTAAGTTTTTTTAACATAGTTTGCCTCCTAAAATACATGATAAACTTTAAAAACTTTAATTAAATCAAGATTATTTACGATAAACTATTTTTCAGATAATTGAAATTGAATTATTTTAATTATGATGTTAAGATATTCTAAACATCATTAAAATTAAGCATGGGCTTTAAAGCAATGAAAATTGATTTTAGGGATTTGCAGATCTTACAAGCCATTGAATTACATGGAACTTTTGCTAAAGCCGCTGAATATTTACATCGCACACCTTCAGCTATCACACAAAGCGTACATAAATTAGAAAATTTATTAGGATTTCCAGTTTTTGATAGATCAGGTTATTTATTGACGTTTACACAAGAAGGGCGATTGTTACTGCAACGGGGTCGACATATTTTAAAGCAAATGGAACGGCTTGAATCCGATCTGCATTTAGTACAAAAAGGACAAGAATTAGAATTCAGCATTGCCTACGATGACTTGCTTTCATGCAAGGGAGTGTATGCTTTAATTAAGGATTTTCAAGAAATATTTCCCACAGTATCGATTAAGATATATCGGGAAGTCATGAATGGGTGTTGGGATGCCTTAGCCCACAATCGGGTTACCCTCGCTTTGGGAGCATCAGGGGAGCCACCGATTGATCTTCCCTGTGCTCAAAAAAATCTCGGAACAGTCAGCTTTGTATTTGCACTTGCACCCCATCACCCTTTGGCTAATTATCCAGATCCCTTAACTTTGGATGATCTTATGATGGCTCATAGTGTTGTAATATCTGATACCTCTATGAATCTCGCTGCCAGATCTTCCGGGACTTATCCTGGTCAATCGGTGATTGTTGTGCCCAACATGAATGCGAAAATACTCGCTCAAGTTCAAGGGTTAGGTGTGGGTTATTTGCCTCGTCATCGTATTGAGCACCTACTTAAAAATGGCAAACTGATTGAACGAACTGTCGAACGACTTAAAACCACTGGCCATCTTAAAGTAGCATGGCGCACAGATTCAAATAGTGAAATATTAGTTTGGCTTTTGGAAAAATTGGACAAGCAAGAAGTACGCGATAGTTTATTGGATACAAAATACATGAGCTAGTAAATTCAACCCTTTAATTTAAGAGATGTGCCGTTTAGAACTTTAATATGTTATTAAAAACAGGGCTTAAGTAAGACTGAAAATTAATATATTCTTTAAATCCGGCTTTGATCGCCATGTTATGGGCAGCTTCACTTACTTGAACAACCACTTCTTCTACTCCTCTTTTTTTGGCTTCTAACAACATGGTTCTTCCTAGATGTGACAGAACTCCTTTATCTCGAAATTGAGTAAAAACGCCTCCATTATACAAACCTGCTGAATCATTATCTAAAAACAAAGTGGTGGCGCCTGCAGGGTGATTATCATAAAAAGCGATATAGCTAATAAAACGTTTGTCGCGATAAAATAAATCCTGATAACAATTAGAAAATGCTTTTTCAACATCGGGTGTAAACTCGAAACTTTCTGCTAAAGGCCTAACCCAGGCATCAAAAGTATTAATTTCAGTAATCTCTTGAATTTGGATCTTTGAAGATATTTCAAAATCAAGATTGATATCATTTAATTTTGCATACATGCCTCTGTAATTTGGTCCTTTTTGAAAGCCTAATTTTTTTAGATGTTTCGAGATTTCTTGGGGCTCAGAATTTTCCGTTATCCACCAGCAGTGGGGTGTGTTGTGTGCTTTATAATCTTGAAGGATGGTTTGAATGGTTTCTTCAGCTGCATGTTCAGTTGTTCTTGCTCTGATAACACAATTAAAAACGGGGTGAGGTATTTTAGAAAAAATGTATCTACTATCTTGATATTGTTTTTGTTGTGTGGACATTGCAATAAAAGCATTTTCTAGATTTTTTTCGATTAATTGAGCTTGTTTGGTTTTCCAGGGCAATAGCATCATTGATTCTTCCTCCTAATCACTTTTTAGATTGAAGGATTATTTTAAAATAAAATAAATAATTGTCTGTCCGGGAAAAATACGTACAAGAAATACGGCATAAACAATGCTAATATTATCTTATCACAATGATCTTGATTCCAAGATCTAGAGTCCCCCAAGCTAACCCCTTCGACTCTGATTTCGTTTTGCAGGAATAGGTGCTGCAGCTGCAGTTGGTGCACTTGTGCTTACCGGTGAAGTCGCAACAGTTCCTACTCTTAAAGCATCAAATGCGGTGGTTAGAGGACGGAGATGACTATCCTCCAATGAAGGAGATGCAGTGCTAGTCATCGCAGCGGTAGGAAAAGGTGATGCAAATGAGTGAGCAGCCATGCCAATGGGAGCTGGTGAAGAAGTAGGAGCAGCAGGAGCAGCAAGTGCAGTTGAAGTTCTTGCAGTTAGAGTTAGAGGTTCCACAGAGATAGGGGTATCTTTCAAGGTTTTTAACTGTGGCCACCCTAGAAAACTAAAAATCATTCTTAGCACATTAGGACTAAATTTTTCATGATGGAACCATTTCCATATTTTAGTTCCAGAATTTTCTCTCTTTCTTCCTGTTAACATGGCCATTAGAGGTCGTTGCCGATTAGCCAAGGTGTGATCATACATAATTTTATTAGATTCTTGAATACGATGAGGGCGATCGGGTGATCTTAATGGTATAAAATATACAGGAACTGTGTTCGTTTCACCTTTAAGTGGATTTAGATACCGTAATGTGGGACTTTTTAAAATGGCTGGTTTCAATATAGTTAATGCTGGTTCAGACATTCGCTCCAGACCATGGTATCCAAGATCTAATCTGATTAAATTTTTGTTTCCTTGAAAATTATTTCGTATACCATCTGCTAAACAGCGAGCCTCATCAACATTTGGAACAAAGCTAAAATCATCCCTCGTGTTACGCGCAGGCCAGCGGCGTAAAGTAAGTGATTGCAGATGAGAAGAGGACATAATGTGAGGTATCGCAAGCCTTACAGCAGGTGGGAGGACTCCTCTTCCAAAATGAATACTTAGTGTGTGGAAAGGTAGCCCATATTCTTTACCCAAAGCACTGGCGGTGAATTCCACAATAGAATTATATCCTAATTCTGGAGGAGCCCCCGTTAATCCAACATCAGCCGTAATCTGCAAGTCCCTTAGTTTTGATGTTTCATTGGTAAATCTACCTTCCATAAATAGGCGCATCTGGGGGGCTGATATGCGAGGAAGAGCAAGGCTCATGAGAGAAGCGTGCTGGCCCAATCCCAAGAAAAGCCTATGGTTGTTGAAGAAAATCTCGTTCGATTCCGGTATCTCTAAATCCCCTAAATCCAAGGATTTCAATTTACTGTTTAGTAATCCGAATGTTAGTTCTTCATCCCAACATAACCGACCACTCATGTTTAAATTTTCAAGTTTATTAAGTTTCTCCAAGGCTTTACCCAATTTTTGTATATAGATGTTTTGCTTTGTATTTAACACAAGGGTGTTGAGATGCCTACATGTCTGCAAGGCCTCGGAAAAATCTGAGGGAAAGAGATTTACTATCCCTACGTTGGGAATACCTACTAAGTTACTTCTCAGTCCTTCATTAAACATTAATTGGATGTTTTGTAAAGATTTATTATTTTTTTGTATAAAAGAGCAAAGGGCATTTATGTAGGGTTTATTAGGTACTGGCCCATTTATTATAAGTACTTTGAGATGTCCGGGTTCAGCGAGATGAGATAGTGTAGAGAATATCTGTGTCATAAGAGAATAATGCCTTGGCATTATTAATTCTCCATCTTCGCGGTTACTCCATTCTCCATTATTATGTATTTTTAAAATTGGAACCTGCGAATGGCTGAGTAGTTTCCAACATGGAGATGTAATGGGAGGGAGTGATTCCGATCCGATCACTATTAACTCTAATTGAATTTGTAATCGCCTTTCTTCAATAATTTTTATGCAACGTGCCATTTCTTTTTCGTTAAAAAGATCGGTAGGATATAAATCGATATAATGTGAGGCTTCGTATAGATTTAGATTACCATCTAAGTAACCATTATCACCAAAACAATGATTATCTTCTTCATGAAAACTTCTTATTTTAAATCCAGTAAATTTTTTCCATTGGTTTTCTTCCTCATCATCAGAAGACTCAAAATCATTGCTCGTATAGCCCTCATTATCAGAATGCTCGTCACCATTGCTCGTATAGCCCTCATTATCAGAATGCTCGGCTTCCGCCATACGTTTAGAATCTGTGTCGGTTGTGTGTGGAGATGTCGCAACTGTCATTGTCGTTGTGGGTGGTGCCACAGCAGGTGTTCTTGATGTTGTAACGGGTGCCATCGTTGACGAAGCTGTAGATAAAGGATCGTTTGTAGCCATTTGAACCCCCAAACTTTGATGTTAAGTATTTAATTAGTCTTTAATTTGCTTACCATATTATCAAAATTTGTTTCCTTAAGTCAATGCATGCAGCTAACAAAATCAACTATATTACCTTGATTGTGTAAAATTAATAAAAATTATTACTTTGATTATTTAAAAAATATTTTAATTATTACTTTGATTATTTGAAAAAAATGAGGTATATTATAAATAATCCTTTAAATTTTATATAGATAGGTTATTAAATAATGAGACGTGATTTATTTGAAAGTTTAACTAGATGGAAAACCAGTATTTCTCGGGTTCCTTTAATTATAAGAGGAGCGCGTCAAGTTGGAAAATCCTGGATAGTAAAAGAATTTGCCAAATCTTTTTCAAATGTAGAAAGACAATAATAAATTTAAAGTTTTTTTTCTGGATGTGGGACTTGCTCAGCGAATGTTGGGACTCAATTTGTCTGAATGGGTTGTAGAACCATTGGCTCTTAAAACTTTAGGAGGCATTGCTGAACAGTTTGTCGCAGAAGAATTTATTGCTTATGCAGATAAAAACAAGCCTGTATCACTTTATTACTGGCATCGAGAAGCCAGAAGCAGTAATGCTGAAATAGACTTTCTTTGTATTAAAAATAATAAAATTATTCCGGTTGAAGTAAAATCTGGAACTCAGGGCGGGATGAAAAGTCTACATTCATTTTTGGAAACACATCCCAAGTCTCCCTATGGCTTAAAGATTTCTGAAGGTTATTTTGGAAATCAACCATCCTTAGTTGAGATTCCTTTGTATGGAATAGAAAGTTGGTTTCATCAAAAATGATTAATTTTCGAACTGCCGAAGTTAAGATATACTCAAAATGAATCATTTTTTGAGTGTGTTCCCTTGTGTTTTGAAGTTACTAAAAGCATTTTGGTGTCTGACACCAATGCTGCTAAGTCAGATCTAATCCTAGGAAGCCCGCACTTTCTTTTTAACCACCGATATTTCTGAATCTTTTGGATCTGAATCTGCAACAAGCTCAGATTGTGTCAATTCTCTTGCTGTTGGTTCTAACACAGCTGGTGCTGGCTGCACACTTGTTGCGGATACACTTGAACTTCCGGATGAGGTTGCAACATTTCTTTTCCTGAAATCATCAAATGCTGCGGTTAGAGGCTCAAATCTACTTTCTGAAGAAGAGAAAGAAGACGTAGCCCTCATATCAGCGAGAGAAGATGCAGATGAGCGAGCAGCCAAGTTAGTGGGGGTTGGTAGAGAAACTGACACGCTGGAACTTCTTGCAGTTTGAGGTTCAGTAAGGTGAGTAGTGCGCACTGAGGGCAAGGTTTTTAATTGTGGTCGTCCCGGAAGATCACTAAAAATCATTTTTAATAACAGACGGTCATACTGTTTATGATGGAACCAATTCCATATTGCAGATCTAGAATTGGTGCTTATTCTTCCTGCTAACATGGCTATTAGGGGTCGCCAACGATTACCTTTTATGTGATCGTACATTACTTGATGTGGCGCCATTAAGCGAGGGGAAAGAACAGGGGGTTTTAGGGGTATAAATTGTACATTACTTTCTGTTGTTTCACCTCTTAGTGGAGTGAGATATTGTAATGCCGGATTTTTTTTAATGGCTCCTTCCAGGATATTTTTTGCCGATGGAGACATTCTCATGAAGCTATTGATGCCAAGATCTAATCTAATTAAATTTTTATTTTTAGCTAAATTTTCTTGCAGGCATTCTGCTAAACATTTAGCCTCTTCATCATTTGGGACAAAAGAGTCATAACAACCGTAAACTCGAAGATCCCGCCTTAAAGAAAGTGTTTGAAGATAGGAAGAAGTCGACATAATAGAAAGTATCGAAGGCATTACAGGTCTTGGATCCCGTGAGTGGAAATGAATACTCAGTATGTGGAAAGGCAATCCGTGTTTTATACCCATAGTACAAATACTATATTGTTCAATGACTTCATCTTGTTCTTCATGATAATCAGAATCATGTGTAATCTGCAGTTCCCACAGACGTGATGTTGTATTGGAAATTCTACTTTCCATAAATCTCTGCATATCGGCTGGAGATAAGCCACGGGGAAGAGCAAGACTCCTGAGAGAAGCATGTCTGCCTAATCCAGGGATAAATTCAGGGTTATTGAAGGCGGTGTCCACTCTCTCCAATTTGGACAAGTCCAAAACTTCCAATGTACTATTTAGTACTGCAAATATTAGTTCTGCATCGCCACAAAGCGAACCTCCCATCGCTAAGCTCTTAAGTTTTTTAGATCCCATTAACACTTTATCCAATTGTTGTATATAGGTGTAATTCGTAAAGGGAGAATTCTTTGTGATCAATGCAAGGGTATTGAGATTCGGACAACTCAGTAAAGCCTCAGAAAAAAATGGGGGAAAAACATTTACTTTATCTGGGACACCTGAGATAAAATCTGGTACGCCTAGGCTGGGAACAAGCTCTAGGTCACTTTGTAGTCCCAATCTAGGTAGTAATTGGAAGTGTTGTAAAGAAGCAGCATTTTTTCGTATGAAAGCACCAAGGGCAACCTTGCAGAGTTTATCGGATATTGGACCTTTTATAATAATTGTTTTGAGATAGCCGGGGTTTTCAGGAGAGCTGGATGCTATAGAAAATATTTGTTCCATAGTGTTGTTATATCTTTGTATTTCCCATTCTTCATTTTCATGCTCTTCGTCCACTAATTTTAGAATTGTGACCTGTGGATGGCCGCGGAGTAGTCTTCCAAATGTTGATTCAGGTGGCGGGAGTGGTCCTATATCTATATCTAAATTGAACTGAATTTGTAATTGCCTTTTTTCAATAATGGCTATGAAACGTAACCATTCTTCATTATCAAAAAGATCAGCTTGGCTATCTAAATAGATATAATGTGTGGCCCCATATAGACTTGGGTTATGATATAGTCTAGTATCATCATTAATATCATCAAAATCTTTTATCTTAAATGTAGTAAAATATTTCCATTCTTCTTCAGCGTCTGGAGTTTCCTCTGCCTTACGTTTTGAATCACTACTGTTTGTTGTGTGTAATGCCGCAGCAGCATCAGGAGTTGCAGAGAAAGGATAGTTTGTAGCCATATTGAATCCTTTATTAAATCTTGATATTAAGTATTACTAAGTATTTTATGAAGGTGTCCAAAATCCAGATTTGCCCCCATCTTTTTTGATGCCAAGACAAACCTACTATTTTTGAGTGTATTTTCATTGTATTTTTAAGCTACTAAATATTTATGAAGGTGTCCAGAAACCAGATTTGACCCCTTCGACTTTATGAGGGTGTCCTGAAAAAAGACTTGACCCCTTCCTTATTGACACAAATGCGATCAATGCAACTAAGGACATGTATAATCCTGGGCCTTGTGTGAATTCAAGATAACTCGTTAACCATTCGGATACCATGAGAGCCGTTCCGCCAAACAGTGCGGCTGAAATACTCCATGCGAATGAGCTACCGGTATAGCGGTTTTGGATTTGAAAAGGTTTAATAATAAGTGCCATGAAAGTGGCTGAGACCAAAGCATTGATTACTGCATAAATGATTTGTCCAATCAGGGTGAACGTGATATCCCCTGTTCGTGCGAAGATCATAATAATAGGACCGCATGCCATAGCAATGAGTAATCCTGTTAAACACATTCTTTTTCCACCCAATCGATCGGCAAAAAAACCAAATACTACAGTGAGTGATGCAGCCAGCAATTGGCCGAAAGTAATAATTTGCGAAGCAATATTGGGGGGCAAGCCACCCACTTGAATACTTAAAGTTTTATAATAAATATTACCGATATAAACATACACAGTCACAAACATGGCCATCGCCATCGTTGTGAATAATGCTTTTTTATTTTCTTTGAAAACAGAAAACAAGGGAAATGTATGAGTAGATTTTGTAGGGGTGGGGGCTAGTCCCGGCCCAGAGGCAGAAAATTGTGTCTGTGCTTTTAGAAAAGCTTTAAACGCTGGTGTTTCTGTTAAACTTTGTCTTAAGTAAAGTGCAATCAAGAAACCAACGCCGCTAAACCAAAATGGGAAACGCCAAGCCCAATCGGGCATATTGGGTAGTGCGGTGATGGTTGCGGTCAATCCGCCAAAAACCATACCTAAGGTAGCAGCAAATGGGATAAAACAGCCTATCCAGAAGGGGCGGGTTTCTATGTGTTCTAGCATGAAAACAGCAGCACCGTTGAATTCTCCTGCAACAGCCAATCCTTGTAGCAGGCGACAGCTCATTAAAAGCAGTGCAGCATAAATGCCAATGTCAGCATAAGTGGGGAGAAATCCAATCGCGGTTGTTGCAAATGCCATTAAGCTCATAGCACCCACCAAAGCAGGTTTTCTGCCTATTTTATCTCCCAAGGTGCCAAAAAGAATAGCACCTAAGGGACGCATAAAATAACCGGTTGCAAAAATAGCATAGGTTTTTAAACGAGCAGCGGAGGGATCGGTAATGGAAAAAAATTTGGTGGACAGTTGATCTGCCATATAGGCAAAAAAAGTATACTCTGCCCATTCTAAAGCAGTGCCTAAGGTTGCTGTTAAAATAAGTTTTAAGTGTTGCATGGTAATCTCTCTTTACTCTCTGTTTAAATGTAAAGTTTCTTTAATGAAAAAACTCATTATCCAAGCGATAAAAACACCAATGAAAATAATTGTCATGGCAATTTTGAGTTCGCCTGCTGTGTAATCTAAAGTTCCAATAGGGTCTCGTTTTTCACGGAGAAAATCAATGATAACACCCACCCATTGTTGGCAAAAAGCACCGACAACCACCGATAAACCATTAGCAAAACCTAAGGCAACGCCTGCAATTTGTTTAGGATTAATTTCAGTGACTGCAGTGTAGGCCACCACCATGCCAGAATTAAAAAAACCAAAGAGAAATAATAAAATAAATAAAGTTAAAATGGGTAACTGGGATAAATATAATATGCATGGAATGAGAAGAACCCCGGACAATGCTGAGAACATCATCACTTTTTGTCTTCCAAAGCGATTGGCTAATAATCCAGCCAATGGACCACCCATTGCCCAACCCATAAAAATAAGTCCGATGCCATCGTTGGCGGTAGTGGGACCGATATTATTGTGTGTGGTTATTAAGTAAAAACTTCCCCACAATTCAGCGAACACCACAGTGGGCATAAAAAGCAGTCCGCTGAAGATAGAAATTAACCAGGTTTGTGAACTTTTAAAGACAACTTTTAAACTGGATAGAATTTTGACGGGGGGCGTTTCATTTTGTTCAGGACCATTACGCACAATGAGTGCAAGAAGTAAGGCGATAACAGCAAGTATTAGTGCGAAGAGAAGTGTACTTTGTTTCCAACCTTGTGCCTCGACCAGCCTACCCATGATTCCAGCGCCAAAGGCACCACCTACCATACCAAGAGCTTGGGTTGTACCGACTAATATGCTGAATTGTTGGGGTTTGAACCAATTTGCCGCTAGTTTTAGAGTTCCAACTAAAGCAAAAGCAGCACCCAAACCAAATAAGAACCGGGCTAGTTGAGCAATGTGTAGATGTTCAGTGGAAGCAAATAAGTAAATACTGCCGGCACAGAGTAAGGTTGATAGAGCAAGGCAAAGATGCGATCCAAAGCGATCAACGAGGATTCCGACTGGAATTTGCATAGCGACATAGGCATATAAAAAATAAGCAGCTAAGGTGCTGATTTCTGTGGAGGAGGCATGAAAGGATTCCATTAAACTGGGAACCATAGAGGTGGGGGATACCCGTATTAGATATTCAACAAAGAATGTAATAGTGCCGAGTCCCCAAATGATCCAAGGTAGGGCAGAAAGTGATCGTTTGTTTGTGACATAAGTCATAGGCTAAGTATTATACGGCATGTGATGGACAAATAGGAGTCTAGTCAAGTATTCTACCAAGATCTTGTACACTTAAAAATGATGCCTATTTAATAGCCATCTTATAAGATGGCCATTAATTAGTGTAGCTATGTAGTTATATAGATACATAGTTATATAGTTTATGGCTAAAGTTATGAATTTTTAGTTATGAAACAAAATTTAGATACTATTGTTGAAATTCGAGATTTACACTTTAGTCGTGGGACCCGCGTTATTTTTGATGGTATCGATATTGATGTTAAAAGAGGTAAAGTAACCGCAGTGATGGGGCCCAGCGGCTCAGGTAAGACGACCTTGTTACGTTTAATTGGTGGGCAGTTGTTACCGGATTCAGGCATTATAAAAGTTGAAGGTGAGAATATACCTACTTTGTCGCGTGTTCAGTTATATAAAGTTCGTCGTTGGATAGGTATGTTATTTCAAAGTGGTGCTTTGTTTACAGATCTCACTGTATTTGAAAACGTTGCTTTCCCTCTTAGGGAACACACTCAGTTGCCAGAATCCATGATTTACGATTTGGTTTTAATGAAACTCCAAGCAGTAGGTTTGAGAGGCGCTCGAGAATTGATGCCTTCTCAGTTATCGGGAGGAATGGCCAGGCGAGTTGCTTTGGCAAGAGCGCTTGCACTTGATCCTTTACTGATTATGTTTGATGAGCCTTTTGCAGGTCAAGATCCAATTACCATGGGGGTACTTGTTAAACTGATTCGATTGTTGAATGATTCTCTTGGTATGACCACCATTATTGTATCTCATGATGTACAGGAAACATTGACGATTGCTGATTATGTTTATGTCATCGCAGACGGTCGTGTTATCGGTCAAGGAACGCCTAAAACTTTGATGGAAAGTGCAACGGGTTGGGTTAAGCAATTTATTCAAGGGTTACCCGATGGTCCAGTTCCTTTTCATTATCCTGCTCAAGATTATGCGCGTGATTTATTGGGAGAAAGAGTGGGAGAAAATGTATGATTGTGCGGCGCATTCAAGCTTTAGGTCGATCAGGTTTAGCCTTTGTGCAAGATGCGGGGCATACTTCTTTATTTTTATTTAATTCTCTTGTTGGACGTCCAGACTTTATTCATGGGACAGAACGTTTAATTAAACAACTTTATTTTGTGGGTGTTTTGTCTTTATTGATTATTACCTTGTCTGGATTATTTATTGGCATGGTCTTGGCTTTGCAAGGTTATACGACATTGGTTAAATTTGGGGCAGAACAAGCCTTAGGTCAACTTATTGCTTTAAGTTTGGTTAGAGAATTAGGACCGGTGGTGGGTGCTTTACTTTTTGCTGGACGTGCAGGATCTGCCTTGACTGCTGAAATTGGTTTAATGAAATCATCAGAGCAATTATCTTCAATGGAGATGATGGGGGTTGATCCTCTGAAACGAGTGATTGCGCCTCGGTTTTGGGCGGGACAAATTGCCATGCCGGTGTTATCACTTATTTTTACCGCTGTTGCAATTTTAGGCGGTTATATGGTTGGGGTAGAATGGTTGGGAGTTGATTCAGGTGCTTTTTGGGCCAATATGCAAGCTGCGGTGGATTTTGATACTGATGTGGTCAATGGCATTATTAAAAGCATTGTTTTTGGTACAGTGGTTACCTGGATAGCAGTTTATCAAGGGATAGAATGTGAACCAACAGCGGAAGGAATAGGACGTGCGACGACTCGTACGGTTGTTTATTCTTCATTAGCTACATTAGGTTTAGATTTTTTCCTGACAGCAGTGATGTTTGGGGATACTTAAATGATTAAAATGCGAACAGTGGAAATCACGGTAGGTTTATTTCTAATTGCGGGTATTTTATCTTTGTTAATGCTTTCGCTTCAAGTAAGCGGTCTGAGTCATTTTTTAAGAGAAGAGCCTGGTTATAAAATTAAAGCAGATTTTGCGAATATTGGGGGACTTAAGATCCGTGGCAGAGTTACTTTAGCAGGTGTTGTCATAGGACGAGTGTCTCATATTGAATTAGAACCCCAATCATTTAATGCGACAGTGACCTTAACTATTAATCCTAAGGTTACCTATCTCCCTTTAGATACTCGGGCCAGCATTCAAACAGCGGGTTTATTAGGGGACAATTATATTAGTTTAACACCTGGGTTCGATCAGCATGCTTTTCTTAAAGAGGGGGATGTGATTCCTGCAGAGAATACAGATTCTGCTATAGTTTTAGAAAACTTAGTTTCTCAATTTCTTGCGGGGCAAGCGTCGAAAGAACCCCCCTCATCCGGCGCTGCCGCGCCACCTTCTCCCGTAAAACGGGAGAAGGGAAATTGAAAATGTTGGTTGCCCTCATCTAACAGGAGTAAAGTTTATGCGATCTTTAAGAACATCTTTTTTGGTAGGATTTTGGTTGTTTCTAATGTCTGGAGTTGTTTTGGCAGAAGATCCTGTTCAGATGTTAGATCAAGTTACGAGCCAAGTAATATCAGAACTTAAAGCTAATCGTGCGGAGTTAAAAAGAAATCCCAGCAAACTTTATGGCCTTGTGAATCACCTGATTATCCCGCATGTCGATTTTGCCGAAATGGGTCGATGGGTTGTTGGACGAACAGTGTGGCAGCAGTCGGATGCAGCATTACAAGAATCCTTTATACAAGAGTTTAAAACTTTGGTTGTTAGAACTTATGCGAGTTCACTTTTGGGATATTCCGATCAACAAATAGAATTTTTACCGATGCGAAAATCCGCAGGCGAACGAGTGCAAGTCTCATCGTTAATTAAAGAGAGTGGTAAAAGTCCTCTTCATCTTGACTATCGTTTATTACGTGAGGGTGACGGCTGGCGTGTGTACGATATTATTATTGAAGGGGTGAGCATTGTGCAAGGTTATCGGGCACAGTTTGCAAATGATGCTCGTCGAGGAGGGCTAACGGCGGTGATTGAAAAAATTCGCCAACATAATCAAAGTCGTGGAGGTTCTAATCGGTGAATGGGACTGTTGAACTTCACGTAACGCATGATGTGTTAAGTATTAAGGGGCAAATTAATTTTGATAATGTTGTGCAGGCGACAGAAAAGGGTTTAAAACTCATGAAGCGGTTGGAACGTGTGAAAGTTGATTTGCAAGGCTTGAAACAAAGTGATAGCAGTGGTCTTGCACTGTTAGTTGAGTGGACGCGAGCAGCTGCAAAGCGCGATAAAAAAATAGTTTTTTTAAATATCCCTAAGTTTGTTCAAGATTTGGCCAGAGTGAGTGGTATAGACACTTTATTACCAAGTGAGTAAAAAATTGTATGGGTAAATTAGCGATTACAGGTGGAGAACCTTTAAATGGGGAAGTTCGCATTTCTGGTGCAAAGAATTCAGTATTGCCGATCTTAGCAGGTGCTTTATTAGCGAAAAAACCTGTCATTATCGCTAATGTTCCTCATTTGAATGATGTCACAACCATGATGGAACTTCTAGGTCAATTGGGTGTGAAATTAACGGTAGATGAACGGATGACCATTGAGGTAGATGCTAGAACATTAGGTGAATATCATGCGCCTTATGAGTTAGTACGAACCATGCGAGCTTCTGTATTGGTTCTTGGCCCTTTACTGACAAGATTTGGTCAAGCCAGTGTGTCGTTACCGGGAGGATGTGCTATTGGTCCGCGACCTGTTGATTTACATGTGCGTGGTTTACAGGCCATGGGTGCTACGGTGGTTGTAGAAAATGGATATATTAAAGCGAGTATAGAAGATCGATTGAAAGGTGCCTCAATATTTTTTGAAACTGTGACTGTGACGGGCACTGAAAATTTAATGATGGCAGCAGTACTCGCTAAGGGGACAACCGTTTTAAAAAATGCAGCGCGAGAACCTGAGGTACAAGATTTAGCTAATTTTTTAATTATGTTAGGGGCAAAAATTTCAGGTGCGGGAACAGATACTGTGACTATCGAAGGAGTTGATGAATTAGGAGGAGGCGAGTATCGGGTGTTACCTGATCGCATTGAAACAGGAACTTATCTGGTTGCAGCAGCAATTACTGGAGGTTTTGTAAAAGCACGAAATACCAATCCTAAGATTTTAGAATCTGTTCTTATCAAATTAGAAGAAGCGGGTGCTGAGGTATTAAGAGGAGAGGATTGGATTTCTTTAGATATGCGAGGTCGAAATTTAAAAGCAGTCGATATTCGTACTGCACCCTTTCCAGGATTTCCAACAGACATGCAAGCTCAATTTACAGCACTGAATGCTGTTGCCAGTGGAACAGGCGTGATTACAGAAACTGTTTTTGAAAATCGATTTATGCATGTACAAGAATTACGTCGTATGGGCGCAGATATTGGGATTCAAGGAAATTCAGCCATTTGTCGCGGTGTTTCCTCACTGACAGCGGCACCGGTAATGGCCACTGATCTCCGTGCTTCAGCCAGTCTTGTTCTTGCCGCTTTAATTGCGAAAGGAGAAACATTGGTTGATCGAATTTATCATATTGATCGGGGATATGAATGTATAGAAGAAAAATTAATACAATTAGGTGCTAAAATTTCAAGGATTTAGGTTTGATTTTTGGGCGGACGACACAAGGGGCTGCCCCTATATTTTAATACATTCTATTGTATAATGATGGTCTCTTGAGGGGTTTACCAGAGACTAGGATAAAATTATGATTGAACCTGAAAATACTCCAAATCTCAATAATATTAGTAATATCAATAATATAGAGTCGGCCCGTCGCCGTGGAATATATTTGTTGCCCAACTTACTTACTACTGGTGCTTTGTTTGCGGGGTTTTATGCCATCGTAGCGGGTATGCAGGCACATTTTGAGCATGCCGCCATTGCAATTTTCGTCGCTATGATTATGGATACCTTGGATGGACGGGTAGCTCGTTTAACAGGGACTCAAAGTGCTTTTGGTGCTCAGTACGATAGTCTCTCAGACATGGTTTGTTTTGGTTTAACTCCAGCTTTGGTAAGTTATAATTGGGGGTTATCGAGTTTAGGTAAACCAGGCTGGTTAGCCGCATTTATTTATGCAGCTGCGACAGCGTTACGTTTGGCGCGATTTAATACTCAACTGGGTAGTGCGGATAAACGTTATTTTGTGGGGTTACCTTGTCCGATTGCTGCAGCTGTTGTTGCTGGGATGGTGTGGATGGGCGTTGAACTAGAAATATCTGGAGAGCGTATTAGTGTTATTGTTGCTTTGATTACAGTGATGATGGGTATCTTAATGGTGAGTAATTTACGGTATTACAGTTTTAAAGAAATTGATTTTAAAGGGAGTGTTCCTTTTGTTGCTGTTTTAGCCGTTGTTTTACTTTTTAGTGTTATTGCCTGGGATCCTCCAGTCATTTTATTTGTGATGTCCATTTTATTTGCTTTATCAGGTCCAGGACTTTGGATTAAAAATCGGTATTGGAAAGGATCATCAGCTGCTTGAACGATCAAATGCGTTATCATTTGTTGGATACTTTGGGCGTTTCACTTTGGATGCAACGACAAGAATCTGCTTCTTTAATTTTACATCCACCCTTGATGTGTGCACCGTGTTTGGTTTTATTACCTTATAAACTTGAAGAGAACAGTGAAGAAAAAAAAATTTTTACTGGGATGTTAAGCGTTTTAAAATTGGGTAAAGAGCAGTTGACCATCGCTTGGGCTAAAAAACCTTTGGAAAAGAATTGTTCTTTAGCTATAGGTCAATTTATAAAACACTGGTTACCCTATACTATATTAATTATGGGGGAAGCATTTGCTCAAACACTTTTAAACTCTGAGATGTCTATGGAAAAGATGAGAAAAGATATTCATACTTTACCTTCTTCAAATGCTTGGGTGCAAATGACGTATCACCCTCGTGAATTACAAATCGATCCCAAAAATAAATCTAAAGCGTATCAGGATTTATTATGTCTTAAACAACAATTATTGAGAGAAACCCTATGATAGTTTTACGCCCTATGCTAGTAGAAGATGTTCCCGGTGTGATGGAGATTGAAGAGGTGGTTGCTGAGGCGCCTTGGACTGCCAGTATTTTTAGCGATTGTGTCAAAGTGGGGTACAGTTGTTGGGTATTTGCAGATGATGAAACTAACGAAGTGTTGGGTTATGGTTTACTTTCAGCAGGCGCGGGAGAAGCGCATATTTTAAATCTTTGTATCAAACCCAGAGTTCAGCATCAAGGTTATGGTTATCGCATGATGCAACATTTAATTCAAACAGCCAAGGCAATGCACGTAAACAGTGTCTATTTAGAAGTTCGTGTCTCTAATTATCGAGCGATTGAATTATACAAAAAACTTCAATTTATACATACGGGTGAAAGAAAAGAGTACTATCCACCTTCGCCTACTACGGGTATTCGAGAAGATGCAATGGTTTTTACGATGGTGTTTGATCCCACCCTTTGAGTGTATATTCCCTAGTTTTTATGGCTTGAAATAAATGTATATATTATGTATACTTTTACATAAATATATGGTATTTTTTAAAATCAGGGGGTTAAAATGGCTATTTCCAAATCAGACTCGGAAAAAAAGCTTCCTTTTCTTACTTTAGAAAGCAAAATTATAGGAACTAGAGAATTACAAAAAATATCTAGTAGTTCTCTCTCCTCCTCATTGGAACAAGGTCCACAAATTGTTTCAATAGGAGGTATAAAACGAGCGGTTCTTGTCAATTACAATCAGTATTCACGTTTCCAAGAAACCTTCAAAGATTTATTTAAAAAAATGCTAATAGTCAATCAGATATTACCTAAAATTCCAGACGGGCATAAACTCCATATTGAAGAACTAAAACTAGAAATTACTGGTACACTTGAAAAAATTGTTTCTGAAAGCCCTGAAACTTCTCCATTTGCGGAATTAATGGATGCAATTCTTGGGGTAGCAACGGGTCTATTTAAACATGGCGTTCAATCTACACCATCAGAAATAAGAACAAGCGCAAGAAAGACACTTCATTCAACTGCTCAAAAGGTAACTAAAAAACATGGCAGACCTAAAAGAAATTTTACTGAGTAAAAATATAGTTATTCCTAAAAATTTTGAATTTTTTAAAGATATTTTTCGACATTTTAGAGGAAAAGAAGTACGAGGCATAGAAGGTGATGATAGACCTTTATTAGAGAAAGCCTCAGAATTTTATCTAACTCCAGAGCATTCGGGTGGCTTTTTACAAGGAGACATTTTAGATAATCTTACGCCAACCTGGCTTGCAAAGGATTCAAAAGGAATTCTTTCAGCTTTTGTATCAAACCCTCAGCTTGGAATGATTTTATCCAATGAATGTGATTGCGAACAAAGAACGGAAGGTTCACAGAGTTTTGTTCGCATTTGTCCTGTTTTTTTTGAATCACAGCTAATTAAAGAGCTGGAAATTAGTAAAGAAAAAATAAAAGGGGTAATGGGAAACCTCAAAGCAAATCACTATACAGAATATTTTTGGATGCCAAAACCTTCTTATTCTCAAGAAAATCTAATTGCGGATTTAAGTCATATTTTTTCGGTTTCTCTAGAAGATCTATATGAAAATGTTAATAAAAAATAATATAAAAAGATATATTTCATTAAGTCAAGATGCCTATTTTTTGCTCCTAGTAAAACTAGCTTGGCTATTTCTAAGACCGCCAGCTTCTGATACAATACGAACAACATTAACTTCTTGGAATTACTCTTAACAGATTTTTATTGTTAGGATGGAATCTTTGAATGATGACGGGCTCGAATCTGGATTTGACATACTTTGTCCGAAGTTCAAATTTGAACCCTTGATGAATGGAGGCGACATGATTGATCTTTATTATTGGACTACACCAAACGGTCATAAAATAACCATTTTTTTGGAAGAATCTGGATTACCTTATAAAATAATCCCAGTCAATATTGGGCAAGGTGCACAATTTGAACCTGAATTTTTAAAAATATCTCCTAATAACAAAATTCCTGCGATAGTTGATCATAATCCGTCCGGAGGGGGTGAACCCATTTCTCTTTTTGAGTCTGGGGCTATTCTTTTATATTTATCTGAAAAAACTGGTCAGTTTCTGTCAAAAAATTTACATAATCGTTATCATACAGTGCAATGGTTATTTTGGCAGGTTGCAGGACTTGGACCCATGGCTGGGCAAACGCATCATTTTACTCAGTATGCATCAGAAAAAATTCCTTATGCCATTGAACGTTATACCAAAGAAACTTCTCGTTTATATGCCGTCTTGGATAAACATCTTAAAGATCGGGATTATATTGCAGATGAATATTCTATTGCCGATATGGCTTGCTATCCTTGGATTGTCCCTTATGAGAAACAACAACAGGATCTAGAGAATTTTCCAAACCTTAAAAAATGGTTTAAATTAATTGAAGCGCGACCTGCTGTAAGACGTGCCTATGATATTGCTCGGGAAATGAATCCAGAAACGACACTTTCAGCAGAAGCTAAGAAAATTTTATTTGGTCAGGGTGCAGGGATAGTGCGAGGAAATTAACGAGGTCATTAGGCATTATTGCTAGACATCATTTCCAAATTGTCCTGCAGCTTGTAAATCCGCGTGGTAAGAAGATCTCACCAAGGGGCCACTGGCTACATTTTCAAAACCGATGGAGCGAGCAAATTCTCCGAGTGCATTGAAAGTTTCAGGCGTTACATATCTATCGAGTGGTGCATGAAATTTACTGGGTTGAAGGTATTGGCCGAGCGTTAATCGATCACAGTTATATTTGCGCATTTCTATCAACACTTCTTTTATTTCTTCGTCGGTTTCACCTAAGCCTAACATTAATCCGGATTTTGTTGGAATGTTAGGAAAGCGCGCTTTAAATTCTTGGATTAATTGTAGAGACCATAAAAAATCTGAGCCAGGTCTTATTGCTTTGTATAAACGAGGAACTGTTTCAACATTGTGATTAAATACATCAGGGGGGAAGAGCGAGAGATTGTCTAGAGCAAGCATCATGCGTCCTCGAAAATCGGGGACTAAAATTTCGATTTGGGTGTTAGGACTTAAAGCTCGGGTTTCTCGAATGCAATTGGCAAAATGAGTAGCACCACCATCACGCAAATCATCGCGATCGACTGAGGTGATAACCACATAACGTAATTCCATTGCTTGGATGGCTTTAGCAAGATTGATGGGTTCATTTTGATCAAGTGGATCAGGTCGACCATGCGCGACATCACAAAAAGGACAACGACGTGTACATTTGTCACCCATGATCATAAAAGTTGCTGTACCATGGCCAAAACATTCATTTAAATTAGGACAAGAGGCTTCTTCACACACGGTATGAAGTTTATGTTCACGTAACAAACGTTTAAGTTTAGCAACTTGAGCTGAACTGGAGGCTTTTATACGGATCCAATCGGGTTTAGGTAAAAAATGTTCAGTGGGTTCAATTTTTATAGGGATCCGCGCCATTTTAGCTTGACCCCGTTGTTTGTTATTGGGATCTGTTGGATTTTGATTGGGATTGAGTTTGTCGACTTGTATCATGCAAATAGCCCTTCAGTATGCAGATTGCTTTTAGTATGCAGAATGTCAGTGTAGCCCAGATGTTTTGTTAAGTGAAGAATTAAAGCAGGCGCAGCTTTTGAAATAGCTGTTGCTCCAATTAAGTCACTGAATTGTAAAATTTTTAAATCTTTATATCCACATGGGTTAATATAGGAAAACGGTGTTAAATCCATGGCAACATTAAAACTTAAACCATGGTAACTGTATCCTCGACGAATTCTAAGCCCTAAGGAACAAATTTTGGCATGGTTGACATAAACACCGGGTGCATGGGGTATCGTGTGTCCATGAATGCCAAAATCGTTTAACATGTCAATCACTGCACGTTCGAGGGTGCAGATCAACGTTCGAATACTTAATTTTAATCGATGCAGATCGAGTAATACATAAATTATTAATTGTCCGGGACCATGGTAAGTGACTTGACCCCCTCTGTCAGTTTTAATGACAGGGATATGAGTTGTTTGTAAAACATGTTCCGGTTTTCCGGCCAAACCTTGCGTAAAAACGGGAGGATGTTCGAGGATCCACAGTTCGTCAGGCGTTGTTGGCAAACGTTGTTCCGTAAATGTTTGCATTGCACGCCAGGAAGTTTCATAGGGTGTTAGTTTAAAGTGACGGATGGTAAGTTTTTCACGCAAGTTTTTTTCCTAGAGTCAAATTTCATAAAGCCATTAGTTTTATAGGACCATTAAAATATCTGAATTTCCACTTAAGGCACGATACAAATTATCTAATTGTTCTTGGCTTTTTGCATTAATTGTAGCAGTCATAGAGATATATTTGCCATTTTCACTGTATCGAACTGTAATTGCGCCTTCGCCTAGATCGGGAACATACTGTCTTACAATACCCACGACTAATCCTTCAAATGATTCGTTTGCAGGGCCTACAATTTTAATTGGAAACTGACAAGGAAAGGTTAGTAATGTCTTCTGCATAATAATCCCACATTTTGCTCCAAAAAGGCCCTGCTTTACCATTGCTTATGGGTTCTCCATTAAATTCTACAACAGGATAAATCCCCCGTATTGAACTGGTGATCCAGATCTCATCGGCTTTTAATAATTCTCGTTCAGAAATTTTATTTTCGCGATAAGGAATTTTGTGCTTTTCAGCCAGTGCAAGGATTTTATCTCGGGTAATACCGCTTAATAACAGAGGTCCTTTGGGAGGAGTGCTGATAACTCCGTGACGAACCATAAAAAAATTACTGGAGGTTCCTTCTAGAGCATAACCATTGTTAATGATGATGGCTTCATCGACGCCTGCATCTTTTGCTTCTTGATACATGAGAGTGTACGCTAATCGTGCTGTGGTTTTAATGTAACAATATTTCCAACGAATGTCTGTGGTTGCAATGACTTTAATGCCTTGAGCTTGTTCCTCTTTTGAAGTGAGGATCTTAGGATAACTGATGGCAAAAACGGTTGGGGTTAAATTATTTGGAATTTGGTGGTCGCGAACCAGTTGAAAACCTCGAGTCACTTGTAGATAAATCCATTGATGTTCTCCGCCATGATTTAAGTTGTTTTCTTCAACCAATGTGGTTAATAAAGATTTCCATTCAGCGTGAGTATGGGGAAGCGTCATGCGGATCCCCTGTAAACTTTGATTTAAGCGATCTAAATGTTCTTCTAAATACAAGATTTTTCGATTAAAAACCGGAATAACTTCGTATACCCCATCTCCAAATACCATTCCCCGATCTAAGGGAGAAATGGATGCTTCTTCGGCTGGAATAAATTTACCATTCAAATAAGCAATGATGCTCATTGGACAGTGATTTTTTCCCAAAGTGTTTGCACGGAGAGCGCAAGGCGGTCGTAAGTTCTACTTAAGAACCCGCCACTTGCCACGGGGTGCAATGCAACAATGGGTCTTTCAATGATGAGTTTATCTTCTACTTGGACTTTCAGTGAACCCAACACCGCACCTTCAGTTGTAGGCGCTTTGATCTCTTTGTCGACGTTAACAATGGCTTTTAGTCTTTCATATTGACCTTGTCCAATGGTGATATAAAGATCATCCTTTAATCCTAGGTTTATTTGTTTTTCGGTACCCATCCAAATTCGCGATTGTTTGAGAGAAGTTCCTGCAGGATACAATTTACGTGTTTCATAAAATCGGAAACCATAAGTTAACAACTTGTTGGTTTCTTCCACTCGAATTTCATCGGTTTTAGCACCCATGACAACCGCAATTAAACGCATTCCATTTTTTTGTCCCGAAGCAACTAAACAGTATCCTGCTGTATCCGTGTGACCTGTTTTTATGCCGTCGACGAGTTCGTTTCTCCACAATAAGCGATTGCGGTTAATCTGTTTAATATTTTTGTAGGTAAATTCTTTTTCTGAATAGATTTTATAGGACTCGGGGAAATGTCGAATCAGTGCTTTTGCTAAGAGGGCCATGTCTTTTGCACTGCTGTAGTGGTTGGGATGTGGAAGTCCTGTGACGTTGACAAAGTGGGTATTCGTCATTCCTAGCTGTTGTGCATAATAGTTCATCAATTCGGCAAATGTACTTTCATCGCCGGCAATATGCTCTGCTACTGCAATTGAGGCATCATTCCCAGATTGAATAATAATGCCGCGTAATAAATCTTCCAAAGGTATTTCTGTATTGACCTCTAAAAACATACGTGAACCTGGGGCATGCCATGCTTTTTGACTGATGTGAACTAAGTCGGTAAGCTTAGCTTTTCCATCTTTGATGGATTGATCTATGACAAAAGCAGTCATCATTTTAGTGAGACTGGCAGGCTCTAAATGTTGGTCAATGTCTTGTTGCGCAATGATTGCATCACTTAAGAAGTCAATGAGTAGATAAGATTTAGCGGCTAATGTGGGGGGTGCCGGAACAATAGGTACAGGGGGAGGTAGCGGAGGGAGACTAGCGAAAACGGTGATGGGCAAAAAGAATAATACACAAAAAGTAAGAAATTTTGGTTTCAGTTGCATCTTGTTATAACCCCCAATGGCAAAGCTAATGTTATGTTTAAGTATACCATGATTATTGAATTCACGCTTATGGAAAGTGTCGTCTATAATTATCCTATATAACTTAGCCTAGGGAGAAAAAAATGTTAAGGACAACAGGATTGATAGGGGGCATGTTGTTGGTATTTTCCACTTCTTGCTGGGGTAGCATCGACTGGGATGCTATCAGTACCGAGGGGTTTTATGTAGGGTTGGGTACTGGGCCTGAAACGGTGTTCTTTCAAAAGAATTCTAGGATAATATCAGTTGCTCAGAATTTTAATGTAACCGATAAAATCCAACAAGCTGGAAAAGGATGGTTCGGTTCTCTTTTTGGGGGTTACGCAATGCAGTTTGCAGCTCGCGAGGGAGATCGTAAAAATCTATATTTGGCTGGGGAAATCAATGTAAATACCGGTTCAGATAAATTTAAATATTCTAATTTTGAAAGGGTCCATATGACTCTCAATACAACAACCTATAAAATGGGTCGTAGTTTTGGAGTCAGTGTATTACCAGGCTTTTTAGTGACAGATGATACCTTGTTTTATGGTCGATTGGCTTACGCCAAAAGAAAGTTATCAATTATGACGACAGATAATACCTTAGTGAATATAAATAAGTATCGTTGTGGTTTTCGTTATGGGGTGGGGATTCGTCAAGCAGTCAGTGAGCGATTTTCAGTGAGGTTAGATTATAGTCATACAGCTTACAGAAAAGCAAAAATGTTTGTTGCTGTTGATCCAGTGACGAAGAATACAACTATTAAACCTACCGTTAGCCAGGTTGAGGTGGGGGTTGTTTTTGATATTTAGGGAGAAGGGTCAATTCTGTAACCTAAGCCTAACATCCCCCCGATGCCGCCTTACTTTTCGCTCGGCGACATCGACCCCCTATGAAGGGGGTGTAAGACGTTCCATCGCCCCCTTCATAGGGGGCCGGATAAGTCGAGCTTGCGAGACTTATTCGGGGGGATGTTAGCCTTCTACTTCGTAATCACCGTCGGAGAGGGTAATTTCGAACTGGCAAGTTGCTGTGTTAATTTTATCGCCTCATGATCGCGCAGTGGACCTATATGAACCAAGAAGGTAGGGGATTTAGATTTCTTGGATTGCGTAATTTGGATTGGTGCTTTAGATAATTTCCCAATTTTACGTACTAATTCATCTGCCTTTGTTTTTTGTTGAAAATCGCCAAACTGTAGATACATTTTTTGAGCATTCTGAGCAAGTACTTTTTGTTTTTTGGATTTGGGAGCGGGTTCGTTATTTTTTGCAAGTAACTTTTTGGCAGCGTGCATTCCATGATCCCTGGGATCAACCGATCTAACTTCTACATGTCCTGTTCCTCGACCTAAAATATCTAATTTTGCTGCAGCCACATAAGAAAGATCAATTAAACGTTTGCAACGAAAAGGACCTCGATCATTAATTTTCACAATCACCGATTTTCCATTTTCAAGATTCGTGACTCTTACAAAGGTAGGAATGGGTAAAGTTGGGTGTGCAGCCGTCATTTTAAACATATCATAGGGTTCACCACTCGATGTCTTTCGTTTATGAAATAAAGTACCATACCAGGACGCATGACCTCTCGCGACATATCCTTTGCTGGTTTTTAAAACTGTGTAGCGTTTATTTTTTACTTTATAAGTATTCGATTTACCAAATCGATTTCCCTTACTACCGTGAATAGGTTCTACTTTAGGAACCGCATCGGGTATCTTATGAATGTTTGGAATAAGATGTTTAGGGGGAGGACCATCTCTTTTAATCGAACGTTTTTTTCCGCAGCCATTCAAACTGAGGGCAATAATACAGGTCAACACCAGAACTAATCCAGTTCTTAATAATGGAACACTATTAATATTGCTGCTAACTTTCATGCAACGCCCGAATGTGTTCACTGAGTTGAAAGACGGCCATGCCATAATGGGTGCTGGGATTATAGCGTGTGATAACATAAAAATTATTAAATCCTAACCAATATTCATTATCATTGGCACTTTCAAGAGTGATAAATGCGGTCAATGCTTCTTTATTCGGTAGTTTTATTTTTTCTGCAGGATGAACCCCATATTTCGCAAGATTTTTTAGAGAAATAGCAGGCTTAGGGTTTTTGCGATCTTTTTTATTTAAAGATAGATGCTGAGTGCCTGATATTTTAGCAGAATGTGCAATGGACTCGCCGTTTTTCCAACCATGCGCTTTAAAATAATTAGCAACGCTGGCAATCGCATCATTCATGTTATTAATAATATCACTTGGACCCTGACCCGAAAGATTGGTTGCATATTGTCTGTAATTGCTGGGCATAAATTGAGGGTTGCCCATAGCACCTGCGTAAGATCCAAGCATCTTAAGAGGATCAAACCCTTGCTCTTTTGTTAACAAGAGAAAAGCTTCTAACTCTTTACGAAAAAATTTTGCGCGTCGAGGATAATCAAACGCCAGTGTGGCTAAAGTTTGTAAGACGGGAAATTTTCCCTTAATTGTACCATATTTAGATTCAACCCCAATAATGGCAACAATGATTTCAGCAGGAACACCAAATTGGACCTCTGCTTTTTTTAGAGCAGCTTCATTTTCTTTCCAGAATTTTACACCCCCTTGAATACGTTTATCCGAGACCACACTATTTTGATAACGATACCAAGGAAGGCGTTCATAAGGTTTAGAAATGGCTTTCAATACTTTGGGTTCTGAAGCAATCGATTTAAATAAGGCTTTTAATTGTTGTGGATCAAATTGATGTTTTTTTTCCATTTCTAAAATAAAGGCTTGTACGTCTTTTCGATCAGCAAAGGATTTTTTAAATAACATTTTATTGGTACTGGCATGCGCACTATTTACACTTAAAAGTAGAACATTTACAAATAGAAAAAAAAATACTTGCTGCATTCCAGATAAATATTTTGACATTGATTTTCCTTTAAAGATTGTATTAACCTCATGGGAAGTTATTTATAAAGTAATGTTCGATGCGTTTGTATGGACATAAGCATACCAAACCCTATCATGAGTGTGACCAATGATGTACCTCCATAACTGACTAAGGGAAGTGGTATTCCGACAACAGGTAAAATACCAGTTACCATTCCAATGTTTACAGTTATGTACACAAAAAATGTCATGACTAAACTACCCGCTAACAGTCTACAGAAAGTATTCTGAGCTTGCACGCCGATAATTAACCCTCGAATAATAATATACAAATAAATAGCAAGCAAGACCAAACTGCCTAGCAAGCCAAACTCTTCTCCAAATACCGCAAAAATACAGTCTGTTGCACGTTCAGGAAGAAATTCAAGATGAGACTGAGTGCCATTTAACCAACCTTTACCAGACAGACCACCAGATCCCACGGCAATTTTAGATTGGATGATTTGGTAACTTTTTCCCAAAGGATCTTGGTCTGGATCTAATAAAGTTAAGATCCGTTGCCGCTGATATTCATGCATAAAAGGCCATAATAGAGGTATGGCAGAGATAACGATAGCACTGAATGATAAGATAAGCTTCCAAGTTACCCCAGAAAAAAATAAAACGAACAGTCCCGCACTTAAGATAAGTAAGGCGGTGCCAAGATCAGGTTGTTTTGCAATTAAAATGACAGGAATTGCTATGATTATAGATGGAATAATTAAGGTTTTAAATTTTGGTGGCAAAATTTGATCATCTAAATATCTAGCGAGCATTAAAGGAACCGCGAGCTTCATCAATTCAGCTGGTTGGAATCGAACAATCCATAAATCAAGCCAACGTTGTCCTCCTTTTGCGATAATACCAATGAAAAGTACACACATCAGTAAAATAAGAGCACTAAAATAAAGCCAAGGTGCGACAGCACGGAGAAATCGAGGTGGAATTTGTGCAGTCCCTACCATTAATAAAGTCGCAAGGCCAAGCTTCATCAATTGTTGATATAAAGGTCCAATGGTTTCTTTAGCACTGTAAAGAATAAATAATCCTAAACCAGAGAGTATTATCAGGCCTAAAAGAAGTGGCCAATCGATATGCAGGATTGATTTATTCGAGTTGGAATTGCGATAATACATTTTTTATTCCTGAAGTTGAAGAACGCCCACTCCCAGTTGAGGGGAAGGATTACGTAAGTTTTCTTGTTCAAAAAAACAATCGAGAACAATTCTAGCTATTTCTTTGGCACTTTTTTTATGTTTGTTTTCGATTAATACACAAATGGCAATTTTAGGTTCATTAACAGGCGCAAAGGCTATAAACCAGGAGTGATCTCTTAAATGGTCTTTTACTTTGTTCACTTCATATTTTTCATTTTGCTTTAAATTGAAAACTTGAGCTGTTCCTGTTTTTCCTGCCATTTGATACCGTATGCCTTGACTGAGTGAATGAGCTGTTCCACCAGGTTCATGTATCACTTTTCGCATACTTTGAATCACTGTGTCCCAATATTCATTATGTTTGAGAATGACAGGTGTTTCTTTATTAATAGGGAGAGGAATCGGAGTTTGACCCGTTTCTGAAAATGCTTTGACTAGGTGTGTTTTATAATATTCACCTTTGCTAGCAAGGATTGCTGTCATTTGCGCAAGTTGTAAGGGGGTTGCAAGCAGTGTTCCCTGGCCTATCCCAATATTTAAAGTATCTCCAGGGTACCAAGCTTCATTTCTTGTGCGTTGTTTCCATTCTTCACTGGGAACTAATCCTCCGGCTTCTCCTGCCATATCAATTTGGGTTTTTTTCCCTAAACCAAACCGTTTAAAAATATCCTCAAGACGGTGAACCCCTAACTTATGAGCCAATGAGAAAAAAAATGTATCACAACTCTGCACGATGGCTTTCTCTACATCTACCCAATCGTGACCGTGTTTTTTAGAAAAATAAATCATGTCTCGATAGAGTCTACCTTTTCCTCCCAACTGATACCATCCTGGATCCCAGATTTTAAATTGTGTTGTAATGATACCAGAATCTAATCCTTGCAGAGCAACTAAAGGTTTGATGGTAGAGCCTGGGGGATATTGAGCACTGATGGCTCGGTTAAACAAAGGTTTGTCAGGCGAATTTTGTAGGGATCGATAGGTTTTTACGTCTATTCCTTGAGTAAATAGATTCGGATTAAACGAGGGTTTACTGACTAATGCTAAGACCTCCCCATTGTGAGGATCAATCGCTATTACCGATCCTTTTAGATCTCCCAGAGCATCAAATGCAGCTTGTTGTAATTTGCTATCCAAAGAGAGGTGTAGATTTTTTCCAGGGATGGGGGAAGTATTGCCAAGCACACGGATGGTGCGGCCTTTGGCATCAGTTTCTATGTGTTGATGACCCACTTTACCGTGAAGTTCTGTTTCATAAAACTTTTCGATACCTGTTTTTCCAATGTGGTAGGTGCCACGATAATTAGAAGTGTCTAATGTTTCTAATTCTTTTTCATTGATAGGGGCTACATAACCTATTACATGAGAGACAGCTTCATTGAGAGGATAATATCGAATTGAACGAGCGATAACATCAACCCCAGGAAAACGGTGTTTTTCAATGATAAATTTTGCAACTTCTTCTTCAGTCAAATTTAAACGTAGAGGAACGCTTTCATGTCGACGTTTGTATTTAAGTTGCTTGTAAAAAGTTTGTTGTTCTGATTCCGATAGAGGAATAATAGCATGGATAGCTGTCAGTGTTTCTTCTATGTTAGACGTGCGCATTGGTGTGAGTTCAAGATTAAAAGTGGGTTTATGTTCAGCAAGTAAAATACCATTGCGATCAAAAATAAGCCCGCGAGGAGGCACAATAGGAACAATACGAACTTGATTATTTAAAGACAAGGTTCTGTAAAGTTCGTGTTGATAAATTTGTAGAAAAAATAGACGTACAATAAGAATTAAAAAAACACTGATGACAATAATTGAAGCCCAGACGGTACGATTTAGATATAATCGATTTTCCTTGAAATGATCTTTTAATGTATGGAGGTTAGACACAATATTTTAAGAAACACTAAAGGATTTTTGTTCATTATCAATTTGGGTCCAAAGCCTTTCAAGGTTATAAAAAGATCTGGTTTCGGCTGACATCACATGTAATACAATATCTCCTAAATCAATTAAAATCCATTCGCCTTCTTTTTCTCCTTCAATGCCAACGGGAACAATGGCATTTTCTTTGATTATTTGCATGACTTTTTCAGCAATGGCTTTTACATGTCGATTGGAATGGCCAGTTGCTATGATCATAAAATCTGTGATTGTCGTCAATTTTCGAACATCCAAAGCATTAATATTTAAAGCTTTAATATTTTCTAATGTTTCTAAAACCAGGGATTTCAATATCATCGGCGCGTTATCTCCTCTTGATGAGTATGAGCCACAAAATTTTTGTTGTAACCATATAAGCCTTGGGTTTGAATATATTCCCATACTTTACTGGGGAGTAAAAAATGGGGTGAAAGTTTAGTATGGATTATGTTTCTGATCTGCGTAGAAGATATATCTAATTGGGTTATCCTTTGTTGAATGATACGTCCCGCAGTAAAAGACCTGATGCTTTCATGAGTCGCTAAAGCATGTTTTTCTAGGAAATTTTTAATAATTCCTTTTTTAGGAAGTGCGGGATCACCCCGATGTGTTACCACTATATTGGTAAGTTGAATTAATTTTTCCCACTGATGCCATTGAGGCAATCCAATGAAAGTATCAGCTCCTACGATCATACAGAGTGAAGCCTCTGGATAAGTTCGGCGTAGTGCCATTAAAGTATCAACGGAATAGGAGGGAGGCTCTCGTTCTATTTCGCATTCATCCACTTGTAATTTTGTTCCTTGAACAGCTTTTCGTATCATCGTGAGGCGATGATGAGCATCTGCCATTGGGGTAGTTTTATGAGGTGGAAATCTGCAAGGAATAAGCCGAATTTCATCTAGATTTAGATGTTCGTAGATTTCGATGGCTGCACGTAAATGACCAAAGTGGATAGGATCAAACGTTCCACCCAGAATTCCAATGGTTTTACGATTATGTGTACTCAAATCTGACTCCTGCTAAATAAAGACACAAACCATAGAGTGCATCCCAAGCATTTCCTGGGGCATATCCTTTGATTATATCATCAATTTTTTTAGCTTTGATCAGTGTTTTTTGCAGCTCGCTAACGTTAAAGCGCCTTAGAAAGTCAGCGATCAAGGGTATTCGATGTTTCCAAACACCATGCCTCTGTAACACAGCGGAGATGGGTTGATCGTTTTCTATGTCATACGCCATTGGGATAATCGTACGTACCTCTCTTAATAGAACCCATAAAACTAAAATAGGTTCGTTCTCTTTGATTAGACACGCAAAAATGCGTTTTGTTCTGTCAATTGAGCCACTGAGTATGGAATCGACTAAATCAAACAGAGAAAATCGTGTATCGACACCAATTAAATCAGTAATATCTGTTAAAGTTAAGAGGGCGCCTGCAGGATAACAAAGTTGTAATTTTTCAATAGATTGAGCAGCAGATAATAAATGACCCTCTGTTCGCTCGGTTAAAGCGTGTATAACCTCTTTTGTTGTCTTAAAACCTGCTTGTTGTAGTTGATTTTCTAACCATACTGAAAATTCTTTGGAAGAAAGATTACGTACCACCAGAGAGAGCCCTAAAGGATCTAAAGCTTTAAACCAAGCTGTATTTTCTGTTTTAGCGTCCAGTTTTTGAAGAGAAAGAAGAAATAAAATATCAGTGGGGGGATCTAAAGCAAGTTGGATCAGTATTTCGGATCCCTTTTTCCCAATATTGCTACCTTCAATTAAACGACATTCGATAAATCGTTTTTGTGAGAACAAACCAGGTGTTTTTAACCCCCAAAACCACTGTTCCCAGTCAAAATGGGAGGATATTTCAAATACTTCACGCTCAGTGTAACCTTGTTTGAAGGCTTCTTTGCGAATAGCATCTTGGGCTTCTTTTTTTTGATAGGGCTCTTCTCCAAAGATTAGATAAAAGGGAACTAAGCTCCGTTTAAGGTAAGTTTGGAGTTGGTTAGCTTGAATTTTCATGAGAGTGTTCTGAAGAGTATTCTGAAACAGAAATTTGCCGCATCATTTGCGAAGTTGCGTCCATGTATAAATCTTGTTTTACCCTTTCACGTTCGTTTTCAGTTCCTAATACTGCATTTGGGTTAACCGTTAATTCTCGTTCAACTTGAATAGTACTTGTGGGTATTAAGACTTTGCCATTGGGTTCGGAAACCTGGAAGTTCGCTGTAAATTGAAGAATAGTGCGATTTGTTTGACCATCCGCGCCATAGCCAACTGTGCGTTCACTGAAACTTTGATTGAGTATTGTTAAAATAACGGCTGTTTTTGCTTCTGGATCGTTGGGTTCTATAATGCGTACATCATTACTTTTTAAGGTTTGTCTTAAAAATCTTTGGAAAGGATCATAGGATATATTTGGAACAATTTGCATGGCTTGAAGATTGGATGGAATTAACAGCTTTCCACGTAAGTGAAATCCACAACCCACAAGCATCAATAATATTAATGATAAAAAAATATTACAAAATTTATTCATGAAACCACCACGTTAATAAGTTTAGTTGGAACAATAATGACTTTCCGAATGATTTTTCCTTGTATATGACGCTGCACATTTTCATGATTCAAAACCATTTTTTTTAAAGTTTCATCATCACTATGAATGGGAACTACAATTTGCGCACGTACTTTACCATTAACTTGCACAACCATTTCTAAGGTGTCTGTGATTAAAGCAAAAGTGTCAACCTTGGGCCATTGTTCTTCAAGAATTGCTTTTTGATGATCTAAAGCATGCCAGAGAGCATGGGTAATATGGGGTGCTATCGGCGAAAGCATTAAAATAATTGCTTCCAAGACTTCTTCAGCAATGAGATAATCCATATCGGTTTGTATCGGAAATCGTGTTAAAGCATTCATCAATTCCATGAGAGCTGCAATTGCCGTGTTAAATGTATGACGCCGTCCATAATCATCAGTGACTTTTTCGATGGTTTCGTGACATAAGCGACGTAATGTTTTTTGTGATTCTGAAAGTGCTTCCGATGAAAAAGCAGTTGACGAAAGAGAAATGTTTGAGTTTCTGGTTTTTTTGATTTTAACCTGTTCTGCAGTTTTGCTCCACAAACGTTTTAGAAAGCGAAAAGCACCTTCAACACCACTGTCTGACCATTCTAAACTTTGTTCAGGGTGTGCTGCAAACATTAAAAACAAGCGAAGAGTGTCTGCCCCATATTGCTCCATCAGCGATTTTGGATCTACCGTGTTGCCTTTAGATTTAGACATTTTAAATCCATCTTTTAAAACCATGCCTTGTGTGAGCAGTCGTTTAAAAGGTTCATCATTTTTAACTAAGCCTAAATCTCGCATGGCTTTATAAAAAAAACGAGAATATAAAAGATGTAAAATGGCGTGTTCTATTCCCCCAATGTATTGATCGACGGGTAGCCAATAATTAACACTGTTATCGAACATGGTTTGGTTTTGGCGAGGACAAGCAAAACGAGCAAAGTACCAAGAAGATTCCATAAAGGTATCAAAGGTGTCGGTTTCACGTTGGGCTTTTCCAGAACAGCTTGGACAGTTTGTTTCATAAAATTCTGGCATTTTTTTAAGGGGAGAGCCGACCCCTTCAAAATGAACGTCTTCTGGTAAAATAACGGGTAAATCTTTTTCAGAAACAGGCACGGTGCCGCATTTTGGGCAGTTGATCATGGGGATAGGGGTACCCCAATACCGTTGTCGTGACACACCCCAGTCTCGTAAACGCCAGTGAATTTCAGGTTTACCTTGATTTTTTTCTTGAAGCAAATCGCCAACTGCTTTAAAAGCTTGCTCAGAGCTTAGACCATTAAATTGACCAGAGTGGATAAGGTGTCCTTTTTCTGTAAAGGCAGCTTTGGTGAGATCACAAGGCGCTTCTTTTGTAGTATTTTGCGGCTGAATAACTTGACGGATAGGGAGATTATAAATTTTTGCAAATTCAAAATCTCGTTGATCATGTGCAGGAACTGCCATGATCGCGCCACTGCCATATTCCATAAGAACATAATTAGCAACCCAAATAGGAACGATTTCTCCATTGATTGGATTAACCGCTTTTAAGCCAGTATCGATACCTTGTTTTTCCAAAGTCGCTATCTCAGCTTCTGCAACTTTCAGAGAGCGACAGTCTTGTATAAAAGCTTTAAGGCGTGAATTATTTTCTGCGGCTTGTAGGCTTAAGGGATGCTCTGGTGCAAGCGCAAGATAGGTAACGCCATGCAGTGTATCCGGACGAGTGGTAAACACTTCAATAGTATTAATAGTTTTTAGATCAACCGTATCAAATTGAATACAAATACCATTTGCCCGACCAATCCAGTTTCTTTGCATGGTGCAGACTTGTTCTGGCCATTCTGTGAGTTTATCCAAGTCGTTCAATAATTCTTCAGCATAAGCCGTGATTTTTAAAAACCATTGTGGAATTTCTCGACGTTCAACTTTAGCGTCTGAGCGCCAGCCGCGACCGTCTATGACTTGTTCATTTGCGAGTACGGTTTGATCAACCGGATCCCAATTGACAACCGCATTTTTCTTGTACACTAACCCTTTTTCATACAGCTTAATAAAAAGCCATTGTTCCCAGCGATAATACTCTGGATGGCAGGTTGCTATTTCTCGATCCCAATCATATCCTAACCCCAGTTGTTTAAACTGTTTTTTCATGTGCTGAATGTTTTGATAAGTCCATTTTGCGGGCGCTACTTGGTGTTGAATGGCGGCGTTTTCGGCGGGAAGACCAAAGGCATCCCAACCAATCGGGTGAAGTACATTTTTTCCTAGCATGCGATGGAAGCGTGCTAGGACGTCACCTATCGTGTAATTACGCACATGCCCTACGTGGAGATTTCCACTGGGATAGGGGAACATGCTTAAGCAATAGTATTTTTCTTGCTGGGGATCTTCTACTGCCTTGAAAGAGTGATGATTTTCCCAATACTGTTGCACTTCATGTTCAATTGTTTTTGGATTATATTGCTGTTCCATTAAAATTTACCGTTTGTAATACGTCAAAACAGCATACCAAAACCACGCATTATCAACAATGAGATTCTTGTTATAAGATCTTGTTATTAGGAGTCGATAACTGGATAATGCCAGTTGTTTATCTGGGAATTATTTGTTAGATCGCAAGCTAACGGGCAAGGACAGGGCTCCGCCCGTTATTGTTGGGAGCATTAGAAACGATGAATGTGCAAGACCAATCGTCTATGCAATCTGTAAAATTTTCAACAATGGTGGGGTGTGGTGCTCTGCTTGTTTGGTCTTTATATGCTGTTTTGGTTTCTGAACTCCTGAATAACCTTCCTGTTTTTGAAATCCTTTTTTTGATGTTCGCAATTAACTTTATTGTGATGGCAACCCGCTTGACCTTTAAGAAACAATGGGCGGTTATCAAGCAACAACCGACCTTCATCTGGTTAATTGGCATTTTAGGTGTTTGCGGCACCGATATGGCTTATATCAGTGCTGTTAAATATGCGCCACCGGCTCATGTCGATTTTATCGATTATTTATGGCCGTTTCTTGTTATTATTTTCACCAGCTTTTTACCGAGAGAACGTTTTACAATGCAGCACATGATTGGGGGTTTTTTAGGATTAATGGGTGTGTTTTTGTTATTAACCGGGGGTAATGGGTGGATGGGCTTTAAAGGGTATTATGTGCCTGGTTATTTATTTGCTTTAGCCGCAGCGGTTATTTGGAGTTCTTACACCGTTTTCTCCGCTTGGTATCAAAAAATGCCTATTGAAATGATAGGCTTGTTTTGTGGTGTCGGGGCATTATTTTCCTTAGGATTACATGTTTATTATGAAACCTTTGTTTTACCCTCTTTGTTTGAAACTTTATTGGTGTTTGTGTTGGGATTATCTTCGGGTTTTGCCTATCTTTTTTGGATCCATGGCACTCAAAAAGGAGATGTCAAATTATTAGGTATTTTGGCGTATTTTACGCCGGTTATTTCCATGAGTCTTTTGGTTTTTTTTGATAAAGAACCTATGTCGATTGCCTTGGTTTTAGCGTGTGTGATGGTGGTTACCGGTGTTGTGGTTGGAAGCCTGGATTGGGGGCGGGTGAGGGCTTTGTTAAATAATTGATATAGCCCCGCACCTGTTCGGCTATTAGTAGTATCCAGGGAAAATGAGGAATGGAGTTTGAATGAAAAGCGACTTAGCAATTTTTGAAGATTATAAGATCCGTCGTATATACGATGAAGAAACAGAAACCTGGTTTTTTTCAGTTGTAGATATTATACAAATTTTAATCCAGCAAACTGATTATCAAATGGCTAGAAATTATTGGAAGGTGTTGAAGAATCGTTTAAAAAATGAGGGAAGTGAGGTGGTTACAAAATGTAACCGACTGAAATTAGAAGCATCAGATGGCAAAAAATATCTTACTGATACCGCCGATGCTGAAACCCTATTAAGGTTAATTCAATCGGTGCCCAGCCCAAATGCTGAACCCATCAAACTGTGGTTAGCGAAGGTGGGCTACGAGCGTATGCAAGAAATGGCTGATCCTGCAAAATCATTAGATCGCGCTAGAGAAACTTGGAAGAAGCATGGTCGCAGTGAGAAATGGATCCAGCAGCGAATGATGGGTCAGGAAACTCGGAATAAGCTCACTGATTATTGGAAAAATCATGATATTAAGAAAGGCGAAGAATTTGCAATATTAACCAATATTATTCATCAGGAATGGTCAGAGGTAAGCGTCAAGGAACATAAAAAAATTAAAGGATTGAAAACTCAAAATCTTCGTGATCACATGAATGAAGCAGAGCTAATTTTTACAGCGTTGGCGGAACTATCAACCAGGCAGATAGCGGAGACTATGGAAGCTATAGGAATGAAGGAAAACACAATTGCTGGAAAAACAGGTGGTGAGATTGCTAAAAAGGCTAAATTAGAGTTGGAGAGAAAAACTGGTAAAAAAGTTATTTCTTCAGACAATTATCTGTATTCAAAAAAGTCAGCACAAGTTTTAGAAGAGTAAAATACAATCATCGGGTCCAACTACCTTGCATTAAAGTTTGCTGCTAACATGACAACACTAACCAAATCTTTCGAGAAAATGTAGACTATAATTTTAGACAAGAAGAAGTCTTTATTAAGACCAACTTGTTAAAAAGGAGTCATGATGTGACAAGAAAACACCGTGCTAGCATTCCTGCCCCCTTTGGTAGTATTGAACCTCATGCAGCTATGCTGACTGTTCCGCCGGTTGATCAATTGCTCTATAAAATAATGAGTGTAGAAAACCTGTTGAGATCGATTATAGATGGTTATTTGCATTTCAATCGAGTAGATAGCTATGAGGGCTTTCCAGGATCAGACTCGTACGATGGGCGACAACTACCCCAAGATCAGCAAGGTAATGTAGAAACAATGTTTGAAAAAAATCCAAGTTTTACATCGAAACATTATTATGAACAAGCACGCACGAGAACTTATGCCTGTTGCTTTTCTATGAAAAGTTCAGATTATATATGGAAAAATTATGCAAATGATAGTGAGAAGGGGAAAGTTGGTATAGTCTTTATTTTCAGCAAGCTACGAACCATGTTAAATCATTCATTCGCTGATTCTATGCTCGAATGTAATGGAATTAAATTCCGTCAAATTTTTGATATAAATTATGGAGTCGTGAATTATATTGATTGGAAAGTTCATCAAGCAAACAAGGAACGTCTACCTAACCAAATTGAATATACGTATTTAAAATCTAATACATTTGTTGAAGAAAATGAATTTCGTATCTCCTTATCAGCTTTTGGTTTAGGTAAATTTGTATTGAATGATGGCAGTATCATAGATTTTCCCAATAATTTGCAATTACCTTTTGTTTGGCAAGCTGCCATTAGGGATGGGGTTATTCAACAAATTTTGACTGGGCCAAGTTGTGATGCTAAGTTTCTTTATGCTGAGTTGAGTAAACTTGGTATAAGTTTCTGTACGTAAAAGAATCATCAAATGAATTTATGAACCTGAGTTCCGGTTAAGGGGGGTCTCATAATATGAACGTTGGCATATTTTGATGTTTTTTTCTGGGTTGCTTCACCTTCGGTTCGCAATGACGGCAATGAACTTTTACATAAAAGGTGGCGCTTCGCGCAGTATTTAACTCGTCTTTCCCACGAAATTAGATATGATTACACCTACGTTTTTGTCTCAATGAAAAAAACTTCGTATACGAGGTATTGAACCCTTGTATGAAACGATATGCTCTAATAAGCTATTGCTGGTTTAAAAGCTTCTCAAAAACAACTGTCCTAATTTCTAGGCTGGCAAGTGAAAAATCTGCAGTATAATTTGCTTGCTGTAAAAATTATTCAGTTTTAGGGGTTGCCTTGATCTACAAACAAGTATGAAATAGTGCTGTTTGTGGTTCAGTAAGCGAGCCGTCTCTTGAAGACAGAACATTGAGACCAAAGCGTAGGTGTAATCATATCTAATTTCGTGGGAAAGACGAGTTAAATACTGCGCGAAGCGCCACCTTTTATGTAAAAGTTCATTGCCGTCATTGCGAACCGAAGGTGAAGCAACCCAGAAAAAAACATCAAAATATGCCAACGTTCATATTATGAGACCCCCCTTAACCGGAACTCAGGTTCATAAATTCATTTGATGATTCTTTTACGCACAGGTAACAGCTTAATTGTTCGCTGAACAGCCCTGTGCCGTTTCAGGAGAGAGTGCTATTAGTCCGGTAAGGGTTAAATCTAAGTTTTTCGAGTTTTATTTATGAATGCAAATAGCATAAAAATAACGATCAGAAATCCTAACAAAGGCCATAATCCTATTTGAACCCAGGGGGTTTGACCCGCCATTCCTTGAAAACTGCCATTTAAAGCCATGGCTTTAAATTGTGGAGAAGCAGAGACTATTTTTCCTTTGGGATCAATAATGGCAGAAATTCCACTGGTCGTTGCTCGAAGGACATAGCGATTGGTTTCTAAAGCCCGCATTCTCGCAATTTGAAGATGTTGATAAGGTCCCCATGAACGTCCAAACCAACCATCTTCGCTGATATTGACAATGACGTTGGCATCTTTGAGAGAGCTACGAACTAATTCTGGGAATGCAATTTCATAACAAATAAGGGGTTCAATTCTTAAATTTCCGGATTTTAATAAGGGTTGATCATCTGGACCTTCGAGAAAATCTGACATGGGCAGATCAAAGAAATTAATTAATCCACGTAATAATTTATCAAAGGGTAAATATTCTCCAAAAGGCACTAAATGCCGTTTATAATAAAGAGGGCTTGAATTGTTTCCTAATGCAATCATCGCATTATAGTAATTATGATTGTTAATTACCTGTAGTCCTGTAATAAAGGTAATATTATGTGCTTTAGCTTTTTTATCAAGAAAATTAATATAATCTTGTGCATCAGGCAAAGGCAGTGGAATTGCACTTTCAGGCCAGATAATGAGATCGAGCCACCATTGATTTTCAGTGAGAGGGCCATAAATTTGATCAGTGGCGAAAATAGGATTGTTATCGGGAAATTTTTCCAGTGGATTGATGTTACCTTGTATTAATGCAACGGTTTGCACTGGACCTTCACTATACGTCCAAGGTTTTGTAAGTTGTAATTTATCAAGATAATAACCGCCTCCCCAAACTCCACAAAGAAAAAGAAGTGGCAGTAATTGGCGTAATTTAAAATTTTCTTTTTTGGGTATGTTTATAATCGCTACAATACATCCGCTACTGAAAACAATGGCGAGAGAGATACCGTAAACACTTAAAATGGGCGCGTAGTTCGAAAGAAAAGTATCTATTTGGGTATATCCCAGATAAAGCCAGGGGAAGCCCGAAAATATCCAACTTCTTATCCACTCAAATAGAACCCAACTGCTTGGGAAACCGACAAGACAAAGAGCAAAATTAGGTTTGGGGTTAGGATAAAGTTGTTTTAAAATATATCCATTGAGTGCAGGGAAAAGCGCAAGAATTATAATAAATAAAGCGGTGATGAAAAGAGCCAAAGGAACGTCTGTCTGGCCAAAATAGTGAATACTGACATAAACCCAAGAAACGCCGACCCCAAAAAAACCTAAGCCATAGCAAAATCCAAGTTGCAAAGCCTGTTTAGGTGATGCATCCTTCCAGAACCAAAGTAAAGCTGTTGGTGAGAGTACCGCCAACCACCACAGTTGATAAGGGGCAAAAGCTAAAGGCAGAATAGCGCCTGTTAACAGTGCTAAAACAAGAGGAACATGTGACCTATTTAAAAACATCTACCTATAATCCCAAAAACATCATGACTGAGTCTAAACTGTAATACATGAGAATTGCCATTTTATCCCGTCAAGCTAAATTATATTCTACCATTCGATTGGTGGAAGCGTCACGCCAGCGTGGGCACCAGGTAGAGGTTATTGACACTCTGCGTTGCTATATGAATATCGCGTCTCATAAGCCTTCTATTCATTACAAAGGTCGCCGCTTACATAATTTTGATGCAGTGATCCCAAGAATTGGAGCCTCCATTACTTTTTATGGTACCGCAGTTTTAAGGCAATGTGAAATGATGGGCATTTTTCCGGTTAACGAGTCTGTTGCCATTTCTCGTTCTCGGGATAAATTACGTTCGTTGCAATTACTGTCTCGTAAAGGTATTGGTTTGCCCATTACCGGTTTTGCACATTCTCCTGATGATACTCAAGATTTAATTCGTATGATGGGTGGGAGCCCCCTCGTCATCAAAGTGTTAGAAGGGACGCAAGGAATGGGTGTTGTGCTTGCAGAAACTCAAAAAGCAGCAGAGAGTGTGATTGATGCTTTTACAGGCTTGAAAGTAAATATCATGGTGCAAGAATTTATCAAAGAAGCAGAGTGTAGTGATATTCGCTGTTTTGTCATCGGTGGAAAGGTAGTGGCCTCGATGAAACGTCAGGCAAAATCAGGTGATTTTCGTTCCAACATTCATAGGGGGGGAACAGGAGAGCCGATAAAAATTACACCAGAAGAACGTGTCACTGCGGTAAGAGCCGCTCAAATCATGGGTTTGAATGTAGCAGGTGTTGATATTTTACGATCGAACCATGGTCCTTGTGTTTTAGAAGTCAATTCATCACCTGGATTAAAAGGTATTGAAACAACCACTGGAATTGATGTCGCTAGTAAAATTATTGAGTTTATAGAGCAACATGCAAAACCGCATAGTACTCGTACGAAGGGGAAGGGATAGGTGGGGACGGTGTCTGACACCGTCCCACGTGATGAACGAGCCCCCCCTACGATTTAAACCCTATTGTTCTGGTTTAATGATTGCTTGTAATAGATGGATGCGACGATTATCTGCACGTAATACTTTAAATCGATAGTTACCAATTTCGACAGATTCACCGCGTTTGGGTAAATGTCCAAAACCGCGCATCACTAAACCCCCAATCGTTTCAACATCTTTATCTTCTAAATGGGTATTAAAATAATCGTTAAATTCTTCAATGGTTGTTAAGGCTTTTACATAATAAGACGTTTCATTATATTTTTTAATGGCTTGATCGTCTTCAGTGTCATACTCATCTTCGATATCACCCACAATTTGTTCGAGTACATCTTCGATAGTCACAAGACCAGTAACCCCGCCGTATTCATCGATAACCACGGCCATGTGATTACGATTCACTCGAAATTCTTGTAATAATACATCCAGACGTTTACTTTCAGGAATAAAAATAGGAGGGCGTAAAATTTCACGAATATTAAAAGTTTTTTTCTCGCCAAAGCTATAAGCGAGTAAGTCTTTAGCTAATAAAATGCCGAGAACTTCATCTTTGTTTTCGCCAATCACTGGGAATCGGGAATGAACCGTTTGAATAACAATAGGCAGAATATCTTCTAAAGACATCTCTTGTTCAATCACTATCATTTGTGATCGCGGGATCATAATATCGCGAACACGCAATTCTTGTACTTTAAGCACCCCTTCAATCATATTGAAAGAATTGGTATCTAATAATTGCCTTTCTGTCGCTTCTCGTAGGATCTCTATTAATTCGTTGCGATCGCGAGGTTCGCCTGCTAAGGCTTGCCCTATTTTTTCTAGCCAAGAACGATGGGATGAAGATGTTGTACTATCGTCACTCATGATGTCAGTGTGTCTCCGTAAGGGGGTGGAAAGCCTAATCTAACGAGTATTTCTGTTTCCATGCCTTCCATTTCTTCAGCGTCCTCGTTAAATTCGTGATTAAATCCTAGTAAATGTAATGTCCCATGGACGACCATATGTGCCCAATGAGCAAGTAAATCTTTGTTTTGTGCGGTGGCTTCTGCTTCTACCACCGGCGCACAAATTATTATATCACCTAAAAGTCGTGTGATTACACCAGGGATCTGTTGATAAGGAAATGATAATACATTGGTGGGTCCTTTTTTCCGGCGATATTGTTGATTAAGTTCCGCACTCTCTTCCTCATCCACAATACGAATAGTCATTTCAGCAGTCTTTAAGCGATTTGATAATGTCACATTGATCCATTCTCGGAATTGAGAAGGGTGGGGAAGAGTTTTAGCTTGACTTGCAATTTGGAGTTCCACCTCGATCACTGTGTTTCTCCGGGTAAATTATCCGGTTTATCTTGAAATCGAGCTTCATGTTTTTCATAAGCTTCAATAATTTTTTGTACAGCAGGGTGTCTCACAACGTCAATGGATTGAAAAAAGGAAAAGCTGATACCATCGATATCTTTCAATAAGCCAATGACTTGACGTAGCCCGGATAATCGACCTTTGGGGAGATCAATTTGTGTGATATCTCCAGTAATAACCGCTGTGGAGCTAAAGCCGATACGAGTTAAAAACATTTTCATTTGTTCGATAGTGGTATTTTGACTTTCATCTAAGATAATAAAAGCATCATTTAAAGTGCGTCCTCGCATATAGGCAAGAGAGGCAATTTCTATAATTTGGCGGTCGAGAAGTTTGGCAACCCGCTCGAATCCCAGTATTTCATAAAGAGCATCATACATGGGACGAAGGTAGGGATCAATTTTTTGTGAGAGATCACCTGGTAAAAATCCTAAGCGTTCTCCTGCTTCGACAGCAGGTCGTACCAATAAAATTCTTCTTACTTTTTCTTGTTCTAAAGCAGATACTGCACAGGCAATTGCCAAAAATGTTTTGCCTGTTCCGGCGGGGCCAATCCCAAAATTAATGTCATGAGAAAAAATATTTTGAACATAACGTATTTGATTGGGAGAACGAAGATGAATTTCGCCGGAACGGGTTTTAAGGATGGGTTTAGATTTATCTTGACTTTGATTGTATAGAGTCTCGTCCACCCTATTCCCAAATTGTTGTAAAGAAAGATGAACTTGTGTGGGGGTTAATTCAACATGAGCGGCAGTTTGATAAAGATCTTTTAATACTTGTACCGCCACATGGATGGATTGATCAGTGCCAATAAGCTGGAATTCATTACCTCGATTGATAATTTCTATTCCTAACCGGCGTTCGATTTGGCGGAGGTGTTCATCAAAACGGCCACATAAACTAACAAGCCGTCGATTATCGAAGGGTGTTAAAGTGAGCGCTGTTGCATGTGTTTGATCGTTCAAATTGAATTCTTAAACCGCTATTGCGGTAACCTACATATTATCTAGCATAAACCGAATTTAGGGTAAATGGGAAGTTTTTTTGGTATTTTTGGTAAATTTAAATAAATTTACCTATATTCCCCTCGCAAAGTATTCACCTCGCAGGGTATTCGTTACAACTTCGTTAATGTGTATCGGCACACAATGACCAATTAAACGAGGATCTCCCCCTTTAAAATTGACAACTCTATTATGCTCTGTACGTCCAGACAGCACTTTAGGATCCTTTTTAGAGAAACCTGTGACCAGTACCATTTGCTGGGTATTAACCATGGATTGACTGAATGCGAGAGCAGATTGTGCCAATCGATTTTGTAAAATATTTAAGCGCATTTTTTTGGTTTCAGGAGAAATGTTATCAGGAAGATTGGCTGCAGGGGTTCCAGGGCGTGGACTGTAAATAAAGCTAAAGGATTGATCAAATTCAAGTTCATGAACTAAATCTAAAGTTGCTTGAAAATCACTTTCAGTTTCATCCGGAAATCCGACAATAAAATCAGAGGTAATACTAATATTTGATCGAATTGCACGCAATTTTTGAATTTTTGTTTTATAGTCTGCAGCCGTATATCCGCGTTTCATTAAACGTAATATTCGGTCAGAACCACTTTGTACCGGCAAATGTAAATGATTAGCCAGTTTAGGGATATCGGCATACGCTTGTAATAATCGGTCAGAAAATTCAGCAGGATGAGAAGTAGTAAAACGGATCCGCATAATGTTATCAATTTCGGCAATATACGTCAGTAGCAGCGCGAGATCAGCAACTTCGCCTGTATGCATTGTGCCTCGGTAGGCATTGACATTTTGACCCAGTAGCGTGATTTCACGTACACCTTGATTGGCTAAAACAACGATTTCATGAAGGACATCATCAAAAGGGCGGCTGACTTCTTCACCACGGGTATAAGGAACCACACAAAAACTACAGTATTTACTGCATCCTTCCATAATAGAAACATAGGCAGTTGGACCGTCTGGCGTTGGATTAGGAAGTTTGTCAAATTTTTCGATTTCTGGGAACGAAATATCCACCATTGGATTTCGTGTTTTTGTAACACTGTTTAACATATTCGGCAATCTATGAAGAGTTTGTGGGCCGAATACGATGTCTACATAGGGTGCACGTTTTTGTAATGCGGCTCCTTCTTGACTGGCAACACAACCGCCAACGCCTATCACGATTTCTGGACGTTTTTCTTTTAGAGGTCGCCAACGTCCTAATTCAGAAAATACTTTTTCTTGGGCTTTTTCTCGAATAGAACAGGTATTCAATAATAAAAGATCAGCTTTTTCAGGGGAATCGACAGATTCAAGGCCATGGGTAGATTTTAACAAGTCGATCATTCGTGAGGAATCGTACTCGTTCATTTGGCAGCCTTGTGTTTGAATAAATACCGTTTTCATTTATTAAAATCCAGAGATATGGTGGCTATGGGTGGACTCGAACCACCGACCTCAGCATTATGAGTGCCGCGCTCTAACCAGCTGAGCTACATAGCCAAAAATAGATGGGGTCAGACCCCAGATCTGACCCCATTTTAGGGGGACTGTCAATCCCCCAACCCTCGCGGTCTTTAATTTAGTAGATTTGCGCTCTTTTTGTAGCTGCTCTTGGGGATTCTGATTCTCCGGGTTCAGTTGTTGACGGCTCACCTGCTACTGCTGCTGATGCTCCTACTGTTGCAGGACCTCCAGGGGGTGTCGCAACATGTTGACCTTCGGGTGATGATGCAGGCGGCTGGCCTTCAGCTCTTGCATTATGATCATCAGCTACAGTAGGCGCTGGTGGAGTTGATGCTGAAGCTGAACCTACTGCGAGAGCTGCTAAACTAGGATGAGGTTCGACTCCACTGGATACAAGGAACATTCGAGGAGGAGTTGCACCTGCAGCGGATACAGGATCCGTAGTCGAGCCATCAGTGGATCCAGATAAAGCGTCTTCTATCGCGCTTATTCTAGCGCCATCGATAGCTGCAGCAGCTCCAAGTGCTTCACCTGCAGTGTTGGCTCGACTTACTGCAGTTAGTGCTATAGTTCGTAGTGCTTCAGTACGTCTTTCATCTTCTGCAGCTTGAATAGCCATTTGATTCCGTAATGCCTCCATTTGTTTTCTATTTTCTTCAGCACGTCTTTTTGCATTTGCTTCTATTTCTGCTCGAAGTGCTGCCAAGGCGTCCTCATCTCTTTTTGCAGCTTCTTCAGCCTCTCTTCTCATTCTTTCACGTTCTGCTTGTCTTTCAGCTTGAGCAACTTCAGCTGCTCTTTGTAGTGTGTCGCGTTCTGCTTGTAATCTTGCGGCATCAGCTGCAGCAGCTACTCTTGCGGCTTCAGCTTCCGCTCTCAATCTTTCAGCCTCAGCAGCAATTTTTCTTGCTGCGTCAGCAGCTTCTTGTACTCTTGCCATTTCTGCAGCAGCTCTTTTCGCTGCATCATCAGCAACTTCTTGAACAAGAACATTGACAGAAGGTTTGGTATTGTTGATTGCTATTTCGACAGAAGTTGATGTACTTAAAAAAGTATTTGCTGTTGCAAGGCGAGCTGCCATGATAGGTTCTTGAGCAGTGATAACTGGATCAGCATCTTTGATTTTTTTAGGATGATTTACAATTGCATCGTGTGCTTCTTTTGCTTGTTCCCTTACAGTAGCGAACTCTGATTCTAATTTGCGAGCTGTAAGAATATTAGCTCTAAATAGTGCAAGTTCAGTATTCTTTAGTGCTAATTTACCAAGGAGGACTGCACTTCCTGCAGCTTGTTCTGTGGCTCGTTTCAAATCAACTTCAAGTTGTGTAAGAGAGGCATCTGCTCTTGATAAGGCAGCAGAACCAGTGGGGTATGCAGAGTCTATTGTTGTTAAATGGGTTTTTGCGTTTTCTCGGTTTCTATCAAACTTTGCCATAGCTAAAGCTCTATCTAATGCCTTCATGTTAATCTCCTTTAATCTTTAAAAAATAATAAACAGCAAAAAATAATAGCATGGAATAAAAAAATGAAGCAATCGTTAGTTGGTTGACTTTAAATCTAAAATCCCCCCTAACCCCCCTTTTTCAAAGTGGGGAACCGGATGATTGCATTTAAGCCAGGACTTGTGTCGACCGTTTGACCTAGGGTGATACATTGTGATATATAAGCATTTGAAATAAGTAAATTATTAATTAATAGGAGATCCAGATATGGCAGCGACTATAGTACCCTCCCTCGACGGAGATCGAAAAAGAAGATTAGATCGACCTAAAGTTGTCTTGGGAGATTTACCACCTGAAGCGCTTGCTGTAATACCTCCAGCCCTTTCTGCTTCTGCATTGCCAAAAGAAGAACAAGATAGAATAGCATCTGCAGTAAAGGATATAGATATTCATGATCCTATTTTGCCAACCGGTGAAACGATATTAGCTTTGCATTGTGGGGAAAATGGAGATCCGGATGTGGTGAGGAGCTTGCTTAAATTTGGAGTTGATCCTAACGTTCGGTTTTTTTCTACAGAGTTACACAGTAAATACATTCAATTTGTAGTGGGAGCAAATCCATTACCCAATTATGAAGATCCAAGGTTTCAAACTTCTGCCTTAATCCGTGCTATTGCTGAAAACCCAATGGTTGCAGAAATCCTTATATCATGTCCGAGTATTGATCCAAATCTTCAAGGTTTTACTCTTAGCCCTAATTCGTGGGCAGGCGGTTTTAGTCAATCATCTCTGTCTCCAGTTATGGTAGCCATTATGTGTGATAATACCATTTTGTTAAGACCGCTGTTAGAAAAAAGGAACATTTATTTAACTGCAATAAGTTCAGATAATGAGACGGTTTTAGATTTGATGTGTTCTGGTGGAAGAAAGCTACATGATCCCAGAGAACACTCTTCAAATTCTAATCTCATCATTCATGCAATTTATATGGCATGTTCTGTACGAGAAAAAGAAGCAGCAATTGCAGCCAATATCCCCTGTTTTCCTGCAGCTCTATATAAACTTACAGCAGATTACGCAATCGAGGATTTAGTGGGTTATTCGGGTGTGACACGTACTCCTGTTTTTTGGAAAAAACTCATGACTTATGGCGCAATTATTCAACAACAGCTAGTTAAACAGGCTGAAGCTGAAGGTTTAAAAGGACGAGTTATTTCTTTGGAACATGAAAATGCTGTTTTAAGAAAGAGAGTGCAGGAATTAGAAACTTTAAGAAGTAAAATGATGGAATTACAAAGTAGAGTTGAGGCATTGACAGGCAGATTGGATGCGGCACCTTTTTCGGTACCTCCTTTGCCGTTACCTTTTGTGAGATTCTCAGCACCCGGATCACTTGCGTCGTCCGTATCTGCATCATTATCTGTAACAGCTTCATCAGATCCTGATATGAATATGGGTAGCATTAAACCCGCAAGGCCAGCTGCTTAAATATATTTCGTTGTAAACGTCATTATTTTTGAGGCAAAGGACATCACTGTAGATATAGGTTTGGGGAATTCTATTCCCCCCTTGTCTAAGGCTTTTGTTGCATGCGCTAATTCATCTTTTCGCATTTGTTCTAAGATAACTCGACTTTGTTTGTCGTTAGGAGATATCTTTTCTAAATGACTGTCGAGATGATGAACGACTTGATGTTCAGTTTCTGCTAAAAAACCCAGACTGATTTTATCGCCCATCAAGCCTGCAATTAATCCTATTGTAAAAGATCCCAAATACCAAATAGGATTTAAAAAACTGGTTCGACCCTTTAACTCTTTAATGCGTTTGGCACACCAATCCAGGTGTTGTTGTTCTTCGGAAGCCGCTTCTTTAAATGTTTCAGAAAGCGCGGGCTCTCGAGCAATGAGGGCTTGTGCTTGATAAAGTGCTTGGGCACAAACTTCACCACTGTGATTGATCCGCATGAGTGCTACAGATTTTTGTCGTTCCGTTTCAGAGAGAGAGGGAGAGGGTTCAATTTCAATATTAGAAATGGACACTTGAGTTGACGGGCGGACAAGCTTATCAAAACGAATGATGAAATTATCAAACGGCGTATAGTGTCGCATGTTTAAATCAAAATACAGATTTAATTAGTTAATTAACAAATGTAAGATGTTATGCGATCGCTTCTTCCTTTTCATCTTCAAACCTTTCCATTTTGCTTGTTTCAAGATTAATAGGGCTTAGATCGGCTCCTTCCAATTTACGTAATAAGGAAGCCAAATTTTGCTCCCACTGAGTTTGTCGATTTTTTAAAGCGGCATTATCAGCATGCAAAGCTCTATTTTTTTCTTCTAATTCTTCAATTTGGATGTGTAAGAGCTCAATAATTTCTATCGCACTGTCGATTTTATCTTCAAGTTGCTGTAACAATTGACTAGACATGTTCCTTCTCCTTTGTGAAACTCGTATTTGTAACTTAAGCTAAGTTGTAAATAATAACTTAAGTTAATTGTAGCTTAAGCATAGCTCGAGTTGTAGAGTAGTAAACAATTTGTGGTAAACAAAATTGTGGAAAAAATCATGGGAAAATCGGATCCTAGTAAGCCAACATTATGGCAAGTCATTGTCAGTGTTCTAGGCGCTTTTTTTGGGGTCCAAAGCAGTGAGGTGAGGGAGCGCGATTTTACCCGAGGACATGCTTGGTGGGTGTATGTGACTGTTGGGGTTATTTTTTGCTTAATTTTGGTAGGAACCCTAATTGCCATTGTTAAAATAATTTTAGTTCAGCATGGTGTTTCTTAAAGGAGTTGGGCGGGGACAGGTTTTGGGCGGACACAGAGGTCCGCCCCTACAGGGGCGCCCGGGAGAGGGTTTGGTTATTAATAAAATATTGTAGCAAGTTCTATGCCTTTTTGTTCCATAATCGAACGCAACAGTTTTAAGGCTTCCACTTGAATTTGACGGACTCGTTCACGGGTTAAACCTACTTCAATGCCGACTTCTTCTAAAGTGGCTTCTTCAAATCCTCGCATGCCAAAACGTCGTAATAAAATGGAACGTTGTTTCTCATTTAACATGCCAAGACAATCTTCCAACTGACTTTCTAGATTTTTATCTTCTAGAATTTGAGCAGGGCCATCAGCATCATGATCGGTGAGTGCCTCAAGCAAAGGTTTTTCGGTATCTTCACCCATGGGAGTGTCTACCGATAAAGTGCGTTCATTGAGTCTTAACAGTCGATTGACATCTTCGGGTGCGATATCCAATGCTTTGGCGATATCTTCGAAGGTAGGTTCATGATCTAATTGTTGTGTAATTTCTCGTGCTTTTCGTAAATATACATTCAATTCTTTAATAATATGAATGGGCAAACGGATAGTTCTGGTTTGATTCATGATGGCACGTTCAATATTTTGTCGTATCCACCAAGTTGCATAAGTAGAAAAACGAAAACCACGTTCTGGATCGAATTTTTCGACGGCTCGAATAAGTCCAAGATTTCCTTCTTCGACAAGATCTAAAAGCGCAAGACCCCGATTTAAATACCTGCGTGCAATTTTGACAACCAGACGAAGATTACAACGCACCATATGATTCCTTGCCTTTTCATCTCCTTTACGTGCAAGACGTGCATAATGCACTTCTTCTTCCGCACTTAATAAGGGAGAAGCACCAATTTCAATCAAATACAATTGAGTAGGATCAGCATCTGGTTTACGACTTTGTTTAAGGGAGGTCACCGAATCCGAAGGATCAGGTGCTTCCCAGTTTGTTTCGGGACTTACTTCTATTGGGGTGGGTTCTGCTTCCGCAAAAAGCTCTTCTTGTTGTAATTCATTTTGTAATTCACTGTCTTCCGAGATTTCTTCTAAAAGTACATCATCACTTTCATCATTCACTTTTTCCCAATTTAGCATGACACCTCCCTTATTTGCTGTGTGTAATACATTCCTAATACACTCCTTCCTTGGGGATGGGTTTACTTAACTTATTTTTTATTTTTTGAATTTTATTTTTGGATTTCTTCTCAACCCTAATTATTAGTAATAATACTTTTTTGGAATAAATACAATTTTTTGATTAAATTTAGTGTATTAATTTTTAGGTTAGTAACTTTAAATGGCTGTTTCATGCAATTTGCGTGATACTCTCTTTAGAGTAGTGTATTATATTGGGGAGATAAAAGGGGTAGGGTATGACGCGATCTCAGTTAATTCAAATATTGTTCGAAAAGCAAAATCATTTATCTTTTAAAGAAACAGAATTGTTGGTAAAGCTTGCGTTTGATCAAATGTCTTTTGCTCTTGAACGGGGAAATCGGATTGAAATTCGTGGCTTTGGCAGTTTTTCAGTGCGTCATCATCCACGAAGACAAGCTAGAAATCCAAAAACAGGAAAAGATGTTATAAAAGAAGAAAGTTACACAGCTCATTTTAAGCCTGGTAAAGAGTTACGTGATCGGGTTAATAGTCATGCTGAGCAATATCCCATTGTTGAAGAGGAGTAAAAATAATGATTATTTTGGGAGGCTGTAAATTGAAATTGGGACGCAATAAATTAAGAAACTATAAAATTTTGGCATTGATGTGCTCTTCTATGATGGTACCACTTGCTTGGGCGGATTTTGAAGTAAGGGACGAAAACGCTGTGGATTATTATGGGAATGCTCAATCAAGTCGTTTTCGTAAAGCAGTAACAGGCGGTGATCCCTTAACACCCCGACAACAATTAGAAATCGAAGAAGCAATCCCTATGCGAGAAACTAAACACTATTATGCTCGTGTCCGTGTTAATCAAGGTCATTTATCATTAAATACTTTAAAGAACGCGGGAGGAGGCACGCTTGCACAAAAAAGCCAAAGTAAGAGTCAAGCAGGATTAGAATTTGCTATTGGGTATGTATTCTCACCCTCCATGAGAATGGATGTAGAATATTTAGTGAATAAGAATTTTCAATATTCTGCTAGCCCATTTTTTTTAGGGACTGGTCTTACAACAAGCTTAACTTCTCAAATTAAAAACAATACCGTTTTAGCAAATGTTTATTATGATATTACGGGGTTTTCCAGATTTTTACCTTATTTAACCGCAGGGGTTGGTGTTTCAGCCAATAGCGTTAATTCAACGTTATCACCCGCTGCAATTGCAAATACCACAAATAAATCTCTTAATCTTGCTTGGCAGGTTGGTTTAGGTTTGCGAATTGGATTTTTAAATCGCTGGTATGTGGATGGGGGTTATCGTTATATCACATTGGCACAAGGTTTAAGAATTCAACCTGGAAATGGGATTAAATTAACTGGGAATTATACCCAGAGTATCTTGAGTATTGGTCTTAATTATCTGTTTTAATTTCTTGCGATGAGCTAGTTTCAAAAAATTGAAATTTCTCGTCATCTCAGATCTGTTTACCTACACGGTTTCCATGGTTATTAGTTTTGTAAAATGTCAAATATTATCCTATAGTTAAAATATAAGATAAAACTTTATTTTAAGGAGATTAATATGGCAAGACATATCCCTCCTCCTTCCAAATCATCTGGTGCTGTGAAAAAAATAGGAGACTTACCCCCTGCAGTTCTTGAAGTTCTTGCGAACATTCCTCTTCCCGCAGGAGTAGACCGAAAGGCAGTGTTAGAGTTAGGTATTAATGATCCAGTAGATAAAAATACGGGTGAAACACTATTAGCTTTAGTTCTTAAGCACCCAAAAGTGGTGAAAATTTTGCTTGATCATGGAGCTAACCCTAATGTTGAATTTTTTGAAGAAAGTTTGCAAAGGCCTTATATGACCGGACCGGTTTTAGTGCTTCGCGAATATGCAAATCCAGCTTTTCGAAGGAGTGCTTTATTTCGTGCGCTTGATTTAAACCGAGAATCTGCAGCAGTTCTTATATCACGCAAAGAGGTTAACGTAAATCAACTGGGTCGCCGCAGCAATTGCAAATACTACCAATAAATATTAAACAAGACCAACTTTTATATCATTTTCCGCATTTTGATTTACTATAGATAAGAGCGCAAATAGTTGGCATCTCTCCCTGTTAAGAATTCCATGAAATTGTAAGATGGAAGAAATCCCAGTAACTTTTTTGCTTTTTCGATAACATAAACTCTATCTATTGTTTTCGGAAATGTCCATCCTCGATCCTGAAATATGTTTTGGGCATAAGGATAGTGTTTGCTTATTACAATATCTGCATGATGATAAAGATCATTAAGCTCAGACGAATTAAAAGGTGTTTGGCTGGAAATATTCATTATATCGAAACCTTTGATATTCGAAGTTATGGCTAATCTAAGTGCTAATACAACATCGTGAATGCCAATGCCGCGATAAAGGCGATAAATAGCCATGAGCCTTGCATCTTCAGGAAAACATCTTGATATTCTCAAGCACAAGCAAGACAATAACCCGCTATTCGTTGCCTCACGACATAATTCTTCCCCTGCTAGTTTTGTTTCATCATAGATATCTCTAGGTTGCGGTTGTAATTCTTCGGTAACCCATACAGCTTTTTGAGGATGAACCATTGCATGACCATAGATCGATGTTGTGCTTGTGAAAACGAATCGAGACACTTTGTTTTTTAAGCATGCATTTAGCAAGTTTTCCGTACCCCAAACATTAACATCCCAAAATGTCTTGTCATCGTGGACTCCAATATGCTGAGGGAGAAGTGCTGCAGTGTGGACAACAATATCAGCTTTTCCAATAAGCTTTACAATTTCAGTGCTTTGAATATCCATAGTATGTGTAGTATAAGGTCCCGAGTTAATATCTACGCCGATGATCGTGTAATCATTGCGTAAAGATGCGGCTATTGCACTGCCTATCCGCCCAGATGAACCTGTTACTAAGATAGTGATAGTATTTCTCCTGAGTTCCAGCCAAATAAAAAATTAATTATCTCAAAATTGGATGTTGAATGCAAAATATTCTTTTATCAATTTGATGAGTTTTTAAACCGAAACTAATCACAAAGTATTGTATAAAATTATTCGTGTAATATGCGATTTCCTAAATTTCAAGCAGCTCGAGGTAGTTGATCAAACCTTGCAGATTATTTTTTCTATTTGAATTGCGGGATATAGCGTTGATTTACTTTCTTTTTGAAGTTTTTGAAAAAAATCATCCATCACTAGAGCAATTGGGGCATATCGTTTAATGGTGGTTGCAAGAGCAGGTGCTAATTTACCGCGTTTACCTGCGATATATTCACGAAGGCTAATTTCCCATCGTTCTTTTCCAAAAATAGCGGTAATAATGCAGTGCAGTAAATTTACAGCAGCGCAAGCCTGATCATAAGTTTGATGATGCCTTAAAAATTCAATTTCTGGTTTGGATAATTCAAATTTTGATGACAAAGCCAAGCCAAAATCGCTAAAATAGAGTAACTCACCATCGGTGAGTATATTCTCAAAGTGCGCATCAAAATGCATCAGGCCATGCGTATTCATATACGTATTTGTGGCTTTGAGTTGTTCATCGACAGATGTAACAGCTGACTCAGCTGTATCCCCACCCTTGACAATTTGAACATTTAGCCATTGATACAAATGTTGTGGAATGTATTCAAGAAATAGTACTACATTAGTGGTGGCTGTATTAAGCGCTTCAACGCGTTTGCGAATAGCGCTGCAATTCTCCCAATATTGACTAATTTTCTCAACATCTTCCCAATATCCTACACTGATATCGCTAGGCAGAATACGCCAATGATACATGATGGGGAAATTTGCGCATTCGTCTGTGATCACCCAGTTGGTTGTCATGATATGAGCTGCAAGTTCACGCCATGCTCCAAAGCCAGCAGATCCAATACCATATTGATAACACATTGGTAAATCAAAAAAATTGGCTGTTGACATAACATTCTGAGGCAGCTGTTCAAGATCAGTGAGTGGTACTTTTTTAACAAACACCGGAATTTCGTCGATAGAAATTAAAGCGGATTTTCCACCGATACCTTCATGCATTGGTTTTGCATCAGCCAAGATTTGCTTGAGCCTTTCATTGCTAAGGCATGCAAGGCTTGTCGAGACAGTATTGTATTGTTTGATTCGACGTTGAAATTTATTCATACATATTTGTACTAATTTTTGACCTATTATCTAGTATGTCGTGTCAGATCACGTGTCTGACACCATAGATCTGTAAAATATACGATACATTTTGTATTATCAAATAATTTATTTTGGGTTAAATCTTTGCACAGTTAATTGTTATTTGCATTAAGTCTTTCTTTTATATAAACTAGTCAATAGACCAGTTGATAATAGGAGATGTATATGCACCTTAAAACCGTGGGTTCCTACGAAGCCAAAACACATTTACCTGCGTTATTAGATTCTGTGGCACAGGGTGAACGAATTGTAATTACTCGAAAAGGGGTGCCTGTGGCTATTTTGTCCCCTTATCAAAATGCTAAGCCCACAATTGAAAACACCATTAAAGCTTTAATGCAATTTCGCAAAAAATTACATTTAAAGGGTCTATCAATTCGAGAGATGAGAGAAGAAGGTAGACGATTTTGAAAGCGTTTGTATTAGACTGTTCGGTCACGATGGCTTGGTGTTTTGATGATGAAGCTAATGAACAATCAGATCAAGCGCTAGTTTTATTAAAAAACGGGAAAGCAGTTGTTCCAGCGATATGGCCATTAGAAGTTCTAAATGTGCTACATGTTAGTGAAAGAAAAAAGCGTATTAGTGTCTCACAATCAAATACCTTCATCAGCCTCCTAAATGCGCTTCCCATTGAAATTGATATGAGTTTACATGATTCACTCAACAAAACAATATTGGAAATTTCACGCCAATATTCAATTTCAGCTTATGATGCGGCTTATTTGGAATTAGCCAAGCGAAGAACAATCCCATTATTTTCTTTTGATAAAATTTTGATTGAAACTGCGAAAAAGTTTGATGTCGAAATAAACCCTTTGTGATGTGGAATATATTCAAAAGCGCTAATTTTCATATGACCCTTCAAAATGGTCGGGGTGACAGGATTCGAACTTGCGACCCCTGCCTCCCGAAGGCAGTGCTCTACCAGGCTGAGCTACACCCCGAATTGATTGGTTAACCGGTTTTTAACTGGTTCTTTCAAGTGCAAATTGAGCTAAAGCATGTGCTCCTTCACGGTACACGGATGCCGGGAGTTGCAGCAATGCCTCTTGGGCTCGTTTTACTTCAATTTGTGCGAAGCGAACAGTGTATGCAATTGAACCGGTTCTTTCAATGGCTTTTTGAACAGCTGGGAGATCTTCCGTTTTTCTTTCTTGGATAGCATGTTTTATAAGACGAACATCGGCAGCATTCCCATTTTGAATAGCATGAATAAGGGGTAATGTGACTTTTCCTTCGGCAAGATCATTGCCAATATTTTTCCCAGTTTGCGAAGGAGAAGCTTGATAATCCATCATGTCATCTATCAGTTGAAAAGCGGTACCCAGATGCATTCCATAAAGAGCCATGGCTTGTTGTATGGAAGGCGTTGCATTAGAGAGGACAGCACCCAATTGTGTTGCTGCTTCAAATAATTTAGCGGTTTTAGATCGAATAATATTGAGATAAATACCTTCAGTGATTTCTGGATTATGTCGATCGATGAGTTGTAAAACTTCGCCTTCGGCCATGGTATTGGTTGTTTCAGCCATAATTTGCATGACTCGTTGGTTTGCCACGGATGTTAAAATTTGAAATGCACGAGAATAAATAAAATCACCCACCAGAATAGCCGCTTTATTTCCCCATACTGTATTTGCTGTTTGTCGCCCACGTCTTAGGTGGGAGTTATCCACCACATCGTCATGTAATAAAGTCGCAGTATGGATAAATTCAATCACAGTCGCCAGGTCAATATCTTGTTTGCCTTTGTAGCCGCATGCTTTTGCAATAAGCAGCAAGACTAAGGGCCTTACCCTTTTTCCTCCACCTTGAACGAGGTGTTTCCCAATATCATTAATGAGATTGAGACTAGAGTGTAGTGATTTTAAAATAAAGTCATCGACTGCTTGAAAATTTTCTGTGACCAGTTCTTTAATGGCGTTAAATTGCATAGTGTCTTCCCTTTAGAAACCGAATATAAGGCTTATTGGGGTTAAATGGCAAGGGGATGGCGTTTCATGTGTTGTCCACTGTAGGGGCGGACCCCTGTGTCCGTCCAAAACCAAAACGGGTGTAAAAAAGGCCTTGCAGCTTGCCTGCCTTTCTCGTAAAATGTCAGACCTTAATATCAGTATTTTTTAGTTGATGGGGTATCACATGCATGCGGTAATGGTTAGCGGTGGGCAGCAATTCCGAGTAAAAGAAGGTCAGTTACTTAAGCTAGAAAAGCTAGAAGCTGAGCCCGGGAGCTCTATCGAGTTTGATAATGTACTTATGATTTTAGATGGGGAACAGGTTCAAATTGGAGCACCCAATCTTAAAGGTTTTAAGGTGAAGGCTGATGTCATTGGGCATGGTCGTGGTGATAAGATACACATCATCAAATTTAGACGACGTAAGCACCATAAAAAACAAATGGGACATCGGCAGTGGTATACCGAAGTCAGAATTACTGGGATCATTGCAGCATAAATCAGTGCGGGATAAGCTAGAGCTAGGGGTTTAATAAAATGGCACATAAGAAAGCAGGTGGTAGTTCAACTAATGGACGTGATTCAGCAGCGCAGCGTTTAGGTGTTAAGCGTTTTGGTGGTCAGTGGGTGAAAGCGGGTAATATTTTAGTTCGTCAACGCGGAACTAAATTTCATCCAGGTAAGAATGTTGGACGTGGCAGTGATGATACACTTTTTGCCAAAGCAACTGGTTTTGTGAAATTTGAAATTAAAGGCCCTAAGAATCGTCAGTTTGTGAGTATTATTGAAGATGCGGGTAAGGAAGCTGCTGCAGGGTAATTTATAAAAAAATAATAAAAAATAAACACCTTAAAGCTTAAGCCTAAAGCTAGGCCCTAAATAAAAATCTTTTTTGAATCTTCTTAATATTAAATTAATAAGCACTTATGAAATTCGTTGATGAAGTTACCATTTCAATCCAAGCGGGGAAAGGCGGCGATGGCTGTTTAAGTTTTCGTCGTGAAAAATTTATTCGATTTGGTGGGCCAAATGGTGGTGATGGGGGCAATGGAGGCAGTATTTATCTTGAGGCTGATCCTGATCTCAACACCCTGATTGATTATCGTTTTCATAAGCATTTTAAGGCCGAAAAAGGTCAACATGGAATGGGGAGTGAGTGCACTGGAAAAGGGGGAGAAGATCTCATCCTAAAAGTTCCTGTGGGTACAATTGTTTGGGATGCAGATACGCATGAACAAATGGGAGACTTAGTAAAACCCAAAGAACAGATATTAGTGGCTAAAGGAGGCTTTCATGGATTGGGGAATATGCGCTTTAAAAGCAGCCGTAACCAAGCGCCTCGTCAAACCACTAAAGGTAAATTGGGGGAATCTCGAAAACTTCGTCTAGAACTTAAATTATTGGCTGATGTGGGGTTATTAGGGTTACCAAACGCCGGAAAATCCACCTTTATTCGGGCAGTTTCTGCCGCTACCCCTAAAGTTGCTGATTATCCATTTACTACATTACACCCTCATTTAGGGGTGGTAAAAATAGGTCCGGGTCAGAGTTTTGTTATTGCAGATATTCCAGGTGTTATAGAGGGTGCTGCAGAAGGTGCGGGATTGGGTTTGCGTTTTTTGAAACACTTGGTTCGTACAAAACTCTTATTACATATTATTGATATTGCACCTATTGATGGCTCTGATCCTGTTTTTAATGCGAAAACTATTGCGCATGAACTTGAAAAATTTAGCCCCGAATTAGCAGAGCGTGAACGTTGGTTGGTATTAAATAAAATTGATCTATTAGATGATGAAGAGCGGGAAGCCCGGTGTAAAACTATTATTTCGGCATTAGATTGGCAAGGACCCGTTTTTCAGATTTCGGGATCAGAAAGACGAGGAACGTTAGAATTATGTTATAAGATGATGGAATGGCTCACAGAGTGGAAGCTCATGCATGCTCATTCTGATATGAATTCTAATTCTGACACACATTTGGGTTCTGATTTTCTTAATTCAGAGTCTCTGAATTCTAAACCTGAGTTTCCCCCAACTATTTAGAACCCATTGCTTTAATTTGTGTAATTAGCCGACTTTTATGTCGAGCAGCTTTATTTTTATGGATAAGCCCTTTGGTTGCTAAGCGATCAACCATGGAGGTTGCCAATCGATATTCACTCAAAGCCAACTCCTGGTTACCTTCAGAAATAGCTTTAATAGTACGTTTTAAGAAGGTACGCATGCTTGAGCGTCGGCTAGCATTGTGTTGACGACTTTTTTCAGACTGCCGTGCACGTTTTTTTGCTTGAGGTGTATTGGCCAAGGTAGTACTCCAAATAAGTTAACAATCTTAAAAATCTTAAATAATAGGGAGCATTATATCCCTTAAATTGAGTTATTTGTCAAGAGGGTGATGATCAACTGTTAAGAACAAGCCAATTGTCCGCCTTTTTAGAACACACGCTGTTTATCTGGTCTAGAGGTATGTATATCCCCGTAAAAAGAGCTCGTGACCTATTTTACATATTTTATATGTATGATTATGGTTCTAAGGCAAAAAATATAGTAGAATAATAAAAGAGAGACAAGAATTTAAAAATATAAATTAAACAGAATTATTATTAGAAGGAAAATATATTTATGGCGGCAAAACCAACAAATTACAATGAGATATATGACAATATATATAAGGATTTAGGACAATTTCTTGTTAAGCTACGGGCTTTAAACAGTGATTTAGAGATAAGCAATTGGGGCACCATTAGTCATGACTCTCGTTTTAGAGAGTTGGGGAAACTTATTGAGGATTGTAGTAAGAAAAGTCTTAAGCTCAGAGATACGGATGCGGATGTACCTTTAAAAAAGATGATAGAAAATCTTCTGGCCCAATGGAGCACTTTAGAAAATATATCGTATACCAGTCCCACTCCCTCTAGGGTGTACCAGGAATCTTTTAAACAACGCTGTAAGGATCTCGAAACTAAAAGAGTGGTGGTAAACATTAGGATGGCATTTCTTGCACGAATAAGTGCTCTGAGTGAGAAGGCAACGAGCTCGGCCACACCAAAAGCGACTTCTACAGTGGTTTTGGCAGCAGACAATTGTTCATCACCACCTGCGTCATCATTTCCCCTTCTACTGTCCAACAAACATGATGAACGTAAAGACCGTAAAGACCGTAAAGAGTTAGTGGAAACACCCACAAATATTCATATTCCAGGACATATTTATGAGGAATTGGTGGAATGTACACAGAAACTGTCAGCTTTTTTAGAAGAGATTAATAAATTATTGTCAACTCTTCCTTGGGACAAAGAATGCGATAAAAACAAAAAAGAGGCCTTAGAACGATTGCGAGGGATCAAAACAGCTTTTAACAATATGCCATCACTGTTTTTTGATCATAACCTGACAAAATTGAATGGATGGGTCGAGCCTATAGATTTTCCATTGGAACAAACTGGGATAATATTACGATTTAGAGCACTTCAGAAAGGGCTAAAATCATTATGTCAAGATCCTAGTGATGCTAGAGTGGATGAAATTGTTAGGGATAGTATCAGATTAACTGAACTGAATAAAACAGGACAGTTTTGTGAAGCGCTCGATGAAAGTCGAGCAGCTGTGATTGTGATTTCTTTGGGAAGTGCTGGTGAAGAAGTTCAACAACGATGTCCAAAGTTTTCGAAAGACTTAGCTCAAAATTCTTCGGTTGACGTGCTCAATGTTGATCCTGGGTTTAGTCAAGATGCTGTTGTGGATCCATTGTCATCAGGCCGTTTGTCTGTACGTCGATATGCTGGAAAGTTGACGACCTCCAGTCCTGATTTCAGAGAGTTGATGGACCATTTCAAGGCAAGAATTGATGACATTTTGACTCATACATCACAAAATGTAGTATTATTTTGCAATGAGTCACCGTTTTTATGCGAAATTTTTCGTGAGATTGGCATTAAACATCATGATAAAATAGGCAATCGATTAAGTATTGTCGGGAATAGCGGTTGTCATGGTCAGCCAGTGTTTGTATTTGCAAAAGCTCTTTTTGAACGAGGGTCTGAAGATTTACTTGCTTCTACAATGGGAGCTTGGGAAAAAATATTGCAGGGTAAATATAGACCTGCGAGTGCAGGAGTATCAGCAGGTTTCAGCTATGCTGGAGAACCAGGGACAGATTGGTCGGGATTATCCTATGAGGAAATTAGACGTAGAACCCGAGAACACAACAGTGCAGAAAATCTTGAGATTTGGAGAGAGGAATTTGCTACTTTAGGACAATTGTACCCTAACATAGAAAGCATTCCTGCAAAGGGAGTTTTTCCAACCCCAACAAGTACGCTGAGGAAAAAACCTTGATGGTTATGGTGCAAATCTTGACATTGGACATTGAAGTAAAAAAACAGTTGGTTATTATTCAATGTCCAATGTCAAGATTTGACACCATGACCAAAAATCCTTTGAGGTATTCGGATCCTTCAAGGCTTGGATGTAAAGGGTGATCAAACCCTGCAGATAAGCTTTGTACAATCCTTCCAGTTCTTTGGGTTTTATGAAGTGCTTCGGCCAAGCAACTTTTAAGATCACTACTTTTGACGTGATAAGAACAAGAGGCAATCATTAATAATCCTTGATTAGCGACCAATTGGATCCCCTTATTGATTAATTTTTCATATCCTTTTAGGCCAACGATTAAATCTTTCTTAGATTTTACAAAAGCAGGGGGATCAAGTAATACTCTATCAAAAACTTGTTTATCATTAATTCGATTTTCCATGTCGTGGAAAACTTCCTCACAAATAAATTCGCACGTGGGAGAAACACCATTAAGTATTGCGGACTGCCGCGCATTTTGTAAGGCAGATTCTGAACGATCAACGCCAATAACCTGTTTTGCACCCTGTTTTGCCGCTTGTATGCTAAATCCACCACTGTAACAAAAATAATCTATGACTGTTTTATTTTTAGAAAGGAGAGAAAGCGCTTTACGATTTTCACGATGATCATAGAACCAGCCTGTTTTTTGGCCCGCTGAAATGTCAACTTCAAAGAGGGTATCATTTTCTATAATTGATAACGTATGGATTGCTTTTCCGATAACTTCAGGTTCTAGAATGTTTAAGCCTTCGGTTTGTCGAACAGGAGCATCTTTTTTTATGTAAATAGTTGTAGGATTAAAAACATTTTTGAGTGCTTCGAGTAAACAAGTTTGTAATTTTTCCATCCCTTGGGTGTTTATTTGAACGACAAAAACAGAATCGAAACGATCGATGATAAGGCCCGGAAGAAGATCAGCTTCTGCGTGGATCAGCCGATAAAAAGGTGTTGGGTAAAAAGTTTCTCGAATAGAAAGCGCATTTTGTAGCCGGCGGCTAAAAAATTCAGTATCAATGGGTTCAGCACTATTCCAAGATAGCGCTCTAAAAGTAATTAAAGAATGCTTGTTAAAATAACCGGTTGCTACGGGATTATTTTTATGTAGCACTTGCACTAATTGCCCAGGCTCAAAAGATTTAGTTTGATTACTTTGAATGATTTCATTGTTGTAAAGCCAAGGAAAACCATTTAAAAAACGTTTGTGGTAGCCTGGGAGAATTTGGATTTGTGGAAGCATGAGATTAAACCTAATTTATACCTAATTGATATCTAATAACTAGCAATGTAATGCGAGTCAGGTTACTATGTGGGGATGTGAAAGTCAAAGGAGAATGGGGACAAGGTGCAGTGGATGATGGTGTCAAATCTTGACATTAGACATTGAATAAAAGTACTAACTGTTTTTTTCCTCAATGTCTAATGTCAAGATTTGACACCATCACCACCATCAGACCTCCTCAAAGTTATGAGTATACAGCTTTTAAAATCGACTACGACAGTTGGTGGGATGACCCTTATTTCTCGTATATTGGGATTTATACGAGATATGGTTGCTGCCCATTTTTTTGGTGCCAGCTTAGGGTATGATGCCTTTATTGTTGCTTCTAAAATTCCAAACTTTATGCGGCGTTTATTTGCTGAGGGTGCTTTTTCTCAAGCTTTTGTGCCTATTTTAGCGGAATATAAAACACAAAAAACACATTCTGAAGTACAGCAATTTGTTAATCGAGTCGCGGGGACATTGGCAACGGTGTTAATCGGGGTGACTGTTGTAGGAATTGTCATTGCGCATTTATTGGTATTTATATTTGCACCTGGGTTTGATGAAGCCAGATTGAATCTAGCTTCAGGCATGCTGCAAATTACGTTTCCTTACCTATTACTGATTTCGTTGACTGCATTTGCAGGGGGTATTTTAAATACCTATGGGCGGTTTGCGGTACCGGCATTTACGCCGGTGTTTTTAAATATCATGATGATCTTAGCAGCACTGTTTTTGTCTCCTTTACTTTCGGAACCGGTCACAGCGATGGCATGGGGCATATTGTTAGGGGGCATGGTACAGTTATTTTTTCAATTTCCATTTTTAAGAAAGATCCATTTAATGCCTTTGCCAGAATTTGCTTGGAGCGATCCAGGCGTACGTCGAATTTTAACCTTGATGACTCCAGCGTTATTAGGTGTCTCGGTTAATCAATTGAATTTGATGTTAGGTTCTGTCTTTGCCTCATTTTTGCCTGTAGGGAGTGTTTCTTGGCTTTTTTATGCTGAACGGTTGATGGAATTTCCGCTGGGGGGATTTGGGGTAGCTTTAGCAACGGTTGTTTTACCTAAATTATCTCATCAACACACCAAAGAAGAGAAAAATGGGTTTTCAGCAACTTTAGATTGGGGGATCCGCTGGGTACTATTAGTTGGGTTACCCGCGTCATTGGGTTTGATTTTGTTGGCGGGGCCGTTATTAACAACTTTATTTCAATCGGGACGATTTACCGATCGTGATGTTATGATGAGTCAACAGGCGTTGATGGCGTATGGTGTAGGGATCTTAGGCTTTATGTTGGTAAAAATATTGGCTTCTGCTTATTATGCAAAACAAGATATTAAAACGCCCGTTCGATTTGCGATAATAACGGTGGTCACCAATATAGTATTGAGTGTCTTATTAATTATGCCTTTAGCACATGCAGGGTTAGCCTTAGCAACTTCGCTTGCTGCTTTAGGAAATGCGGGTCTTTTAGGATTTGGATTATTACGTCGAAAAATTTATCAGATCCAACCGGGATGGGGCTTATTATTTTTAAGATTAGGCTTGGCGTGTGGTGTAATGGCAGCAGTCATTACTTATTTTTGTCCAGATTTGGAAGCTTGGTTTAGCTGGGGAGTGGGTAAGCGTGTGATGATGCTTGCCATGTTGATTGTGACCAGTGGTTTGGCGTATATTGTAACCCTTTTTGCTTCTGGGTTGCGTTTGCATCATGTGCTGGTAAAGGCAAGCGATCTTTAAATATGTTGATATGTTCGTAGATATTTGGAATGGATGAAAAATGAGTGAAAACTACAAAGACACTTTAAATTTGCCGAATACGGCATTTCCTATGAAAGCAAATTTATCGCAACGTGAGCCAGATATTTTAAAGCGTTGGGATAATATTCAGTTATATCAAAAAATCCAAGAAAAAGGACAAAGAAAACCGAAGTTTATTTTACCGGATGGCCCGCCTTATGCGAATGGCGATATTCATTTGGGACATGCAGTAAATAAAATTTTAAAAGACTTGGTTATCAAGTCTAAAATTTTAAGTGGATACAGGGCGCCCTTTATTCCAGGTTGGGATTGTCATGGTTTACCCATTGAGCTTAACGTTGAAAAACAAGTTGGCAAACCTGGCGTTAAAGTAGATGCTAAAACATTTCGTCAAAAGTGTCGGGAGTATGCTTTAAAGCAAGTTGATGCTCAGCGATCAGGATTTATTCGTCTTGGGGTATTAGGGGATTGGAACAATCCTTATATGACGATGGATTATACTTACGAAGCAGATACCATCCGAGCTTTGGCAAAAATTGCGGATAAAGGTCATTTGCATAAAGGGTATAAACCGGTTCATTGGTGTATAGAATGTGGTTCTGCCTTAGCAGAAGCGGAAGTGGAGTATAGTGATAAGACGTCTCCCGCGATTGATGTGTGTTTCCCAGTGGTGGGAGAGAATATTAAAAATTTAGAGAAAATTTTTAATGTTAATGTAAAAGAAGCCGCTTCTATTTGTGTGGTTATTTGGACAACCACACCTTGGACCTTGCCAGCCAATCAAGCCGTTGCCGTGCATCCAGATTTAAGATATGCCTTAGTTAAAATACAGGATAAATATTTGATTTTGGCTTCTGATTTGCTGGATGCTGTTGCAGAGCGGATGCAGGGTTCTGTAGATCAAAAATTTCAAAAAGTTGCAGAATCTTTAGGGCATACATTAGAAGGATTGTTGATTCAACATCCTTTTTATAATGAACGAACTGTACCTATTGTGTTAGGTGAACATGTCACCATTGATACGGGAACAGGGTGTGTTCATACTGCTCCGGTGCATGGAATAGATGATTATCACTTGGGTTTAAAATATCATTTGCCTTTAGATAATCCTGTTGGGGCCAATGGGTGTTATGTTGCAGGCACACCCCTTTTTGCAGGAGAACATGTCTTTAAAGCCAATGATAAAGTCATTGCAGTGTTGAAAGAAAAAGGACATTTATTACATTTTGAAAATGTTCAACACAGTTATCCTCATTGTTGGCGACATAAAACGCCTTTGATTTTTAGAGCAACGCAGCAATGGTTTATTGGAATGGACCAAAATGGGCTTCGCGAGCAATCTTTGGAAGCCATTGCCAAGGTTCAGTGGGTACCTAATTGGGGGCAGGCACGGATCCATGGATTAATTGCCGAGAGACCTGATTGGTGTATATCGCGACAACGCACTTGGGGTGTCCCAATGAGTTTGTTTGTGCATAAAGACACAGGAGAGCTTCATCCTAGAGCATTAGAATTAATGGAAGAGGTTGCTAAGAAGATAGAAAAAGTCGGTGTCGATGCTTGGTATGATTTAGATCCTAAAGAGCTTTTAGGTAATGACACAGAATTTTATGAAAAATCTCCCGATACTTTGGATGTTTGGTTTGATTCAGGGGTTTATCATGCCTGTGTATTAGAAAGGCGATCGGAGCTTGCTTTTCCAGCCGATTTGTATTTAGAAGGCTCCGATCAACATCGAGGATGGTTTCATTCTTCATTGTTAACTTCTGTTGCAATGCATAATCTTGCGCCTTATAAGCAAGTTCTAACGCATGGATTTACGGTGGATGCGCATGGGCATAAGATGTCCAAATCCTTGGGAAATGTGATTGCACCTGATAAAGTCATTAATTCATTGGGTGCAGATATTTTACGCTTATGGGTAGCAGCAACAGATTATCGTGCTGAGATGGTGGTTTCAGATGAGATTTTAAGACGCATGTCTGATACTTATCGTCGTATTCGCAATACCGCACGATTTCTGCTAGCCAATTTACATGGTTTTGATCCTTTGGAAGATTTGGTTCCTTTAAATGATTTATTAGTTTTGGATACTTGGGTTGTGGAACGTGCTCGAAATTTACAAGTGGAAATCTTAGAAGCCTATCAAGAGTATCAGTTTCACAGTATCTATCAAAAAATTCACAATTTTTGTGCGATTGATCTCGGTAGTTTTTATCTCGATATTATCAAAGATAGACAATATACGGGTAAAAAAGAGGGTTTGCCTCGTCGTTCAGCTCAAACAGCCCTCTATCATTTAATTGAATGTTTGGTTCGCTGGATGGCGCCGATATTAAGTTTTACCGCGGAAGAAATTTGGCAGAATATCCCAGGGAAACGGGAAGAGTCTGTTTTTTTAACAGAGTGGTATTTGGATTTAGATCAACTTAAACATACGGGAGAGCTGGATCAGGCATTTTGGGAAAAAGTATTACTCATTCGTGAAAGTGTCAATAAAGCCTTAGAAGAAACGAGGGCAACAGGTTTAATTGGGTCTGGTTTAGAAGCAGAAGTCAGTCTTTATTGCAATCCAGAATATTATGAATTATTAGCGAAACTGAAAGATGAATTAAGATTTGTGCTTATTACGTCACAGGCAAAAATTTATCCAGACAATCAGAAGCCTCAGGATGCTAAAGGAACCTCAATCGATGGCTTATGGATACTTGTTAAAAATTCTGAATATGCAAAATGTGAACGGTGTTGGCATAGACGTGAAGATGTCAATAAAAACAATCAGTATCCAGGTATTTGTGGGCGTTGTGTTTTGAATGTGGCGGGAGAAGGGGAAGTGAGAGTTTATGCATAGTAAATCTGATAAAATTAATAAACTGAAGCTTTTCTGGTTCAGTATTTCAGTGCTTGTTATCATTGTTGATCAAGCGACAAAATGGTTAAGCACACAATATTTTTTTCTGGGAGAATCTTTCAAAATTTTTCCGGGGTTTGATCTTACCTTAAGACATAATACCGGTGCTGCATTTAGTTTATTTGATGAGGGTGGAGGATGGCAACGATGGTTTTTGGCGGGCTTAGCAATTGTTATTAGTTTTACCATTATTATTTGGTTATCCCAATTAAATAAAAAAGATAAGATAGAAGGGCTTGCTTTATCGCTGATATTAGGTGGCGCTATTGGCAATTTGATTGATCGGCTATTGCATGGTTATGTGATTGATTTTATTTTATGGTACTACCAAGAGTGGTCATGGCCAGCCTTTAATATTGCGGATTCTGCCATTAGTGTCGGTGTATTCTTGCTTTTTTTGATGCTTTTTAGACAGTCTTTTGCATCAAGAATATAATGAGTTAGATTTAGATGGGTCTTGGTAGTGGACGAGGAACAGTTGTGCTGGTGCTACTGGCAGTTGGTAAAACAAGCATTGTGGGGTCAATGAGTGCTGTAACTGTGGGCGATAAGGTCGCCGGGTCAGGTCGAAGTTTACTCAGGGCTTGATGTAGGATTTTTGTCATCTCATCGTTGCTTCTTGTTATATCCTCATTGTCTCCAATTAACGTTCGATGAGTTCTTAGCCTTGCTTCAAGTTGTTTAACGGTTTCTTGAATATCAATCTCTCTTTTTTTTCTTTCCTCTAGCTGTTCGAGCAAGACGCGTAGGTTATTGTTAATATTTAATGTTTTACGAGAACAACAACCTGTTGATTTGGGAGGTTCGTATTGGGTAATTTGTTCACTAATTTCTTCTAATATTGTTTCCTCTGCTACGATTATTTGATAGCGTTCTGAACTTGGCAATCTAGATACAGCATTCCCGTTCAATATTTTTTTCGCATCAGCTAATGCATCGCTAAAGGTCTCACGAGTAAATCCTGTACCAGTAGCATTATATGCTGCCAATTCTTTGTCGAGAGCTGATGTTATTATTGGTGCGAGGGTAACTCTTAAGATACTTTTATCTTCAGGTTCCTTAATATGGTTATCGTGGAACGCCTTAAAAAGTCTTTGAAATTTTTGTGTTACTTCAGCGCTTATTTTTTTTTCTCTATTTGGGATCTCTTTATCATGGTCATCTAATAATTTTTTTAGTTCTGTTACAAAGGCTAGGTTTTCATCTGAATATTCTCTCGCACACTGTTCTTTAAGCAAGGCGAATAATCGGGGTTGAGTTCTTATTTGATCAAAAGTTATTGTTATTGGAGGGGCAGAGGGATTACCAGATAATCTTTTGCTACTGCGGACTTTTCGTAGTGCTGCATCTTCTGTAGTAGACATGTTGTAATATTCCTTAATAAACAAACAATCAGTATATCCAAACAGCTAACTTCGAGTCATAAGGTACTTAAGGTATGATATAAGAGCGGCACTAATTATTAAAGGGTAATAATTCAAACTAGGGAAATGTTGTTAGATCCTTAAAAATTAAGGTGGTGAACTTTTTAAGAAAAATTTAGGTACATTGGTGCATACCTCTCCTCAAGATATTCATATTGCGATAGGTTCAGGCAAGGCAGGGGATCCACCGAAAAATTCTTAATCTAATTTTTTTTTGTTATGGAATGGGTTGGTTATCGGGACTGGCCGAGCTCGGCCGGTACAAAGACGAGCCGACACAGAACCGCCGAGTTGGGCCGGTCGAGAGACCGGCCCCTACGTGTTGCCATCCATGGCCAAATTCAAAACCAGTAATTAAGGTTTTGTTGTTTCAAGTACTCTTTTTGATTCTTCGGATACAGCACCACCTGTGACAGATGTAACTGTAGGTGCAGCAGTAGCTGTAGGTGATGCTGTTCCACCAGCAACTATTCTCGTGGGAATCGACAGTATTATTGCTGCAGGTGGGGGTGAATTACTTGAAGCAGAAGGAGCAGCAATGCTTACAAATGAGTCATGAAGGTTTTGGAAGGTGCTAGTGGCATCCTCTTCTTCTGAGAATCGATTTGACGGGAGCACGAGGATAATCTCAGGATCCACTTCTTTATCGTGTTCGTCATCATTATGTTCAGGCGCGTCACCCTCACCTTCGGGATGGTTATCATCACCCTCACCTTCGAGATGGTTATCATTACCCTCACCTTCGAGATGGTTATCATTACCCTCACCTTCGAGATGGTTATCATCACCCTCACCTTCGAGATGGTTATCGTCACCCTCACCTTTGAGATGGTCATCATCACCGTTGGCTTTGTGATCGTCGTAAACTTCAGGTCCCCTTTCTTCTTCCATTACGAGTCGTACTGAGATTTCTTGGATTAAAGCGTCTTTCACTGCTTTCAGGATTTCTTTTTTGAATTCAGGACTCTCTTCATATTTTTTTTGAATTTCCGCTTCTAATGCTGGCCGAAGCCTCATTTCGGCACGGCGTGCAATTATACCCTCAGCTATTATTTTTTGTCGGACTTTTTCTTTGAAGTTGGTATCTTTTAGAAATTCTTCTAGAAGTGTGCCTTCTAATTCTGTTCGAATTTTTCGTTCGATTGGGGCAGTAAAACTATAATCATGTAAAAAGCGTTGCATAACTTGTTTTCGAAATGCGGTATCGTTTCTAAATTCATTCTCTAAATCTAGCCGAATGCTCTCTTCGACCCTGTTTCTAAATTTCCACTCCGAAGCATCTTCCCTTAAACGTTTCTTAAATTTTTCTCGAAATGCGGTATCGTTTCTAAATTCATTCTCTAAATCTAGCCGAATGCTCTCTTCGACCCTGCTTCTAAATTTCCACTCCGAAGAATCTTCCCTTAAACGTTCCTTAAATTTTTCTCGAAATGTGGTATCGTTTCTAAATTCCTTCTCTAAATCTAGCCGAACGTTCTTTTCGACCCTGCTTCTAAATTCCCATTCCGATGAATCATCCCTTAAGCGTTTCTTAACTTTTTCTCGAAATTCAGGATCGCTTTCAAGTTGCAGGGCTAAGTCTGACCGTATTTTAGCTTCAGCGTCTGCCCGAGCTTTGGCCTCTGCTTCTGCTATATTTCGTTGTAATTCGGCTTCAACCTGATTTCGAGCTCTGTCTTTTGCTTCTGCTATTCTTCGTTGCATTTCGGCTTCATGCTCTTTTAAGTATTCAGCCTTTGCTTTGGCCTCTGCATCTGCTATTTTTTGTTGCATTTCGGCCTTAGCTTCAGCTTCAGCTCGAGCTTTGGCTTCTGCCATTTTGATTGTATCTGGTGATTCGGTGCTTCCTGAAGATTCTAAAGTTGTTACTACTGCTGCCATAATTATGCTCCTATATGAAGGTGTTGAAAATTATTTAGTTTATAAGCTAACATGATAAACAGTTTAAGTAAGATATGTCAACCCATAGAATCGAATAATGTGAATTAGTTTAAGTCAAAAAGCTTTCATGATTATCGATAACTCACATTATTAAAGAAGGTGTAATTGCACTTCAAGGTTGAAAGGACCTAGACAACTTTATAAAAAGGAGGATATACATATAAGCAATTTTCTTGCAAACTCAGAACTCAAGCTATAGTATTAATATTAGTTATAAAAACTTCTTGTATTAGAAAGAGTTTTTTCAAAACTATATTGCTAGGGAGTGCACCATGGAACCAACCATCAAAAAAATAACCAATAAGCAGTTATTTTCTTGGAAAGTTTTTGTATTCACTGTATTAACAAGTTTTTTATGTTCTCCTGTTTCGGCACAAAGTGCTAATCCTATTTTTGCTCAATTATCGAGTCTTACAAATCAAATTCCGGAAAGTACAGGAGTGTATTCTGTAAAAATAGAAAGAATAGATGACATACAAAGTTTAGAAATGAACGATGCAAAAGACCAAGTGATTATAAAAGAACCTGGCGCTTATTTTGTTATGGCAGCAGGGCAAATAGGAACGACTAATGAAAGACAACTTCTGCTGGGTGGTTTTGTGGACTTATGGTTAACTGGAAATGAAAAACCTGTTGCAAACTCAAGTACCAGGGGTAGTATTACCATCAGCAACAAAACGATTGTATTAGTGACACAAGGGGTTTTACGTCTTAATGCAGGAGATAGGGTGGGATCAGCTTTTTCTGTCAGTGACTCTTCTCAAGGACTTGGTTTAATTGCAACCCCAGGTGGTAAGAATGAACCCGCAATTCCGAGTATTATTTTCACGATTTTTAAAATTTAATAATATTTTGGTTTTGGGCGGACAACAGAGGTCCGCTCCTACATTACCTTGTTCTAGTTTCTTTGAAAATTTTTATTAAAAAACTTAATTGCTTCCCCTGCAACTTGCTGATGGATTTTATATCGATTGATCGAGGGGTCATCTTGAATAAGATGAAGCGGAAGATTTTTTTTACCCAACTCTGTTGATTCATTCAAAAAGACATAATGTCCAACTTTGCCAGGCAGTAATGAAAGGGTAGCCTTGGGGATTGATTGCGCAAAATATTCTGCATTTTCTTTGTTTGGAACCATTTCATCATTTTCACCACTTACGATATACGTTGGAGTTTTAATGGATTCTAAACCAGCTTTGTCAAAAGCAAAACCAAAAGCGGGAGACATCAGAAAAACTGCTTTAATTATGGGATCATAATAAGATTGAGTGGCTAAAGTAAAATCGATACTATCTATCAAATTTTGATTGTCACTAAAATTGGGTTCAACCATCATAGGATTTGTTACTTGAGGTTTTTTATACAAATTAGCTTGTCCACCTGCAAGCCAAATTCCAGTTAAACCACCCATGGAAAATCCTGCGAAACCAATTTTTTCTTTATCAATTTTGTCTTTGAAAAAATCACTCTTTAAAATTTCACGGATCACAAAAGAAATATCTTGAGGGCGTTCCCAAGGCATAAGGGTTATTTTGGGTATTGAGCGGGACCAAGTTTCTCCATAGTGATCAACAGATGCCACAATAAACCCTTGTTTTACTAAAGCATAAGATAACCAAGTGCTCTCTAATCGAGAACCGCGATAGCCATGTGATAAAAGGATAAGTGGGTATTTCTTTTTATTTGTGTTACCTGTGCTAAGTGGGGCGTTACGAGCTTCGGGTTCTCTTTTCCAAACATCTCGAGGCAAATAGGTTTTAACTTCATTATTTGCTGGGTACATTATTTCTGTAATAATGGGACGCTCTCTTGATTTGTCAAAGAAAGTGATTGTTTGGACTCCAATTTTGGGAGTTACCAGTTGTTCTGACAGGAGGGGAGATGAAATAATATTTAAAGTTAAAAAAATTAAAATAAATAAAGTTTGCCCAATTAATTTTAATTTTTTGGTTTTATCTTTTTCAGACATAAAATCCTTAAGGTATCAATAAGTTGATCAGCTAAAAAATTATATAATTGTGTCATAAAGTTTCCAATATTTCAAGTTCCTAGTCCATCAACTTGCTAATTTTAGCTTCTACAATGCTAAAGATTATGTTGACAAAAGGTCTCATGGAATTTATTGTATCTCTTTTAGAGACTCTCATAAAGAGGTATTAATGAAAAAGCACAATCGAACCAAATATACTGTTTTGGGGATGCTGACTATAGCACCTATGTCTGGTTATGAGATTACAAAAACCATACGCACGAGCACGTCATTTTTTTGGTCAGAAAGTGAGGGGCAAATTTATCCGGTACTTGGAGAATGTCTTAAATTAGGATTAACTACTTGCCAGGAAGATAGTTTAAAAGAGACACAAGAGACACAAGAGACAAAAGATACACAAGGAACATATAGAAGTAAAAAAATTTATAAGATTACTGCTAAAGGGAAAAAGGAATTAATCGTTTGGTTGTCTGAAAAAGTTCAACCTTCTCTAATTCGTAATGAATTATTGTTAAAATTATTTTTTGGTAATAATTCAGATATAAAAGAAAATATTCATCATGTTATGAATCATGAAAAAGAAATACGCAAACTCATAAAAATTTATAAAAATTTACAGGAAAGTTTAATTGCTGAAGAGAAGGGATCTCCTCATCTCAGGTATTGGTTAATTACTTTGAATTACGGGATTAAGCTTGCAAAAGCTGAATTAAACTGGTGTCAAGAAACGTTGGTTACACTTGATACGTAGGAAAGTTCCACTGGAGTCGTAAGAGTTTTATTTTGGAGTTTAGAATGAAATACATAAATTTTTTGGTTGTTTTAGTAATAATTGGAATTGGCTTTATAGGATATCGTTTCATGACTAAAAAAAATAAGGCAAGTTCTATTGTTTCTGATTTGAATACAGAAGTCACTCAACAATCATTGGTTGTGGAAGGGAGTATTCCTGAATGGTTGAATGGGTCATTTGTGAGAAATGGGCCTGTGTCTGTTCAAATTAACGATCAGAAAATTGCCCATTGGTTTGATGGGCCAGCTATGTTACATGGTTTTACTTTTAGAAACGGAGCAGTGTCTTATACTAATAAGTTTTTAAGATCCAAAATTTATGAGAAAATTTTTGTGGAAGGGAGTTTTAATTATGCTGGCTTTGCGACAAAATCACGCTTTTCATTGTGGGAGAAGATAGCCAATTTTTTTACATGGAATGCAGAGCCCTCCATTCAAAATGCAAACGTTAATGTTGGAACCATTGCCAATCAATATGTTGCTTTAACTGAAACTCCATTGCCAGTGCGTTTTGATATTAAAACATTAGATACCTTGGGAGCTTTAAAATTTCAAGATGATTTGCCCAAGAAAAATATTTTTGAGTCTGCTCATATGCACTATGATATGAAAAAACAAGAGAAAATTAATTATTTAATAAAATATGGCAGGGAAAGTAAATATGTGTTTTATCGTTACAACGCAGAGAAGCCCTATCGTGAACTGATTGGGGAGGTTGCAGTTGACAAGCCTGCCTATATGCATAGTTTTGCCTTAACAGAAAATTACATAGTCTTGGTTGAATTTCCATTGACGGTGAACCCCATTGACTTAATGATAATGGCAAAACCTTATATTAAAAATTTTAGCTGGCATCCAGAACAAGGTACAAATTTTTTAATTATTGATAGAAAAACAGGAAAGCTTGTAAACAAAATAAAAGACAATGATCCGTTTTTTGCTTTTCATCATGTTAATGCCTATGAAAAAGAAGGTAAAATTGTTTTGGATATTGTTACTTATCCCGATGCAGATCTTATTGTAGCTTTTGGAGATTTAAATAAGTCTTATGATGAAGAAAATAACCACATCAATCAGGATGCTAAAAGAACAAAATTAATGCGTTATACTGTTTCACCTGTAACTGAGATTATTGATTCAAGGGTGCTTTTGGATGAACCAATTGAATACCCTAGAATTAATGAACAATACAACACTCAACCCTATCGCTATGTTTATGCCATCGATCCTAGACGTTTAATGTTAAGTGATGTTCAAACTGGTGTTCTAAGACCAATGTACAAAATAGATACTACGACAGGAAATAAAGTTTTATGGCAAGAGTCAGGGGTACTTCCTGGAGAACCCGTTTTTATACCCAATCCACATTCGGATAAAGAAGATGAGGGAGTGGTTGTAAACATTATTTTGGATGTTGGGAAGCAAAGGGCATTTTTATTGATTTTGGATGGTCAGTCTTTTAAGGAAATAGCACGAGTTTATGCACCACATGCCATTCCGTTAGGGTTACATGGACAGTTTTTTAAACTTCAAAAATGAAAATTTGACTTCGAATAAAATAAAACTATAATTATAGAAAATTAGGACTGTTAGCTTATGAGTGGCAATTTCAATCTTTTCCTTAAAATTACGAGTAAATTTTTATTTTGTCTAATATTTTCAGTGCTTCTTTCTAGTTGTGTGGCGTTCAAAAATAATTCCAACAAAATACTTGATCCGCATGCTGAAACTAATATTATAACTCATCCCACAATTGGGTCTGAAAAATTAAAATCTGAATCACCAAAAAAAATAATTGATAAAAAAACTCGCATTAATTTTAATTCCTTGCATAATACAAAATCACGTTCAATACCTTCTAACAAAACACAACCTAAAACAGATGAATACTTACAATATTCTCCTCCCAATGGAACAAAATCTAAAACAGGAACGGGGGAACCATTTCCCCAATAATAAGGAACAAAATATGGATATGACTGAAAAAGATAAGGTTCAAGCAAAGATAGATAAATATTGGGAAGAATACAGAATGCAAACCGACAAACTTTCTGGTGTCCTTCGACAATTAGCATTTCTTGAAGCAGGTGCATTTTGGATTTTCTTATATAAAGCAAATGAACACTCTATTATTTTAAATATTGGTTTTTTAACATTGATTTTATTTTTTGCATCCGATGCGATTCAATACTACAATGGGTTCACATCTGCCTCTAAACTTGCAAAAAGCTCTGAAGACAAATTTATAGAAGATCAGGGTATTACAGTATCTGATATTGCTAAACATCCAGATATACTTGAAAAATCAAAGTTTTTCTTTTACGCAAAAATTGTCCTTATTACCTTATCATCTTTAATTCTTTTGGGGTATTTATTTCATTGTCCCAATTGGTAACATCATGCATTATCGATTTATTAAAAGAACTTCTTTTATCATAATTCTGCAAAGAAATTTTTTGGCATACCACGCCAGGATTCACCTGGTAATTTTGATAACAAATCAAAATGAATCTTGCCTATAAATTTTTTCATGCTTTCTTTAAACTCACTGTTTGGGGGTAATAGGAAATTTATATCCGACAAAAATTTTCCATCTTGATACTTTTCGTATAGATTTTTTTCAAATTGTGCTTTTGTAGCCTTAGAGCCTACAAAAGAAATATATTTATCAAAGCATTCTAGAATTTTTTCGTTTTTTAAAGTGTAATTGCTTAAGCATACCCCTAGATCAAGAACATCTCTGCCCTTTTTTCTTTGATAAAGTGCCCTTAACTTTGTACCAAGTAATTCTTCCAGTGTGTATGTGGAAATTTCTGTATCTCCAGTAAACCAAGAATTTTTAACTGAAAACGGTTTTTTTACAATACCCATTACAGAAAAATGTTCACGAGTGTTAATCTCAATTTTAACTTTCATTGGGATTGGGGGAGATGTTTCTGCTGTAAATTTATAATATAAGGTAAATCTGCCATCATTTTGTTTCCAACTGGGTTCTCCCAACCAAGGATCTAGGGCCTCTCGTAATCTATTTACCAGAATCCCAATTGGTTTTGCTTGGATTTGTACCAAATCTATATCTTCGCTGTATCTAAATTTCTCATTAAGATAAATCTTTTGAAGTGCTGTACCTCCTCGGAAAGCAAAGCCTGCAGCCAATTCTGGAACTTTGAATATTTCAACGATGATTTTAGATAAAATTAAATCTTGCTCTACCTGTTCATCAAACAACCAAGGCGCATAATCACGCCATTCTATTATATTAGATTTTGGAATCATACATCTACCTCAATAACATCATTTTCAATAACACGCCATTTTTCATTTTTTTGAAATGACCCCTTTTTTAGATCTGGTCTTACTTTTGTATACTTCGGTTTTTTCTTTCTTACTAAATCCAGTAAACCCTGAAATAACAAATTTTTTTCTAAAAAATCTAGTATATACCCTAACCGTTGTATCGCGGGGTAATCATATTCTCCTTTTATAGCAGTAGCAAGCAATTTTTCTGTATCTAATGTTTCAGATAGTTCTGATAAAACTGTTGCCACATTACCTAGAGAACCACAAATCCTCATATATTGAATTAGATCTAATGCCGTTGCTTCTGGTGTAGAAACATTGATATACCCAGTATCAGTTTTGAGTTTGTTGATTGGTGTTTTTTGTAATTGTTTTTTATTGATAAATTTAATATTTAACTTCTCATGCACTATTGAACGAGTTGTTTTAGGTATTAAAACCTGAAACTCTTGAACTTTCTGATGCGCTGAACCATACAAAGCGGCAGCGGACAGTAATCCTACATAATAAGAATTTCCCATACCAATGTATTGCATTAACGGATCGATAAACCAAGTGGGGGGCAAAATACCTACTTTTTTATATTCAGCGGGAACGATGATATGGAAATCACGGTATAAGCGGATTATCTTACCTTTTTGGATAAGGCGGTTGATTGCTTTGGCTAATGCTTGTTTTTCTACTATAAGACTTTCAGAAATATCCTTGCGAACGAACCAATAATGCCCTTTGGACTGCAAAGCTTCCACAAATTGGAGTAAAAAGTCTTTCTTGTTCCTGCCTTTCATTAGCAAATTATGACTTATAGAGTCCTAATTTGCAAACTTAATTACCGTGATTATACTCGTAATCATTTTTAAAATGGGATAAATATTGATTAATGGGGAAGGGGGAAACCCTGTCCCCAAAAAAGACTTGACCCCTTTGAAAGTTTCTGTATAATAGCTATGTTTCAAGTTATTATATGGCTTTAAATTGAAATGTCAAGAAAAAACGTTGAAATTGATGAGGTAGACAGGAAAATTGTCGGAATTTTGAACCATGATGCGGAAGTGACAAATGCTACGCTGGGTGAGCGGGTGGGTCTTTCCTCTTCTGCTGCGAATGAACGGGTGCGGAAACTTAAAAATCAAGGAGTAATTAAGAGAATTGTTGCGTTAGCGGACAGTAAGTTTATGAATATGGGCCTTTGTGCTTTTATTTATGCCTTAATTGATAAACAAGAAAATGACAAAAATTTTATTAAGGCTGTTACCAAAAATCCGTTTATTTTAGAATGTCATCATCTTACGGGGGAGTACTCTTATATTCTAAAGGTTAGAGTTGCTAGTACTAGAGAATTAGAGGAGTTAATTACTGATTTTTTAAAAATGCAGGTTGGGGTAAGTAAAACGGTCACTCAAATTGTTTTGTCTTCTCCAAAGGATGGTTCAGTCATTATTGAATAGAATAGAGAGTAGTATTGAGGAACATGAGTAAATATGTACGTTTTTAATTGTGTAGATAAATAAGGGGAGTGTTGTGGCTATAGATTCTCATGATGCAGTTCGGGTAGAGCCTTTTGTACCAGCGAGTAAAATCTTGCCGGAAATTACGACAAGAGGTGTTCTGTTGGGTATTTTTCTTGCCATTCTTTTGGCAGCATCCAACACATTTATGGGCTTAAAAATTGCACGAACCATTGCAGGTTCCATTCCAGCTGCTTTAATTTCCATGATGGTATTACGTCGTTTCAAAAGCGCTAATATCTTAGAAAATAATATGGTACAAACCATTGCTTCGGCGGGTGAAGTGGTTTCAGCCGGTGTTATTTTTACATTACCCGCTTTAATTCTAATGGGTTATTGGGAATCGTTTGATTATGTGCAAACCGTTATCATCACCATTATTGGAGGAGTTCTCGGAGTGATGTTTTCGGTACCTTTACGACGCATGATGGTGGTGAAGGACAATCTTCCTTATCCAGAAGGATTGGTGGTTGGTGAGATTTTGAAAGCAGGGGAAGATACTAAAGGATCAACCAAGGTTCTGATAAAAGGAGCCTTGATTGCTGCTGTTTTTTCCTTTTTACAGACTGCTTTTAAAGTAGTGGGGGAACAGCTTGCGTATTGGACTAAAGTAGGAAGCACGGCTTTTGGGGCGAGTATTGTGTTGTCTCCCGTATTGATGGCAGCAGGATATATCGTGGGCATCCGTGCACTCGTTGCTTTTGTTGTGGGAGGTATTTTAACTTGGGGTGTTGGGATCCCTTTATTTGTCTTTCTGTATGGTTTACCCGAAGCGCCTGATTTAGCGTCTTCACTTGCCGCTATTCAAAAAGCTAATTTTAGATATGTCGGTGTGGGTGTATTGGCCGTGGGAGGTATATGGGGTGTAGTTAGCCTTATTAAGCCAATCACAGCGGCTATTAAAGCTTCTTTTCATGCGATGAAAATGCAAGGAGGTGAATTTGCTTTAACTATTCGAACCGATCGAGATTTGCCGTTTAAGTATGTTTTAATGGGTATTATTGGAATATCTATTCCAACGTTTATTTTATTCTTTACCTTTGTAAATGGTGCGAATTTAGGTTTAAGTAGTCTGTTGTTTTGGGCAACAGTCGTATTTGCTGTAGCATTCACCTTGGTTGTGGGATTTGTGTGTTCAGCAATTGCTGCTTATATTGTTGGGATTGTTGGGACTACTTCGGCACCTTTTTCAGGTATTATCATTGCAGCAATTATAGCGTTCGCTTCAATTTTATTATTTTGTTTGGGTGGAAGTTTAAATTTTCAAGCCAATCCAGATGCTGCATTGAAAGCAGCTGCTTTTGTGATTATCTTTGCAGGCATAGTGGGTGTTGCTGCTGCTCTTAGTGGTGATAACATGCAGGATTTAAAAGCAGGTCAGATAGTGGGCGCAACACCTTGGAAGCAGCAGCTTATGCTGGTTGTGGGCGCTATTTCCTCCGCTTTAGTGATCCCTTTTATATTACAAACTACTTTTGAAGCATATGGCATTGGGGATATATTGCCTAGAGCGGGGATGGATCCAAATCAAGCCTTACCTGCACCGCAAGCGACTTTGATGTCAACGGTTGCCAAAGGATTTTTTGTAGGAAAATTACCCTGGCCGATGATTCAGATAGGCGCTGCATTTGCTGTTTTAGCGATTATCTTAGATGAGTATTTAAAACGGAAAGGCAGTAGCATTCGTTTTCCGGTCCTGTTATTTGCATTGGGGATCTACTTACCTTTAAGTTACATGACAGCATTTTTGGTGGGTGGTTTGATTAGTTTGTGTGTTGAGAAAAAACTGCATGACGCACCAAGAACAGATACAGATACCGGTTTGTTATTTGCTTCAGGACTGATTGCAGGAGAAGCCATATTAGGCGCTGTTTTAACCATTCCTTTTGCTTATTACCAAACCACAGAGGTTTTTGCTTTGAATATAGGGTGGTTAACGCCTTATCAAACACCGATTGGTGTTCTGTTGTATGTTCTGTTGGGTTTATATTTATATAAACAAGGGATAAAACAGAAGGCTTAGGTTGGGTCGAAGGTGTCAAATCTTGACATTAGACATTAGTGAGTAAAAGAATAGAAATCTCTACTCATTTACTCACTAATGTCTAATGTCAAGATTTGACACCTTCGATCGGCTAATCGCAAGTTAGAGGTTCTTCGTCGCTATTTTTAGTAGAACGATAGACACGTCCACTTTGATTAATGATGAGTGCTTTTGCTTCTGCGGGATCTTTATTTTTAGGGCAATAAATAAAGGTCCCGTTATTAATGGTTCTACCGTTGGGGCGTAGATGTAAGGTTTGATTATCACCACTAAACGCCTTAAATTTTAAAGTACCGTATTGTGGACCTGCAAATATATAAAGACCTTCTAAATTAAAAACTATTTCCTCTTTTTGTTCTTTGGGATCGGTATATAAGATAAACCCTGATGTCCAAGCATTTTTATGGCAAGATCTTTGATTGTGGCTACCACAGAGTGTTATCGTTTTACCTTGCTTAATAGCTTCACTTTTTGCATATTGAATAGCTGTGGTAAGTCTATCTAAAGTTATTTCTCGATCCTGTCGCATCAGAAATTGATTAAAGTGGGGCATGGCAAGAAAATAAAGTGAAGCGATAACAAGTAGTGCTGTTATTAGTTCCAGCATTGTAACGCCAGTCATATAATCGCTATTTACATAGTTTTTCATAAAAGCGCGCCACGTTATCAAAATCCACAAAGAATTTCAATTGTGTTATATTGACGCTTTTAGGAAAAACTAGGGAATGGGGAAGCCTATGAAAGTTAAATTACATGGTTTTTGTTTTTTTATTTTGGTAACAGGCTTGATGTTATCTGCGTGTACAACAACCTCTGATCGTTTTTTGACAGATAAAAGAACTGCTTTGATGAGTCATAATAATCCACCGGCTTATGTTGATGGTTATTTAGATGGTTGTGCTTCTGGTAGACGTATGGGAGGAGATAAACACTTCACCTATCGCAAAGATGTGAATCGAGAAGAGCGTGAAGCATTATATGCCAGAGGTTGGCATGAAGGGCAGATTAATTGTCGCAATGAAGCCTTAGGTGAGCTGGAACAGCAGCAAAATTCTAAAAATTTCGCGGGTGCTTCACCTCTTGATGTGGAACAAAATAAACAAGCTCAGGCTGGAGATAAAGCGACTGAGGCGGAAATGGCAGAAATGTGGGAAAAGATGAGAAAGTAAAGATATTTTGGTGAGGTTGTTTTATGCCAATATATGAATATCAGTGTACGAACTGCGGTGAAATTGTAGAGGCTTTTCAAAAAATTTCAGATCAGCCTTTAACTCTGTGTTCAGCCTGTAAAAATCATTCTTTGATCAAGTTGGTTTCCCGTTCTGGATTTCGATTAAAGGGAGAGGGTTGGTATGAAACCGATTTTAAAGGAGGAGATAGCAAGAAAAATTTAGCTAAGGCGGATACGGATACCACTGAAAATAGTGGGACGGATACAGGGAGCCGCGCAAAAGAAACACAATCCATTTCGAAAACTGATGCCCAAACGGCGGATAAAGCAAGTGATAAATCCAGCACTTCAACAACCTCAACGTCTTCGACAGCGACGAAAGTTGAGGAATAAAATTTAGTATAGGAAATTTTGATGCGTACTTATTATTGTGGTGAACTGAGAGAGTCCCATATTGGGAAGAAAGTAACTGTTTGTGGTTGGGTGCATTATCGTCGAGATTTAGGGGGATTAATATTTTTAGAAATCCGTGATAGAACGGGTCTTATCCAAACTGTTTTTGCACCAGAGGCTTCTGCTGATTTATTTGCGACAGCAGAGAAAATTCGAAAAGAGTATGTTGTTCGTATACTGGGAGAAGTAAGAAAACGACCTGCAGGCACAGAAAATGAAATTTCTCCAACAGGTAAGATTGAACTGGTTGCTTCTGAGCTTGAAATTTTAAATGCTTCTGAGCCTCCGCCCTTTTATCCAGATGAACATCAAACCGTCAGTGAAGAAGTTCGATTACGCTATCGTTATTTGGACTTACGTCGTCCGGATACTTTCCAACGCCTAAAATTTCGTACTGAATTAGTCCGTATTTTGCGAGAATTTTTAGATAATCATGGATTTTTGGATATCGAAACACCCATTTTAACCAAAGCAACGCCTGAAGGAGCAAGAGATTATTTGGTTCCCAGTCGGACTTACCCGGGTTCTTTTTTTGCATTACCACAATCCCCTCAACTATTTAAACAATTGTTGATGATCGCAGGGATTGATCGGTATTACCAAATAGCAAGGTGTTTTCGAGATGAGGATTTACGCGCCGATCGCCAACCGGAATTTACTCAACTTGATATCGAGACGTCATTTTTAGATGAAAACGCCATCATGGAATTGATGGAGGACATGGTCCGAAAACTGTTTTTAGAATTGCTTAAAGTTGAACTTCCCAATCCTTTTCTAAGGATGTCATATCAAGAGGCGATGAATCGATTTGGTATCGATAGACCTGATTTGCGCAATCCTCTTGAATTGGTAGAAATCGCTGATCTTGTTAAAAATGTCGAATTTAAAGTTTTTGCAGGACCTGCACTTGATCCCGAGGGTCGTGTGGCTGTGATCCGGGTACCGAATGGGGGTGAACGTCTTTCTCGTAAAGAAATTGATGACTATACAAATTTTGTCTCATTATTTGGTGCGAAAGGCTTGGCTTATGTAAAAGTGAACAATCGAGCAGAAGGGCGAGAAGGTTTACAATCGCCCATTCTTAAATTTTTACCAGACGATGTGATTGAGGCTATTTTGGATCGCGTCCAAGCTCAAACAGGGGATATTCTTTTCTTTGGTGCAGATAAGGCCAGAGTGGTGAATGATTCCTTAAGTGCACTGCGCAACAAACTGGGTCAAGATTTGGGATTATTACAGGGTCAGTGGAAATTTCTGTGGGTAGTAGATTTTCCGATGTTTCAGCGAGATCCAACGGGTGGGCATTGGCAACCGGTGCATCATCCTTTTACCATGCCTCTTGCAGAAAGTCCGATAGAATTAGAACGTGATCCCGGCGCTTGTTCTTCAATCGCGTATGACATGGTTTTAAATGGCACTGAATTGGGTGGTGGTTCGATTCGTATTCATAAGGCCGATATTCAGCAAGCCGTATTTCGCGTCTTGGGCATTACAGAGGAACAGGCCAAACTAAAATTTGGATTTTTATTGGATGCACTAAAATTTGGGTGTCCACCACACGGAGGGATAGCCTTTGGAATAGATAGGCTTGCGATGTTGATGACGGGTTCGGCTTCTATTCGCGATGTGATTGCCTTCCCTAAAACGCAAACGGCGTTTTGCCCATTAACCTCTGCACCTTCTACGGTTGAACCAGAACAATTACGAGAACTTGGGATCAGAACGCGGCTTGAGAAAACAGAGGTAATTTAAGCCCTCATCCGGTGCTACGCACCACCTTCTCCCGTGAAACGGGAGAAGGAATACTAATGTCGTGCGGGTTCTATAAAAGCATCTAGATTGTTATCATCACAATAACTCATCAATTTTTCACGCAGTGAAGCAAGATGCATTTTATCAGATACTTTGATTTTAAGGATCATAGAAACCATCTGCGTGTTTGACGGACCTGTATAAGTGTGAGCCGAGACGTGCTCAATGGGGATTGACATTTTTGAAAGAAAGTCGGATAACCCATTTAAAATTCCTATGCGATCAATTGCGACTAATTGCAGACTATAGGACATCCATTGACCATTAAGGGGAGGTTCACTGGTACGGCGGACGATAGTGGTTAAATCTAAACGTTGTTCTAAGGCAGGAATGGCTGCCTCCATTTTAGCAATTGCACCCCAATTGCCAGAAAGAAAGAAAACAGCAGAGAGCTCTGTGCCCAGTGTGTTTACTTCAATATTCAATAAGTTACAACCATATTGTGTAGATGCACGTGATAACTCACTGATGACGTCTGTATGGTTGGGACTTACGACTGAAACTATTAAATAATTATGATTTGGGATCATGTTTATTAAACCCTCCCTTTAACTTAATAGTCTACCAAATTCAGGGTTTTTTTGTTGGATTATTTGGGGTTAAATTTAAATCTTAATGCGTGTAAAATCTCATATTATCTGATAAAGAGAAAGGGGGACAGGCCCCTGCCTCTACTAATGTCCAATGTCAAATTTGACACCTCAGACCTATTTTCACTATTATCATAGCCTTAAAGAGAGGATCATTTATGTTTCAGGGAAGCATTGTCGCACTAGTAACTCCCATGACTAAAACAGGTGAACTGGATATCACTTGTTTACGAAAATTGGTAAAACTTCATTTAGATCAGGGTACTGATGCTATTGTTGTGAATGGCACAACGGGTGAGAGTCCCACTACGACAAATAAAGAAAAACTGAAAGTGATTGAAACAGTGTTAGAAGTTGCTTCTGGTCAAATTCCGGTTATTGCAGGGACTGGTACTTACTCAACGATGGAAACCATTCACAGAACAGAAGAAGCGATGAAATTGGGGGTGGATGCATGTATATTAGTAACCCCATATTACAATAAACCAACACAAGAGGGTTTATATCAACATTTTAAGGCGGTTGCTGAAGCTGTTCCAATCCCTCAGATACTCTACAATGTGCCAGGACGCACTCAATGTGATTTATTACCAGCAACGGTCGAAAGATTGTCCCATCTTTCAAATATTGTGGGATTAAAAGAGGCGACTGGCGATTTAGCAAGGGGGCGAGCATTAAAAGAAATTTGTGGGGATTCTTTCGTTTTATTGAGTGGAGATGATCCCAGTGCTTTAGCTTTTATATTGCAAGGTGGAAAAGGGGTAATTTCTATTTCTTCTAATGTTGTACCAAAAAAGATGCATGAGATGTGTAAGGCAGCATTGGCAGGAGATTTCAAACGAGCGGGTGAAATCAATACGCCTATTATGCAGTTGCACAAAGCTTTGATAGTTGAGGCGAATCCTATTCCTGTCAAATGGGTTATGCATCAAATGGGATTGATTGAAGAGGGCATTCGTTTACCCTTGACACCGCTTTCAGAAAAAAATCGTTCTGTTGTTAAAGAGGCTATGAAGGAGGTTGGGTTGTTGTGAGAAAAATAATTACTCTAATTTTTGTTTTAGGATTAACAGTTGTAGGATTAGCGGGGTGTTCCAATGGGAGTTGGATCCGTGATAATGCTAAAGATTATGAAAAAGCTAAAACGGGCAAGCCATTACAGATCCCTAAAGAATTACACCCGGAACCTTTTAGCGATCAATATTGCATTCCGGAGGGGTAAGGGAGTATTGTTCTCTCACCCTCATGAAGATGTCTCTTAAATCGGAGAGGTGCCGGAGTGGCCGAACGGGGCGGTCTCGAAAACCGTTGTACCTTCGGGTACCGTGGGTTCGAATCCCACCCTCTCCGCCATATTTTTTAAAGGAATATTGATTGAAGCCAATAATAAAGTGGGCGGGTGGTAAACGTTGGCTACTGCCTATTCTTGAAAAGATCTTCGAACCCCACCAGGGAATAAAATTGGTTGAGCCATTCATAGGGGGAATGGCTGTTGCATTAGGATTAAATCCAGAATCAGCACTTTTAAATGATGTAAACGTTCATTTGATTAATTTTTATAAACAAGTAAAAAAAGGTCTTAAAATTCCCTATCAATTTAAGAATAATGCTGATTTTTACTATGAAATGCGAGATAAATTTAATACATTGATCAGTAATAATAAATATCGAAACGCAGAAGCGGCAAGTATATTTTATTTTTTAATTAGAACAGGGTACAACGGATTATGTCGTTTTAACAGTCAAGGGGAATTTAATGTCCCCTTTGGTCAGCATAGAAGTATTAAATATAAAACAGATTTTTTTGAATATAAAGAGATCTTAAAAAATTGGAATTTAATGCAGGGTGATTTCCAAAACTTGGAACTTCAAGGCAACGAATTTTTGTATGCAGATCCTCCTTACGATGTGGAATTTACCGAATATTATGCTAAAGGTTTTACGTGGGATGATCAGCTGAGATTGGCAAAATGGCTTTCTGAACATAAGGGGCCTGTTGTTGCATCCAATCAAGCGACCAAAAGAATATTAGAACTGTATCAAGATCTTAAATTTAAAATTTTTATAGTATCCGCACCTAGAAAAATTGCGTGTAATGGAGATCGACAACCTGCCTTAGAAATGCTTGCCTTAAAGGGTTTTAAGACAAATTTTATGAAAGACATTAGGGATAAAATAAAATTATAATTGTTTTTATATGATTTAATGTTCTTCGGAAGTTTTTTCATTGTGATCGGGAAGACGTGGGGAAATTCTTGCAGTTTTCACTGTGTTTTCTTTCATTTCGATTACTTCAACGGGGTAGCCATTAATGAGTACACAAGTACCTGGTTCTGGAATAGCTTCTAAGGTTTCAATAATAAGACCACTTAAAGTTGTGGGTCCTTCAATGGGTAGTACCCAGTGCTGAGTTCGATTTAAATCACGGACACTGACACTGCCTTCTACTAAAAATGATCCATCTTCTTGAGGTTTCACATCTTGTATTTCACTGGAAACATCAGTTGTGAATTCTCCGACAATTTCTTCTAGAATATCTTCTAGAGTCACTAATCCAAGTACGTCGCCGTATTCATCCACCACCAATGCCATGCGCCGTTTGTTTCTTTGGAAATTAAATAATTGAGTGTGTAGGGTAGTCCCTTCGGGAATAAAATAGGGTTCATCCATGGCGGCTGATAAAGTTTGCTCATTAAGCTCTTTACTTGCGAATACTTTAACAATATTACGGGTATGAAGGATCCCTTGAATGTTATCGAGATCAGAACGATATACAGGTAATAAGGTATGTTGAGTTGTTTTTAATCGTTCGATAATAGTTTCTTGATCATCATCTAGATTGATGCCCAATACTTCATTTCTAGGGATCATAATATGATCAACTCGAACTTTTTGGAGATCAAGAATGCTGAGTAACATGGTTAGATGACGACTTGGGACAAAACCACTGGCTTCATTCACAATAGTTCTTAATTCTTCTGTGTTTAAGGCATCATGGGGTTTTTGGCTGACATGGATCCCAAAAAGTCTTAATAATAAATTTGAGGTAGTTGTTGCTAGCCATACTAGAGGATACAGTGCCGATTGCATGATAGAGAGAGGATAAGAAACAAAGTTTGAAGTTGCTTCAGGTTTAATAGCTGCAAATGTTTTAGGTGTAACCTCAGAAAAAATAAGAAGACCAATGGTTAAAATAATAGGTGAAATAAATATACCAATATCACCTAAGTAACGTTGTCCAATTTCATTGGCAATGCTGGATCCTGCAGCTGTTGCAAACGTATTTCCAATGAGAATAATACCAAAAAGGCGATCTGGGTGTTCTAGTAATTTACTGATTCGCTTTGCGCGTGCATCTGTTTTTGCGAGGTGTCTTAACCTGTAACGATTGAGTGACAGAACGCCAGTTTCACTGGCAGAGCAAAAGGCACACAATAAAAATGCTAGAAGTAAAAAGAAAAACAAAATCTCATTTGAGACATCAAAATGTATGTGATCCAAAGTGATATAAACCTTTTAGTTCCAATAAATCAACTTAATTCCAATGATTTAAAAATATTAGTTTGCTACCAAAGTAAGAAAGAATTAACATTCCTACACCAAACAAAGTCCAACGCACAGCAGTAGGTCCTCGCCATCCTGAGTGATAGTGCCCATAGATAAGAGTAGCAAATAATCCCCAAGCAAGAAATGATAAGATAATTTTTTGCAAACGTGAAACTGTAAATAAATCATCTAAAAATAAAAAAGCGGTGCCCAATGAAGCAGAAAGTAAAATGAAACCCAGTCCTATTATTTGGAATAATAAACTTTCCATTGTTTGCAAGGGAGGTAGAATCCTAACAATAGATGTAGGTCGTTTGTTTCGTAGTAAACGATTTTGCATGTGTAGCAGAGTTGCTTGAAGAGCTGCCATTCCTAAGGTACTGAAAGCAACAATGGAAATTAAAATGTGAATAAGACTGCCAGGGTGAAGGCGAGTCTGAAAAATATCATTTCCTGGGTAGGTGAGTGTTATTAGAATAGAAAATGCAGCCATGGGGAGAATAAAAACGGTTAGATTTTCAATAGGTTTTTTTAAGGAGGTTAAAAGTGTGAGTATTGCCATACCCCATAAAACTAAAGAAAAAATATTACTAAGACTTAAATTTTGACCAAGCGGTGTATCAATCCAATAATAAAGCATTAAGCCATGCAAACTAACGCCACACAACCCGATAATGATAAGTAAGGTTTTTGGAAAGGTTAGCTTACCATATAGGTGTAAAGTTTGGGCTATTGCAAGAAAAAGGTAAATGGAGATTGTTATATAACTCATGTTTTTGCACATAACTTCATTTTGAGATTTTATCTTACAGAAAACCCCCTGTATGTGCAAGAACGCCTAATCCTCTTGGTTAGCTTGTTGCAAAAAACATGAAGTGAATTAAGCAATCCATTTTTATTCAGTGGATCCCTATGACTGTTTATAAACATATTGAGAAGTGAAAATTATTGTGAAGCCTTTTTAATACAAGTTTATACAAAAGAATAATTGGGAATAATTTGGTATATTTCTCCAAGATATTTTGAGACCATCACGCATCAAATTCAACAAGAAGAAATATACCGATTTCAATTCTCATTTAAATTTTTCCAAAAAGCAAGCATAAGATTTAGCTTAAAAAATATTTTTCTTGAACTTATCATAATAATACTTTACTGTAGTTTTCAGGAAATTTTAAATATTTAAATCAAAATTATCGATTTTAGGAGTATTTAATGCCATCGGATATAAGAGATTTAGAGGAGTTGAAAAAAGAAAAGTCGAAACTATCGACTCAAAGAGACCATTCTAAAGAGAAATCCTCTGGAACGGAACTTAGTTTTTTAAGGGATGAAAAAAAAGATATTTTAATGGTAGAAATAGAACCGAGTCGATGTAAGCCTTGGAAATATCATAACCGTGATATGGCGTGGCTTACAATAGAACGCTGCCGAGATTTAATGATCTCCATACAAAACACGGGTCAAAATATGCCTGTGCTTGTCAGAAAAATTAATGGGGATCCTAATCATGATTTTGAATTAATTTATGGAGTAAGACGTTGGTTTTCTTGTTCAGTGATACCAAATCGAAAACTTCTGGCTCATATTACTGAAGCTGATGATAAAACATGTATGGTTCTCATGCATGCAGAAAATGCATTTTCGAAGGATATTTCGGAGTTTGAACGTGCCTTTTCATTTTCACAACAAATGAAATCAGGTGTTTTTAAAAATCAAACAGAAATGGCTAAAGCAATGGGCGTTTCCCAAGGCCTTATATCTCGTATGATTAAAGGGGCAGAATTATTTGATTATGATTGGATTAGAATATTATTTTCAAGCAAATTAGAAATTAAAGTAAAACCAGCTTATACGTTAGTCTCTATGTTGAAAGATCCCTCTAAAGAAAAATTTATTAAGATCAAAGCTCAAGATCTAGAAAATAAAATTCATAAGGGAGAAAAAATACCTTCTGAAAAGATATTAAAAGAATTAATCGCAGCGGGTAATCCAGTGCCAAATTCTTTAGAAAAAAATGGAATTATTCTTCCACTAGGGCAAAATCAAGCGATTTACTGTAAACGTAATGCTGTAGGAAAAGTCATGCTTGTTTTTGATAACACTGCACGTGATAGAAAACGGGAAGAATTGATGGCAGCTGTTGAAAAGGCAATTGATGAGTTTGTTCTTTTTTAAATTATTACCTTGGTAATAATTTAATGATAGAATTAATTTTGTTATAAAGATTACTTTCAAAAAATTCTAAATTTATTAATAATTTTTATTGGTGGGTGATTGTTGTATTAAAAAAAATTACGATTTAAACTTTATCGGATTGTTATTGAGGGATCAGTTAAATTGCGAAAGATCTATTAGGAGGTAATATGGCAGGAACACCAGAAGCAATGGTACCCATAGTAAGCAGCGAGTTAACAAGGTCGTTATTTTTGGCTATAAAAACAAATAATCTTCATAATGTGCAGCGAGCTCATGAAGCAGGTGCTGATATGTGGCAATATGATCCAATAAACATAGGCGCGGCACTAACACCATTCCACCAGGGCCTAGACCCGCGCGATTTGCACGAGTGGATCCTTCAATTCCTGAATACTCTAAATCACTACCCATATCCAGACGAACCTCCACCCGGTTTGAGTCGATTTGATCCCTTACAATCTACTACACCATTACAATTTGCGGTATGGATGGTACTCATTAAATCTATCTTATCCAATGTAGTTCCATCCGGAAAAGAAAAAGCAAGGGAATCAATGAAAATAGTTGATTACATGTTGTCAGAAGCTCACATAGATCCAAATGTTTTATTAATTGATGATGGTCTTCAGACAATGCTTGCCTGGGTTTCTAGTGATGATTTAGCGCGTCATTTTGGTCTCCAAGGTTTTCAACGTCCAGATTGGGGATTCGGACCGACGGTAAGCGGGAATGTAGGAGAACTATTATGTTTATTGCTTCGTAAAGGTTTGGATGGTAATGCTGTTTATCATTGTATAAATAAAGGCCCATTTAGAAATTTTTTCTCTTTAACAGAAGGTATAAGAACAGATGTACCCTCGGCGATGCACGAGAGAAGGGAGAATGAACTAAAGAGACTCGCTCATGCGCGAAGATTCACAGAAACAGGTGTCCGTCTGTTAGACAATATGTATCAAAGAACCACACCAAAAGAGGCAGCAGAGGGATCAGAAAAAAAAGAGGCAGCAGAGGGACTAGAAAAAGCGAAGGGTGCAGAGGACATTCTCTCTTGTTTGTTTGATTTTTTGGATCCTGTAGAGGTTAGAGATTTCACGAGTATTGGTCCGGTGTCCGAAGAAGAATTGACTGCTCGGAGTAAACGTTGGATGGTATCAGCTGAAAAAACAGGGGGGGTTTTTAATCAGTCCTCTTTTACATTATTAGTAGAACGCTGGAAAACAGGAGAAATGTCTAATGGTGTGTCTTCCGTTGGGGTTTCTTTACCCTCTAGCAGTGCCCCCCCATCCCCTGTCCGTTCTGTAATTATGTTTTCTACCGAGGGCTCTTCTTTGAACAATAAGCCTTCCTCTCTGTCTTCTGTTAGGAGGCCTTGGTCTTTAAAGAATGGTTTTTCATCCTTGCTCAGGGCGTTTGCTAGCTGTGCTGGAGAACCAGAAGCATCAGAACCATCAGCAGTAGAAGTAGAAATAGAAGAACTGTTGAAAGGAGGAGACTCCAAACGAGCAGCAGAGTCATCAGCATTAGAATCGCTGTTACCACCACCACAAGGTAATATGAGACCAAAAAAATGGAGATGGTGAATTGGGCTGCTCTTTAAATAGGGGAGACCCAATTCATATTTAGTTTATTGGTGGGCGATAGTGGGTTTGAACCACTGACCCCTGCCGTGTGAAGGCAGTGCTCTACCACTGAGCTAATCGCCCTTATTATCCTTAACTTAATCCTACATCTTTGTTTGCCCTACAAAGAGTCGATAGATTGTAAGTTCTATAGGACTTTTTCTCAAGGGTTAAAGGGACATTTTCTCAATAGTTAAATAACAAAAAAAGAAGAAAAACTGTATTCAAAGGGATTTATTTGCGTTATTCTGATGATTCTTTTACATAGGCAGTGGGGGATGTTTAAGTGCAATTTAAAGATGTTGTGATTGCGCTTTCTGTGATCTTTCTGTGGTCAGCCAATTTGATTGTTCAAAAATGGTTGTGTCAAGAAATTTCATTAGACTTTTGTAATCTGCTGAGATTCTTAAGTTGTGTTCCCTTATTATTTTTTTTTAGAAAACCGCCTGTATTACTATTTAAGCTTTTATTAGTTACAGTTTTTTGGAATGTATTAAACTTTTTCTTTATAGGTCTTAGCTTGCATAACGGGATAGGTGCTGGCATTTTTTCTGTTGTTTATCAAACCTGCACTTTTTTTGGTGTCCTTTTTTGTTATTTATTAATCAAAGAAGTTCCAAAAACTCATCAATTAGTTGGTATGATTATCTCGTTTACAGGCGTCATTTTATTATTCAGGGATTCATTTTCTAATCAAGTGGATATGACAGGATTATTATTTGTTTTATTAGCGGCTATTTCATGGGGGATTGGAGTAACTTTAATAAAAAAATATGAACTTTCTTCTGAATTTTCTACGAATGTATGGATTGCTTCTGTCGCAGTAATTCCTATGTTTGGTGTCACTTACCTTCATGGGGGGAGCGACATTATTCAAAGTTCCATTGAAGTACTGTCGTTTAAGATAATGATGGGTATTTTATTTGCTGCTTATGGAGCCGTTTTGTTGGCAGGATGCATTTGGTTTCGGCTTTTAAAAAAATATCCCAGCACCTTAATAATGCCTTTTATGCTTCTTTTACCGCCAATGTCTTGTATCTTGTCTTATTTTCTATTGGGGGAGAGATTCACATTATTGCAAATTTCAGCATCATTAGTTATATTAGTAGGCATTTTAGTAAATCAAAATATACTTAGGTGGAGTTTAATTAGTTATCAACCGAGTAATCTATGGAAAAAGTGGATATCAACAAATTAAGAACTTTTTATTATGTGGCATTAGAAGGTTCTTATCAGAAAGCTTCTGTTCATCTTGGAATTAAATCCTCTTATATTAGTAAGCAAATTACTGCGTTAGAAGAAAATTATAAATTTAAACTATTTAAGAGATCACACCGATCATTAGTTTTGACTGAAGTAGGACAGGAGTTTCTCAAGTCTGTACAAGTTATTATGCAACAGATTGAAAAAATGGATGAATCTTTTTCAAATATAGATAGAGAAGATGATGATGACGTTATAAGAATCGTGACGACAACGGGTGTTACAAATCTTTGGCTTATTCGAAAATTGAAGGAATTTATTCAATTTTATCCAAAATATACATTTAGGATTATTACGAGTAATGAAAAAATAGATGTTTCAGATCATTTTGCAGACATTGCCATTCTTCCAATGATTGACCAAAATCCAAACGTTATTCAGAGAAAATTGTTTACTTTCCATACTAAACTATTTGCTTCAAAGGAATACCTTGAAAAATTTGGAATACCCAAAACACCAGAAGATCTGGATAATCATAGGCTTATCAGTTTCTACCATAATGAGGCAGGACATAGAGGTAATGTGGATTGGCATCTTAAGATTGGAACTAAAAACAAGATTAGAGTACCCTACTTAGTAATTAATTCGGCAATTGGGCTTTTTGAGGCAGCTGTTCAAGGGATGGGGATGATTGTTATTTCTGAAGAGTTCCCATACAATAGCCCTACCTTAGTAAAAGTTCTACCTGATGAAGGAGTAGAAATACCTGTATATTTTGCGACGCATCTTCAAAAGATGAGCCTTTCTAAGGTAAGCGCACTAGAAAAGTTTTTTATAGAGGAAAGTAAATAGGAGATTATTATGGAAATGCAAAACGTAGATGTAAATTTTAGTGCAAGTGTTGACTCTCAGAGTCAAGCTGATTTAAGTACAGATGTTGTTTTAAATCAGGATTTATCTGATGTAACGTTTGATCCAACTAAAACTTTATTTTTAAAAAATAAGTTAACAACTACATCTATATAGTTGGAATGAACGTCAATCTTTAAATGAGGGCACTTTGTGATCTTCTTCCGTGTCAAGAAAGAGCATCTTTTCTAGGCACAAGGATAAGAGCAGGGTTACTGCAAAGTTTAGAGCATTTAATTGAAGTTAATAAGAGTGTTCTAGGCGTTAATTATCTGAAAGGAAGGACATTAATAGAACACCTTAACTTAGCCCGGACAGTGAAACTGCCTGGGCTTTTTTATGCCCTAAATTCTTTTTTGTTACAAGCTACTTCCAGTCGGCAAACACAATCTATTTACTCAGATATTTCTATTCTTTTTGAGATTCCATTACTTGAAGAAATTCGGTATTTTAATTTTACGGAAAGAGAATCTGATAACAAGCGAAATGAATTATTACGAAAATATATTTTATTTGAATTACCACAGGAAGGAGATATTTCGGAGCCAGCGACAGAAGAATCAGAAAAAACAAAACTATTAATCAAGGAAGCTTTGAAATTAATCAGTGAGTGTGATGAGGAAACTTATAAAGAAATAATTGAATTTGTGAGTGAATTCATGATACTCAAAACAAATGTATTAAAAGCAGGATCCAGTTTTGATCTGTATGGGCTTATATTTATCAATGTTGCAAATGCAGATCGTGGAGTGATTAATATGGTGGATCTGATTATTCACGAAGTATCACATTTGTATTTGTATAATTTGGGTATAGAAGATCCTTTAGTATTGAATGAGTATGAAGAAAAATATTATTCTCCTATAAAAGAGAGAGAACGGCCTATGTTGGGTGTTTATCATGCTGCGTTTGTTTTGACGCGGGTGGTTCGTTTTCTTAGGATCCTTAGAAAATCAAATTTATTGAATTTTTTGAGTGACATTCTAGAAATCGATACCCTAATTGACCAATATTATAAAATAGTTAGTGATAGTCTAGAAATAGTAAATTCTTCAGCTAAGTTAACAAATTTGGGAAGAGATATAATGCAGTCAACTGAAGAAGGTGTCAAATCTTGACATTAGACATTAACAACTAAGGGATTTCTAGTTTCTTTAGTTAATGTCTAATGTCAAGATTTGACACCTTCTTCAGTTCCAAGAAGGAAATTTTATTTTTTTTTATATAAAAAAGGGAATTTTGTATTGACACTAAGAAAAAAACCGGGTTAAAGTTTTTGAACATATAGGTAAAAACTTTAACAATAGGGAAAAAAATTTATGGCAATTAAATATCAAGAGATTGACGTAGTCTATCCTGGGTTTAATAGAGATGATTTTTTTGAAAGAAAATTTGAGAAAAAGACAGATAAAACAGAAAAAATAGAAAAAAGATTCAGTGTCAATGAAGATCTTCTTCAGTTCAAACAGGCTTCAGTTCAAAACACCCCGATAATTGATAAAGATGCTTTTTCAGCATTATCTTCATTGTGCGATTTGGGTTGGAAACTTCAAAGTACTTTAGATTCTATTGGGTCTATTCAGGCCATGATGGATGATTTACATGCGATGTTGCAAAACTACATTGAAACTGGAAACCAATATCAGGGAACAATTGATAAGTTATTTAAATCATTAGAAGAGGCTGGTGTTTCTCGTAGTGTGAATGATCTGGTTTCTTTTAGAAAAAAATAATACTAGGGATTGGTCTCGGTAGCCGGCTTAAAATCCCCCCTAACCCCCCTTTTTCAAAGTGGGGAATAATGTAGGGGTTCCCGGTAGCCGACCCTAACTCACATGTCCACGTGTCCTGGCTCTGGTATTAGAACTGGCATTGCTATTACAATAAAAAGGTTTTTACTTAAAAGGTTTTTTTCATGACAGTGCGTACACGCTTTGCCCCTAGTCCGACAGGGTTTCTACATGTTGGGAGTGCTAGAACCGCGCTTTATTGTTGGTTATATGCAAAAAAACTGGGTGGCAAATTTATTTTACGTATTGAAGATACAGATAGAGAGCGTTCTACTCAAGAAGCAATAGACGCTATTTTAGATGCCATGACTTGGTTGGGTTTAGATTGGTCCGAGGGGCCTTTTTATCAGATGCAACGTTTGGAACGCTACCAGGAAGTGGTCGAGACACTATTAAAATCAGGCCATGCTTATCAGTGTTATTGTTCTAAAGAGCGAATTGAACAACTTCGCATTGATCGCTTAGCTAAGAAAGAAAAACCTCGTTACGATGGTCACTGTCGTCACAACAATCATCAAACTCAATCTGGTTCTTATGTTATTCGCTTTCGCAACCCCGATACGGGGAGTGTCGAAGTAGAAGATGTCGTCCATGGCAAAGTCATTGTACAGAACTCAGAGTTGGACGACTTGATTTTGGTTCGTTCAGATGGTATCCCCACCTATAATTTTGGTGTGGTGGTTGATGATTTAGACATGAATATCACGCATGTTATTCGAGGAGATGATCATCTTGCTAATACACCAAGACAAATTAATATATTAAAGGCCTTAGGTGCATCCTTGCCAGTGTATGCCCATGTATCCATGATTTTAGGGAGTGATGGAAAACGATTATCAAAACGCCATGGTGCAGTCAGTGTGCAGCATTATCGTGAAGAGGGTATTTTACCAGAAGCACTTTTAAATTATTTAATTCGTTTAGGTTGGTCTCATGGAGATCAAGAAATATTCTCTCGAGATGAAATGATTCAATATTTTGATATTCAAGATATTAATAAGGCTGCCACCATCTTTAATACGGAAAAATTACTTTGGTTGAATCAACATTATTTAAAGACATTGGAGCCCTCTTCTTTAGTTCCTGAATTTCAAAGGCATCTTGAAAACTTAGGCGTTTATGCTGATCAAGGACCTCCGTTACAAGATGTTTTGCTTGCTCAGCGAGAGCGAGCGAAGACTTTGCGAGAGATGGCCGAAAAGAGTGTTTATTTTTATCAAGATTTTGAATCGATTGATAAGGATGCTAAAGCAAAAAATTTAAAAGGCGATATTGCACCAGGATTAAAAGCTTTGCGAGAAGCTTTATCCCTTTTGCCATTATCAAAATGGCATGCCCCTGCTATTCATAATGCCATCGTTCAAACTGCAGAAAAGCTGGATCTAAAGCTTGGTAAATTGGCTCAACCATTAAGGGTGGCAGTAACGGGGAATACCATTTCTCCCCCAATTGACATGACTTGCGAGCTGATTGGGCGGGAGAGGGTTTTGAATCGTTTGGATCGTGCTCTGACACAGATCTGGGGTTGACAGTAGCTCGTGAGACTTGTAGGATGCGGGACTATAACTCAGCTTTAAGGAAACAAGAGGGGCTATGGCGCAGCTGGGAGCGCGCTTGCATGGCATGCAAGAGGTCGGCGGTTCGATCCCGCCTAGCTCCACCAAGTTCAGTTCCGTCCCCATCGTCTAGAGGCCTAGGACACCGCCCTTTCACGGCGATAACAGGGGTTCGAATCCCCTTGGGGACGCCATTTAAATCACGCAGCAACATATATCAAAATCAAAGTTGTGGCTGATTTGTTTGGGGCGACCTGATTCTGGGAAGCTCAAAAGTCGAATGTTTATCCGATGTTTACTGCCACTCACTTCTGGGTAGGTTCCGCAATCTATAGGTAAGGCTATCCGTAATAATTGGCAAGGGTGTTGAGGATCTAAAACTTGTTGAAAAAATCCTGATTCAGCTGTTTTCTGTTCGAAAAATGCACTATTTCTAAGTGTAGTGAGTAACAGATGAATACCTTCCTGTATGGGTCTAAATTCACTTAACCAGTGTGATATACATTCTGAACGCGTCTCGGTAGGTTGATTTAACCAGTAATGGTAAGCAGGAATATCAAAACCACAAGTACCTCCTGAAATATTGGTTCGTTGACGAATGTTAGTTAAGAGTTCATTATCTCGACAATCAGTGCCACATTTGGTGGTGATAGTATGCAATTTTTTTACTTGGGCGTTTAATTTATCCAAAGTATGATCTAGGCGTTTTCGATCGATAGTGGGTGTATCAAGATATCGTGATAAACTACTGATATGCCGTTCAAGTTCTTTTAAGATTTCTGATTTCACATCATTTCGTTCTAGAATAGATAAAATTTCAATGATGGCAGAAACCCCCGCTTGACTATCCCAAAGGGCAGCTTCATTTCGAAAATGAGAGGCTTGTGAGAAAAAATATTCTAGCCGCAGCAATATGCGGATCCGTTCATTCAAGGGATGTTCATACAAAACGGGGTGTGACATAGAGTTATTATATACAGTATTGGAAAAGGGGTCAAATTTGGATTTTGGACTTTTGAACATTAATAAATAGATTTCTAATTTTTAATGCCTCAAAGTCCAAAATCCAGGTTTTACCCCTTTCATATTTCATAGTTTGCTTGCTTAATGTCTAATGTCAAGATCTGACACCTTCTCATGGTAAACTTCTACTTGCTTTTTTAGTTCCTCGACTGTGCCCTCGTTGAAGATAACATCATCTGCTTCGGCAAGCCGAGTTGCGCGCGTCGCTTGGGTGTTGATAATGGCTTGTATCTCTTTAGCATCGATATTGTCACGCTGCACGACTCGTTGAATTTGGAGGGATTCTGGGGAGTCGATAACCAAAATGCGATCAACAACATCGTGAAAGTGTGCTTCAATCAGAAGGGGTACTTCAACGATGATGTAAGGAATGGACGAAGAAACAGGGGTATGCACAATTTTTTGTTTCACTAAGGGATGCAATAAATTCTCAAGCCATAGGCGCGCATTAGGATCTTCAAAGATAATGTTGCGAAGTTTTTTACGATCAAGCGTTTTATCGTCTTGTAGAATGTGGGATCCAAAATAGGCTACAATTTTTTTTAGAGCGGGTTGATTGGGTTGTACTAATTGACGTGTGATTTGATCAGCATCAATGACGAGAACCCCTAACTCACGAAAGAATTGGGCTACTGTTGATTTTCCGCTTCCAATACCGCCTGTCAGACCAATGATCATAAGTTAAATAATTTAAAATAAAAAAGGAGGAAATCATTTTGCCATAGGAGAGTCATCCAGCCTCCGATCGCTAAAAATGGTCCAAAAGGAATGGGTTGATTTTTATCTCTTCCTTGGAAAATCATTAGATAGATCCCAATAAGGGCTCCAAGTATCGAGGCAATTAAAATAACAGAAGGTAGAGCTTGCCATCCTAACCAGGCACCCAACATTGCAAGAAGTTTAAAATCACCGTATCCCATGCCCTCTTTACCAGTGAGTCCCTTGAATAGCCAATAGATAGTCCACAATGTTAAATATCCAGCAATAGCTCCTAAAATGCAATCTTCACTATTTTGAAAAACTGGGAATAAACTGAAAAATAAGCCCAACCATAAAAAGGGAAGAGTAATATCATCAGGTAACACAGAATGATCAAAATCAATAATAGATAAGGCAATGAGCGCCCATGTTAGAAGCAATGCTGTGATGGTGGCAAGACTTATGCCAAAATGGTTAGCAATGATGATTGATAATAAGCACGTAAAAAATTCAATTAATGGATAACGATAAGGAATGCGTTTTTGACATGCACGACATCGTCCACGTAACCATAGGTAGCTAAAAATAGGAATATTATCTAGCATAGAAATTGAGTGACGACAGTGAGGACAAAATGATCGAGGTATTGATAAAGAGAGGGGTTGAGAAGTTTTGGATTCTTGTTCCCCTTGTTCTTCTTGCCAACGTTGGTTTAATAGAATGGGCAGTCGATAAATCACGACATTTAAAAAACTTCCTATCAAAAGACCTAATAAGCCAATAAGCACTAAATAAGTTGTTGAATTACTTTGAAGGATCGTTAAAAATGTCATTGCTATAAAATAGAGCCCATTTTGATGATTGGTAAATACATGGCGACAACCAGTCCACCGACGATAAATCCCATGATGACTATAATTAAGGGTTCTAGCAAGGTTGTCAACCCCTCTATGGTGGTATCGACTTCTTCTTCATAAATGCTTGCAATTTTATCGAACATTTTTTCCAGTGTGCCTGATTCTTCACCAATGCTAATCAATTGTACCACCATCAGTGGAAAGAGGTCTGTTTTTTTAACAGCAACTCGTAACGGTTGACCATTGATAAGAGCATCTTTCACTTTTAAAATGGCATGGGTGTAAACACCATTTCCGGTTCCTTCTGCGACAGTATCCAAAGATTCTATCAGTGGGACGCCCGAAGCAAAAGTGATTGCCAAAGTTCGTGCAAACCGAGCGATAATGGCTTTTTGTAAAATGGAACCAAAAATGGGTAATTTTAAGGAGAATTTATCGAAGAATTGTTTTACTGCATCTATTTTTCGATAACACTGAACAGAACTATAAGAAGCAATCATTAATCCAAACAAAAAATATAGGCCTTGTTCTTGTAATGTTTCTGAAAGATTTAATACCCATACTGTAAAGATAGGGAGATCAGCATTAAAACCTTTAAATATATCTTTAAAAGTTGGAACAACTTTAACCAATAAAACCCAAGTAACGATCAGTGAAGTGATTAAAATAGTAGAGGGATAATAGAGCGCCTTTTTAATCTTTCGTTTTAAGGATTCGGATTTTTCTGTATAGTTTGCTATTCGGGTTAACATAATATCTAGAGTGCCTGATTGCTCGGCGGATTCAATCAAGCTGCAATATAAGTAATCAAAATTAGCGGGATGTTTTTTAAGTACCGATGATAATAGTCTGCCGCTTTCAATATCGATTTTAATCATTTTCACGAGATTGCCTAAAGGGGTATCCGATACCCCTTGTGTAAACACAGTAAAGGCTTGCGTGAGAGGGATCCCAGCTGTGGTTAATGTGGCTATTTGACGAGTGAAAAGGGCTAAATCCGTCGAAGAAATTTTTTTAGAGGTGATTTTTGTAATGATTTTGGGTTTTTTCTTTGAATTCATAAAATTATCTTAAAGCCCCTGATCCCAAGTGATACGATTAAATTCTTCTAAACTTATTATGCCTTGTTTTAATTTATGAAATCCGGATCCCCTAAGCGTCCACATCCCATCATTTTGAGCTTGCTTTTGGATTTCAAACGCATGTTTGCCTGACATAATCATGTGAGCAATAGTAGAGGTGATTGGTAAAACTTCATAGATACCTACTCGTCCTTTATAGCCCTCTTTACATTCTGCACATCCTTTTGGGCTAAATAAAATTAAATCTGCAATTTCTTCTATTTTAAAACCTATCTTTTTAAGAACATGTGGAGGTGTTTGCACTACAACCTTACACTGTGGACAAAGACGTCTTGCTAAACGTTGCGCAATAATCAGGCTAATAGACGTTGCTAAATGATAGGTAGGGACGCCTATGTTCACGAGTCGAGTTAAGGTATCACTTGAATTGTTGGTATGGAGTGTCGAAATAACTCTGTGTCCAGTTTCTGCAGCTTTTATTGCGATTTCAGCGGTTTCGAGATCGCGAATTTCGCCAATCATAATAACATCGGGATCTTGCCTTAAAAAGGCTCTTAATGCAGTTCCAAAGGTTAATCCCGTTTTAACATTCATAGGAACTTGATTGATGCCAGGTAAGTTAATTTCGACTGGATCTTCGCAGGTAGAAATGTTGCATTCAGCAGTGTTTAAAATATTGAGCGCGGTGTAAAGTGTGACAGTTTTCCCGCTGCCGGTAGGACCCGTGATTAAAATCATTCCTTGGGGTTTATGTATGGCTTTTAAAAATAATTCTTTTTGGAAATTTTCAAAGCCTAGTGTATCTACATTTAGTGGGGTAAGGTTGGGATCTAAAATACGAATAACAATTTTTTCACCAAATAAGGTTGGGCAAGTACTGACTCTAAAGTCAATAGAGGGTTTTTCAGATGCTTCTAAAAAAGCGTCCTGATTTGCCTGATTTTTTAGTTTAAATCGGCCATCTTGTGGAATCCTTCGTTCTGAAATATCAAGACGTGACATTATTTTTAATCGGGCAGCAATACGGGAAGCAAGGTTAACGGGCGGTTTTGCAATTTCATATAAAATGCCATCTTGTCGGTAGCGTATACGATAGAGTTTTTCATAGGGTTCAAAGTGTATATCAGAAGCACCAACTTGAATAGCATCTGAGATTAACTGATTGACGTAATGGATAATAGAAGTATCCTCTTTTTCATTAGTGATGACATCTGTTGCTGTATTATCCATATTATCTTTTGTTAAGTTATTATTAATTTTTAGGGTTCTGCATTCGGTTGATTTTCAGGAAGCGCATGTTGAAAAGCAGGAAGGCTTAAACAATGTTTTGCAATGGCTTCTATGGTGGGGAAATTGATTAAAGGAAACTCAAAACGTTTTGCATTGTAGTACTGTGGGACTAAAAAAACATCTGCGATGGTCGGAATATCTCCATGACAGCATTTGCCTGTATCGGGGCTATTAACTAATAATTGTTCTAATGCTTTAAAACCTAAATGTAGCCAGTGGTAATACCAAGCATTTTTTTCTGCCTCTGAGTGCCCCAAATGTCCCGTAAGGTATTTTAAAACCCTTAAGTTATTGAGTGGATGAATGTCGCAGGCGATGAGTAGGCTTAAAGTTCGCACGCGTGCTCGGGCTGGAAGCAATTGTGGCAAAAGAGGTGGATTGGGATAAAGTTCATCTAGATACTCGATAATTGATAAAGATTGAGTGAGCACATGTTCACCATCTCGAAGCATTGGGACGAATCCTTGAGGATTGAGAGCGAGGTAGTCAGGCTGATACTGTTCACCTTCTTCTTTTAGAAGATGAATGGGGATTTGTTCAAAAGTCAGATTTTTTAAGTGAAGAGCAATGCGAACCCGAAATGCAGCACTGGATCGAAAATAATCATAAAGTTGCATAGAGTGTGTTTACCTTATCTGTTTTGATGCACCATTCCTGTTTGACGCGCCATTCAACAAAATTTCAATCATTTTGTCAAGTATAGTCTTAACACCCAGGGTCGAAAAATAAAGAGGTTAATAAAAATTATAGTTGACAAACCAAATCATGTTTTTATAAAATATGTTTTATATTATGTCTTGAAAACTTTAAAATATAAATTATGTTTTATATTTTGATATTAAATGTTTATTATGATAAACTATATTTTATCAAATGCTAATTTTTTTGTTATTTATAAAGTATAGTTTATGGCAAAGGCAATTTGGGGGAAGGTGTATTACCAAGATGTTTATGCGGGTCTTATTCAAAGAGAACCGGATGGACGTCATGTATTTACCTATGATCCCTCTTATATCAGCTCCGAATTTCCAGCCATTGCTCTTTCGCTTCCAAAACAAAGAGAACCTTTTTTGTCTGAAACTGGTTTGCATCCATTTTTCGATAACTTGGTTGCAGAAGGCTGGTTACAGAAAGCACAGGCTCGCGCCTTAAAAGTGAGCTCTATGGATCATCTCGCTCTGCTTCTTGGGTTTGGACACGATCTCCCAGGTGCTGTATCGATAGTAGATCCTGACCCACAGCAACATGAAATTAATGAACATGCAGATAATCTGACCAAAGCAGTATTGCGAAGTCAGGCTTCTCTTTCTGGTGTACAGCAAAAATTATTAGTTGTTCAACAAGGTGATCACTATCGACCTGTGGTGGGAAAGGAATTGAGTAGTCATATCGCAAAACTCCCATCAAATACTCATCCTGATATTGTTGAAGTTGAATATCTCACGACTTTGGCAATCACTAAGCTACTTCCTGAGGATTCAATAGTAACACTGGAGATTGTACCCATTCCTTCAATTTGTGAAAAGGCTCTTATTGTAAAACGTTTTGATCGAACTTCTAGTGGTAAAAGGATCCATTTTGAAGAATTTAATCAACTTTTAAACCATCCTTCCGGAGACAGTAAATATGAAGGATCTTATGAAGATATGGGACATTTCATTCAGAATACAACTGGATGTATTCGAACAGAAGCTTTTCAGTTGTTTAAACGCATTTTGGCAGCCCTTTTGGTCGGTAATACAGACGCGCATTTCAAAAATTTTGCAATGTTTCATACTCGAGAGGGTCTTCGTTTAACGCCGGCTTATGATTTGGTTGCTGCAGCAAAATACAAACAATATCAAACGATTGCATTAAAGCTAGATAGAGCAGAAAACCTCAAAATTAGTTTATTAAAACCCAAGCATATACTTAAAATGGGTTATGAATTTGGACTTAGTGAAACCTTGATAGTAAACACTGTTAATGATCTTGGGAAAAGATTGGAAGCAGCCAAGGCTGCAATAGCTATAAGTGAAATTGGTGACCCTTTAACTCGAAAAGAACTTGTTCAGATTATGGAGAAGCGATGGAAAGTCAGTTTCGACTCAATTGGCCAGTACTTGTCGAAGAAGCAAAGCAAAGGCGTAAAGCCCAAAAACTTACGCAACGACAATTAGCGATGCTTGCAGAGGTAAGTGCACCTACTATTTCTCGGTTTGAAAAAGGCGAGAAGGATATTCAATTGTCTTCTGTGCTGAGGATCCTTGGCATGCTTGATCTGGTTGATCAACGTAATTTGATTTTTTCTGAACTAAAACCTGGCTACGACAGTAGCCGTATGATTGTTATCTTTTGGGGACAAGATGTAGATAAGAAGGTACGCTGTGAGATTTCAATGGAAGCCTTGGAAGATCATTACAAAAGTAATAGTAAAGATCCAATCAAGATATTCATAGAAAATCATTCTGCTATTGAGCAAGAAGCACGACGAAAGTATTTAGCAAATCGCTTAGAAGAGGGCGGATCAATATTAATCAAAACGAATGATCTTCTATATGGAAATTTTGGTGTCAAATCTTGACATTGGACAAACTTTTACTTACCGTCAAAAAGTAGAGGCAACTTTTTTTGTATTTTGGCCATTTAGTGGTTAAAATGCAACCAGATATTGGCAACGGGAATGTCTTTATTGTATCTATCTGATATTTTTATAGGATAAACATAATTATTGTAATATCCTTCACTCTGGAATATAATTCCAGCGGGAAGGATAAACAGTAATCTAGTATTACCCATATTAATGGTCGAAGTGGAGATGGGGTTACATAACCGTTTAACACGCAATATTTATCTTGAACCCTTTAATCTAAAAGATACAAAGTTATACTTGAATCATTTAGGTGTTAAATTAAATAATAATCATGTGCTACAAATTTATATGACAACCGGTGGTGTGCCATACTATTTGTCAAAAATTGAGAAAAGTGTATAGGATTTTTGGTGTCAAATCTTTTGGACACACTTTTATGGACTTTGTCCAATGTCAAGATTTGACACCAGGACATTTAAAAGGAACTTATCATGACTGATTTAACGACTTTAACCACTAAATCTTGCAAACCGTGTGAAGGAGGAACCCCCCCTTTAACTTCCGATCAAGTTAAAGCCCTTATTAGGGAAATTCCGGGGTGGAGTATAGATCCAACCGGCACTCATGAGATCTCCAAAACCTTTGAATTTAAGAATTATTATCGAACCATGGCGTTTGTGAATGCCATTGCTTGGATAGCGCATCAAGAAAATCATCATCCCGATTTAGAAGTTGGCTATAATCGATGTATCGTTCGTTATTCTACTCATGCGATTAATGGTTTATCCGAAAATGATTTTATCTGTGCAGCTAAGGTTGAGGCGTTGTAGTTCATGAAACAGCTAGAACGGGATTTGTTAGAGTATGCTGAAAGTATGCAATGCCAAGAATTGCATATGAATGTGGATGAAGAAACGGGTCTGAAAATGGTGATAGCCATTCATAATACTATTTTAGGTCCTGCATTGGGGGGTTGCCGATGTATACCCTATCCATCAACAACAGCTGCTGTGATTGATGCCATTCGTTTAGCACAATGCATGGCATATAAAGCCGCTATTTCGAATCTCCCTTTAGGGGGAGGTAAGGCTGTTTTATTAAGACCTAAAACTATTTCTGATAGAACGGCCTATTTTAAGGCGGTTGGACGATTTATTAATCAATTGAATGGGCGTTATATTACTGCGGTGGATAGCGGAACCACTATTCAGGACATGGATGTCATTGCCACTGAAACTCGTTATGTAACTACCACATCACATGGGGTGTTCACAGTCGCCGATCCTTCTTCTCTGACTGCATTTGGAGTGCTTCGTGGTATGCAGGCGGCTGCTAAATTTAAATTGGGTAAGGATTCTTTAAAAGGCCTGCATGTTGCCATTCAAGGTCTAGGGCATGTGGGGTATAGTCTTGCAAAGCTCTTATATAATGAGGGTGCTCGATTAACAGTTTTTGATATTGATAAGAATGCAGTCAATCACGCTGTGAGTGAATTAAAAGCAGCTTCAACTTCTTCTTTGGATGCTATATTAAAGACGGAGTGTGACATATTTGCGCCTTGTGCGTTTGGGGGACTTATTAATGATAAATCGATTGCAATGCTGAGAGCCCCTATTGTTGCGGGATGTGCTAATAATCAATTAGAAGAGCCATACCATGGTGAAGCATTGGCACGTCGTGGAATTTTGTATGCCCCCGATTATGTTATTAATGCAGGGGGCCTTATTTATGTGGCTGCTCAGTATAATCATATTACAGAAGATGTCACTCTGCATAAAATAGAAGGGATTTATGATACTTTGATGCATATTTTCGATCAGTCAGAAATAGAAAAACGGACAACCAGTGAAGTGGCAGATAATCTTGCCAAACAATATCTGCAGAAATCGTAGGGGTTCGGTCGGGGTGTCCGTCCATTGTAGGGGCCGGTGTAGGGGCCGGTCCCTGTGCCGGCCCAACATAAATATCGCCTAGAAGGATCACTATGACAAGCCAAATAAGCCATACACAGAAATCAATCATTCAATTTGAAATTGGTTATACACAATTTTTAGATCCCATGGGCAAAATCGTTCAAAACTTGCCGGAATTTACGCGTGATAGTGAACATCTTAAAATTTTATATCGCTTTTTGGTTCGTACGCGTGTTTTTGATACTAAGGCCATTGCCTTGCAACGAACGGGGAAATTAGGCACTTATCCCTCTACATTAGGGCAAGAAGCCATTGGGGTTGGTATTGGATCAGCGATGCAATCGAATGATGTTTTATGTCCTTATTATCGAGAGTATGGTGCGCAATTTTGGCGTGGTGTCAAAATGTCAGAAATTTTATTGTATTGGGGAGGGGATGAGCGGGGAAGTGATTTTTCCGATCCAAGGGTAAAAGAAGATTTTCCCCTTTGTGTGCCCATTGGGAGTCAGACTTTACATGCGGTGGGGGTTGCAACTGCCCTAAAATTACGTAAACAAGCTCGCGTGACGGTGACAACGGTTGGAGATGGGGGAACTTCCAGAGGAGATTTTTATGAGGCTGTTAATCTGGCAGGAGCTTGGCAATTACCGATTGTTTTTGTGATTAATAATAATCAGTGGGCTATTTCACTGCCGCGTGCCAAACAAACCCATGCAGAAACGTTAGCACAAAAAGGCATTGCAGGGGGGATTTTCTCTGAACAAGTAGATGGCAATGATATCATAGCGGTTCGATATGCGGTTGAAGAAGCCATTAAACGAGCGCGTTCTGGTCTTGGCCCCAGTGTTATAGAGGCACTCAGTTATCGCATGTCTGATCACACGACAGCAGATGATGCAAGAAGATATCGTGATGCAGCAGAGATTGAAAAATATAAAGCCTTAGATCCTATTAAAAGATTTTATCAATATTTAGTTGATCAAAACATTTGGGATAAAACAAAAGAAGAAGCACTACAAGAGAGTGTTACTAAAGAAGTTGCGGATGCTGTTTATGAGTATGAACATACTTCCCCATTAGAGCCGACTGCCATGTTTGATTTTCTGTATGCAAAATTACCCGATGCTTTACACAGAGAACGAGAAGAAGCCGCGCAATTACAGAGGATAACTACTCGTGACTGAAATAACGATTAAAACAAGTGAAACAACTGAAAAAACTGAAAAAACCACAGGAATTACCTTGGTCGAAGCCATCACCCAAGCTTTAGCTTATGAATTAGCGCATGATCCGGATGTTATTGTATTAGGGGAAGATGTGGGGGTGAATGGCGGTGTATTTAGAGCGACCCAGGGTCTTCAAGCGCGCTTTGGGGAAGAAAGAGTGCGGGATACCCCCTTGGCAGAAAATATGATTGCTGGTGTATGTGTTGGCTTGGGGGCGATGGGTATGAAACCTGTTGCAGAAATTCAATTTATGGGATTTATGTATTCATGTGTTGATCAAATTATTAGTCATGCTTCGCGTCTTCGAAACCGCACACGGGGGCGATTATCCTGTCCGATGGTTATTCGTGCTCCTTATGGTGCAGGTATTCATTCGCCTGAGCATCATTCTGAAAGTACGGAAGCTATTTTCGCACATATTCCAGGATTGAGAGTGGTTATTCCTTCAACGCCATTGCGTGCTTATGGCTTATTGTTGGCATCTATTCGTGATCCCGATCCCGTTATTTTTTTAGAACCGACACGCATGTATCGTTTAGGAAAACAAATTGTGCCTGATAATGGGGAAGCTTTACCCATAGATGTTTGCTTTATTTCTAGAGAAGGGAATGATGTTACATTAGTGAGTTGGGGTGCTATGATGCATGAAACTCTAAAAGCGGCTGAGATTTTGGCAGAATCTGGGATAGAAGCCGAAGTGATTGATGTTGCGACGATTAAACCTTTAGATATGGAAACGATTTTAAAATCTGTTGAAAAAACAGGGCGATGTGTGATTGTGCATGAGGCAACAAAGACCTGTGGGGTAGGGGCAGAGATTGCAGCGCAAATAGCAGAAAAGGGATTAACCTCTTTATTAGCACCTATTCAGCGAGTGGCTGCATTTGATGTTATTGTGCCATTATATCGATTAGAAGACTATTATTTACCCAGTGTAGAAAGAATTGTGCAATCGGTGCTTGCAGTCATGGAGTATAAATGAAAATATTTAAGTTGCCAGATTTAGGGGAAGGATTACTGGATGCCGAAATCGTTCAATGGTATGTTAAAGTTGGGGAGGAAGTTACAGTTGATCAAAACTTAGTTTCGGTGGAAACCGCTAAAGCGATAGTGGAGTTACCTTCTCCGTTTGCAGGATATATTACAAAATTATATGGAAATCCTGGGGATATTATTAAAACAGGCGAGGTATTGGTTGAGTTTAAAAATGAAGAAGGGGAAAAGAACGAAAGCGGAGAAGAGAGAGAAAAAGAAACAAGAGAAGATGCAGGCACTGTGGCTGGTAAACTTAAAGTCGGCAATGCGCTTATCACTGAACCATCGCTGGGTGTTTCTTCACATCCACATCATCCACACACAAATGTTAAGGCCACACCAGCGGTTCGAGCATTAGCACAGCGTTTAAAAGTGGATCTTGCTCAAGTTGTTCCTTCAGAATCTAATAACATAATTACTTTGCAAGACGTTCAAAAAGCAGCGGACGATCTGAAACAAGCAGGACCTTTTGAACCCTTAAAAGGGGTGCGGCGCATGATGGCAGAAACCATGAGTCGGGCACATCGTGAAGTCGTTCCTGTTACTGTTATGGACGATGCAAAATTATTGAATTGGTCACCCAAAGAAGATATTTCTGTGCATTTAATTCAAGCAATGGTCAAGGCTTGTCAAAAAGAACCTGCTTTAAATGCTTGGTATGATATGAATGCAATGGGACGACGAATGATTAAAGAAGTTCATATCGGAATAGCCATGGATACATCCGATGGATTATTTGTACCTGTCATTCGCAATGCTGAGACATTGAATTCAAAACAATTACGTGACAAGATAGAACTGTTTAAAATTCAAGTTCGAGAGCGTACCATTGGTTTTGAAGATTTACACGGAGCTACGATTACCTTGTCTAATTTTGGAAAATTTGCAGGTCGTTATGCCAATCCCATGATTGTTCCCCCTATGGTTGCTATTTTGGGAGCTGGAAAATTGCGAAATGAAATTGTTGCATTGAATGATCAGCCGGTGGTTTGTCCTGTATTGCCTTTGTCATTGACATTTGATCACAGAGTTGTGACTGGTGGGGAGGCAACACGGTTTTTGGGGGTAATTATGCAGGAATTAGGAAATCATTAGAGATTTTAGGTAATTTTTTACAATGAAAGCATTAACCATCAAAAATTTAAAAAAAACTTATCCAAACGGTTTGGCTGCCCTTAAGGGTATTGATCTAGAAGTTGAGCAAGGTGAGTTTTTTGCTGTTCTTGGACCCAATGGGGCTGGAAAAACAACAACGATTGGGGTCATCACTTCTTTAGTGAATAAAACGAGTGGTCAAGTCTCAGTCTTTGATTATGATATTGATAATAATGTAGAGATGGCTAAATCTTGTATTGGTTTGGTTCCACAGGAGTTTAATTTTGGATTGTTCGAACGTGTGATTGATATCATTGTCAATCAAGCCGGGTATTATGGGATCTCTAGAAAAATTGCATTGGAGCGAGCTGAATTATATTTGACAAAATTAGGGTTGTGGGATAAACGGGATGAACAATCTAAAAATCTTTCTGGAGGGTTAAAGCGTCGCTTAATGATTGCGCGAGCCTTAATTCATGAACCTAAAATGTTGATTTTAGATGAACCAACGGCAGGGGTTGATATTGAACTTCGGCGTTCAATGTGGACATTTTTACGTGAAATTAACAATCAAGGAACGACAATTATTTTAACAACTCATTATTTGGAAGAAGCAGAGTCTCTTTGTCGAGGGATTGCAATTATTGATAAGGGCTTAATTATTGAAGACACAACAGTAAAAGAATTATTATCTCGTTTAAATACAGAGAGCATTATTTTAGATGTAAAATATCCTTTGACAGGACCGCCGCAAATAACTGACTGTGACACTGAATGGGTGGATGAAACAACACTTGAAATTACCTTCCCTAAAAAGATCAGTTTGAATGATATTTTTAAAGAGTTGTCAAAACAACATATTGAAGTTATTAGTATGCGAAATAAAACCAATCGTTTAGAACAATTGTTTTTTAATTTAATACAATGGCAAAAATAAAATATTTATCTGGGGAACTCTATGTCTAGAATCAAACAAAACAGCATAGCGTTGTATACAATCTTATATCGGGAGATTGTGCGTTTTATTCGGATTTGGTCGCAAACTTTGCTGCCACCTGTCATTAGTATCGCACTTTATTTTATTATTTTTGGCAGTTTAATTGGACCTCGAATTGGACAGATGGGAGGCGTTAGTTATATAGATTATATTGTTCCTGGTTTGATTATGATGGCCATTATTACCAGTGCTTATACCAATGTTGTTTTTTCATTTTTTAGTTCAAAATTTCAACGAAATATAGAGGAAATGTTGGTGTCTCCCATGCCGAGCTCAGTGATTTTATGGGGGTTTGTATTAGGGGGAGTTGTCCGCGGTGTTTGTGTTGGGATTTTAGTGACGGGTGTTTCCTTATTTTTTACAAAATTAGAAGTCGCTTATTTTTGGATCACCATTTTGGTTGGGGTATTAACGGCTGTGCTGTTTTCATTGGCAGGATTATTAAATGGAATTTTCGCTAAAAAGTTTGATGATGTTAATATAGTGCCAACTTTTATTTTGAGTCCTTTAACTTATTTGGGAGGGATCTTCTATCCTATCAGCTTACTCCCTGAGTTTTGGCAAGGGGTAACTCATGCTAATCCAATATTTTATATGGTGAACGCATTCCGGTATGGAATGTTAGGGCATTCAGATGTAAAAGTTGAAGTTGCATTTGTGGTCATTATTGGATTTATTGTGCTGATGTATGGTTTGAGTCTTTGGCTGTTGAAAAAAGGGATAGGAATTAAAACATAACAAATAATGTCATTTTTTATTTTTTGAAAAAGTGCACTTGTTCTATCCCAAGTGCACTTGCACTACCCATTGTTATATAGGTGCAGCAGTGGAAAGAGTGAAGTTACTAATTTCATATTTGAAACGGGTATCAGAATAGATGAGTACTTCAACTTTTTTTGCTTTAGAAATTGGAATGATAGCGTTGCCATTAGGGGCTTTTAGCCATTGTGGCTCATTGTCATCAATACGTAGACGTAAACTAACAGGGGTTGAATGAGTTTTTCCTACAATTTTTAATTTATATTTTTCCTTTTCATTAACTGAGCGACGAAAGTAAATACCGGATGAGGTTGAGTTACCAGTTATTGTTAAGCTATTATTAGTTGATTTCAATTGAGGATCATTATACATTTCTGTTTCCCATTTATTAGTGAGAAGATGATAAAAATCATTTTGAAGATCAGAGAGAGCTGCCTGAGGATTGTTTTGAGAAGCTTGTAACCACTCAGAGTGAAAAAAAGTGGTGTATGGAACAATCTGTCCTATTATATAACCAATACAAGCGATACTTACTATAGAAGAAATCTTTAAAAATCTCATAATGAAATTACCTTATTTTAAAAAAGTTGTGCGCAGTATATCAATTTTTCTATGTTTTTAAAATAGTATCCCATTAAAAAAGCTAAAATACTGAAAAATTTTGAAATTTAACAAACAAATTAAATAAGGAGGTATATTTAAAATCTGTAATTTAGTTAAAAAGATTATGTCGTTAAGCAACAATTCTTGAATTGCCAATGAAAGTGAGGTATAACCTTACGGTTAGATTAGCATGTGAATTATATATGATTTGGGGCGAGGGTTGTTTTCACCTTTCCTGCGGTAGCGCGGTAATAATTTAAGTTAAGAATATGAGTTGTTTTTTTCGGGGGTAAAGAAAAATATGCGGCAAGTACTTTTAAATAGCTCAACTGCTTTTATCGCCAGAGTGCCACGCCCTACCGTTGAACCTGGTTTTGTTTTAGTTCGTGTGTGCTATTCAATGATTAGTGTAGGCACAGAAACCGCGATCCTTAAAGCTGAAGCCAAGAATATAGGTGGTTTTGAAAAAATACAACATTATTCATCACTATTTAAACAAAATCTCGGAAAAGCAATCAAAAATCCTCAACTTGCAGTACGTCGTGTTCGTGAAATGATGCGAAGTAAATTAACCCAAATATACCCAGTGAATCCTCACCAATTGCCTGATGCTATGGCGGTAGAAGCATTAAATTGGCGCGCTGTTGGAGCAAAGCAATTTAAAAAAGTACAAAATAAAATTGAGTTGCTTACCGATGATACGGTTTGGGGATATCAGCTTGAAAGTAACTCATTAGCAGTTCCTGAAGGGTTTACACCTTATATTGAAATAAAAGGAAATGTAACAAAAGGAAAAATTAGCATTGGTCTTCTTGATGCTAGCAAATCCAAATGGATTGGCTCCGCAAGAGTCATAGAACCTGGACCTATCGATGATCAATTGATATTTGAATTAGAAAATGAAACCAGTGTAATTGTCATGATTACAAATGGCGATGATGGCCCTTCTCAATGTGATTTTGAAGAGATTAAAGTATTTTTAATGCCACCCGATCCCTCGGGTTTAAATCATACTGAAATGAATCAAATTGGCTGGGCGACTGGATATTCTGCAGTCGGAAAAGTGATTGCAGTTGGAAAAAATGTATCTAATTTTGCGCCTGGAGATTTTGTGGCGTGTGCTGGAGCCAATAGAGCCAATCATGCTGATTTTATTAGTATTCCTGAAAATTTAGCCTGTTGTATTCCTAAGAATTGTGAACTTCAAGTTGCAGCCATGACTACGATTGGTGCAATAGCGCTTCAAGGGGTTCGACGAGCCTCTCCAACATTGGGAGAGACAGTTGTGGTATTAGGTCTTGGGTTGTTAGGCCAGATTACTGTTCAATTGCTGCGCTCGAATGGCTGCAGTGTTATCGGAATGGATCTTGAAAATAATCGTGTTCAAAGAGCGCTTGCTAATGGTATGGAAGCTGGGAGCTCTAATGAGCAAGTCTTAAAAAAATTAGTTTTTGATATGACCAATGGCATTGGCGTAGATCGTACCTTGATCACAGCTTCTACTGCCTCGAATTCTGTTATTAATCTTGCAATGGAATTAACACGCAGGAGAGGAACAGTTGTGATAGTGGGTGATATTGGAATGAAGATTGAACGAACTCACTTTTATCAAAAAGAAATTGATTTATTAATGAGTACGTCATATGGGCCAGGTAGATATGATCGCAATTATGAAGAAGAAGGGCATGATTATCCAGTCGCCTATGTGCGTTGGACATTAAATCGTAATATGAAGGCTTTTCTTGATTTGGCCAATCAAGGGAAGATTAATATAAGTAGTCTTATTGATCGTGTTATATCTATTGAAGAAGCACCGATTGTTTATAAAGAACTTGCCAAAGGAGGGGAAGACGTCCCTATCGGTGTATTAATTAAATACGAAGATAAAAATTTTCCGTCATTTCGAGCAGGAAAAGATTCTGTGATTGTTCCTCGAGGGCATCGAAAACCACGCGAAGGACTTATAAATTATGTGTTGGTTGGTGTTGGTGCATTTGGGACAGGAATGCTGGTGCCACTGATGGAACGTCAAAAAGAACGTTTTTTTCTAAAAGGCGTTGTTTCTCGGGATTCAATTCGAGGAGGGAATTATGTTCGAATGAATCGTTTAGAAATATTATCTACAGATTTTAAGTCGATACTTAAAAATGATGCTATTGATTTATGTGTCATTGCAACGCGGCATAATGAACATGCAGCCCAGGCAGCGGCTGCGTTGCGTGCGGGGAAACATGTTTTTGTTGAAAAACCACTTGCGCTTACTTGGGATGAATTAGAGTTATTGATTAAGACACATGAAGAAATTGAGAGTAACGCTTTATTAATGGTGGGTTTTAATAGACGATTTTCTCCAGCCATGCAAATTCTTGCTGCTGAATTAGCAGGGCGACGAGGTCCTCTAATGATTAATTATCGTTTGAATGCTGGGTATATACCAAAAGATCATTGGATTCAGACTAAGGTAGGCGGTGGTCGAAATATTGGTGAAGCTTGCCATATGTATGATTGTTTTCAGTTTTTAACTAAGAACCCTGTCACAAATATACAAGCATCATCTATTCGTCCGGAGAATACACCTTACCTGGGAAATGATAATTTTACAGCGACCTTAACTTATGGTGACGGAAGTCTAGCGACATTAATTTATACTGCCTTAGGTCCTAAACAAGGATTGCCAAAGGAACGTATTGAAATATTTTGTGATGGTGAGGCTTATCTGATTGATGATTTTAAAACTCTTGTTAAAGTAGGGGTTTCAGAACCACTTTGGCAAAGTGGTGAAGCAAATAAGGGACATTATAATCAATTAGTTGCTTTAGGGGAGTCGATTGCTAAAGGTGGGGATGCTCCTATTCCTTTTTCTGAATTGATAGAAACTTCTGCAGTTGCCTTGCATGTTGAAGATTTATTGGCGGGAAGAGTTAATTAAATGCAAACAACAAATATGGTATCAATTAAAGAAACCTCATATCTTATTTTAGATGCGAATATAAAGAAGTGTGGGGTTATTCAGGATAATCGTTTATCTGGTTTGACAGAACGTCACAAAATTAAACTCATTAAGCCTATTTTTTCTGGTACTTCTGAATTAACCAAAAAAGAAAATCTGATTAATATTATCAAATCTCATCAATGTAGTGGTTTGATTATTGAACTTGATAAAGGTTATCCAAGTCGAAGCCAATTACGTATTATTGGATGGGGACATCAGTATGGTATTCCTACATTTGCTTATTGGCCAAAAGAGGGTGCAATTGAGGTTGTAGATAAAGCAAAGCTGCGTAGTTATTGGAAAATCTATGCATTTATCATCTGTTATCGTTTTTGTTACGATCGATTTTTTAATAAAGGAACTCCAGACGTTTTTTTAAATGAACCTGATTTGAATATAAATGACTCGAGTATTAGTTCAATTGATCAATTAGTCACTGATTTAAGTAGTAATGTTTCCCCTGTTAAATTTGATCAAAGTCTATTGACAGACGATAGACTTAATTTGCTTGGCTTGGGTATTTATTTACGAACAGATTATTGGTCATTAATTGTATCCGGTGGTAGTTACGGTCATACTTGCTATGTGGCAAAAGAGCTTGCAGCACGAAGCAGCTCTTTGATTTGTTTCATGGGTTCTTCATTTCCTTTACTTGATACACTTGGATTAAAACAAAATGTATTACAGCGGCCTAGTGAAACATGCAATGAGGTTGACATTTTACAAGCGAATGAGAGCTATTATTTACAATTAAGAGAAAAGCTATCTAGTTTGCAACCAAGTTATATTTATGAGCGTCTTTGTCTTGGAAATTTTGTGGGGGCTAGACTTTCGCTAGAATTAGGGATTCCCTATATTGTTGAATACAATGGTTCAGAAATCTCTATGATGAAGAGTTTTGCTGGCAAAAGTTATGAAAATGCTGCATTATTTGAAAAAATTGAAGAGTTTGCATTCAATCAAGCTACTATAATTTCTGTGATTTCTTCAGTGGTAAAAGAGAGTTTAGTGAAGCGTGGTATTCATGCGTCTAAAATATTGATTAATCCCAATGGTGCAGATCCTAATGCTTATGTATCTTTAGTAGGAAACTTAAGACAAAGCGTTCGGCAGAAGCTAGGGTTTAATGATACAGACTGTGTCATTGGCTTCACTGCAACTTTTGGGGGATGGCATGGTATTGATGTTTTGGCTAAAGCAATACCCATGGTTTGTGAACAATGTCCAACGGTGCGATGGCTGTTGATTGGGGATGGCACCTATCGTCAAATGGTTGAAGACAGTATTGTTCAAAACAAACTGAGTGATCGTGTTGTAATGACAGGTAGAGTTCCCCAAGAAGAAGGAGCAAAATTGCTTGGTGTCTGTGATATTTTTGTATCTCCTCATAGTAGCCATATGATAGATAGTCCTTTTTTTGGCTCACCAACAAAACTTTTTGAATATATGTCTCTTGAGGGAGGTATTGTTGCCAGTGATTTAGAACAAATTGGTGAAATATTGTCTCCCGCTTTACGGGTGAGAGATTTTCAAAATAGTGCACCAGTCATTAATTTAGAACGGGGTGTTTTGTGTAAACCAGGGGATGTATCAGAATTTGTAGAAGCAACAGTCAATCTTGTGCGTCATCCTTTAATTTCTAAAGCATTAGGTAAGAATTCACGAAAAGCAATTTTAGAGCAATTCAGTTGGGGTTGCCATGTTGATCGTTTAATGAAATTTATTCATTATGTTTCACCTGCTAAAGCAAAAGATCATGGTTTAAAAGAAAAAGACTTTCAATATATTAAGACAGAGGATGGATATAAAGATGAAGTACAAAATCAATGGAATAATGATCCTTGTGGTTCGCATTATGTTAAAAAAGCAGAAGTACATTCTTTAGATTGGTATCTTGAGGTAGAATCCTATCGTTACAATGAATATGCACCTTGGATGTTAGAAACAATGGAATTTTCAAAACATTCTGGAAAAAAAGTTTTAGAAATTGGTGCTGGGATGGGCACTGATTTAGCACAGTTCGCAAAACAGGGTGCCCTTGTCACAGATTATGATCTTTCAGCACATCATCTTGCTTTAGCTCAAGAGAATTTTAAATTGCGAGGGCTTACGGGTAAATTTTTTCATGGAGATGCTGAAACATTACCTTTTGAGGACAATTCTTTTGATTTGGTTTATAGTAATGGTGTAATACACCATACGCCAAATACTTCACAAGTAATAAAAGAAATCTTTCGTGTTTTAAAACCTCAGGGAAAGATAATTATTATGGTATATGCAGAAAATTCATTACACTATTGGGCTCAATTAGTCTATGCATATGGAATTAAAAAGGGTTGGTTTGCTGATCATTCTATAGGGGACATTATGTCTCACACAGTAGAATTAACAAATAAGAAAGCCCGACCCTTGGTTAAAGTTTATACCGCAGCTAAGCTTAAAGAGTTATTTAGTATTTTTTCAAATATAAATATAATTAAACGCCAATTAACACCTGCGGAGGTGCCATCAATGATGCGTTGGATTGGAGCAGAGAAGCTTCAAAAGTTTATTGGTTGGAATTTAATTATTAAAGCACAAAAACCGATTTAGGGTGATAAACTTGTCAGTTTCATCATTATTTCAAAAGTTTTCAACTGAAAAATTGAGTTTTATAAAAAAAATAGAACCTTGGGTGCGAAATAGTATTCAGAGTTTTGATAAATTGCAGGAAAGAGTATGGGAAATTTACACTTTTTATACTCACCGTTTGCCTTCGGATGGTCTGATGACTGCTCGTTTGATTCGAATGGGTGTTTCTAGCTTTAAGCTTTATGTTTTAGGGCAAATGCAAGGTTATTATGGTAGACGAAATTTTCTACCGGTTGATCGAGAGAATATAGTTGTAGAAATAAAAACCCATTTTCCAGAACAAGAGACAATGATTGTTAAAATCGCAGATCAACTTTGTCGGGGAGAATTTAATATTTTTAGTAGCGGGGCAACTGATATGCGTCGTGGTAATCAGAGTTGGCAATTAGATTGGCAACGAGATCCAATTACGCAACATCGCTATAGCCGACTATTTAGTCATTGGCGTTGGGACGTTTTTAAAATGCGACCTGGAAATGCAGATGTAAAAGGGCCCTGGGAATTAACTCGATGTCAACATTTTATGACTTTAGGACAGGCTTACTGGCTTACTAAAGATGAAAAATATGCAGAATGTTTTGCAAAGACTATCCAAGATTTTATCCAAAAAAATCCTCCAGGGTTTGGTGTGCATTGGAGTTGCACCATGGATGTAGCGTTAAGAATAGTTGGCTGGCTTAGTGGCTTAACATTTTTTCAAGGTTCATCTTTTCTAAGCTATTCTTGGTGGAAAGTTTTTTTAAAAAGTCTTGTCCAACATGGCAATTTTATTGTTGCTAATCTTGAATATGGTACTTTTCATGGTAAGTTAATCGTTTCTAATCATGGGGTTTCTGATTTTTTAGGGTTATACTGGTTAGCGCTTAATTTTCCTCATCTCGACGCAGCGTGCGTTTGGCGGGGCATTGCTGAGACCGCACTTGAACAGCAAATTCAATTACAAATTTTGTCAGATGGAGGGGATTATGAATCCAGTACTCCTTATCATAGACTTGTAGTTGAGATGTTTCTTTCAGCCTATGCATTATCATTACAAGCTGGCTTGCCTCTTTCGGATGCTTATCGTGATAAGCTGTTAAGTACTTTAAGATTTATCACGGTGTTAAGACAAAAAAATGGACGAATGCCACAAATTGGTGATGCGGATGATGGTCGCGCGCATATTTTTACAGGATATGGTTTAGACGCAACAGAAAATATGGATCATTTATTAGTTGCAGGCGCTACTGTATTAAATTGTCCAGACATTGCACAAACGGTATTAAAAGAAGCCTGGGTTGAAAAATTATTTTGGGCAACTCAATATTCAAAGCCCTTAGAAATAAAACCCATTGAACCTGTCACTTTGCTACCCGAATTTGGTGTAAGCGTTATTCGGCAGAATGAGACTTATTTGTTAATGTCTAATAGTGTTGTTGGAACTCGGGGAGTTGGAAATCATAAACATAATGATCAGCTTGCAATCGAATGGATTATTGACAATCAGCCTTTTTTTGTGGATGGCGGGAGTTATATTTATACTCAAGATCCGGATGCACGCAATAGATTTCGGAGTACTCGAACTCATAATACCGTTATGGTTAATGAACAAGAACAACACACCGTCAATCCAGCTTGGTTGTTTCGCTTAGAGCAGAATGGTGAAGTTGAATTTGGTAAGCCGCTTATAACTGATGTGGGTGTTGGAATAGAGGGAGGACACAGTGCTTATGGACGGCTTAGTCCTTCTTTGTTGCATAAGAGACGAGTATTAGTGTTATCTACAGGTACTTTTATTCTTCAAGACTTGTTCGAAGGTTCTGAACAACATGCTTTACGTTGGTATTTTTTATTGTATCCAGGTGTAAAGGTACGTATTGAAGCTAATAATGCTAATGTTGCAATATTAGAGGGACCTTTGGGTAAAGCAAGATTTGAAGCAGAGCAAGTGAAGTGGACAGTTGAAGAAGGATGGTATTCACCGGGTTATAATAAACGCCACAAAACTCTCGCATTAGTGGGATTAATAGCGGAAAGTCAAAGAACTGAGAAAGAATTTTTCTTTATAGGACAATCATCTCTGGATGTGGAACAGGATATTGAATCTGCTATTCTAATTGCCAACAAATTTTGGAGTAGTGCTTGTCAGTAGATACCAAAGAAAATTTAGTTTTTGAAAGTTCTGCATCTGTTTCTAAACTTGAGCAGATACAAGCTTGGCTTGCGCCGTTTGGAGAAAAACTGACTCATCAAATATTAAATGATATTGACAAAGATTTCAAAAAAACTTTAGTACTTGGACCCACACATACATTTTCTGAATTTGGGTTAAATCCAAACCGTATGTTAAATCTGGTTTTATCGACCATTGAGAAAGCAACACATGACCTTCCAGTAGGAGGAAATATACTTTGGTTAATTGATTCAAGTCAACCAAGTTCTTTGACCAAAATAGAGGCAGAAGCCGTATTTGGTGATGGCTTAGCAATTAAAATCATTGAGGAAGTAGAAATAGGAGAAAAATATCGTCGTTTGGTTATTTTGGCGATCCCTAGGGAAGAGTATGTTGGACTTGTATTTCATCTACCAACGGATTTTAAAGAGGAGATGACGTGTAGCATATTCGAATTTCTATTATCACAAGATACCCCTATTGCTGGTTTATTTCTTACTTTTTCGCAAGCCAAGCTATTATTAGATAACCAAGATAGTATGAGTGTTTGGCTTTTGAAAAAGCTTTTAGAAGAACAAAAAATTTCTCTTGCGTTATCTATTCCTCATTCTCGTACGGCATTTGCAGTTAGAGATATTGCAAATGAAATATTACCGTTACGTTTATTGTCGCCTAATGTACCTGTCCGGTTGGTGCGTTTTGAGGATACTAACGAGTATGTGATGCGAAGAGATCTTCTTTCCTCATTGAGGAGTGCTGGGTTACAAGCCGATACCTCTTTTGGTTATAATCAATTTGAAAGTTGTCAAGGTGTTTCTGGGGCTGATTATTCAAGTTACTTACCCCTTGGAGCTTATCAACCACAGCATTTTGATTGCCGAATTCCAACAGGACAGTGGCAAGAGGAAGGGTTTCTTGAACTTATTACATTGAAATTATCTCCAGAATTATCCCCGACTTTTTCATTAGAGTGGTTAGAGAAAAAAAGAACTCATGAAAAATTAGATGCATGTTGGATGATTGAAAAAAATGTAGAATTAAATAATCCTTTGATGTTTGAAAACTGGGAAAAATTATGGGATTTTCGTACTCATTTACAGTTATCACGATTGTTATTGTTGCTTGATTTTAAACGGAAAGATTCTTATTTAAATTCCTTGAAAAATTCGGATCAATTTTTAGATTTGTCACAACAATATCATGAAAATATAGTGTATAATTGGCCCGCTAATGATCCTTGGATAAGAACGACACTGGTTGATTGTGGTGAGCTGGATAGAATTGAACGAGTAAAGAAAGTATTGATAGGTGCTAAAAATTTTAAAAGTTGTTTTAATTTTCGGTTCCGGTTTGTTAATCAGATTGATTTATTGGTAGCAGGGCAAAAGGAATCTAAAGAGCGAGTAGCAGATAACACTCAGCTCAATTTAGAAAAACAAAAAATTGAACATATTTACCTTAAGGATAATAACGATAAAGATATGAATTCTTTGAGAGAGGATTTAGTTAAATTCATTGATTTTATACCAAAAAAATTGGGGACTACACTTGAAGTTGGCAGTGGCTTTGGGCAACTTGCTTCTGTATTGGCAAGCCGATGTACTTCGTACTATTGCCTTGATTTAACCCTTGAAATGTTGTTTGAACTTGATAATAGTAAGGGTTTACAGGGATTAGTTGCAGACTTTCATCATTTACCATTGTGTGATTCTAGTTTAGATACAATCATTGCAAATAATGTTTTAGAGCATAGTTATGATCCTTTGAGATCTTTAAAAGAAATTCATCGGGTACTTCGTCCGGGAGGGACCTTGTTTGCGTTAATTCCTTTTGAAAAATTAAATCCCAATCATCATTTACCTGCACATCTTTGGAAGTCTGATCAATTAAGTATTGAGTTGGCCTGTGCAGCTTCGAATCTTCAGATTCGTAAATTAGAAGTTATAGATATTTATAAGTTAGGTGTCGCTGGTTCGTTTTCAAGTTGTCATGGATTACATGGAATGCTTGATATAGTGGTACAAAAGTAAAGGTTAAAGGTAAATAAAATGTGTGGATTAGTTGGAACATATCATCCGATAAGTGACAAGATTTGTTCGATTAATGTAATCGAACAAATGCGAGATAAAATGACGCATCGTGGCCCAGATGGTGCTGGCGTGTGGCTATCGAGAGATGGAAGATGTGCCTTTGGTCATCGACGACTTTCAATTATTGATTTGTCTAATGCTGCTAGCCAGCCAATGTCTAATCAATCTGGAACTGTGACAGTGGTTTATAATGGTGAAATTTATAATCATCAGGAGCTTCGTTCAGAACTGCAAAGCTTAGGTAAATATCAATGGACAACCGATCATTCAGATACAGAAGTTTTATTACATGCCTATGAAGAATGGGGATTAGCTTGTCTTGATCGATTTTATGGTATGTTTGCTTTTGCAATCTATGATACACGGAATCGAGAGCGCCCTGTATTACATTTGGTTCGAGATCGCATGGGTGTAAAACCTCTTTATATTAGTCGAACCAACGAAGGAGAATGGGTTTTTGGATCAGAAATTAGGGCATTATTGTCACATCCTCATATAACGCCCGAGATGGATAGAACAGCATTTTGGCATTATTTAAGTTTTATTGTGACACCTGCGCCACTGACTTTGTTTCGAGGAATTTTTAAAATTCCCAACGGCCATGTAGTGACGATTAATCATCAGGGTCATGCCGTTGCTAAACGTTGGTGGGATTGCCGTCCAAGTGCAAGGGATACTCTTAGTGAAACTGATATAAGTTTTGAGGAAGCCACACAGGAATTAACTCGTTTGTTAAAAGCAGCGGTTAAACGCAGGATGGTTTCGGATGTGCCTTTTGGAATGTTATTATCGGGTGGCGTTGATTCTAGTTTAACAACTGCGTTAATGAGTGAAATGATGGAAAGGCCTGTGACCACTTTTACGGTTGGTTATGAGCAGTATGAAGAGTTTAACGAATTTGAAACGGCAAAACGAATCAGTCGTCGATATGGTACTCAACATTTTGAAACAAGAATTAACTCGCAGGAGGCATTAGATTTTTTACCAAAACTGGTTCAGCTTCAAGATGAGCCCATTGCTGATAACGTGTGTATTCCACTTTATTTTCTTTCAAAATTAGTCAAAGAAAGTGGCACAACAGTTGTTCAAGTAGGTGAAGGTGCAGACGAACATTTTCTGGGTTATTGGTGGTGTGATCATTATCGACAGAAATATGAGAATGTCTATCAACCAATTTTAACTGAACAGAGAAAACCTTGGTGGAAAAAAGCATTTACTCAAGGAACTAAATCGTTTGCCCATCTTATTACCTCTAATGAAGATCGAGAAATTGTAGAACGGGCAAAACTTGGGCAAGAGTTATTTTGGGGAGGGGCAATTTGTTTTTGGGGTGATTTGAGACGAGAAATGACACCCGATACCAAGCCATTTGAACAAAACATAGATTGCCCTATTGAGAATTTAATACCCAATGGCGTAACAAGCTATGATAGCCACTCTGTCGTAAAGGATTTTTGCGCTAATCTTGAACAGCTTGCTGAACCCAACGTCTTGCAGAAGATTTCATATATCGAAAGTCGTTTGCGCTTACCCGAACATTTATTAATGCGAGTAGATAAAATGACTATGGCGCATTCTGTCGAAGCACGAGTACCATTTTTGGATCATGAAGTAGTAAATTTTGCAAGACGATTACCGCTTTCTTATAAATTACAAGGTGGGATAGGAAAACGTATTATCAAGAAAGCCGCAGAGCCCTATGTTGATCATGATTTATTGTATCAGCGAAAGAGAGGATTTGGGGCACCTATGGATAAATGGTTTGCTGAAAAAGATTTTTCTCGTCGCTGTCTTGCAGCGTTTGAACGATCGCGAATTGCAAAAGAAGGATTTCTAAATAATGATTTATTTAAAAAGATGCTAAAGCAACAGTCATCAGGTTCTGGTGGGCAAGGCTTTCATTTATGGACAATTTTAAATGCGGTACTTTGGTATGATGTTTGGATTGAAGGTAATAAAGATTGTCTTTAAAGGTGCTGAATTTAAGTGTGTGGGATAGTTGGTATATTTGGTAAAAATGTTGATGCTGCGATTCTCGCAGGCATGTGTAGAACAATGGTGCATAGAGGACCAGATGGCGACGGCATATGGGTTTCTAATGATCAGAAAATTGGTTTAGCACACCGTCGATTAGCCATCATCGATTTGTCAAACAGTGCTGCACAACCAATGTCAACAAGGGATGGTTTATTACACGTTGTTTACAATGGAGAAATTTACAATCACTTAGAGTTACGTGCAGAACTGGAAGTGAGCGGTTATCCATTTTTTACTGATCACTCAGATACAGAGGTATTACTACAGGGTTATCGTGCCTGGGGATTAGAGGGATTACTGAATCGATTGCAAGGCATGTTTGCTTTTGCCTTATATGATGTCCAGGAAAAAACATTATTATTAGCTCGTGATAGAGCAGGCGTAAAACCTTTATATTATAATTGGACCAACGGAACTTTTTTGTTTGGTTCAGAAATTAAAGCAATTTTAGCACATCCAATCGTTTCTCGAGAAATAGAACCCGCAGCAATGTACCATTATTTAAGTTTTATGGTAGCGCCCGCACCGCTCACCCTATTTAAAGGTATCTATAAACTTCAAGCTGGCCATTGGCTTAAAGTTAATCAGGAGGGGGCTTGTACTACTAAGCGTTGGTGGCATGCCGTTCCTGGTAAAGGAATTTTAACAGAAGACATATCAAAATTATCAGCTAATGCTAAACAAGATTTTTATATTCAAGGTGTTCGCAGTCGCTTAGAGGCAGCTGTAAAAAAACGCTTAGTTTCGGATGTTTCCGTTGGGGTATTCTTATCGGGAGGTGTTGATTCCACGTCGATCTTGGCTTTAATGAGTCAATTTGCAAATAAACCTGTGAATAGTTTTTCAGTGGGCTTTTCTGATCACCCTGAAATGAATGAGCTTGCCTATGCGCGATCTGCAAGTCAACAGTTTGGATCGGAGCATCATGAAATCTTAATTTCAGATGCGGACGTGCCTCTCTTTCTTGAGAAGTTGGTACACCATCAGGATGAACCCATTGCTGATTGGGTATGTATTCCATTGTATTTTGTTTCACGCCTTGCCCGTGATGCAGGTATTAAAGTGGTGCAGATTGGGGAGGGAGCCGACGAACAATTTTGTGGCTATCCTTATTATTTGCAAATGCTTAATTGGCATCAACAATTTTGGAAACCTCTTTGTAAACTCCCCTTAACCGTTCGTCAATTAGCAGCTTATGTTGCTATGCTGGTTGCATCTATGCGCATTGGGTTGGCACCGCATGCAGATATGATGAGTCGTGCTGCAAGAAATGGAGAAATCTTTTGGACGGGCGCTCCTGTTTTTTGGGAGATCCTCAAACATAAATTTATTTCACATCGAAAAATTTTTCGGCAAGAAGCGGAAAATGAACAAGCTATGATTGATATCGGCTTATTGCCAAAGGAGTATTTGGAATTAGATAGCGCTCATGTTATTCACTCATTCACATCCATTTTTGATAAAGGGTTTCCATCGGAACATCAATTGACTCGTATGATTCATACAGAGTTTCAATTACGATTACCAGAATTATTATTAATGCGCGTTGATAAAATGACAATGGCGAATTCTGTAGAGGCTCGTGTTCCTTTCCTGGATACAGATTTAATTGATTTCTCTATGGATATACCTACGAATTTAAAGATTTTTGGAAAACAACCCAAACAGCTTTTAAAAACTGCGGTTCGTGGTTTAATTCCAGATAGTATTATTGATCGTCCTAAACAAGGGTTTGGTGCTCCAATGAGTCATTGGTTGAGAGGTTCATTGGGTTCTTATGTAAAATCAAAAATATTAAGTTCATCCTTGATTCAACAAGGTTGGTTTGATATTCACTTTATTCAGCAATTATTTGTGAGACATAATGAAAAAAAACAAGATTGTGCTATTCAGATTTGGACTCTTTTTAATCTGGTAGCTTGGTATGATTATTGGATTGATAACAAGAGCTTTTAATGGTTACAGTATCCGTTATTATTCCCAGTTATAATCGAGGCCATACTTTAGGTCGCGCTATTAATAGTGTTTTGAGTCAAAAAACTCAAAGTTTCGAGTTAATTATTGTTGATGACGGTTCTACAGATGATACTGTCTTCAAGGTACAATCTATTAAAGATAGCCGTATACAATTAATTCAACATCCCTATAATCGAGGAGTTTCTGCAGCTCGCAATACTGGGATTCGAGCCTCTAAAGGAAAATACATTGCCTTTCTCGATTCGGATGATGAATGGCTGCCTCAAAAATTAATGGAACAGATCCATGCAATGGAGCTTGCGCCTTTAGAGATAGGTGGCTGTGCTACAGGGTTTATTTTGCATAGAATTGAAACAGAAGTCTATGAATCACGTTCTTTACCCAAAATTCAGAATTGGCGAAAATATTTAATACAGGGATGTAGTTTATCACCTGGAAGTACTTTTATGGTGAGACGGACATGCTTAGAAGATATAGGTTTGTTTGATGAACAGTTAATTAGGTTTGAAGATTGGGAATGGCTCCTACGTTTAATTCATAAATATAAAATTATAGGTCTTTCGAACCCGTTGGCAATTATACATTTAGGAACTTGGCCAGGAGTAGAAATTGTAAATACCGCGCTTAATAAATTTTCTAAATACATCGAACATTCTTCTTCATTAGACATACCTGAAAAACGTTTGATAGGAATTAGTCTTGAATTAGAAAAAGCAGTTGCAGTTTGGCGTAATGGTTTTCGATTAAAAGGGGGTTATAAATTACTTGCAATTTTCTTGCGATTTCCAGTTATTGCTTTTCCATTTATATCTCGAATTGTTTTACGTCGAATACGACGATGGTTTGGGTGGGGAATAGATCGTTCTCATTGGAAGTCTTCGGTTGTTGTAACAGTGGGACATCAGATGACTGCGGCATTACAGTCAAATTCTGACTTATCATTAATCGCTTCTTCATATGCGGTTTTAACATTGGATGAATTAAAATATAGCCTAAAGCATCATCCTTTTTCTTTTTTTCAACGATATAAAAATGGGATACTACTTGTAGATGCTTTGGATTCGTGTAAAAGATCTTTTGTATTATCTTTAATTCTTCGTTTTATGTGTAGTGAATCAATAGAGATCAGAGATTTAAGAAATCAGCATTTACCTTTAAATTTTTTTAAGATAATTAATTTTTCTTTTAAAGCTTTAAAAGATTATTTTAGAAAGCAGAAATTATTAAATGAACTTAAAAGTAGTTGTCAAGCTCTATTGAAGGTTACTAAACCTCGATATTTACTTAATTTAAAAGCAAGACCATTGTATTTACGTACGGATCTTGTTTTTGGCGTTCGTGCAGGGGGATCTGTAGGTCATATTGCGGGAGTTTTGAACAACTTAGATAAGTTTACAGGAACTCCTATTTTTTTAACCAGTGATTTAATTCCTACCGTTAGAAAAGATATAGAAACTTTTCAGATCCCTACAGAGGATTTATATTGGAATTTACCGGAGATTCCAAATTTAGCTTTTAATAATCGAGTACTTAGTTTTTCTGAATCAATTGTTCAAAATCAGAACTTAGCCTTTATTTACCAACGGTATAGTTTGGGTAATATTTCTGGTATTCAGATGGCACGATCTCTAAAAATACCTTTTGTTTGTGAATATAATGGCCCGGAAATTTGGATAGCGCGTCATTGGGGGAGGCCACTTCGATATGAACGCTTGTCAATGTTGGTTGAAGAGACAAACTTGCGTTGTGCCGATTTAATAGTGGTTATTAGTCGAGCAATTCAGCAAGATTTAATAAAACGAGGGATAGTTAACAATCGGATATTAGTGAATCCTAATGGTGTTGATGTTACCCGTTACCATCCGGATAATGATGGCAGTATTATTCGAAAAAATTTAGATTTAAATGATCGAATTGTTATTGGTTTTATAGGTACCTTTGGTTGTTGGCATGGGGCAGAAGTTTTAGCAGAAGCATTTGGGCGATTATATGCAGAAGGAATTGCACGTGAATGGCGATTGTTGATGATTGGTGATGGCAATACTAAAGAAAGAGCTCGTTCTGTGATTAAGCAATATGGAGCAGAGCCTTCTACGATATTCACAGGGATAGTACCACAAGAAGAAGGGCCATCCTTTTTATCGGCTTGTGACATATTGGTGTCTCCACATATTCCCAATCCAGATGGAACTCCATTTTTTGGTTCTCCCACAAAATTGTTTGAATATATGGCAATGGGTAAAGCAATAGTGGCTTCTAATTTAGATCAAATTGGAGAAATTTTGCAACATAATGAAACCGCCTGGTTGGTAAAGCCAGGGGATCCTGAAGAGCTTTCGAAAGGATTGCTTAAACTAAGTAAAGATCCTGAGCTTCGTTTTCGTTTGGGAGCTGCTGCCCGTTGTGAAGTTGTAGATAAATATAGTTGGGAAGCACATACAAAGAGAATAATCGATAAATTAATAACAGTAACAACATGACAGTACCTTTTGTATTAAAAAGAGTATTCCAAAGATCCCCAAAAACAACCATTAAATGTGCATTAAAATTGCTTGTAACTTCTTCACGTCGATGGAAACAACGTATAAGTGATGATCACTATGGAACTTTCCCAAAAATTATTCCCAATAGTAATTCTAGTAATGCTAGTAATAATTTAAACTCCTGTTTTCAAAGTTTAAGTGTAGATAATTTAGAACCTTATAGAGAAATCTTATCTATTTATCTTAAACATATTTTACGTCATGAGTTTAATTTATTGGGTTCCGGGTGGATTCGTGTTTATTATGGACTGCAGGCGGAAGGATTAGAAGGCATAGGCTATCCAGCTCTTGATAAAGCTACCGATATTATCAGTTTTTTAAATAAAAGTAATCGGCGAGAAGCTAGTCGTTTACGAGCAATGCTAGCACCTGACTATGAACCTATTGATTGGCAAATTGATTTTAGATCTGGATATCGTTGGAAAGAATCAGCTTGGTATCGGGATATTCGATATGGAGAAAAGATAGGGGCTGATATTAAAATTCCTTGGGAATTATCACGGCTACAACATTTACCGTCATTAGCATTGGCTTATAAATTAGCAAAAGCAGGTAAATTTGGATTTGAAGCACCCGAACGCTATTTGCTTGAATTTCAGCATCAAGTATTAGATTTCATTGCGGCTAACCCACCCCGATATGGCGTGTGTTGGGTTTGTCCAATGGATATCGCTATTCGAGTAATTAATTTGATTGTTGCTTATGATTTGTTTTCGAATGAAGAAGCTCACTTTGATTCGAGTTTTGTACAATACTTTGTATCATCCATACAAGCCCATGCAAGACATATTGAAGCGAATTTAGAATGGTCATCCACTGGGCGTGGAAATCATTATTTGTGCAATGTGGCAGGTTTATTGTTTGCGGGTGTTTGGTTGTCTCGAAGTACAGAAACTGAACGTTGGATAAATTTTGGAACAGAAGAACTTTTAAAAGAAACCACCTTACAATTTAATCAAGATGGCTCCAATGTTGAGGGTTCTACTTGTTATCATCGCTTATCCTCTGAAGTTGTATTGTGGTCTTCAGCTATTTTATTAAAACAGGGGTATCTGTTACCCAATGAGCATTTGAATCGTTTAAGGTTAATGATCGAATTTACTCGAGCCATAACAAAGCCGGATGGCACTATACCCCAAATTGGTGATAATGATAGTGGACGATTATTAAAACTGATCCCAACGGCAGAAAATCTTGATAGTGATTTGAAACAGTTTGATTTAATAGAAATGGGACGAGTATTTTTCAATCGAGCTCAGGAGTTTCATTCAATCGAAGCGGCATTGTTACATAATTTATTGTCAAAGGGTTCACTTCCATTGAAATTTGTAGAAAATCAAATTGAAAGTGAAACAAAACCTTCCGTCAGTTTCCCAGATTTTGGATTATACATTTTACGTAATACCAATTTTTATGTTGCAGTTCGTTCTGGGGGTGGTGGTTGGTATACTGCTGGGAATCATACCCATAATGATCAACTATCATTTGATCTCAGTGTTAACGGAAAGAATTTTATTATTGACACAGGAACTTATGTTTATTCTTCATTACCTGATCGTCGTAATCAATTTCGTTCAACAAAAATGCATAATACTTTAGTTATTGAAGGTCTTGAACAAAATTCTTGGCAGCCAGGAATGCAAGGATTATTTAGATTAGAAAATCAGGCAAAGGGAAAACTGTTGCATTTTGGGGAAGATGAGGTGCAGGGGGAACATAGGGGATATGGCTTCCCTTATCAGCGTAAATTTGTATTGCAGAATGAACAGTTAAGGGTGACAGAGCATTGTTCAATGTCTCAAAACTGCACTCTCTATTTTCATTTAGATCCTTTGGTTTCTGTCGTATTAAAGGCAGGAAAAGTAGTATTATCACGAGAAAATGTTTCGATAGAATTATTTTCGATATCAGGCATGGAACAAGGTGAATGGGTGATTGAAAATAGTGAAACATCCTTAAGCTATGGTTGTGTTGTTCCTACAAAACTTATAAAGTGGCAAGGTTTAGGTAAAGAATTATATTGGACAATTAAGTTAGTTTTTTGAATATTTAAATGAAACGCAAAGTTATTATTGGTTCAGCACATCATTGGCAATCGCCTATTCAAATTAGCGCGCATCAATTAGCTCGACAATTTGTAAAGCAGGGTTGGCAAGTGGCTTTTATTAGTAATCCAATTTCCCCCATTCATCTGCTTAGGTGTAATGAATCACTCATTGCTTCAAGATTTAAAAATTGGTGCAAAGGTGGGGATTATGATGAAGAGGGACGATTATTTCACTATTGTCCTATGACGTGTATGCCGCTAATGTCAAAGACAGCACAGTATTCCTGGGTAGTGAATCATTGGCATCAGTTTGCTATTCCAAATCCGGCTGAAATTCTTAAGGAACATGGGTTTTCTGATGTTGATATGCTGTTATTAGATAGTCCTTTACAGGGATATCTATTAAATAATATTCATGCAAAGAAGACAATTTTTAGGGTAACTGATTTTAATCCAGGCTTTGGATCTTCAACTAAAATATTAAGGGTTAACGAAGCTCAATTAATAAAAAAAGTAGATTGTGTTGTCATTACTGCGGAAAAATTAAGAAATTATGTGGTTGAACTGGGCGCAAGATCTGTTATCCATATGCCAAATGGGGTCGATTTTGTGCAGTTTTCTAAACCGCAACTAATGCCTCCATTAGAATATTTCAATATACCAAAACCAAGAGCAATTTATGTAGGTTCCATGGGAGAATGGTTTGATTATTCTTTATTGGAACAAGCAGTGGTAGCCTTACCCAAGGTTTCATTTGTTTTAATTGGTCCTGATAGAATGGCTAAAAAGCGGTTAAAATCATATCCAAATTTATTTGTTCTGGGGCCTAGATCTCATGATACAATACCAGGCTATTTACAATATGCGGATGTGGGGTTAATCCCATTTGATGTATTAAATTATGCCAATTTAGTTAGTTCAATTAACCCAATCAAACTTTATGAATATTTTGCTTGTGGTTTACCAGTTGTTGCTACAGATTGGGATGAGTTAAGAAACTTATCAAGTCCTGCTCATATTTGTAAAACGACATGCTCCTTTATAGATAAAATAAGACATATTGTTTTTTCTAATAGGAAAGAAACTGAACAAGTTTGTAGTTATGCTGCTGAAAATGATTGGCAAAATCAGTTTAAAAAATTTTTGCATTCGGTAGATTATGTATAGTACATACACCTTTTTGAGGTTTAAGTTTATTGGGGGATAATTTGAATGAGTTTTTTTGTAACCTTATTTAAATCACCTATTCAGATTTTATATACTTTGTTTCAATATCGAAAGTTACTTTATTCAACAACAAAATTTGAATTACAAAAACGTTATGCTGGTTCCTTGCTAGGCTATGCATGGTTGGTACTTTACCCACTTCTTTTCTTAAGCGTTTATCTTTTTTTGTGGCTTGTCATCTTTAAGATGAGATTTCCGGGTTATAGTGAATTAGCTTATGTTGTCTTTGTTTTTTCAGGATTGGTTCCATTTCTTTTTGTTAACGAAAGCATTGGATCCGTTACTACGGTTATTAAACAAAATATACATTTAATTAAAAATGTTATTATTCCAATTGATTTAATTCCAGCACGAGTTGTAGGTGTTGTGTTTCCAAGCTTTATTATTGGCTCTTTATTAATAACCATCCTAAGTGCAGTTAACGGCACTCTTTCATGGGGGATTTTGTTGTTGCCTTTTGTTATGATTTTGTTAATTGCCTTTATATTAGGTATTTGTTTATTGCTTGCACCTTTAGGCGTTTTTTTGCCAGATTTAAGCAACATAGTTAATTTGATGATGACACTATTAATGTTTTTATCTCCTATTGCATTTAAATCGGATATGGTTCCTTCATCCTTGCAATTAGTAATTTTAGTAAATCCAATTTCCTATATTCTTGAAGCCTTTCGTTATGTATTTATAGGTGGTCATGAAGTTTTTATTTGGCAATGGCTTATGTTTATAATAATATCCCTAGCAACTTTTTGTATTGGCGCAAGTTTCTTTCAAAGATTTAAAGGGTTTGTAGTTGATTATGAGTAAACTTGTTATTTGTGCAAAAAATGTAAGTAAAGCTTACCGTCTTTATAAAAATCCCAAACATCGCCTGATTGACTTATTGGGATTCCTTCGAAATAAAGGTGATCAATATTTTCATGATCATCTTGCACTTGATAAAATCAATCTTAATATATATGAAGGAGAAAAGGTTAGTATTATCGGTCGTAATGGAGCCGGTAAAAGTACTTTTCTTAAACTAATTACTAAAGTAATAACGCCTACCTCAGGTACCCTAGATTTGTATGGGCAAACGCATGCTTTATTACAAATTGGTACTGGTTTTCACCCAGAATTTACAGGACGTGAGAATGTTATGTCATATCTCGCTCACATGGGTGTTACTGGAGTACAAGCACAAATAAGAATGGAAGAAATAATCGATTTCGCAGAGCTTGAAGAGTATATTGATCAGCCGATTAAAACTTATTCAACAGGTATGGGGATGCGATTAATGTTTGCGGCATCGACTTCTATTGAACCTAATCTATTGGTTATTGACGAAGTTTTAGGAGTTGGGGATGCTTATTTTGCTAAAAAAAGCTATGAACGAATTGAAAAATTATGTAAACGTAATAAAACAACACTTATTCTTGTTACTCATGATATATATAGTGCAGCGAAGTTATGTGAGCGGATGATTTGGATTGATAAAGGACGAATCAAAGTAGACGCAAGTCCACCTGAGGTAACTAAAATATATGAAGATTCAATTCGGATACAAGAAGAAGCACGTTTGCGAAAAAAAGTTTTCTTAAATTCTGGAACAGGGGATGAAGTAAAAAATAAAAATCAAGACAGAAAAAAGATCATAATGGAAATTAAAGCAGTCAATAATAATCCTCAGTCTGTGCCCATCTATTTTTGTGAAATTAATTTATTAAGTAATGGGGATATAATTGAATCGTTACCTCTTAAAGAAGGCATTACAGAGAACAGTAATACAAAACTAATTTTTGAAGGAACTTGTTGGGGAGAAGATATTGATTGGCAAGGTAAAGATGCTCGACCCATGTTAAATTATGGATCCCCTTTCCATAAAGTTTCAGGATTATTTGAAATTAATTCAGATGAAAAAGAAATGATATCAAAATTAGAAGTTCAACTTAAATATTGGTTAGATGCTCCTTGTGATGTTGAAGTGATATTAATCGATGAGCAGGGAGCTGAACGATCCTTTGGGTTATTATCATCAGATAAAATACAGTGTTGGACCGAGTTTCAAAGTGCTTTAATTCCTCAAGAAATAGACACTTCACCAGTGCTTAATGTTGAGAAACTTCTTAAATCTTCGGAAAGATTGGGTTCTGGAAAAATAGTCATTACTGATGTTGAAATATTGAACGAAAATAATGAACCTGCGTTTATTTTACCTCATCGAAAAACTGCAAAATTTATTTTGCATTATGATATTAATGATCCTTCAATCAATGAACGCTGTGATGTTTATTTATCTTTTCATAAGAATGGGGTTGATGATGTCTGTAGACTACATTGTACAGAATTGTTATTTTCAGGCTCTGAAAAACCAAAAGGAAAAATTGTTTTAGAATTAAAGAAAATGCCTTTAGGGGTTGGGCACTATACCGTGACTTGTTTAATAGCAACAGAAAATTATTTTGCAAACAAACCAACTATATTTTATAGTTTAAATCCAGATCTTTATATATGTCTCTCAAAATTTGCAGAAATAGAAATAGTTGATGGTGGCGTAGTTGGGACTGGTACATCCATGGTGTACGATGGAACTTGGGTGTTGGAATAAGGTGGTGAGATTTATTTTTTTAAGTAACCCAGCTTGAAAATCTAAATTCATTCTTCTCGGGGAGGCAATGAGATCGACGAATAAGGTCTATTTTTGAATTTATTTAGTGTTTTATAATTACAGGTATTCATTGGATTATTAATGATTTCAGATAATTTCTGCGATAAGATTTTCCTACCTGTAGGCAAAGGATGAGTAAGGTCACGGAAAAGGTTATCTTTTAAAAGATCAGAAAAATCTACGCAATAGGTATTCTTTGTTTGAAATTCTCTCAGAACCGTGAAAAATGGTTTAGTGTTATGATAATTTGGATAATCCAGTGAACTTGAATCTGGCATAATCACAATAAATACATTCTTTGAGTGATCCCTTAGGATTTTCAAAGTATTACGTAAAGAATTTAGATATAATTCCCGGCCATAATTTTTACGGTCAAAAAATCCTTCGCTTATTCTTGTATCTACATATATTTTAAGTTTCTCTTTTGGTAAGCGTTCTTCTTCAGAATATGAATATTTATCTCGTAATTTTAATTCATCACTGAGATATTCATATTCTGATCTTTTCAAAGCTTTTTCTTTAAACAAAATTGAATTTAATTCATGTAAAAAAGAACGAATATGGCGACTAAGAATGCGAGCATGATGTCTAAAGGGGATTAGGGTATTGAGAAGAAATTCTTTATTTTTTCCTTCTGTGTTTGCTTCTAATAAAAATGGTTCGTGTGATGCTGTTTGGAAGAATAATGATTGATTAGGATGAATGAGATAACTTTTGATTTGTGAATAATTTAATAAATCAGTAAATCCAAGCTCATTCAAATCAAAATCCCATTCATTTATCTGCCAGGGGTGAAGGGGTACAATCACACAATTCAGTTGAATGTTAAATCGTTGAATTATTTTTGCCATCGCTTCATAAATTTGGATAGTACCTGTTGTGCTTCCATTAAAAAAAGGTTTACCAGTCGAATTAAAAAGAATATCTTCATCAAATCCTTCAAGGGCTGATGAGGCTCCTAATATTAAACAAGAATTAGGATGATTTTTTGCCAGTGATAATTTCCCAGCAAACCAATGCATACCCGTTTTTGAAAAAATTTTTTCATACAATTTTAATCCAAACGGACTTCCTGAAAATAAACTTCCTAATATCCATAATATTAAGGAAAATAATATTAATGAGAAAAGTGCACGTAGAAAATGATTTTGGCTCTTAAAAATTACTTTCATTTTTTAAAAATAAACTTTCTGAATAACTAAAATAGTAAATGATTATTCATAGTTAATGATACTAACAAATCAAAATCCTCCATAAATAAAATCAGCAGGATTTTTGGATACCATTGCTAAAATTAAAATCAATTTTAGGCAAATCCAAAAAATTAAAATACTTTGACGATATCCAGTTTGCATGATCAATCGCAAATAGCTTTTTTGAAAAAAATTACGCATCATTGTCCCAGAAGATCTTGAATAGCAAAATGGAGTGTTCCAACAATAACACAAAAAACATAAAAAGGTCCTAAGATATTACCAAAACTAAATTTTTTGAAAAAATCTTTATCTCTTTTTATAATTTGATCTCGAATGATTTTTTCAACAGCAACGATGCAACCAACCGCAATTCCCCATATTATAAATTTAAGGGATAACCGATGCCAAATACCAACAAAAACAAAAGAGGCAATCAAAGCAATTAAATTTGTCCAATATGCATAGGTAATACCCCATTTCCTAATCATAGTGACTTGTAACGGTATGAATATATTTCTTTTAACAAAATCCCCCAATGAAACATGCCAGCGTGTCCAAAATTCAGTAACCGTTTTTGATATGTAGGGGCTTTGAAAATTTAATGGTGTCGGAATGTCTAACAATTTTCCAATTCCAAACGCCACATAAGAGTACCCAGCGAAGTCAAAAAAAACATATATCAAAATAAAAGCAGAGTTGAATAAATCCCCACTTTGTAATTTACCATTTACACCATAAAATAATATCCTCAATCCTTCTGCACAGACAAATTTCAAAAATAACCCATTCGTAATCAAATTCATACATAATAGTAATTGTGTAAAATTGGGCTTTATACTTTTTTTCTGATTGGTGGCAACATATTCCGTGTAAACATTAACGGGCCCAGATGCCAGCATGTAAAATGGTACTAAATAGCCTAATAATGAAAATGGATCCAAAATAGTGTTTCCAGCCATTACAGCACGAAATAAATCCAAAAATCTTAAAAAGATATATGAGAAGGCGAGTGTAGACATTAGCATAAAAACAGGTTGAATGGGTTCATATCTGTCGAAAAGATAATGGCCAATATTAAAAAAAGTGGGATTATCTAGATAAGATTTATGAAGGAGGAAAAGGCCTACTAGAAAAAAAATACATAGGAGAGAGTATAATTTGAAAAAAAATTGAGATTTTTTTTGGTCTTGAATTACATCTAAGAAACACCAAAATAAACTAACACATCCTAAACAAGCTAGGGCAAGTTTAATATCAAAAAGAACACTAAGGCAAATAAAGTTAATAATTCCAAAAGAAAATGTCTTTGAGAATGGAACTTTGAGATTGATAAAAAGATAAGAGAAAAAAACTCCGCACCAAAAAGTTAAGCTGTTAAAATATACCATCTATCTTTCACATCCTAAATGAAACCAGTTACACTAGGACTGCTAATTTTTTATTGAGTAATACTTTTAATTCGCCAACATTTTGGAGGGAAGCAATCTCATCAGTAGTAAATCTAACATCAAATTCGCTTTCAATATTCATGATTAGATTAATATGATTAAAAGAATCCCAGGTTGGGACCTCTCTTGCTGTTAATTCATCTCTAAGTTCTAATTCAGGCATATTAAATAGAACTCTAAATATCTCTATCAATTTTGCTTCATCTTCTGACTTCATCTTAGAAACCCCTAATCTTTTTTGCTTCAATATTATACCAAAAAATCGCATCAATGTTTATAGAATTTTATCATTTAACATTTATTTAATTAATGGTATTATTAGGTAATATTGGATGTTTTAAGTTTATTAAGTAACATATTTTTTGTAAGTTTAATTTTTTCATATGGCTATAGGCAATTTAAATTCAACATCAATAGATTCATTAACCATAGGGCAAACTTGTGAAGAAGTTCTTATTGTAACAAAAGATTGGGTACAAAAGTTTATTGAATTAACAGGTGATTATGCACCTGTTCATCATAGTAAGGATCATGCCATTTTAATGGGGTACCAAGATCCAATTGTTCATGGATTACTTATTGTCAGTGTGTTTTCTCGTATTTTAGGGATGTTTTTACCCGGCCCCAATACAGTCATTCATCAAATTACTAATCAAATGAAAGCACCTGTATTTATAGGAGATAAACTTATTTATTCTGTAACAGTTAGTCGCATTATTTCCTCTGTTAAAACTGTGCAGTTAGCTCTTAAGGTTACAAATCAAAATGGGGTATTAATTAATAATGGAGAGGTCACCTGTCTTTTTCGAGTTTAATTTCTATTTTTAAGGAGCTAATTTTGGATAAAAATAAAGTTGCTATTCTAGACGAAATCTTAAAGCGAGTTGCTCCTTATATGAGTAATACTGTTTCTAAACAAAAAGCACTTTTTAAAGAGCCTTGGGAAATTAATTTTAGCCACGCTTTAGAAAAAGTGTTTGGAGCTGATAAAGATAAACTTGAAAATGCAGTTAAGGGATATGTTAGATTTGCTTTAGATGCCACAAGGTTACAAAAAAAATTTGAAAAAACACGTCAGTATGACCATAAATCCTATGAAGAAGCAGCCACAGCGGTTTACCATAATGAAAACTATATGAATAATTTGTATTTGCCTGGAATTTTTCTAAGTCATTTTTTATGGCCCCATCACTATCAACAACTCCAATTTTTCGTAAATCATTTCAAACCCCTAGTACTTGCTAAAGAAAATCCTCAATTTTGTGACATTGGCGTGGGGACGGGCTTTTATTCTTGTCAGATGTTAAAAATATCAGAACAAGTAAATGGGAATGCCTTTGATATTAGCCAGTCTTCGTTAAATTATTCAAAAATGCAGATCAAAGCTTTCGGATATGAGAACCGATGGGGGTTTGAAAACCGCGATATCATTCTCCAAACTCCGGAGCGTCAATGGGATTTTTTATTGTCCGTTGAGGTTTTAGAACACCTTGAAAATCCTGTAATTTTTTTAAAAAGCTTAAGGAAAATGCTTAAAAAAGGCGGCTATGGTTTTATTTCAGCAGCAGTAACAGCTGCTAATGAAGATCATATTTATCTTTACAATACGATCTTAGAAGTTGCAGATCAACTCAATGAAGCTGGTTTTACGATAGTCAAATTTCAGGAAGATAAAGCCTATGAAGCAAAAGGTGATGAACCCGTTCCGCGGAATGTAGCCTTTATTGTAACATAAAGTAACTATGTCAAACCTAGATTGTCTTAATCCATTTCTTTCTCTTTTGTTTGGTCGGAGCCCAATTAATGCTATTTCCCATCTAGAAAATGAATCCAATAAAAAAATAACCTTAACCTTCGTCGCAATGATAAGAACAGCAATTCTGCTTCCTGGACAATCCTCTATGTACTATCGGAGACTTTCAAATCTTTGGCATAGACTTAATTGTCCTCCCTTAAAACCCAATCCTGCTTCTTCTGAGATGCTTATAATAAGTGATTCTACCTTATCTGGTGCTCCCTTATTACTTAAGATTTTTGCAGCAGCTTATGGTATTTCTTTAAATGTTCGTTTGTCTGAATATGATTCAGTAGAGCAACAGGTACTAGCAAAAGAAAACCATTTAAATATTCAGGGAAATGATATTGTTCTGTTGATGCTTTCGGAACAGTGGTTACGTCGATATTTAGGTTCAACGATTCTTATCGAGCAAAACAAAGTCAATTCTTTAAAAAATTTATTAAAGAATATTTTTGATTCCATTCGCATTAGGAAGCCAGCACGAATAATAGTTGGAAATTTTCCTTCTCGTTCTTTTGTAGGTCCAGCTGGAACAATTATAACAAGTCATTATTTAGGCTGGTCAAATGCTATTACACACATTAATGATTGGTTAAATACTCAAGTCTCTGATGATCTTTGCATTGTAGATGTTGCTGAGGCAATTTCTTTGGCGGGCGGAAATAAGGCTCTTGGGAGATTAAGTTATTTTCGTGCTCGAATTCCGTTCGAAGAATCCGGTATGATTACTATTTGTCGCGAAATAACAAGTGTTATCGCCAACATATTAGGTAAAAATCACCGCGCACTATTAACTGATTGGGACAATACCCTGTGGGGCGGAGAAGTAGGAGAATTAGGTATTTTTGGGGTCAATACCAGCGTCGATAACCCTGATGGCTTGGGATATCAACTTTTACAAACTTATCTTAGAGATCTCAAGAAATTAGGGACTTTATTAGCCAGTGTCAGTAGAAACGATTCCAAAGTAGTTGAAATTCTAGATAAGAATTCTGATGTTTTACTTAAAAAAAGTGATTTTACTTCAATTCAAATTCATTGGGGTTCCAAAAGTGATTCTGTGTCTAAAATAATAACAGATTTTGGTTTTGGATCTGAATATATGGTAATGATGGATGATAGTTTAGTTGAACTGGCTCAAGTTTTATCTACCTATCCTTATATTGATCTTATTCCTGCAGGCCCCAGTCCTGATTTCACACTGGCTCGCTTATGTGAAGGAAGGTATTTTAATACAGTTTCAGTGTTGGAATCTGATCTAGAGCGACACCAGCGACAACTTATTATTCAGCAACAAAACAATCTTGAAGAGTCTTTTGCCTCAACAGAAGATTTCTTACGTTCATTAAGTATGCGATTAACTGTAGACACTCTTACCTCTGAAAATGAAACCAGAGTTGTTCAATTGTTACAAAAAACAAATCAATTTAATCTAACAACCCGACGACATCAGATAAATGATTTAAATAATTTTAAAGAAAAAGGAGCAAAATTTGGCATTTTTTCTTATGAAGATGATTTTGGCTCGCAGGGTATTATTTCAGTTGTTATTTTGTTAACTGAAGCAAGTGTAATAAAAATTGATACTTGGTTAATGAGTTGTCGAGTATTGAATCGAGGGATTGAAAATGCAGTTTTTAATTGGATAGTTCAAAACGCAAATGGAAATTGTATTTTTGGAGAATATTTACCAACTGCTAAAAATACTTTAGTGCAAGACTTGTTTTATAAATTAAAATTTAATCCTCATACACTAGGTTCCTCTGAAGGTGAAACACGATGGATTTTCAATCCAAAAGAAAATCCTCTTCCTTGTCATTTTGTAGAAATAATTACTGAAATTGAACAAATCGTTGAGTCTCAGTGCAATTAGAAATAAATGAATTTGCATAATCTTTTCATGATTTAGCAAACAAAATAAGGTGTGACGTTTAAAAAATACCTGATTGGACTTTTATAATACGTGTACCTTCAGCAGAAGCGTTGCTGAACTCATGTTATTTTCTAGCAAATTCTCTTTTAGTCTATTTAACAATCAGGTATTATATCACCAATAAATTAATAGGTAGTAATTGGTGGAAACTGTGTACATTGATTCTTTACTTTCGTCTTACCCGCGACAACGTCTGCCTCTACCTAAGGAATACCAAGAAATTTATACTAAAGAATATGAAATAAACCGAAAAGGCGAGACTACTTTAACAAAACTAATTCAGAAAATTGAAGGTTGGATGCATAATCAAGTTGTCCAACAAGGAAATCTTGGAAGCGTCTTAGAAATTGGAGGGGGTACCTTAAACCATCTTAATTATGAAACCCCTGAAAAATATGATGTCATTGAACCATTTCAAGCTTTATATAAAGATAGCCATAACTATTCATTGGTTAATAAAATGTACGCTGACATTTCCCAGATCCCTAACAATGCCTCTTATGACAGGATCATATCAATTGCTGTATTAGAGCATTTAGAAAATCTCCCTAACATAATAGCTCGCTCAGCATTGATGCTTTCTGATAATGGTCAAGCTCAACATGCTTTTCCATCTGAAGGAGGTTTTCTATGGGGGCTTGGTTGGCGCTTTACGACAGGCATTAGTTATCGGTTACGAACAGGGTTATCGTATAAAACTTTAATGCATTCTGAACATATTAATACATCTCCCGAAATTATTTCTATTTTACGTTATTTTTTTAAAACGGTACAAATTTTTAGAGCACCCTTACCATTTCATCATTTTAGTTTTTACACCTATGTAAATGCTAAAATTCCTTTTCGGCAACGTTGTATAGATTATTTACAGAAACATTCTGGGTGAATAAAGGATAAAAGTTTTATGCAAAATGCAAGTACTCGACAAAAAGATCTTTATGAAGGTATTCATGATGCTTATCAGGCACATTATTTTGATCCTTCAAGTATGGAATATAGGAATCTTTTTGTTTATAAACCTATGTTTAAAGGATTAGACCTTAACAATAAAACAGTTGCCGATCTCGCTTGTAGTGGTGGGGATAACTCTATTGCTTTGTTGAAACGATTTCCAAATGCGCATGTAGTGGGATTTGATATCTCCAGCAAAGCTTGTGAGACCTACAGAGCTAATGTAGGTAAAGAAGCTTATGAACTTGATTTAACTTTAGGAGTTGATCCGGAATTAAAAGTAGATGTTGCCATGATTTGTGGTGGTATCCATCATTGTATTGCTGACTTAAAAGGCACATTTAAAACCATTACAAATTTATTGAAACCGAATGGATTACTTCTTATGTGTGAACCAAATCGACATTGCTTTTTAGAGATAGCACGGAAGATTTGGTATCAACATGATAAGTTTTTTGATGCACAAACTGAAGCGGCTTTAAGTCATGATGAAATTCTTCGAATAGCTTCTCCGAAATTTATGCCTTTAGATTGTAAATATATGGGTGGACCAGCTTATTTTTTAATATACAATAGCCTTGTGCTCCGAGTTCCACTGGGTATAAAACCTTTTCTTGCACCCCCTCTGTTCTTTTTTGAAAAAATGTATAACTTAATTCCGGGAAAATTTGCTTATCCCTATTTTGTTGCACGTTGGCAAAAATGTTAAGTGAATGAATTTGATTTCTTGCTTATTTAAATTTAATGCCTTAAGAATTTATTCATAATGAAGAAATTAAAAATTTGTTTAGGTTTGGCTGTTTCAATTGTATGTGTGGTTTTTTTAGTACTTAGGATTGACTTTAATACCTTTACACTATACTTCAACTCAGTAAATATTAAATTTTTAATTCTTGGTGGTGCTTTAATTTTGCTGAATTTTTGCTTACATGCAATTAGATGGCAGTTTTTAATAGTCCCACAAACACTTCACTTTATGAAAGCATTTACATATCTCATGATTGGAACTTTTGTAAATGTTATTTTACCGTTTCGTCCTGGAGATGTGTTAAGGATTGTTCTCATACAAAAATTATTTTCAAAAAATGCAAGTATAGCAGCTATAGGAAGTATCACTGTAGAACGTTTGTTTGATCTTTTAACGCTATTACTTTTTGGTGTCATTTTAGCTTTTATAATTCCATTACCTGTTACCTTTAAAGTAATGCTAAATGGATTCGCATTATTTGCCGCAGCAATTATTACAGCTTTGATATGTCTATGTATAAACGATCAAATATTTAAAAAATTATTTTTTGTAATATTAAAACCATTTGGCATAGTGTTTACATCCAAAGTCATTAATATATTTGATCAATTTTATCTGAATATACGTACTATTACCTCACTCAATTGTTTACTAATTACTGCATTACTAAGCTTCATAAGCTGGGCATGTGTTGCATTTTCTATGGTTTGTTTTGTTGCCGCATTTGATCCCAATATTTCAGTGATGGCTGGTATACTACTGATGGTAGTAACTAATCTAGGCGCTGCAATACCCGCTTCTCCAGGTTCAATAGGAGTTTATCATGCTTTATGTGTTTTAACATTATCATTATGGAATGTGGATTATGAAAAATCTCTTGCTATTGCTATAGTTAGCCATACTGCAATTATAAGCATTCAAGTAATTGGAGGTATAGTATCAATATGGTTTGAAGGTGGTTTTAGTAAAGTATCCTCTTATTCTATAAAAACCAGCTGTAATTGATAATAAAAATATTTCAAGAATTTCAATTAAACAACTACATTTTGGAGCATTTGTGCTAAGCCTTGCCTTAAGTCATATGCAGCTTTAAAGCCCAATATCTTATGAGCTTTAGTCGGGTCACCCAATGAATGTCGTATATCTCCAGGCTTAGGCGGTTCATGAATTACTTTTAAATTTTTCTTGAGTAAGAATGCAATTTCACGAGCAAGCTGATTTATTGAAGTGCTAAAGCCAGTGCAGATATTATAGATCTCTGCAGTAGACTTATTTTTATGATTGAATGCCGCTATAAGTCCTTCAACAACATCTCCCACAAAAATAAAGTCTCTTGTTTGTTCACCGTCACCATATATATTGATGTGTTGGTTTGCCTTAAAACGTTCAATAAATATAGATATTACTCCAGAATAAGGTGAAGAGGGATCTTGGCGAGGGCCAAATACGTTAAAGAAGCGTAAACCAATGGTAGGGATACCATGAATAGAAGTTGCAATTTTTGCATGGAGTTCACTGGAAAGTTTATCGACGCCATAAGCAGATAAGGGTTCTAATAAGCTTGTTTCATTAAGAGGTAGCAAAGGATTATTTCCATAAACTGCTGCGGAAGAGGCATAAATAACTGGAATTTTCTTTTTTTGCATTTTTTTTACTGCATCAAAGATAACAAGACTGCCAACAAGGTTGACATGATTACAACCAAGCCAATTTTGATGTCCTTGTTCTACCGAAGGGATAGCTGCAAGATGAAAACATCCGTCTACCTTACAAATTAAGTCATAAACAAGGTCAGAATCTGTAACCTCCCCGAATACAAAAGTTGCTTTTGGAGAAACATTTTCTTGTCGACCTGTTGTAAGGTTATCAAGTATAATAACTTCATTGCCTTTGTTTAGTAGAGAATCACATAAATGTGAGCCAATAAATCCTGCCCCGCCTGTTATCAAAAACTTCATATTATTCCTTTTAAAATCAAAGAATTATACAAGCAAGCCTAAAAATAACTCTTATTGGTCAAATTTATAATAAATTTCACATAAATTCTCATTTTAGAGATAATCTTTACAATTTGCAATTCATTATGGGATCTGAGAAACTATGCGAAATTTAAAGAGGTATTTAAGGCATATAAAATGCGCAATAATTTAAAAATAGAGTTTACTAACTCTTATGGGGTTGAGGAATCATTACAAACAGAGCCCCCACTTATTAGTATTGTATTGCCTTCTCATAATGAGCAAGATAATGTTTCAGTAATATATCAAGCAATTCAAAGAAATTTAGTAAATACAGGTGTAAATTCAGAAATTATTTTTGTTGATGATGGTTCGACAGATGATACCGCCCAAGCTGTGATTAATCTTCATGCGCAGTTTGAGAACGTTCGATTAATTCGTTTAACTCGAAATTTTGGTCATCAAGCTGCATTGATAGCAGGGTTGAATGCTGCCAAAGGTTTGGCTGTTATAGTAATGGATGCCGATTTGCAGCATCCACCTGATTGTCTACCAAAAATGATTGATGAGTGGCGTGCGGGTAATTTTATTGTTCGGATGGCACGTCAAAAAACTCAAGATGTTTCATGGCATAAAAAACTAATATCATGGTTATTCTATAAGTTTATCAATATGCTAAGTCCTGCTCCTATTCCACCAGGTGTTGCAGACTTTCAATTATTGGATAAAATTGTTGTTCAAGAGATATTACGCATAAAAGATAATAAGCCTTTTCTTCGGGGCTTAATTGGATGGTTTGGGTTTAAATCTATCACTTTAGAATATATTGCGGATAAGCGTTATGCAGGCGAAGCAAGTTACACTTTTCAAAGTAGTCTAAAGTTAGGAGTAAGAGCTTTAGTGTTAGTATCGCGACATCCCTTACGACTTGGACTGTATTTGGGGTTACTTTCCGCATTAATTTGTATTTCGTATTTATTTTTTTCTTTAATAACTTTGATGAGAGGATTAGCTATACCGGGGTGGACCTCTCTTGTGATTTCTTCATTATTTCCGGCATCTGTACAGCTTATCGTTTTAGGTATTTTAGGCGAATACATTGGTCGTATTTTTGACCAGGGGCGGAATTTACCCACATTTATTGTTTACCCAGAAATTTATTTGAAAATAAAATCTAATGAGTTGAACCATAATGAGTTGAACCATAAGGTGACGTCTTCGATAAAAGTTCAACAGCACAGTAACAACCAATTCCATTTTGAATCATGAAAAAAATGATTATTAGTGAAACATTAGGAAAATCTAAATGATTTGGCAAGATACGATTTCTCACGCAGGGGTTAAATACAAATACTATAAGTCAATTCGTGTTTTTTTTAATAGTATAGTGGCATTGATGCATTGGTTGTTTGTTGGTCATTTTAATATTGAATACAGACGTACTTTGAAACAAGCCATTCTTGCAACAATTCTTATTGGTATTTTTTCATTTCCCTTTGTGAGTCAATTTTTTAAATTTTCTCTAAAAACTGAGCATGCTCATTCGATTATATCTGTTGAACAAGCTTTAAATAACTTTGTTTGTAACAAGAGTTCTGATATTTCAAATAAATATCCTATTCGTTCACTTATTACTGGAAGTAACACATCATTAGAAAAATGGACTAATATTCCATTGTCATCCATCCCTTCTTCTCTTGCAGGAACTAATGAAGCTTATTGTAAAACCTTAGTACCCTTTATTAATAATGAAAATTCATTAATGTTTGTCATGTCAGGCATTTTTAAATTGAAGCCGGATATTACATTAGAACAGCTTACAGAAACCTTGGTATTTTTGTTTGCATTTTCACTTTTGTTTTCTATTTTTGTTCTTTTACGTTTAGGTCTTAGCCCTTTATGTTGTTTTGGAATATTTTATCTTGGATGCGCTATCCAACATTATATCATCAATTTTGGTCATGCTTTTTCTATATATCCTTTTTTGATGATAATACTTGTGCTTTACACATCATTAATTGCTTTAATATTAGATTTAGGCCTACATAAAAAATTGTGGACAACAATTGTGGTTGGTTTTTTATTAGGTCTTATTGGAGCATTTATTTTAAACTTTCGCACAAGTTATCTACCCATTGTGATTCTTGGATATATAATGTATTTAGGCTTTGCTTTGCTCGATATAAAAAAGAAAATAAAAACCACAAAAAACTTACTCTTTTTACCTATTGCCTTTTTGGGGTTTCTGGTTATTGGTTTTAGTACTTTTCAATCTGTTTTTTATTCGCCAATTGCCAATTTGACTGTAAATTTTAATAGAGCCTATCATGTTATTGGACATTCGCTTGTGCTCGGATTGGCAGTACCGGAAAATGAATTAAGTAGACGTGAAAACATAAAGTGGGAAGATATTACTGGGGACAATCTTGCCAAGAAAATTGATCCTAAAGCTAAATATCTTGGTGCCAACTATGAAAAGGCATTATTGACTTATTATATGAAACTTTGGATTTACTACCCTCAAGAAATGTTGGACATATACATAAATAAGTGGATGTTCTCAGTTGTACCCTTAAAATCTTTTATTAGTGCAACTTTTAATGTGCCACCTAATTGGTTTATTAGCCTTGTTTCTATCCCTCTTTATATAATTGAGAATGGTATCATTTATTCTCTAATTTTGGGGTTGCTAGCTATTTTTGCACTTTTAAAATGGAATCATTGGAATATTGGATTTGCATTTTTTATTAGTATGTTGGCAAGTGCTTCTTTTTTGCTTGTATTTGAAACTGCCATAATAAATCCTGGTTTTTCTTTGATATATCAAAATTCTCTTTTATTGGCTATTTTTATTTTTTCACTTTGTTTTTATCAATGGGGTATCAACTTGGCTGCTAAAAGTACAAAAATGTTTTTAATGCGGTGGGATAAATGTTAGTGAGTAATTTAATGGTAAAAAAGATTTCTTTCACCATTGCGGTTTATCGAAATGAAGGTGCATTAACGCACACTTATGAGAAGTTAAAGAACCTTTTTTCTTCTAATTCTAATCTCGCTCATTACGATTACGAAATTGTTTTTGTGGACGATGGTTCAGATGATGCTTCTTTACCAGAACTGTTGGCGCTTCGTGAAAAAGATCCTAAGGTCAAAATTATAAGTTTTACAAGGAATTTTGGGCAAATGGCAGCCATGTTGGCGGGATTCAAGCATTGTTCTGGAAATGCGATTATTAATATTTCAGCAGATCTACAAGATCCCATTGAGTTAATCAACGAAATGGTAGTAGCTTGGGAAAAGGGGAATGAACTTGTGATTTGCTATCGTGTAAATCGTTCAGACAATTTTACTTCTAAAATATTTTCACGTATTGCTTATAAATTTCTACGATTGGCTGTTCCGTCAATTCCTCGAGGGGGGTTTGATTTTGCCTTAATGGATCGTAAATTGATGGATGATTTTAACAATCTTGATTTTCGAAATCGATTTTTTCAAGGTGATGTTTTATGGTTTGGTTATAAGACACATTTTATTCCTTATGTTCGATTAAAGCGTACCATTGGGAAATCTCAATATAAATTTTGGAAAAAAATAAAAAACTTTGTTGATGGTTTTGTTGATTCCTCTTATTTGCCAATACGTTTTATGTCTGGTCTTGGAGTTTGTACCGCTCTTCTTGGATTTCTATATGGCTTAAGTGTTATTTATGCTTTTTTCTTTCAATCTCTTCCGTTTCCAGGATGGGCACCTATTATGATTTTAATTCTAATCATTGGAGGACTTATTATGACAATGTTGGGAATTATTGGTGAATATATATGGAGAATTTTTGATGAAGTACGAAAAAAACCAAATTACGTCATTCGTGAGATTTACGAATGAAACTTCAAGAATCTACCGAAATTGATGGTATTCAATGTTATGCCCCTGATTTAATGTCGGAATACAGCGATTATCCGAATGAGGGATTTGAAATAACAGAAAAAGTAGAAGAAAAAAGCTTTTGGGTTCGTTCTCGAGCGCGAATTTTAGAAAGAGAAATCCGAAAAATATTAGTTAATGTTCACGCGTCAGTTAAATTTCTAGAAATTGGATGCGGAACCGGATTCTTTTTACGACAATTAACCTCAATTAAAAACATTGAGCTTACGGGATCTGAAATTTACATTAATCCTCTAAAATATGCAAAAAGTAAAGGTTCAGCTGTAAATTTTATTCAATTAAATGCTTGTGATATCCCCTTTGAGAGTACATACAATATTATTGGAGCTTTTGACGTTATTGAACATATTGATGATGATGTATCTGTCATTAAAAATGTACATAAAGCTTTAGTGGAAGGTGGGTATTTTATTTTAACAGTCCCACAATATATGTTTATGTGGAGTTATATTGATGATCTGGTCAAGCATAAACGTCGTTATAGTCGCCAAGATATCTTAAATAAACTAGTAACAAATAACTTTGAAATTATATTTGTGTCTTCTTTTGTTTTTACGTTATTTCCTCTTATGTTAATACAACGAATAATGGATAGAAAACCTAAGGCAACCATTAATACAGCTTCGGATTTTAAAGAAAGAGTGGATATTCCAAATTGGATGAACTGGATGTTTAATAAAATAATGAAAATTGACGAATTTTTAATCCGGCTAGGAATATCATTACCTTTTGGAGGTTCTTTACTTGTTGTTGGACGTAAAATAAATTAATTTGATATTTGAGAAAATAAAATGATTTTTAATTTAGATTATGCTTTTTTAAAATATATATTAGTAGGTTTGGGTAATACCCTATTTACTTTTAGTATCTTCTATTTTTTTGTAGAGATTTTAAAAATTCATTATTTAATAGCTCTAACAATAGCAGCAGGATTAGGAATTTTATTAACTTATGTTTTTAACTTTGTTTGGTCGTTTCAACCAGAAAAAAAATTAAGATTCCAGGAACGATTTGGAAAATATTTAATTATCTATTTGATTTCCTATGGTTTAAATGTTTTGTTTCTTAGTCTGCTTGTAGATTACATCAATTTAAATCCATTTGTGGCTCAATTATTATTGATGCCCTTTATTGTAATAATAAACTATTATGGAATAAGGTTTTGGGCATTAAAAAAGCTGGAAATATAGGAGAATTTAATGATCAAGTCAGAAGATCCCTCCATGAAAGAAAGTGAATATTTAATTAATACATTGGGTTGGTATTTGTTCGAAAAAACTATTCCTTTCTCCCTTCTAAACCGATTGCGTGATGACTTGGATACTGTTTATGAAAAACGTCGGGAAATTCAAATAAAAAATGGAATTGGGAATGAGATGTCAGGAACATGTCATCATTTGTTGGGTGAAAATAATAGTATGGATGAATTAATTACTTCATTACTTTTAGATGATTTTATTAAGAACTTTTTTGGTGGACCTTATGTGTTAAATTCTTTTGGGGCCTTCATCAACCAACCGAATGATACTGCTTATGTTTCAAAAATTCATAAAGATATACGAACGTTTTCTGGAGATTTTCGTTTACTATTAAATGTTTTAATTATGCTAGATGATTTTACACTTGAAAATGGAGCAACTTATATTTTTTCGGGTTCTCATCATTTAAATGAAAAACCACCAGAAAAGATTTTCTATCAACATGCTGCACGAGCAATTGGAAAAGCTGGAGATGTTTTGGTTTTCAATTCTAATCTTTGGCATGCGGCAGGAGAAAATACCACTCATCAAGTTAGACGGGGTTTAACATTGACTTTCAGTCGCCCATTTTTAAAACAACAAATTGACTTTCCCCGTTTTTTAAGTACAGAATATGCAAGCAAATTAAGTGAACCTGTTCGCCAGGTATTAGGGTATAATGCACGCATGCCTGCGACACTTGACGAGTACTACCAACCGCGTGAATTGCGGACTTATAAGGCAAACCAAGGTTAACTGATATTTTGAAAGGAGAATCTAATGGAAACCAAAATTCTTGAATCTGAATTTCATGCACTTAATAAAATTGCAACAACTTATGATGATGGACCTTTTGATCGGGCTATGCGCACGTACATGATGCGTACATTAGAACCTTTTTTACTTCCTGGAAAAGCATTAGAAATGGGATGTTTTAATGGAGCATTTTCCAAATTGCTTGCTCAAAAATATGATGATTTGACTGTCATTGATGCTGTTGATGAATTCTTAGACAATGTGCGTGTCATAAACAACAACATTAAAACGGCATGTACTCTTTTTGAAAATTATGAAACAAATGAACGATATGATTGTATTTTTATTGCCCATGTATTAGAACATCTTGCCGATCCAGTATCCGTACTTGCTAAAGCACGGGAGCTTCTTACACCGAAGGGTCGCATATTTTTGATTGTTCCAAATGGATATGCGGCATCTCGTCAAATTGCAGTAAAAATGGGGATCTTACCTACTAATGATGCTCTTTCATTAGCGGATATCAAGCATGGGCATCGACGTATTTATTTTTTAGATACCCTTACTGATGAAGCTCTTCAAGCAAAGTTGAAAGTAATACATACAGGAGGGATCTTTTTTAAACCTCTTGCCAATTTTCAATTTGATCGATTAATCGGCACTGAATTGATATCAGAAGCTTTTATGGAAGGTTGCTATCTTTTAGGTAAAGAGCATCCTAATATGAGTGCGAGTATTTTTGCAATTTGTGAGCTTTAATTTCTGGAGACTTGCTACTGCTAACAAAAATACTTACTTGGAGAGCGAGGGTTTTAATTGAACCCAGTTGTGACGTGTTATTCCAAGAATAACATTGTTCCAATAGCGATTTTGGCGAAAGAAAGCATTTTCTTTGCGGCCTTCTTCAGCCCATCCACATTTAGTATAGAGTTTTAACGATGCAGTATTATATTCAATAATGGTAGTGTCGAGTCGCTCGAGTCCAAGCTCTTCAAAAGCATAACGCATAATTGTTAATACTGTATCTGTACCGTATCCACAACCTCGAAATTTTTTATCCCCAATTAACATACCATGAAAAGCATTACGATCTTTCCAGTTTATTGATACTAGATTTGCTGTTCCAATAGGTCCATGCTCTTGAGTATCAATAATAAATCGTTGATTAATGTCGTTAAAACTAAAATTTTCAAGCCATTTTTTTAGGGCATCAATAGAAACTGGAAAATGCCAACTCCCAAGATTTCGTTGAATTTCGGGATCATTTCCCCATATTTTAAGTAAGGGTAAATCTTGTTGTTCTATTGCACGCAAAATTATCTTTTGACCAATAATATTCATGATATACCTCGATAAGCTGGAAAGTAGTGGATGTTAGGATTCAAATTTTTGGTTAGAAGTTCATATTTCTCATGATTGAGAATACTGCCATAAATATGAGCAATTTCACGATGATTTGAGAACCCGGATTTAAACTTCGCAAGTCCATCTTCTGGGTTATCTCCTAATCCTGCACTACCTCCAAAATTTATTATTTCAACATTTGAAAAATGCTGTATCGCAGCATCGTAAATCGCATAAGCAGCTCGAAAGGAATAACCTTCTTTATTAGAAGCTGCTAAATAACTGTGGACTTGATTATCACTACATGCCCAAATATGACAGGATACCATGGTATTATTATGAAATGCAGCAATTGTCGTAAAACCATCTAATTTCCCCATATCATATAATGCATTTGGGGGGAAAGCTTGAATGCCTGAAATATTGTGATGTGTAATGAGATTTTGATATAAATCAATCCATTGGGGCAAGTAGTCCGAGAGTGAGATAATGCGGACTTCTACCTGTTTAAGTGATTGTTTTAGCTCATATCGATGATGTTTTGAATATTGTGTAGGCAAATTATTATTATGCAAGTAGTGAGTTTTAAAAGGTTTTATTAAATTGAAAATTTGAGTCATTTGAGGTAAAGAAGGGTTTGTAAATGCATCTGCCACAAAGACTATTGATATCAACCCTAATTCTCGTAACCGTTTAAGACCGCCATTAAGATCAGCTTCACTTTGTATTAATATAAGGGGGTAACACCCCATGACATCTTTTCCGTTATTATTTGGGATTATGCGTTGAATGGACCATGTGTCCCATTCAGGTATTTCAATTGGAGAGCCTATATGGTTGTATATATTTGCAAATTCAAATGTTGAATAAGGATGTTTCATTTTAGTATTGGAATCAAAGTATTGATAATGTGGTCCATATCTTTTGAATCGTAGCGATGATCACAAGGTAAAGTCATAGAATTTTCACTCAGTTTATGTTCATCTACAAAGTGGAAAGGATCGCTCGGGAGATTAAGCCAATGTCTTGCAGCAAAAATTCCTTGCTTACATAGTTTAGGCCAGATTGTATTACAATTTTCAATTCGTACAGGAAATCCAAATGGGGCAAAAGTATTAGGTTCATCAGATAAGAGAGCAATATCTTTGAATGCCGAGTGTAGAATTTTATAATTATCTTGTCGTTTTTTAATAATAGGAAATGGATCTAGTTTATCTAAAATCGAAAAAGAAAAATGGCTCATTTTTTTTGTTGTAATTTTCATGGAATGTTCACATTTTAGATACAACTGATACCATTGTTCGTTATATTGTTGTTTTTGATCTTCAAAACGTGCAAGAGCAGGTTTTATAAAATCAAATGAATGAAGAGATTCATACATAGGAGGCTCAATGACTCCATTTTTTTTAACTAAAATCCCACCATCGGGTACACCAAGTAATTTGCGTGGACTATATAAAATCCAATCTCCCCAAGGATGTGTTGCGGGCGAGAGTGCATGAGCACGATCTTCAATCCATATTATATCCTTTCGATTTGCTACATAATTTCGGAATTGTAAATCAGGTTCTCGTCCGAAATAATCAATACCTAATACTATATCATTAGATTTAAGGTTAGCGTCAAGAAATTCAACATTAGGAGATAGATTAGAATTAAGTGAATAGAAGATGATATTAGTATTTGCACACTCTAAGTTTGCAATTTCACGGCAGATATAAGCAGGTACAAAAAGACGTTTTGATTTTAAAATACCCAGAAGGTAATGTAGAGCGCTGCGAGCGTTTTGAAAAGTATAAGCATTATCTTCCTTAACATTCCAAAGGTCAAGAATACTATTTTTTCCTATTGTTGATGGTATTTCTAGTTCAAAAAAACCACCAATCAGCTTTGATGAATTTGTTTTGTATTTCAAAAAATTAACTCTCAATTAAGTGGGATAAATATTTGCTATAGTCGCCATTTCCCATTTTATTAATTAAAGTTTGAAGATCATTATTTGTTATCCATTTATTGCGCCAAGCAATTTCTTCAACGCAAGCAACATTAAGAGATTGGCGCTCACTTAAGACTTCAATAAACATAGCTGCTTGGAGTAAAGCACTTGGCGTTCCCGTATCCAACCAGGCAATACCTCGTCCAAGTAAATTAACATATAGTTCGTCATCTTTTAAATATAGTTTATTAAGATCTGTAATTTCTAATTCACCTCGTTCTGAAGGTTTAAGGGAACGAGCTCGTTCTGGTGCAGTAGAATCATAGTAATAAAGACCTGTTGCTGCAAAATTAGATTTGGGTTTTTTGGGTTTCTCTTCTAGAGTGAGTATTTTTCCATTATTGTAAGTAATCACGCCAAATCGCTCAGGATCACGAACTCGTGATGCAAATAAAGTTGCTCCCTTTCTTGTTTCATGTGTTGCTGTTATTAATATTTCACTTAAACCCTGACCAAAAAATAAATTATCACCTAAAATAAGTGTTGAAGGACTATGATTGAGAAAGCTTTCTGCTATTATTAATGCTTCCGCTATACCACTGGGTTTTGGCTGTGGTGCGTAAGAAATAGACATTCCCAGTCGATTTCCATCACCCAAAAGGTGTTTATATGCTGGGAGTTGATCAGGAGCAGAGATAATTAATATCTCACGGATGCCTGCTATCATCAAACAGGAAAGAGGGTAATAAATCATGGGTTTGTCATAAACAGGTAATAATTGTTTACTAACAACAGCTGTAGCCGGATATAGCCGAGTTCCTGAACCACCTGCGAGAATAATACCTTTTCGTGTCATACTTTTATACCAAACTTATGCCAAGACGTTTTCCATCATACACTTTTTTACGGAGTTCTTTCCACCATGATTGATTATGAATATACCAACGAACAGTATTATGTAATCCATCTTCAAACTTAATGATAGGTTCCCACCCTAATTTCGTTTGAATTTTAGTAATATCCATGGCATATCGAAAATCATGACCTGGTCTGTCAGGGACAAATTTTATTGCATTTTTATGTGGTTTTCCATCTTCTCTTGGAGCTAGGGAATCTAGACTGTTACAAATTGCAAGAGCAACCTCTAAGTTGCTTCTTTCTGATTTACCTCCGATACAGTAGGTTTCTCCTGGTATACCCTCGGAAATTACTTTATCAATGGCTGAACAATGATCATCCACATAAAGCCAGTCACGAATATTGGTGCCTTCCCCATAAATTGGTAAAGGTTGATTATTAAGCGCAGCCGAAATTAACATAGGAATGAGTTTTTCTGGAAATTGATAGGGACCATAGTTATTTGTACAATTAGTAATAATAGTAGGAAGAGCAAATGTATGATACCAACTTCTCACAAGATGATCGGATGCTGCTTTTGAAGCTGAATAAGGAGAGTGGGGATCATAGCTAGTAGTTTCACAAAATGTGCCAGTGGAACCAAGAGAACCAAATACCTCATCTGTTGAAATATGAATAAAGCGGAAATTTTTTTTAAGTTCAGTACTTAAGTTTTGCCAATATTTATTTGAGGTCACTAATAATTGATGTGTACCTACGATATTAGTAGTGATGAAATCAGTAGAATTATCAATTGAACGATCAACATGGGATTCTGCCGCAAAGTGAACAATTGTTTCTGGTAGATATTCAAATAACAGTTGTTCAATTAATTCGCAATCACCTATGTTTCCTTTTACAAATATATGGGAGTTATAGTTTTCAAATTCATGTAAGGCAGATAAATTGCTTGCATAAGTAAGTAAGTCAACATTGATAATGCGATCACCCTGAGCAAGCCTTTGTCGGACAAATTGAGAGCCTATAAATCCAGCCCCGCCAGTAACGAGTAATGTTTTCAAATTATCTCCTTAAAGAATTAATGTGTAGGTCTATTATAATATTACAAATTTGTTCTATAGTGTTAAGATTAAGATCCCCATAAAAAGGTAAGCACATGACTTCTTTAACCATTTGATGAGCTATAGGAAGATTGGTAGAAGAAGCTGAAGCCAAATGAGAATAATGAAAAGAGCTGCTACAAAGAGGATAAAAATAACGTCGTGCAATAATATTATATTGTTTCAATTTTTCGCATAATTCATCTCGAGTACAACCAAAATGTTTTGCATCAATTCGAATAGGAAAATATTGGTAACTACTTTCAACATTTTGAGGTTCACGGATGAAATGTAAGCCCTCAATATCATTCAAATATTCATAATAATAGGATTTAATTTGTTTTCGTTTTTCGCGTTCAACATTTATACATTCAAATACAGATAAACCAAGTGCAGCTTGTAGCTCATTCAGTTTTCCATTTGTACCAATTGATGATATTTCATCACCCATTAAGCCAAAGTTTCTAAGTGAATAAATGTGTTTTTTGAGATTTTCATCATGAAAAGTTAACACCCCCCCCTCAGCGGTATGGAATAATTTGGTTGCATGTAGACTAAACATAGAAATGTCACCATATTGACTGATAGGTGTGTTGTTAATACAAGTACCAAAGGCATGAGCAGCATCATAGATAACTTTTAAACCATGATGAGAGGCGATTTTTTCTATAGCTTCAACATGACACGGGATCCCATAAACGTGTACCCCTAAAATGCCTGTTGTTTGAGGTGTAATGGCAGCTTCAATGCAAGCGGGATCTAAGGTCATTGAAATTGGATCGATATCAACAAATACCGGTGTAATATTATTCCAGCTGAGGGAATGGGGGGTTGCTGCAAATGTAAAAGGAGTGGTAATAACTTCTCCCTTCAAATCTAATGCTTTTAAAGCAATTGTTAATGCCACTGTGCCATTATTGAATAAATAAGCATGTGGGGTGCCAAGATATTCTGCAAGACGTTTCTCAAGAATTTGAGACTGTGGCCCATCATTCGTTAACCAACAACAAGACCAAATGTCTTGAAGCCTTGGTATTAAAGATTCTAAAGGAGGAAGTAGTGGTTTGGTAGTATAAATTGGCTTATCGAAGGGGGTCATAACCATATATTTTCTCCATACTTTGAACTTCTCATTTAGTTGATTGTCTTAAATTTGTGCGAAATTTTTGATTTGTTTTATAATTGTAAGGTAATTTCAAAGTTAACCATAAAGGATAATGTTCCAAATTTTTTACTGTATAGATATTTTTTATACAAGTAGTCTGTGTTGTTGGAGTGCTAATCCCTTTTGGTTTAAAATGCTGAGATTGATAAGCTGGTATATACACAAAAGCTTTTTCTCCAAAAGGGGGCGTAGTTATAGTGATTTTATTAGCAAGATTATGTGCAGGGTATTTTGGATCAAAACTATACTCAAGTGTGAAATTAATTTCCTTATGTGGACAGTAATCACCCAAAACCTCAATTAATAACATTTCTGATCTTGGAATATTGATTTGCGTTATATTTGGCGAAGAATCAAAAGTTATTAAAGTGGATTCATTACTTTCTTCGGTTATTGATTTTACTATAACTTGTTTTTCTGCAGTTTCATAGGTATTGATGAGTTTTTTTATGTTTTTTCTTTGAATGGTTTGGGCTAGCATGATTACCATAAAACCAACGCCAAGAAAAACAAGGCTAACCATTCCTGTAGCTTTTAGTTTTTTTAAAAACACATCCCGTGATGTAAATATTTTTGTTTCAGAGAAATTTTTGTTATAGCAGGAATAAGTTAATTTAAAGCTGTGATAAATTAGATAACCAATCATCCATAATGAAATGAATTCGAGATGCAAAAAGTGTCTTGGATCAAATTGTATAGCGGGATAAAAAGTAAAATAAGATAAAAAGAGAATTAGAAAAATACCTATACGTAATTGAAATAATGTTGTTAAAAAAGGCACAATAAATGCAAACAGTATACCACAACCTTTGAGCATACCTAAGATGGGGCGACTTTTTTGGTACATTAAAACAAGAAAGTCATCAGGAAGAAGTATTGCCATTGGTTGTGATTTAAAACCCAGATTTAAGATCTGAGTTGCCGAAGCATACCCTCGAGTTAACATATCAGCAGGAAAAGATTTTATTATTTGCATGTACAAAGAACCTGATGCTATATCGTAGTTTTTAGTACAGTAGCCAATTGAATTAAGATGTAGATATTGAAAACCATAACTATTCACCATAGTGTCAACTAGAGCGTCATTATATTGATGACCAAATTCATAAATAGAGGGTATAATTCCAAGGTTTAAATCAAAGGATTTCATAAGGCCTAGTAAAGGGAAATGAAAGGTACCACTTCCCATATGAAGGTTAGATGAGAGAATTGGTAACGCAACAATATAAAAAGTTAATAACATAATTATACTGGCTAAAATTTTCCAGGGTAGGTTTGCAAAAGTTCCGCCAGGGATTAGAAATAAAATTGTTAGAATAACAGGGGGAATTGTAATTAATAAATCAGGTCGAAAACCATAGCCTATTCCTATAAGAACACCACATAGACTTGCCAGAATTAGTAACCCGTATTTTTTTATTGGAATTTTTACAAGTAATCCTAAAATAAAAAATATTGCTAAAATAAAAGGAACTTTGCCATAATCTCGTAAAAACGGTAAAAAAGAATTATTAAGAGGCGATGCACAAATTAAAAGTGTTAGAGGAGTAGCCAGTACTGGACCCATTCCTAATCTAAAGATCCCATAACATAATGTTATTGTAATAGCGAATAACACAGCAACAAATCCATCCACACTTGTCCAAGAAACACCTGTTAATTTCCAGATTAAACCCACTGAACCCAGTAGATAAAACCATGACTTTTGTACAAATTGAGAGACTTCTGCTGGGTATTGAGGAAGTTTCTTGCAATCGAAATGATTGGTTTCTAAATGAAGGAATTGATATAAAGATTCATTAGGAGTATTATAAATCGCAAAGCCTTTGCCACAGGCAAAGTTTACCGCAGGCTCAAAAACCAGTTGATAAAAAGCAGGTTGATTTCCTAAATTTCGGTAGTTTGTTATTGTAGAAAAAGCAAAGTTCAATCCGATGATAAATAACAAACAAAGAACAAGAAAATCTAATTGCAACTTATTTTGGTGAGCTGTTTTTAATGATGTTATTGTCTTAAAGTCCCGAGAAAAATGATACAAAACTGAAGCCATAAGATATTTGTTCCAATAATCGGTTTAATCATAACAATTTTGGAAGATACTATATAAAATAGTTGAGTCTGTCAAATTAGATCGCACCAAAATAAGTCATATAGATTTCTTATGATGGTTTCTAAATATACATGGTTTAGGGGAGATTTTTTACCATTATGTATGTAAGTTATGGTATTATGCCATCTTTACTGTATTGAAGTTAATTCATACGTTGATAATTTAATACCAGGTAAATTTGCAAAATTAAATTGGAAATAATCAATGACTGATCAAAAAAAATATGGTGATTGTTTTCTTGGTAAGTGTTTAGATATTATTCCTTCTTTAGAGAAATGGAGTTATATACAATGGGAGAGAAAAAACGAGCAACCCTTACAATTATTCGTATCTCCCTCTTTTAGAATTAAAGGTTCAACCCTATATGTTTTTGAGATAAGCCTTTCATTAAAAGATCAAGGAGGGCTTAAAATTGGGTTTGTCAATAAGCGTATAAAATGGCTTGAAATTTTGGAAAATCCTCGAAGTGTGAGTGGTAAGGGGCAAATACGTATTATTATTCCACTACGTGTTTCGCGTAGTTGTGAAATCAAGCTTTGTGCAATGAAGTACTTTTCCCAAGATCCATTAACATCATTATCTGACCTGATTTCTAATTTTAAGGTAACACTCTATGAAAACCAATCTTCAGAAAATTCTTCGTATGAGGTAAATACAGAATTATCACATTGGAATTGGAGACAACGATTAGTCCATAATGCCTGTAAACATTCTAAATTCTTCAATACGCTTGTCGCAGCTTATGAAATGCGCAAAGGGAAAGAAGAGTTACTAAGCTTGCCACAATATAGTTCGTTGTGCCCAACAGGACAGTGTAACGCATCGTGCAGTTTTTGTTCAGTGACAATCAATCGCACGGGTATTATAAAAAAACAAATGCCATTTGATAAAGTTTGGCAATTTTTAGCCCCTATTGGGAAAACCATTCGTATGTATGGCTTAGAAGGAAATGGTGAGCCTACTTTATATCGAGAATTTCCAAAACTAGTAAAAACATTAACGGAACAGGGATCTCCTACCTATTTAATTACAAATGGATCTCGTCTTACAAAAGACTATATTGAGTTATTGGTGGCTCATCCTGTTCCTTCGATAAATTTTTCATTAAATGCAGCGACAGCAGAAACACATAAAGCAGTGATGAAACTTAAAGAATTTGATTCCATTGTGTCAGCTATAAAACGACTGGTTAATTTACGGGGAGAAAACGGCTGGCCCACAATTTATGTTTCATTTGTTGTAACGAGAGATAATATACATGAAGTGCAAACATTTTTAGCTTTTGCAGAATATGAATTAAAAGTAGATGTTATTATGATTAGACCTCTGTCTGAATTAGGCGGGGATTTAGGGGTAGTAGAAGATTTTCGTACCATAGTTCCTTTTGAAAGTGATATTAACGACATGGTGGAATGTGTCAACGAATATATTTCTGATGTTCAAAGACGTACTCTATTTGGTGAATCAATAGTTCGTAGTAGTATCAGCTTCGATCCGGCTTCATTTCGTTCTTATAAGTCTGTTCGGAGTGATGATTTTATTTTCCCACGAGGCTTTGAAGATCGTTTGCTTCCACCCAGACGGCAGTATTGGAATATTGTAAATGATTGTTTAATGGTTCGGTGGCATCTTAATACTGTTTCATTAACTTGCAATCAATTTGATCAACAAGGAGAATTTTGGAAGAGTGATTTTATTTCAGTTCCACAAAATAAGTCATTATTATTTAAGTTATGCTATCAACTGCAAGGTAATCCTATAAAATTTTCTATTAGAGATATGCATAATAATGAAATAATTAATGAAAATATGATTCGAAATAATAACAATAGCTGGACAGAGTTGTCATTGACTATACAAACTGATTTGTTGGAAGCGGTACAGTTTGTATTTGAGTCTGAAGGCCAGCCCTTCAACTTGAATATAGATTTTGAAAGAGTTCGTACCCCATTAACCATTGTTAACAGGGTATTTCAAATTCCAAATCCAAAACGTTGGTCTATTGAATCTCATGGGGTCAGTCAAAAGTGGATTGGATCTCGGCAACAGGTTGTTTATGAAGGAAACTCTGGTCCCTATTTGGTAAAGTCCTACACTATCCCCTGTATGACACAACAAGCCATTGAATTTCCTTTATGTCTTACTGTGAAGAAGGGTATTTTAGTAATAGGTATTTTAAATGAAACTTTTTCTAAATTTATTACACAAGCGTATTTTGAAAAAGGAAAGCATGAAACCATTATTAACTTCAATACAGAAGAAAACCGTCATGTTCAAATAGTCTTTTCGGCGTCACAAACACCTCTTGAAGTAGAAATTGATTGGGGAACTATTATTGATGGAGATAATGTAGAGGTTAATGAACTCAACAAAATACAAATAAATGTTATTGAACCCTTTGTGGAAGAAATGAGGCCATCTGCGCAAGAAATGAATGTTGCTAACCAAGAATTAACTGAAAAAATAATAGAAGAACCAAAAACCATTGAGCATAAACAAAAAAATAGAAATAAAATCAAGTATTTTTGTCAAAAGCCTTGGACTGATTTAAATAATTTTTCAGTGGATGGTAGGGTAGATGTATGTTGTATTGCAACTGGACCGAGCCAAGAACGTTTTGCATTGGGTAATATGTTGACCAATAGTTTTCAGGAAGTATGGAATGGGGAACGTATGCGCGAATTTAGGCGTACCGTTAATCATGCTAACCCAGAATTACATTTACCCCCTTGTCAACGATGTCCTTTAGCTTATAAATACCAGGGACCATTTTTTGATCCAAAATTAACTCCATCACTTGCGCACAAAGAAATTATGGATATTTTTCTTCCTTTATCCAATAGTTGGCTTAATGGTATGGTTACTCGGATCATAAGTCCGATAGTTTTTAATTCATTAAATATTTTAAATAAATTATATTTTGCGAAAGGATTTAAGACAGATTAAATTCGATTATTAATCAGGAGAAATTTAATGATGAAAAAGTTTAATATAATTTGTGTTGCAGGCACTAGACCTAATTTCACAAAAATTTCTTCAATTCTTAGAGCTTTAACTTCGAACTCTAAAATAAATCCTTTATTAATTCATACCGGTCAGCACCATGATTTTTCTATGAGTCAGAGTTTTTTTGATGAACTCGGAATATCATCTCCCCATGTCTATCTTGATGCAGGTTCTGGGAGTCATGCAGTCATTACTGCGGATATTATGAAAAAATTTGAAGTTGTGTTACATAATAACAATCCTTCTGCAGTTTTAGTTGTTGGGGATGTGAATTCAACATTAGCTTGTGCCCTGGTTGCAGCAAAAGAACAAGTACCAGTAATCCATGTAGAAGCAGGATTACGTAGTTATGATAGAAAAATGCCTGAAGAAATTAATCGAGTACTGACAGATCAAATTTCAGATCTTCTTTTTACAACTGAAAAAAGCGCCATTCAAAATCTTCAAAGAGAAAATATTGATCTTAAACGTATTCATTTTGTTGGTAACGTTATGATTGATACCTTGAAATATAATTTAGAGCGAGCTGTTCCCGCTGATGAAACCTTAAAAACATTAAATTTCCCATCGGGTTCTGATGCTTATGGTCTTTTGACATTACATAGAGCTTCAAATGTAGATGATCCTAAAATCTTAAAAGATTTACTTGGAGCAATAGTGGAAATTTCAAAAACGTTGCCTGTTATTTTTCCTCTTCATCCTAGAACTAAAGAACGAGTTAAACAATTTAGTTTTGAATATTTATTTAACAATTCCAAGATTTTTGTTACCGAACCTTTAAGCTATTTAAAAATGCTTGGCTTAATGGCTAAAGCGAAGTTGGTTTTAACAGATTCAGGGGGAATTCAGGAAGAAACAACCGCATTGGGGATCCCTTGTTTTACCTTGAGAGAAAATACCGAAAGACCCATCACGATCACTGAAGGGACAAATACCTTAGTAGGCATTTCTCAGGAAGTCATTTTATCAGAATTTTCTAAGTTTATTGAAACGGGTGGTAAAGTAGGACGGATCCCAGAATTGTGGGATGGAAATGCAGCAGAACGAGTATGTCAACACATCGTAAATTGGTTAATTTGAATGGAAAAGGGGTGGAGTTCTTCAAGTATACAGCTTAATTATTTGCTTATTTATGATAGTATCTGAAAAGGACAATTCAACCATTTTACGCCCATTTTCACCCATGACTAAACGTAAATCAGCATTGTTAATTAATTGTATTAATGCATCATAGAGTGCTTTTGCATTTCCAACTTTTACTAAAAACCCATTTTTATTGTTTTCAACAACCTCTCTACAACCTGGCACATCGGTTGTTACAATAGGTCTACCACAACTTGCTGCTTCTAACAATGACTTAGGTAGTCCTTCACGGTAAGAAGGTAAAACTGCGATATGACATGTAGCGTAAGCTTTTGCAGTATCTTTACAATATCCTTGCCAGTTAATAATGCCTGCATCATGCCATGTTTGTAGTTGTTTTATATCTATTGAAGCAGGATTTTCTGGATCAGGCATACCGTATAAAACAATTTTTGCGGATATTTTTTGTTCTTGAAGCATTGTAGCAGCTTCTACTAGCTCCCCAATTCCTTTATCCCATAACATGCGCGAGACACAAGCAATGATTATAGGTAGGGAAGCTGGCATGGGTGCAACAGGAAATGCCTTTGTATCGACACCTGATCCTCTGATGAGCGTTACTTTTTTTGGAGAGAGACATCTTAAAGAAATGAGTGTTTCTATATCATCTTTATTTTGTAAAATAAGCATTGACTTAGGGCGAGAGAAAATAAAATTTAATAAACGACAAACTATCCAACGAAGTAAAGATTTAGTTGTTTTTTTTAAAGGAGAGTGAGCAGATGTCCATTTGGATTGATCTGTAAAAAGATAACCTAGTCCACCCAAAGCATTAATTACTTTTTGAGTTTTGCACCACTCTGCAACCAATGAGCCTAGGATAATAGGTTTCATAGCCACATGATGGACAATATCCGGTTTATAGTCTTGATAAATTTTGTTGATCTCTAAAAAGGAACACAGTTGTTTCCAAGGGTTTAAACTGGATCGATTAAAATGTTTAAGAGGAAATACTTGAATACCTGCATTTTGGATTTGATGAGTGTGATGGTGGGTTCGCGTTGCAATGGCAACATTAAACCCTGCTTGGCGAGTTGCAATAGCTAAGTTCAAACGATGAGAACAAAAATAGCTATCTTCAGCAACAAAAAACAAGATTTTTTTACGAACATCTTGTTTTTTGTTTTTTATTTCTTGATTACAACGACCAGTATTGTAAGCCATCAGGGAATTTTATTTCTCGCCACATGTTTTTAATATCAGCAATAAGCCCTTTTGGAAGTAATAGTTGTTGGAAATGTTTTATTGAAAGATCTAGATAGGAACGATGAGGAACCGCACCCACAATGCAATTGTAGTTTCCAACATTTTCTAATGAAGGCAACAGACGAATTTTTAAATGTGCCCAAGCTTCGTCACTATTAGCAATGGCATCATGTACATCAACTGTATGGCCGGCTGCTTTGAGTGATTGAACGAGATCAAGAACTTTGGTATTACGTAAGTCCGGAATATCTTCTTTAAAAGTTAAGCCTAGAACAAGAATTTTTGCAGGAGCATTTGTTATACCAAGATTTTTTATTTCTTTGTTAATAGCAGAAGCTAGGAAGCCTCCCATTGATTCATTGGTACGTCGACCTGCTAAGATAACCTCGGGTTCATGACCTAATTGACGAGAACATTCGGCTAAATAATAAGGATCTACGCCAATACAATGCCCACCTACCAGTCCTGGCTTAAATTTTAAGAAATTCCATTTAGTTTCTGCAGCAGCTAATACATCGTAAATAGATAAGTTCATTTTACCAACAATGGTTGCGATTTCATTGACAAAGGCAATGTTAATATCGCGTTGAGCATTTTCAATCACTTTGGCAGCTTCTGCAGTTTTGATATTTTTTGCAACAAAAACATTCCCATTATTGATTGAACCGTAGATGTATTTGAGGCGTTCGGTAACTTCTGGGGTTTGTCCAGAAACAACTTTAGTGATTTTATCAACGGTGTGCTCTTTATCACCAGGATTGATGCGTTCTGGAGAATACCCTAAAAAAAACTCTTGCCCAGATTTCAATCCAGAGATTTTTTCCAAAATAGGGCCACAAAAATCTTCAGTGACACCGGGGTAAACGGTACTTTCATAAATAACGATGGCATTTTTACTGAGTGCTTTTCCGACGGTTTCAGAAGCTTTTTGTAAAATAGAAAGATCAGGTAGATTGTCATTGGTAACCGGGGTAGGAACCGTGACAATATAAATGTCTTGTCCATGGATATCCTTTGTGTTGAAAGTAAATTTTAGAGAGGTGTCTCGTAAAACCGAGGGTTCTATTTCACCTGTACGATCAACGGCTGTTTTCAATTGATTGATCCGAACATCATCAATATCAAAGCCAATCACTGGAAAGTGACGAGCTAGAGCGACAGCTAAAGGTAAACCCACGTAGCCAAGGCCGATAACAACTATATTAGATGCCATAATAACTCCTGTACCATTCGACAAACTGTTTTAGCCCTTCATGAATATTAGTTTTAGGTATAAATTTGAAATCACGAGTTGCTTCTGAAATATCAGCAATGGTTTCTTTTACCTCGCCAGGCTGCATGGGTTCAAAACGAATTTTTGCTTTTTTTCCTATTGTCTTTTCTAATATGTTTATAAAATCAATGATACTTTCAGACTGGTTATTGCCTATATTATAAATTCGATGAAGTTCTGAGTTTTGTTTACTTCCCTGTTTAGGGGGAGAATCAAGACAAGCACATGTGCCCTCTACGATGTCGTCAATGTAGGTAAAATTTCGTCGCATATTGCCATGATTAAAAACAGCGATTTCTTCATTGGCTAAAATGGCTTTAGTAAAAATAAAGGCTGACATATCGGGTCTTCCCCAAGGCCCATAAGCAGTGAAATACCGTAATCCAGTTGTTGGTATGCCATACAAGTGACTGTAGGTATAAGCCATTAATTCACTGGATCGTTTTGTTGCTGCGTAGAGAGAAATGGGGTGATCGACGCGATCTTCAATAGAAAATGGAAGTTTTTGGTTTGCCCCATAAACAGAAGAGCTGCTGGCATACACAAAGTGTTGTAGATTTTGTAAAGAACGACAAAGCTCAAGTATCGTGAGATGTCCAACTAAATTTGAGTTGGCATAGACATAGGGATTTTTAAGAGAATAACGAACCCCTGCTTGAGCAGCAAGATGTATGACTTTCTGAATATCAGGATGCTTTGTAGCAAAACTGGTGATGACATCTCGCTCCATAATATTAACAGGGTAAAACAAAAAATTGGCATGGGATTCTAATTGTTTGAGTCTTGCATTTTTGAGCTGAACATCATAGTAAGGGTTAAGATCATCAACACCAATAACAGATTCGCCGCGGTTCAGCAAATGCTGAGAAATATGATATCCAATAAAGCCAGCTGCACCCGTTATAAGAATGGACATTGTTTACTCATCTTTTATTTCAGTATACGATAGAAAAACATGTGGAAAGCATACCTAAATTTAGAGAAATAGTCTATTGTCTATAATTAATTGGCGGAGAGGGAGGGATTCGAACCCTCGGTACGCGATTAACGTACACACACTTTCCAGGCGTGCTCCTTAAGCCGCTCGGACACCTCTCCTTTAGAAAATAAGAGATAAATCAAGGTTTGAAGAATAATAGAGTTGTATGTTATTAGCAAGTAAATACTAAAAAGTATAACAAGAATTAACAATAAGTTATCTGTTTAAATATTTAATTTCCTTTTGTAATTTAAAAGGAATTATTATATGATTTCTTCTCAGAACTACAGCTTCATGAGCAAAGAGGGGGTGTTTATGAAACAATGGTTTGTTGCACATACACAACCTCGTGCAGAAGAAGTCGCTGTTCGTAATTTATTAAATCAGGGATATGAAGTTTTTTTACCTCGTTATCATAGGGTTCGACGTCATGCTCGTAAAATGGGCATTGTTTTATCTCCGCTCTTTCCACGTTATTTATTCATTAGCTTAGATTTAGAAATTGATCGTTGGTTATCGATAGAGTCAACTCGAGGAGTGGCGTATATTGTTCGGCAGAATGGAGGCCCAGTCGCTGTCCCTGTGGGTATGGTTGAGGAATTAAAAAGTCGATCAGATAATCAAGAAATAGTATCTCTGTCAAGTTTAGAAGTTTTCAAGCAGGGGTGTGAATTAGAAATATTGGAAGGTGTTTTTTCAGGGTATGTTGGCATTTACGAGAAAATGACTGATGATGATCGGGTACAATTGTTGTTAAATTTTTTGGGACGCACGATGAAGATGGCTGTTTCAATACACAATGTTTCTGCTGTTGCCTAAGTATTTATTTAAAGCAATTAAGATTTAGTATAATAATATGTGCGGTTTTATTGGATTTTTAGACAGACAAGGTGGAAAAACACAAGCAGAACTTGTTCATACAATAGAACAAATGACTGCTATGATTTCTCATCGTGGTCCGGATTCAAAGGGCGTTTGGTGTGATGAGAACATTGGACTAGCAATAGGGCATCAGAGGTTATCTATTATTGATTTAACAGATGCTGGGCATCAACCCATGATTTCAGCATCAGAGCGTTTCGTAATAGCCTATAATGGTGAAATTTATAATGCAGTTGAATTAAGAGAAGAGTTAACTGCGATAGGCGTGAAATTTCGGGGAGGAGCTGATACAGAGGTTCTTCTCGAAGCGTGTGCAGCTTTTGGAGTTTTGGCCGCTTGTCAGCGTTTAAATGGTATGTTTGCATTTGTTTTATGGGATCGTCAAGAAAACACATTAAGTTTGGTTCGTGATCGTTTGGGCAAAAAACCACTTTATTGGGGATTTAATCAAGAGATTTTATTTTTTGGCTCACAACTTAAGAGTTTTGTGACACACCCTAATTGGCAAAGCGAAATTGATAAAGAAGCCTTAGATTTATATTTTCGATTTAATTATGTGCCCTCTCCTTATTCTATTTTTAAAGATATACACAAACTTAATCCAGGCAGCATCATCACTATTAATCGTTTGGGGGAGTCACAAGAAACTTATTATTGGAATATTAGAAATGTTGTTGAAGAGGCTGTAGAAAAAAGAAATCCAAAATATATAGAAACTGAACTTGTTGAAGAATTAGATATATTGTTAGGAGATGCTGTCAAACGTCGTATGATAGCGGATGTTCCATTGGGAGCATTCTTGTCGGGAGGAATTGATAGTTCTACCGTTGTTGCTTTGATGCAGAAACAAAGCAGTCAATCCATCAAAACCTTTTCAGTTGGGTTCTATGAAAAAAACTATAATGAAGCTAAGGAAGCAGCTTTGGTTGCGAAACATTTAGGAACAAACCATCATGAACTGTACTTAGAAGTAGATGAAGTTCGCAAAGTTATTCCAGATATTCCAGAATGGTGTGATGAACCTTTTGCAGATGTATCGCAGATCCCTACTTTTTTAGTCTCTCAATTAGCACGGCAGCATGTGGCAGTAGCATTATCCGGTGATGGCGGAGATGAATTGTTTGCAGGATATAATCGCTATCGAGTGGGCAGATCACTTTGGCCATGGATGAGAAGAATTCCTCAATGGGCACGAAGTGCGGGCAGTTATGGCATTCAAAGGTTTTCTCCAAGAACTTGGGATAAACTTGTGAAGGGTATGTCCATGTTTGAAGGGAAGCAAAGATTGCTAGGGGATAAATTTTATAAGTTTAGTGAAGTATTAAAAGCCACCAATCAAGATCAATTTTATAGATTATTGATTAGCCAATGGGATCCTCCTGCTTCTTTAGTATTGGGAAATCATAATTTAAGTGAGCATTATTGGAAAGAATTAGAAAAATCAACACTTTCAGATTTTGTAGAAAAAATGCAACTCATGGACACGTTGAGTTATTTGCCGGATGATATTTTGACTAAAGTCGATCGTGCTAGTATGGCCGTGAGTTTGGAGGCACGAGTCCCTTTATTGGACCATCGAGTTGTTGAATTTGCATGGCAATTACCCATGGATATGAAAATTCGGCAAGGTCAAGGAAAATGGCTGTTACGTCAGGTTTTAAATCGTTATGTACCTCGGCATTTAACGGAACGTCCCAAGATGGGTTTTGCTGTACCGATCGATAGTTGGTTACGAGGTCCTCTGCGAGAGTGGGCAGAACATTTATTATCTGAAGAACGATTAAAAAATGAAGGAATTTTAAATCCAATACCTATACGTCAGAAGTGGCAAGAACATTTATCAGGGCGTTATAATTGGCAATACCCTTTATGGGGCGTTTTGATGTTTCAAGCCTGGAAAGAGAGGTGGGTTTGGTGATAAATCATTGTCTTGTCATCGGTGCTTCCGGTTTCATGGGTCGAGCGTTATGTGATTATTTATCCAAAAAGAATATTCAAGTTAGAGCGATGCTTCGACAACAACAACATGGACCTTGGCTTGATTCTGTTGTTTTTAATTTAAATAGTTTTAACAACAATATTCATAAAAGTAATTTTCCAGAGAGCGCTTTCAATGGTATTGATGCTATTTTCTATGTGGCAGGGATAGCCCACGCTTCTAAAAACTCAAAAATTCCAGATGAATTATATTATTCAACCAATTTGAATGCAGCAGAACAAGTATTACAGTTAGCCTCTCAATCGAACATTAAATATTTTATTTATTTCAGTAGTGTAAAAGCAATAGGCAAACCTCAAGATCCTTATGGAAAATCAAAACAAATGGCTGAAGAAAGGGTTTTAAAACTGGGCCAACAACTTGGCATCCATGTTTGTATTTTACGACCCTCGCTTGTGTATGGACCTCATGTGAAAGGGAATCTTTTTAATATGATACGAGCCATTGATAAGGGTTGGTTTCCGCCTTTACCAGAGACACACAATCAACGTTCTATGATTTCTGTGTATGATATAGTTGAAGTGGCTTTGATGAGTGCTTTAAACCCAATCGCCAATGGTAAAATTTATACGGTTACCGATGGAAAACCCTATTCAACACGACAATTGTATGATGCAATCCGAAAAGCATTAGGATTATCTCCTTGTCAATGGTTTATTCCTAAGGGTTTATTGCAAATTCCTGCCTATTTTTCCACTCTGTATGCTGAAATCCTAGAAAAGCTTTTGAGATCTGAATTTTATGCTTCTGAACTCATTCAAAATGAATTAGGTTGGATACCCAAAAGAGATTTTTATTCAGATTTACCGGAAATGATATCCGTTTACAGGCAAAACCAATCCAGGTAAACTGACCCTCATGATGGCGGCTTCCCCGGTCCCCTCGCAACGATACTGTGTGAACCCCGCTAGGCCCGGAAGGGAGCAACGGTAACATGGGATTCGGGTGCCGAGGTGTGGCTGGAGAGGGCGCCTCCAAAATTCTTAATATTGATAGTTTAATTTCATGAGTTATTTAGCCCTTGCAAGACATTGGCGTCCACGACATTTTGCAGCGATGGTGGGACAAGAAGCCTGTCTTCGTGCACTGACGAATGCCTTAGATACAGGACGTCTTCATCATGCTTATTTATTTACAGGGACACGCGGTGTTGGGAAAACAACACTGGCTCGAATTTTAGCTAAGTGTCTAAATTGTGAGATAGGTATCTCTTCTAAACCCTGTGGAGCTTGTTCTGCTTGTCAATCTATTGATGAGGGGCGTTTTGTCGATTTATTAGAAGTGGATGCAGCTTCCAGAACTAAGGTCGAAGATACACGCGAACTCTTAGACAATGTTCAATATTTACCCACGCGAGGAAGGTTTAAAATTTATTTGATAGATGAAGTGCATATGTTATCCGGGCATAGTTTTAATGCTTTGCTCAAAACTTTAGAAGAACCTCCTCCTCACGTTAAATTTTTACTGGCAACAACTGATCCACAAAAATTACCTCTGACGATCTTATCTCGATGTTTACAGTTTCATTTACGTCGTGTGCCATTTGATCAGATCGTTACTCATTTGAAAATGATCGTGTGTCACGAGAATGCACAATTTGAGGAAGAAGCATTAAGAATATTGGCTCGAGCTGCAGATGGCAGTTTACGCGATGCTTTAAGTCTTTTAGATCAAGCTTTGGCTTATGGCAATGGTCATTTAGAAACTAACATTGTTCGAGAAATGTTGGGATTGTCTCGTCCCCAACAGTTATTAGTGTTATTAAAAGCGGTGATGATGGGAAATAGCACTCAGGTTTTAAGTGAAATTAAAGCATTAGCCGAACATGCGCCAGATTTTAGTGCGGTTTTAACTGAATTGTTGACATTAATTCATAATATTGCCATTGCTCAACAGGTACCAGAAGCGTTAGATGACAGTGTAGAAGAAAGAGAAACAATTTTGGAATTAGCAAAAGAGATTTCACCTGAGGAAATTCAATTGGTTTATCAAATTGGATTAACAGGACAAAAAGATTTGCCTTTCGCACCGCAACCCAAACTGGGATTTGAAATGGTATTGTTGCGAATGGTGGCATTTAGGCCAGTGGGGGTGGGGAAAATCCCTTCGAACCCTCTAATCCTGAAATCCCCCCTAGCCCCCCTTTTTCAAAGTGGGGAAACTCCGGGAATTGATGAAATACAGGATAAAGTAAATTGGCCTTTGGTTATTTCTAAACTTAATTTAACTGGTTTAGTTAAGGAATTAGCAGAAAATTGCACAATAGCCGAGTGGACGCCCAACGTAATCCAACTTGTTTTGAATGAACAGCAAAAACCTTTGTTGAATAAACGTAATGAACTACGATTAAATGAAGCTTTGAATCAGTATTTAGGAAAATCAATGGGTTTAAGAATTACAGTGGGTAAGGGAAGCGAGGAAACACCAGCAGATCAAAGTCAACGTTTACAGAGTGAGAACCAGGAGTCAGCACGAAAAACAATAACGGATGATCCGAATGTTCAGCAATTAGTGAAAGCCTTTGATGCGAAAATTGAACATATATCGTTAATTGAGGAATAATTTATGTTTAATAACCCATTTGGAAATATGATGCAGCAAATGCAAAAAATGCAAGAATCTATGAAAAATATGCAGTCTGAGCTTAAAACTGTACAAGTGATTGGAGAATCTGGTGCAGGCATGGTAAAGGTTTTTATGGATGGGCGTTCGATCGTCAATAATATTGATATTGATGAAAACATATTGAAAGAAGAAAAAAAAGTATTAGAAGAATTGATAACTGCAGCTGTTAATGATGCAATTCGTAAAGTAGAGGAAGCAAAGCAAAATAAAATGCAAAACCTTATGTCAGGTTTTGGATTGCCAGCCAATTTTAATTTTCCTTTTATGCCATTTGGGGATAATAAATAACATGAGTTTTAGTCCTCTGATACAGAGTCTTATTTCTGCATTACGATGTTTGCCTGGCGTAGGGCCTAAATCGGCTGCTCGAATGGTTTTTCATTTATTAGAGCGGGATCGAGATGGGGGACGACAGTTATCCCGTGTATTAGAAGAAGCGATTAGTAAAATAGGACATTGCAATACGTGTCGTACTTTATGCGAAACACCGATGTGTCGTTTATGTGAAAGCCCCTCGCGAGATCGTTCCCTTTTATGTGTTGTAGAATCTCCTGCGGATGTTTTAGCTATAGAACAAACGGGAGGGTTCAAAGGTTTATATTTTGTATTAATGGGGCATTTATCGCCAATTGATGGGATTGGTCCAGAAGATATAGGGATTGATTATTTTCGAGGCCGTCTAGAGGAAAGGGAAGTGAAAGAGGTAATATTAGCGACTAATCATACTGTAGAAGGTGAGGCAACGGCTTATTATCTTTCTGAATTAATTAAATCCCTGGATATCTTTGTCACCCGTATTGCCCATGGGGTCCCTATGGGGGGTCAATTGGAGTATATAGATGGTGGGACATTGGCCAAGGCCTTATCTGCTCGGTCTCCGATTTAAAGGCATGGTGTCAGACACCTTGGTGTCTAAAGGCATGGTGTCAGACACCTTGGTGTCCACCACCATGAATTGAAATTTTAAAAATAATCCCCATTTAACTAGGTGGGTGACGCCTGGTGTCAGACACGGTGTCTGACACCATAATCACCATAATTAATGGAGCTCAAAAATATGTCTCAACCAGCAACTAAAGAAACTTACGGTTTTCAGGCTGAGGTCAAACAATTAATGCACCTCATGATCCATTCTCTTTATGGTAATAAAGAAATATTTCTAAGAGAGCTTATTTCTAATGCCTCTGATGCAGCGGATAAGCTTAAATTTGAATCATTGCGTGATCCCAATTTAATGGTTGAGGATACTGAACTTAAAGTATGGGTAGATTTTGATAAAGACGCACGTACCATCATCATTAGAGATAACGGTATTGGAATGACAGAAGAAGAAGTTATTCAAAACTTAGGAACTATTGCTAAGTCGGGCACTCGTGAGTTTTTACAAAAGTTAACGGGAGACCAGGCTAAAGATGCGAGACTCATTGGACAATTTGGGGTTGGATTTTATTCAGCATTTATTGTTGCTGATAAAGTTATCGTTAGGACGCGACTTGCAGGCAGCGATCCTTCTTCTGGTGTTGAGTGGGTTTCTAACGGGGAAGGCGAATATACCATTGAAAAAATTACTAAAGATACTCGAGGAACCGAAATTATCCTGCATTTAAGACCCGAAGAAGACGAATTTTTAAATGCTTGGCGTTTAAAACATATTATTACTAAGTACTCTGATCACATCACTTTACCTATCATCATGAAAAAAGAAACCATGGAAGAGATGAAAAGTGATAAAGACGCTAAAGAAGTTACAGAGACTAAAGCAGTTGTTGAAGAAGAAGTGGTTAATCGTGCCACGGCACTTTGGACACTACCAAAAAATGATATTACAGATGAACAATATAAAGAACTTTATAAACATGTCGCACATGATTTTGAAGATCCCTTAAGTTGGAGTCATAATAAAGTTGAAGGTAAATTAGAATATACCAGTGTTTTATACATTCCTGCGCGGGCACCGTTTGATTTGTGGCATATGGGTAAGGCGCGTGGACTCAAATTGTATGTTCAGCGTGTGTTTATTATGGATGATGCCGAGCAATTCCTACCCCATTATTTACGGTTTGTGAGAGGAATTATAGATTCGAATGATTTACCATTAAATATTTCACGGGAAATCTTACAAAACAACCGTACGATAGAATCAATCCGTGCTGCCTTAGTAAAACGAATTTTGAGCATGCTGGAACAATTGGCAAGTGATGAAAAAGAAAAATATGCAAAATTCTGGAAAGAGTTTGGACAAGCATTGAAGGAAGGCCCCGCAGAAGATTTTGCCAATAAAGAGCAAATCGCTAAATTGTTACGTTTTGCCAGTACACATAAAAATACAGAACTTCAGGATGTATCTTTAGAAGAATATGTGGCGCGACTGATCCCTGGACAAAATAAAATATATTTTGTGACGGCAGAAACTTTTAACGCGGCAAAGAATAGTCCTCATTTAGAAATATTCCGCAAGAAAGGCATTGAAGTATTATTATTGACAGATCGAATCGATGAATGGTTGACATCACATTTAACCGAGTTCCAAGGTAAATCATTCCAGTCTGTTGCCAGAGGGGGTTTAGATTTAGGAGAACTTGAAGATAAAGCTTCAGATGAAAAACATAAAGAAGTAGAGGGTGATTTTGACGAAACCTTAAAGAAAATTAAAGAAGTACTCGGGGATCGCATTAAAGATGTTCGCTTAAGCCGAAGGTTGATAGACTCGCCCACCTGTGTTGTCATTGATGAAAACGATATGACCACCCAAATGGAACGCATGATGCGTGCAGCAGGACAACACGTGCCTAAACATAAACCTATTTTGGAAGTAAATCCTGATCATTCTATGATTATCCGACTTAAAACTGAGACCGATAAAGCGCATTTTGCAGATTGGATTGAGGTTTTATTTGATCAAGCGGTGTTGGCTGAAGGGGGGCAATTGGATGATCCGGCAAGTTTTGTAAAACGTCTTAATGCTTTATTACTGACGCATTAATTTGTTTGTATCACTGATTACAATCATTTCTTGATGAAAATATAAAAGGGTGGGCACAAATGTCCACCCTTTTTTTGTTAAGTTGTTAAGTTTAAGAATATTAAGACCGGTGTAATTGCACTTTTTGGATTAAAAGGTGCATAATAACGTTATTAAATTAATTAATTTTAATTTAAAGATTTTTACAAAAAATGAACTATTTATTTAAAATTCAATCTAAAATTCATATAAGCATAACTATTTGATATTCATAGAGTAGTTCTGTGTTGAGAAGGAAATAGTGACGCAATATAAATATGAAAGGTGGAGGTTTATATGGCAGAGAGTAAAGGTGTGGCAGAAAGTAAAGCAAGACAAGAAATGATTGAATTTATTGCTGCACAAATATTGGAAAAGAAATTCCATGATGAATTTTTACAAAGCCAAAAAATAAAAGATGAGTTAGACCAGAGAATGAGAGAGTTATCAGATTTACAAGATTCCTTGAAAAAAACACGTAAAGCAAAGGAATCTTACGAAGGTGAAGAAAGTTCTAAAAGGAATCTAAAGGTTAATATGAGAGCTTCGGATAATTTAACTGAAGCTGAATCGGATGAATTACTTCAGTTAACTGGAAAGAGTAGTTTTGCGAGGGCTGTAGTAGCAAGGCATGCAGGTACAGAAGCATCTCAATGGGCAGCCAGAGCGGCAGAAAGCCAAGAGAACATTGAAGAGCTTGAGGGCAAAATAAAGAAAAAAACAGCTGAGCTTGAATCATTTAAAAAATCCCATGGGGGATTAGATCAAATTAATGATGTTAAAAGGTCTCAAGATGCTTATAACTATGCGCTTACAATGTGTCTCAGTTATAAGGCAGGAATTTCACCAAGAGAGAAAATACGAGCTACAGGAAGAGAATATAACACAGAATTTGAAGAAATTGTTACCAACCTGCAGTTAAATATACAATTAGTAAAACAGTACCAGGAAGTTATCCAAGGTTTGGCGAATTATATAGCTCGTATTGAGAAAGATTATGCGAAGACACAAAATTACCAATCTGGTTTTTCTGTTTGGAAGGAATCCCAGGGTTTAAACAGAAAAATTAATTATGTGCTCGCTAGACAATTACAGGAGCAGATGAACAATTGCATTAGAACTGGAAATTATGAAGAACTTAGTCAATTATTTAGACCAGAAAATATCAATGCACGGCGAATAAACATTATAAGAGAAGTACTTAAAATTCCAAAAAAAGATCGTTCTTATTATGAGAGTAGTGGCGTTAGAAGTCCAGAACTGAAGACGATTTTTGACGCTGAGAAGAAGATAGCGAAGAAGATAACGCCAACTGTGGCCCCAGATGTTGGTATCCCACCAGCTCGTAGACCATTAGTTCCAGGGAAAACGATCTAGTATGTGTCTTTAAAGAGGGATACGGTGTCAGACACCATGGCCTAACGCCTGCGAGAGGTACTGCTTAGCCACTTGTTTTAAAAGATATTTTTCCTTAACTTAGTGCCATTGGTGTCTGACACCATGTGATGTTTTTCCAGAGCTTAGGGTGCTGCTGCTCTCGAGCTGCTTGGTTTTACAGCTGCTCCAGCTGGAACAGTCGGACTTGAACCTGCAGGAGCAGGGATTGCTGCAGATGGTGCTGGCGGAGAAGCTAATCCTGCTAGTGATGTACCTCCCACCGTTGCAGACAATGATAGAAAGGAACTTCTGATTTCTTCTTCAGTTTTTTGGTCTTCTCTCTGTGTTCTCATAATGAGGTCTATACCTTTATGAAGTTCATCTAATTGTCCTGTTGCATTTAAAAACAGCACATTATCAACATTAGAATAAGCATCCAAACATTTTACAATTAAATTGATTTGTATTAACCTATCTGCAAAAACTTCTTCAGAACACTTTGTTATATCAATATTACATGTTTCCTTATCTTTAATTGCCTGCTCTTTGCGTGAATTTATTTCTGCTATAGATTCCAATAGTTTTTTTCTTGGTTCATCACTATGAGCAGCGAGTGTTTTCGTCATAATCATGCGTGTCTTGGGGTTCAATATTTTTGCAATAGCATTTTGTCCCTCAACAGTACTTTTCAGCATCGCAAGATCCATTGCCTTAAGTTCTGTAATCCGCATCTCCATGATTTTGATATATATATCAAGTTGTTGGAACAATGTTTTAAATTTATCTCGGGGATTTGCAGTATTTTCAGCTCTCTTTTTAAGCTCGGCTAATGTAGCAGCCAGGCCTGCTAAGGAGTCAAACTCTGTCGAAGTGGTAGGTGGGGTGGTTGTAGCTTCAGGAACTGCTGCGTGTGGTGCTGCGGCCATAATATTCTCCATGTTGTAAATGATAATAGTTAAAAAACCACAGACTACTTGAATTTATCGAGTATGTAAACTGATTAAATTTATAGTAAATCTCTTAAAATCTACTATTAAACAAGTAAATTCCAGAAAGAAATTTTTTGTGAGTTATTTTGTATTCACTTTTTTGTGATACCACATAAAAATAAAGGGTGGTAAAGAGCAAACAATCATCCCGATTAGTAATAATAATGCATAATGATGCGCAGCATAATGTACTTCAATATCTGTAGGCTTCACAAACCCAATTAACAGTGCAAGCACACAGGTTATCGCACCAATGCCTCCCACTATCCACACACCCAATTTGCCACCCGGTATTTTATAGCTTCTAGCTGTGTTAGGTTGAGTGTAACGAAGCCGAATTAAAGCCAAAAATAAAATAAAATACATTAATAAATAAATTTGCGCAGCCAGGGTATTGACGATCCAATACGCAGCATGAACACTCGGATTAAACACAAAAATAGAAATCAACACGGTTCCACAAATGGCTTGTAAATATAAGAGTGCGGTTGGTACTTCAGCAGGATTGGTTTTTTTAAATAGAGGGGGCATTTGTCCTTCTTGAGCAGTGCTCAGTAATCCTTTGCTCGGACCAATGATCCAAGTATTTAGTAAAGCTAAACTGCCGAGTAAGGTTAGACCAGCTAAAAGGGGTGCTGCCCAGGATAATCCAAAAGAATTAAAAAAGATGTGAAAGGCTTGCATGGGGCCTGAGATTAAACTCATATCAGTTTTGGGGATTACCGCAGCAATAGCTAAAGTCCCAAAAATAGAAATGGCGAGAATAATAAAAGTGGCTAGGAACATGGCTTTTGGGAATTCTTGTCTGGGGTGTCTTACATTTTTGACATGATAAGCAGGAATTTCCATGCCACATAAGCCCAATAAAATAGCTGTGAAAGTTACCAAGGTGCCAAGTTCTGTCGCTGGAAATAAAGTATCACTCGAAAAACGCAGTAAACCTAAAGTTTCTGCTTTGGGCAATTGGCTTAAGCCCATTACAATTAAAACAATGCCGGGAATGATGGTTCCCGCGACAACACCAATAGTACTAAAAAGACTAGAGACTTTGATTCCTTTAAAGTTTAAAAAAGTAGTGCCCCAAAGAACCACCAACATAATGCCAACCAAAAAAAGTTTATTGTTTAATAGTATGGGATTAATCAAATAAGCAGTCGTCGCCGCAATAAAAGATAAAATAGTAGGCAGCCACACCACACTTTCTACCCATTGTAACCAAATGGCCAAAAACCCCCATTTAGGTCCAAATGCCTCTTCTACCCAAAGATAAACGCCGCCTTGTTTTGGCCAGCCAGAGGCCAATTCAGCACAAGCCAGTGCCACTGGAATAAAAAAGCAGAGGCCTGCTGCAAGAAAAAAAATAATGGATTGAGTGCCTAAGAGAGCAGTGGTTGGCAGATTCCTAAGACTTATAATGGCGGAAACAGAGAGCATGGCAAGCACAAAAGTGCCCATAAACTTTTCAGGGGCAGGGCTGATGTTAGGGTTGATAGATTTAGTCACCAAATTAACTCCGGTCTTAAATTTAGTTTTAGAGATTGAGTGCTTAGGCTATAATTAATTGGCTCACAGTACAACCCTGTAAAGCACAACCCTGTAGGGGCGGACCCCTGCGTCCACCCAGGAGTATTTGTGGAAAAAATATGGTTAAAAAATTACCAAGAGGGAGTTCCTGCAGAAATTAATCCAGATGCCTATGGTTCCCTTGTTGAAATTTTTGAGGAAGCCTGTAAAAAGTATGGTGATAAGCCTTCCTTTGTAAATATGGGGGAAACCCTTAGCTTTAAAGAGCTGCAAGAAAAATCTAGAAACGTCGCAGCCTTTTTTCAATCTGAATTAGGATTAAAAAAAGGGGATCGGGTTGCGATCATGATGCCGAATCTCTTGCAATATCCGGTCACATTATTTGGTATTTTGCAGGCGGGCTTGACTGTTGTGAATGTAAATCCTTTGTACACGGCAAGGGAATTAGAAGAACAATTAATAGATTGTGGCAGTATAGCAATTGTTGTATTAGCAAACTTTGCACATGTGGTGCAACAAGTTCAGAAGAAAACGTCTTTAAAGCATATTATTGTAACAGAGGTTGGGGATTTGTTTTTGTGGTCTAAATCAATCTTGATTAATTGGGTAGTCAAAACCATTAAGAAAATGGTTCCTGATTGGCATATTCCCGGTTTTATATCTTTTAAAAATGTAATTAAAAAGGGTTCACAATATTCCTTTCAAAAACCGCTTATTCAAAGTGAAGATCTAGCCTTTTTACAATATACCGGAGGAACCACATCAAGTCGTGTAAAAGGCGTGATGCTTACCCATAGAAATATGGTTGCAAATGTAGAGCAAGCGACTACTTGGTTGGTACCGATTGTTACACTTGGCAAGGAAATTATTATTACTGCCTTACCTCTGTATCACATTTTTTCCTTAACTGCTAATTGCCTTACTTTTATGAGAATTGGTGCACTGAATGTTTTGATTACCAATCCTAGAGACATGTCAACCTTTATAAAAGAGTTAAAACGTTATCCTTTCACAGCAATAACAGGTGTTAACACTTTATTTAATGCATTATTAAATCAGCCGGATTTTAAAAAGCTCGATTTTAGCCATTTAATTATATCTTTGGGTGGGGGAATGGCTGTGCAGCGAGCGGTTGCCGAACGTTGGAAAAAGGTGACAGGGACTGTTCTCTTAGAGGCGTATGGTTTAACAGAAACTTCTCCTGCTGTTTGTATCAATCCATTCAATTTAACCGACTATAACGGTAGTATTGGTTTACCGGTTTCTTCAACCGAAGTTTCGATTCGAGATAATAATGGTCAGGAATTACCGATTGGTGAAGCTGGCGAATTATGGATCCGTGGTCCTCAAGTGACGAAGGGATATTGGAATAAATCAAAAGAAACCGAAGAGTCTCTAACAGAGGGTTGGGTACACAGCGGTGATATTGCGACTATAGATAAAGAAGGCTATGTGAGGATCGTCGATCGCAAAAAGGATATGATTTTAGTTTCAGGATTTAATGTTAATCCAAATGAGGTTGAAGATATCATTGCACTAATGCCAGAGGTAAAAGAGGTTGCAGTGGTTGGGTACCCTAACGGGACGTATGGAGAATGTGTTAAGGCATTCATTGTTAAAAAAGATCCCTTATTAACTTCAGAAGCAGTTATTGCACATTGTCGGAAACAACTGACTGGTTATAAAGTGCCTAAAGAAATAGAGTTTCGGAATGAGTTACCAAAAACAGCAGTTGGAAAAATTTTACGCCGAGCATTGAGAGAAAAAGTGGACTAAAATTTAGCCTATGGCAAACTTAAGCCTTAGGTCTATTTTACAAAGTCTTCAACATTCTATTACTAAGAAATTATTAGTGGTTGTTTTTTCTGTTTATATAATCTTGACCTTCTCTGTTACAGTAATACAAATGTATGTCGAATATGTCACTGCTAAAAGTAATATAGTCGGAGAGTTACATCGATTTGAAGAAATTATTAGTAAAAGTTTAGTGGGCGCTTTATGGGAATATGGGATAGAAGAAGTTCAATCTATCTTACAAGGTGTGACTAATAGTGGTGTTGTGTTGGGTGCTCGGGTGACGACGACACTGGGTGAACAAGAACAATGGGAAGTGGGTTATGTTTCGGATAGAATCAGTGGAGAGATCAATTATGTTGATCCCAACACTAAAATAAGTAAGCCTAGCGGGGGATTATTTGAACAATTGATTGCCTATAGTTTCCCTTTAATGCATCAAGGTCCAGAGGGGAGACTCTTAGAAATTGCAGAAGTGACACTTTATACCAGCAATGCAGTCATTTGGCAAAAGATTAAACTAAGTTATTTTTTGTTTGTTTTAAATGCCATATTAAAAACCATTGCTCTGTGGTTTTTTTTCTTATGGGCGGGATACGTTTATTTAACCCGTCCTTTAACTGCCTTAACAGAGGCGACAAGAAAGATTAGTCAGGGTGACCTAAACACCGAGGTAAATGTTGATAAAAAACACTTTGCAGGGACAGAAATTGATATTTTAGCGACTTCTTTTAATAGCATGGTGGCGCAATTAGATGCTAAAAATAAAGAACTATTACAAGTTCAATCTCGTCTAAAAGGGATTGTTCGTGCGATGCCCTCGGTTTTAATTAGTCTCAACAAAGATGGTATTATCACTGATTGGAATTCAGAAGCAGAAGTTATGAGTTCTATACCCAAAAAAAATGCAATTGCTAAAAATATTTACGAGGTTTTCCCTGCTTTTTCTAGATATAAGAATTTAGTTGATCAAACCCTGAGTAAAAAAATGGTACAAAATGAAAACAAAGTATTAGAAACGCGAGGAGATGAAGCCAAATATTTTGATATTGTGGTATACCCAGTCATCAATAAAGATTATATGGGGGCAGTGGTTCGCATTGATGATATTACGCATCGTGTTAAACTAGAAGAAATGATGGTGCAAACTGAAAAATTGTCGTCAGTGGGGGCTTTGGCTGCAGGAATAACCCATGAAATCAATAATCCTTTGGGGATCATTCTGCAAGGTGTTCAAAATGTAAAGCGTCGCATTGATAAAAATTTACCGGCAAATGCTGTCGTGGCAGAGGAAATGAATCTTGATTTAGAGAAAGTCAATGGCTATTTTGAGAAAAGAAAAATCTTAGAGTTTTTAGAAGGGATCCAAAAAGCAGGAGAACGTGCAGCAAGCATTGTTTCAAATCTTTTACAATTTTCCAGAAAATCAACTTCTACTAAAGGTGCCGCAGATTTAAGTGATATTATTGAAAAAGCTTTAGAGTTGGCTGCAGCAGATTATGGTTTAAAGAAACAAATGGATTTTCGAACAATAAAAATCACAAAGAATTATGAGCAAAACTTGCCCCAGGTGTTTTGCAGTGTGATGGAAATAGAACAGGTTATTCTAAATTTACTTAAAAATGCAGCACAAGCAATGCAGGATATAGAGTCGCCTGAGATTATTTTACAGGTATCGAGCCTTGGAGATCGGATCCAATTAATTGTGGGGGATAATGGTCCAGGGATGGAGGAACAGATCCGCAAACGAATCATGGAGCCATTTTTTACCACAAAACCCGTTGGGGAAGGGACAGGATTGGGTTTAGCAGTTTCTTATGCCATCATTGTTAAAAATCATCAAGGTTCAATAGACGTAGAGAGTGTAGTTGGAAAGGGTACAAAATTTATTATAACGCTGCCTATTAATTCAAATAATTAAAAAAATATATTAAAAAATTTTCTTTCCCTCTTGCAAAGCAAATTTTTATTAGATATAGTTCGCTCCCATTTAGAAGTTGGATCGATGTTTTATGTTAAGTCTTTTGAATCAAACACCGTTTGCAGCACAACTGTTTTCGAGTTCAAACAATACGATAACTTGCGTTATCAAGATGGGATTTAAATTTGATCAATTCGGGGATCTTTTATTGCTATCGGAACAACCTGAAATTCAGCTTGCCAATGTCATACCGGAGAAACCTTATGCTGAACTGATTGTGTATGGAAAGGGTAGTGAACTTGTTGAATATAAAAAATTATCAGAATACTTTGAAGAAGGCGATTGGTTAGAATTAAAAGATATATTTGAACAAAATAGTCAAACGGAGATTTATTTGCCACCTGATCATCTTTCATTACTGTATCAAGATGGGTGGGAAGAAAAATCTTTGGTAAAAGTTTGCGATACCTTAACTGTTAATCAGGAAAGTAAAGAAATTCATTTGCTGTTTCGGTCAAACTTAACTTGGGATAGTGATGCAGGACGACGAGGCTATTTGGTGTTAAAGGAAGAGGGGAGGAAGTATGAATCAGAAAGTGGAACAATTGCAAGTTAGGGGTGGATCACAAATTTGGTGGGATAGAGTGGTGACGATTGCAGAGAATGGCTTTGCTAGGGTCGTTGCAGAAGTGGATGGAAAAAATCCATTACAAGTCACTCACCATGCGAATGGGGTAGATTGGTTAGAAGTGGGAGATGAGGTCTGTGTTCGAATTACTGCAACCAAGGTGATTGTTGAATATCGAATGCTTGCGGTTAATGATAAATTAAGGAGATTTTTTAAGGGAGACGATGTTCAATTTAACGCTAATCGAGCTTTAACCCTGGAATGTGGTGAAAGTAATTTAAAATTATTACCCGATGGGAAAATTATTATCAATGCAAGAGAAATTAAAGCCCTAGCAGATGAAACATTGGCATTGCAAGGGGCTTCCATTCGTTTAAATTGTGAGGATTAATGAAGTGGAAAGTTCAATTGTTATTACCGCTGCCAGCTTAGAAACGGCATTGGGCAATAGCCCTAAACTGGTTATTGAAGCCTTGTTGAAAAAGAAAAGTGCTGCAGTTAAAAATAGTGCTGTCACGGCATTGAGTAACGATGGATTTGGATATGTCCCTATTTTAAATGCACCCGTTAAAACTTTAGAGTTTTCAAGACCCTTTGATCGTGTGATGGAACTTTGTATTCGTTGCTTGGACGGGCTTTTTTTAAAGTTGCCGACAAATTTATCACCATCCCGATTACTCTTGTATATTGTGTTGCCAGCTATAGAAAATAGTCGCAGTCAATTTTTAGATAGTGATGAGATAAAACATGGGTTGTTGACAGTGTTCTCAGAATTATATGGCTGCACGCTGGTTTTTGGACGGGAAGATCAGAATTTTTTTGAGCAGATAGACAATATTTTTGAAGAATTAAAACATAGAAAATGGGATATGGTGTTATTGGGAGGGATAGATTCTTTAATTAATAGTGATACTTATCATGAAATGATTCAACGAAACAATATTCGAAAAACCGGATATTTAGAAGCTGAAATGCCTGGGGAAGGGGCTGCATTTGTTATGCTGCAAAGGAGTGGAGATTTTGATTTGTTGTCGGAAGCGGGAGTAAAGATAGAAAAATTAGATATAGAACATATAGAACAATTAGGGACCTTTCTTAAAAATGTAGAAATGATCATTTCCGATCGCGCTTGTGATCGAAAATCGGATATTGCTTGGTATGAGGAAACGAAGCATTTTTGGACTGAGTCTGATAATTCTGCTGAATCTATTCCATTAGAAATACGGTCAAAACGTTGGTTGGGGAATTTAGGAGCGGCACATATACCAATGATGTTGGCTGTAGGGGTTGGGTGGTTTGAGTTAGGTTCCAGGGAGGTGTTATCTAGGGTTGTAGTGTTGAAAATCCCTAAAATCCCCCCTAACCCCCCTTTTTCAAAGTGGGGAATCGGACTTACATCTATGTATATGCACACAACTTAATTATAAAGGATCAGGAACCAAGTAAAAATCCCAAAATCTTATATAAGAGTAACAGCAATATTAATAGTGAAAGAAGGTAAATATGTCAGTATCAATAGATGATATATCAATAGACGATATATCAACGAATGATATTATAAGCTTAGCAAATGATAAAAAGGTCTTTGCAGAACAACAATGGAATATTTTTTTAAAAAGTGGTGATGAAGATAAACGTCTAAAAGCTTACCCATCCTATCAATTAGCTTCTGAAGTGCTTGATTTTGTAACAGAATATGAGACTTCAAAAGAGCTGCAAAATGAAGCCATAAGGATGAGAACTACTGATGATAAAAAGAAAATAGATATAGGCAACGCAGTAAGAGACTTAATAATGGAATTAATGGAGCAGAAGAAACAAGAACTTAAGCAGAAACTAGCAGATGATACAACACAAGAGGAAGTGCAAAGAGATCCACTTATTAAATCTCTTATTCAGGTAGTGGCTAAGGATCATGAAAAAGCAAATGTAGAATACCAAACAGCTTTGAAAAATCATCAAGAAGCGCAAAGAGCTTACAAAAAGGCATTGAAAAAAAATGAGGAACGGTTTAAGGCCAAAGAAAAACAGGATCCAGATGAGATAGACAGATTAAATAATATTCTCGCTAAAGCGGGGGTAGTAAGGGGTAAGGCCAAAGAAAAATTGGATAGATCTAAAGAGTTTTTGGATTTTGTAAGAACAAGAACGCAAGATGAGATAAAGAATGAAATAGAAAAAAGAAAAAACATATTGGAGCAAGCAGAAAGAACAGCTGATAGTTTATATCTGGCTGTAACAAAAGCTTTAGGAAGCGGAAGTTCAAAGAACTCCTCTCTGGCTAGGAAGAAGTATGATGATGCTATTATCGAACTTGAAGAAGCAAATAGACTTTTCGAAATGGCTAATAAAGCGGGGATATTATTAGAAGGAATAAAAAAAGCTCTAATTCAGAAATCTAGGGAAGATGCAGCAGTGTTAATGCAATCTGCAACACACCCTGTAATATTCAGTTCGTCTGTTGCGTCATTTGGAGGTGGCGGTGTACAAGCAGCGTTACCGTCATTAGACGAATTATTATTTAAAGGTAATGTTCATAGTTATGTACAAGAAGGAATAGTTAAACAATATGATCAAATGAGGCCAAGAAAGGAACAAAGTCAGGAAAGAAAACATCAATCTCAGTTTTTAGAAGATTTTTCTAAATTTGTTAATGATCTCTCAGTCGATGATGTAGATTTAATGAATACAGAAAAAGGTAATCCACAAGCTTTAAAACTCTTAATACTTTTAGGAGCTTGTGAAAAAGTGAAAGAACAGATTGAAAGTCAGATTAAGGAACGCTGGACTTTTGTTAGGAAAAGTAAACTTCTTGATAATTTAAAAGAACGAACAAGGGAGCTTACTGAAGAAATAGCAAAACTCAGTATTAAAGGGAGAACTGAAACCCCTACTTTAGATCAAATTAATCAAATTAAAAAAACGAGCATTACAATGTTTAATCGTTTAACCATTCAAAACAAAGTTCTATTTACAAGTAAGTGGGATAAGTTATCTACAGTCTCGAGTAAGGAGGATATATCTCAGCCAGAATATAATGGTTATTTAAATAGAGTAGGGATTACTCTTCCTACACCAGCAAGCCGAAATAAACCTGGTAGGAGTGATGGATGATGGGGTCAGATCAATGATCCGATTAATGATCTGACCTTCATTTCACCTTACTTTTGGACGTGAACGACAACAGCACCACCACGAAGGTGAAACCTCTTCATCAGTATCGTTGTTGTGCGAGCTCGCAGCCCCAGGATTATGTGAAATTGGAGCTGAGGTTGGTGGTGTGGAGACGGCTGGGCTTGATGTTGGTGGGGCTGCTGTACTCGATGTCGATGGGGTAGTTGTCGCTGGTGTCGTTGTCCTCATCCCACAAGGTCCTGTATCACCACTAAACAAAGTAGGGCTTGGTTGTCGTGGCGTCGTTGTCGTCTTCCCCCGAATCCGAATCATCACCCAAAGAACTAAGTACGAAAGCTTGAGTATGAATCCTAGGATTATTCATTTGTATTTCTGTTGCAATTCTGTGTGCTCTCTCCATTATATCTTTCAGTCGTTGATCTTTTGGTGAAGTACGCATTTTTTAACTCCTTAATTTTACCATCTTAAATGGAGGTATTATATCATTTGTTATTTAAAAATAAAGTGCAAGTGTTCAAATCCCCCCTAACCCCCCTTTTTCAAAGTGGGGAATTGAACTGTCGTGTTTATAGTTTTTCCCTTATGCTCAAATTGATGTGGTTTATTTTCCTGATGATGAGGACCCTAAGGCCTTTTTTTTCTGCGAATCTCTCTTTTTCGTACATCTTTATTTCTAGCATATGCTTTCTTATCCGTCTTGACGGCTTCGCGTTCTGCTGTTTGATGTGCGGTTTCATAGCTAAAAAACACAGGGGGAGGAGAGGGTTCTATGACTATGGAGGCTGTTTTATTATTTTGGAGTGCACTGGGTTTATTCTTTAAATCACTAGCAATGGATTGAATAAACTTTTTATATTGTTTAGGATTATTTAAAAGATAAACTGATCCCTCATGAATAACAAGATTACCGTGATCAAGAATAAGTTTATCTCGGTCAGAAGGAGAGAAAATGGTATCTGTTGCCCATCGGCTTTCATGGATCATTGTAAAACTATTTATGCCCATACTTGTTAAAAGAGTCTTCATATAAGCAATATTACCAATTGATCCACTGACTAAAGTTGCTTGATAATCTGTTGGTTTATTATTTATAAAATCCCGGATACCAGAAAAAGGATCAGGAGATCTTCCATTACTTCTTAAATGGTTGTCGTTTGCTTGAATATTTTCATCATTGATATGAGCCAATAAGCTTTCGCTAGTAGATGGAGATTTTATATTTGTGAGTGCCAATCCAACACAATAACTAATGCCAACGGTTCCATAACTTTCCTCTGGAGACAAGGTTGCATATTGCCCTTCGGGAATAAATTTTGTATTAGGACTATCCAATAGAGATATTGAACGTAAATCCTTAGGTGTTTTAAACTTACGGAGGATTTCTTGACAAGCAGGAGCACCTGAAAATGCTGTGTGACAATATTTTGTGGAATGTGCTGCAGCATTGATATCTCTAAAAAGTCTTGGAACCATTGTTTCGCCCTGACAATCTTCATGTAGATGTGCTTGTACATGCAAAGATGTTTCCTTAGGGACATCAAAACCACTCTCACAAGGGACTAGTTTCGGCTTGGCTGTACTTTTTTCGTACTCCCTACATCAGGAGTAATCAAAATTGTTTTATTACGATCCGTCTCGCCTCGCTGAATATGAAATTGACTTTTTTTAATTTTAAAAGCTTTAGACAATAATTCAATTAATGCTCTATTGGCTTTGCCATTTTCTGGAACAGCTGTTACATAGGCTTTAAGTACAAATCGACCATCAGCATTTTGAACTATTTTTCCTAATTTGGTGTGAGCAGCTTTCGGGGTGACTTTAACCTGTAATAAAAAACCATTTGAGTTTTCTTCAAAGAATGTGTTTGAGTTCGAGAACAAAGGCATAGCAATGCTAATTTAAGTTATTCATCCTCATTTTCAGGAGGGGTGGTGGGTGTATTCTCTTCATCATCAGTTGGGCTCTCTTTTGTGGGTATGGCGTAGGAGCCATCTGCCCAAGCCCCGAGATCAATTAATTGGCATCGTTCACTGCAAAAAGGTCGAAAAGCATTGTCTTTGGACCAAGCGACTTGTTTTTTACAGGTTGGGCATTTAATCTCTATCATAGGTGGTTAAATTATTTCACAATATGGCTAACTTTTCAATGAAAATTGCAGCAATTCAAATGTCCTCAACTGACCAAGTTGAAGACAACTTAAAAACTATTGAACGATGGGTCATGGAGGCAGCTATTCGGGGGGCGTCGCTTGTTGTTTTGCCTGAAAATGTGGCTTTTATGGGCAAAACCGAAATAGATAAGCTAAAAATTGCTGAAAAATTTGGCACAGGACTCATTCAAGATTTTTTAGCAAATTTGGCACGAAAACTTGAGATTTGGCTGGTGGGTGGGACTATTCCTATTTTAGTTGAAGAGGGACAGGGACAAGGGCAGAGTCAAAGCTATGATCCTAATCGTGTATATTCGACTTCTTTAGTGTGGAATAATGAAGGGAATATTGTTGCTCGATATGATAAAATTCATTTGTTTGACGTCCAAGTTCAGCTAAAAATTGAAGAATATGTTGAATCCAGGACAATTTGCCCAGGAAATGAAGATAACATTGTGACTGTTGACTCCCCTTTGGGAAAGTTGGGCTTATCGATATGTTATGATTTACGTTTCCCAGAGCTTTATCGGGTATTATTTGCACAAGGGGCAGAAATTATGTTGGTTCCTTCTGCTTTTACAGCGATAACGGGTCAAGCACATTGGGAGCCCTTATTAAGGGCAAGGGCAATTGAAAATTTTAGCTATGTGCTAGCACCCAATCAGACGGGGGTGCATGCCAATGGGCGAACTACTTATGGTCACAGCATGATTGTTGATCCCTGGGGGAAAATTTTAGCAGAATGTTCAGAAGGAGAAGGTATCGTTATGGCAGAAATTGATTTAAATTATTTGAATGATTTGCGCAGACGGTTTCCGGTAGCATCCCATAGACGAATAGTTTTTTAAAGGGGTGCCCTCATCCGGTGCTTCGCACTACCTTCTCCCGTGAAACGTGAGAAGGGATATTGAGAAAAATATTTTTTAAGGAATCAAATTGATGACCAGCAATTTAGAAACAGCCAATCGCATTTTGTTAGAACCCGCAGGCTTAGGAGATACTGAGTTACAACGAGTTTTAAGCAAAGTTTTGGGACATACGGTTGATCAAGCCGATCTTTATTTTCAAAGTTCTCGACATGAATCATGGTTGTTGGAAGATGGGATCATTAAAGAGGGGGCATATACCATTGATTATGGTGTTGGTGTAAGAGCCATCAGTGGCGAAAAAACGGGTTTTGCTTATTCGGATGAAATTATTTTACCAGCCTTAGAACAAGCTGCGATGGCTTCTCGATCCATTGCGCATCAAGGGGGGCAGAATCAAATTCAAGTTTGGCATAAAAGGGAAGTTTTAAAGCCGTTCTATCAAGAAGAAGATCCTTTAAACTCTTTAAGTGAAGCTGAAAAAATTAATTTATTGCGACAAGTGAATGAAGAAGCTCGACGATTAGATCATCGTATTAAGCAGGTGATTGTGAGCATGGCGGGTATGCATGAAATTATTTTAATCGTTGGAAGTGATGGCACTTACAGTGCAGATGTTCGTCCCTTGGTACGCATGAATGTAAGCGTTATTGCAGAAGAAAATAATCGCCGAGAACAAGGAACCTGTGGAGGGGGTGGGCGAATGAATTATCAGATGTTTTTGCATGAGGAAACCGCTTTAAATTATGCGAGAGAGGCGGTTCGTCAAGCAGTTTTAAATTTAAATGCAATACCTGCGCCTGCAGGGTTAATGCCAGTGGTTGTCGGGCCCGGATGGCCGGGTGTTTTATTACATGAAGCAGTAGGACATGGTTTAGAGGGAGACTTTAATCGCAAAGGGAGTTCTGCATTTGCGGGGCGATTGGGAGAACGAGTCGCCAGTCCTTTATGCACAGTCGTGGATGATGGTACGTTACCGGGCCGTCGGGGATCATTAAATATTGATGATGAGGGGACACCGACACAATGCACCACTTTGATTGAAAATGGTATTCTAAAAGGATACCTTCAAGATAAACTGAATGCTCGATTAATGGGAACAAAATCTACCGGCAATGGTCGACGAGAATCTTATGCTCATCTCCCTATGCCACGCATGACAAATACCTATATGTTGGCAGGAGATCATACACCTGAGGAGATCATTGCTTCAGTCGATAAAGGGCTTTATGCGGTTAACTTTGGGGGAGGACAAGTCGATATTACTTCTGGAAAATTTGTGTTTAATGCCAGTGAAGCTTATTTAATTGAAAAGGGTAAAGTAACGCGTCCTGTTAAAGGGGCTACACTCATTGGCAATGGTCCTGATGTGTTAACACAGGTTTCTATGGTTGGCAATGATTTAAAACTGGATAGAGGTGTTGGGATTTGTGGTAAAGAAGGGCAAAGTGTTCCTGTTGGTGTAGGGCAACCAACCTTAAAAATTGATGCCATGACGGTTGGGGGTACGAGCCAATGAATAAACAAGATGAAGCTCAATTGAAAGAACTGGTTTCTATGGTATTAAGTAATGCAAAACGTTTAGGATCAACCACTGCCGAAGTTGGGATTAGCATTGATTCCGGATTGTCAGCCACAGTTAGAATGGGTTCTGTAGAGACCATTGAGTTTCATAAAGATAAAACCTTAGGCATTACTCTTTATAAAGGAAAAAGAAAAGGATCAGTAACAAGCTCCGATTTTTCTCCCAGTAGCATTCAATCTTCATTAGAAGCTGCCTTAAGAATTGCAGAATATACCGAAGAAGATCCTTTTTCAGGGTTGGCAAATGTTGAAGATATGGTGCGTGTAATTCCAGATTTAAATTTATATCATCCTGAAAATGTGACTCCTGAACAAGCAATTGCTTGGGCGAAAGAGTGTGAAGATATCGCTCGCGCAGAAGATCCAAGAATAGTCAATTCAGAAGGGGCGACATTTTCTACACATAATCATTGGCGAGTGTATGGAAACACCCATGGATTTATTGGAGCCTATCCAAGTACTCGTTATTCTTTAACTTGTGGTGTGGTTGGTGAGTCTAACGGTGCTATGCAACGGGACTATGATTTTACTGTTGCGCGAGATGGACATGATTTAGAATCCAGAGTAGTTGTGGGTCGTCGTGCGGCACAAAAAGCGGTCAAACGTTTAGGAGCAAGAAAAGTTAAAACCTGTCAAGTTCCAGTTATCTTTTCATCAGAAATTGCCCATGGACTTTTAGGTCATTTTATCGCAGCGATTTCAGGTGGAAGTTTATATCGTCGTTCTTCGTTTTTGTTAGATCATTTGGGTAAAACGGTTTTTCCAAATTTTATGCAGATCCGTGAAGAACCTCATTTACTAAAGGGTTTAGGGAGTACACCTTTTGATTTAGAAGGGGTTGCAACCCGATCCCATGATATTGTACAAAATGGCAAATTAGAAAGTTATGTTTTAGGGAGTTATTCTGCACGAAAATTAGGCTTAAAAACCACTGGAAATGCAGGTGGGATCCATAATCTGGTTGTTTCTCATGGAAAGTTGGATTTAAATGGCTTATTAAAACAAATGCATAAAGGCCTTTTAGTGACCGACTTGATGGGTCATGGTGTAAATTTAGTGACAGGTGATTATTCTCGCGGTGCAGCTGGGTTTTGGGTTGAAAATGGCGAAATTCAGTATCCAGTTGAGGAAATTACCATTGCAGGGAATTTAAAAGAAATGTTTCTTGATTTGGTGGATATTGGTATGGATATCGATAAGCGAAGTCATATTTTAACGGGATCCATTTTATTGGAAAAAATGACTATAGCCGGAAGTTAAATTGACCACAAAAAATCAGGTTTGGTTTAAAGAATTGACAGGGATGCGAGCGCTTGCTTGTATTGCTGTTTTGTTTTATCACTTTTCTTTGCCACAATTAACCTCAAATAATTTAATATTAAAGATAATTGAAATATCTCGTGTTTATCACTTTGGTCAATTGGGTGCTGCTTATTTTTTCTCTCTTTCTTCTTTTTTGCTAACGTATCTTGCCTGTAAAGAATTTTATGCAACAGGCTCTTTTAGTATGTCTTATTTTTTTCTTAGACGCATTTTGAGAATATGGCCACTTTATTTTCTGTATGTATTGGTAGTCGTCATTGCTTTGGGTTCTTGGTCTCCCTTTTCCACGTTACCTTCAGAATGGGAACAATTGCTTAATATATTTCCCTATATCCTTACATTTACGACGAATATACCTTTAGCACTCGCCGTATTTAATGGATTTGATTATCAAGCAAGCCTTATCCCAACTGAGTTGGTTGTTTTATGGAGTTTGGCGGTAGAAGAGCAGTTTTACTTAATTTATCCCATCATTATGCTTTTTATGTTTCGTTTTAAAAAAAGTGTTCCCTTTGTTCTTATTACGCTTGCTGTTGTTATTGGTTTAGGATTTTGTTCTCGTTTATTTTATTTTTATTCAGATGTCATTTATCAAAATTTTGGTGGCATGTATTATTCTCCTTTTACTTATTTAGAAGTGTTTGTGTTTGGTGGGCTTGCGGGATGGATTGTGGCTAAGGAGAATACTCATTTTAACAAAACCAATTTTAATACAATAATGAATTTATTAGGGGGTCGAGTATGGGGTCGAATAATCGGCTTATGTTTATTTATTGTGTTGATCTTTGTTGCATTGTATTCTTCAGGGTATGATAAAGAGCCTTATCGTATTTTTAATGTTTTTCAATATAGCATTCTTGCTTTAGTCTTTGCAGGATTAACATTATGGATTTTAGTCAATAAACAGTCTATTGTTTCTAGGATATTAAGCTCAAATATAATGCAAACTCTTGGGGTTTTGTCATATGGCATGTATTTATGGCACATTCTTTCTTTACGTATTGTGAACTATTTTATCAATAGTACTTTGTTTGTTACTAGTATTAATGAAAATGAAACGCTATTTAGTTATACATTTTTCTTTTCATATTTTATAGTAACATTTTTATTGGCTGCTGCTAGTTATCAATTGTTTGAAAAGAGATTTTTGAATTTAAAAAGGCCATTGGTATCAGGCCGGTGTCAGCCAATGGCCTCAAAATCCCCCCTAACCCCCCTTTTTCAAAGTGGGGAACCGGATCGTCGCATTTAAGTACTGATTTCAATTACTAACAGTCTTTTCTAAATATCCTAGATTGATGAGTTTGAGAATAAGAGTAGAAGTCTTGTTACAGTTTAGTTTTTTTCTAATGTTGATTAAATGTAACTCAACAGTTCGATAGCTCAGTCCCAGGATCTTGGCAATTTCTTTTGCAGATAATCCTTTTAAAAGGTAATACGTGCATTCTGTTTCACGTGAGGAAAGCTGAGTCTTTTTTTCTACAAGTTCAAATTGAGTGCTGAGTATTGAAGACATAATTAAACCCTCCGATTATCTACTTAACTAAAATGGATTTTCACCATTCTGGATACGCATAAATACAATATTACATTTTTTTTAAAAACACAAACATTTTGTTTATATACGTAATTTCTATTCAAAAATATTATATGTTAAATAACTTAATGTAAGATTTTATTATAAAACTGTTGACTAAAGATAAATAGTATATAAAAATGTTTATTATAGGAACTGGAGATATAATGTATGCATACAAAGCTGAAGGACAATATTAAACAACAACTTTCTACAAGAAACATGTCTGCTAGTGAATTAGAAAGGCGGGCCGGTTTAAAGCAAAGTACCTTACAAAATATTTTGTACGGGAGATCAAAAAACCCGAGTATTGAAACAATTCGCTCAATTGCGAAAGAACTAAACTGCAGCATAGAAGAATTAATAGGGGTAGGTAATCATCTTAATTCGCTTTATCCTGAACCTAAAACAGAAACAGTAGAAGAATGTCTTTGGAATGCAACTCTTTTTATAAAAGCCATCGAAGGTGTTCAAATAATTATTGAAAAGAAAAATATTAACTTATCTAAGAAACAAGTGCTTGCTTGTGTCGATGAGGTTTACAAATATTCTATTGGTGTTTCTGAAGAAATAGATCAAAGATTTGCAGACTGGGTCATCAATAAAACAATGGGTAATCAATAAACTTTAAGTTAATACAGCCTTTCTTTGAAAACGATAACAAATTATAAGAGCCAAGCTGTTGAGTATTACACCAAAAATGGTTCCTTCTAGGGCGCCATCGATCAAGATATTTGAACTGTGCAGCCGTGTAAAATTCCAAAGCAAAACACCCATAATGCCCGCAATGGTTGAAATTAAGAAAGTTTGTCCTGAGGCTCGAATGCCAAAAATAGCCATGATAAAGGGAGGTAAAACAAAGGGTGTCCAGAATTGGTATGAATACAATAATATATCAATTGAATTGGGTAAGCCTAAGCTAATGAAAAGTGCAATGACCCCTATGGTGACGGTAATTAATCGAGTGATAATCAATTCGTGATGTTTATTTTTCCCAACGATTTTAAGTGGCACGAGAATATCATGAAAAAATGTAATGGAAACACTATTTAAAAAAGAATCTACGGTAGACATAGTGACTGCAAGCATGGCAGCAATGGCTAATCCCTTAAGACCCACAGGCATGACAGTTTGGATAACATAGGGCAATGCAGAAGCAGAGTGAAGTCTGGGTTCTAATAATAGTGCTATTATGCCAATACAACCTATTAGGAAGAGGAAAAAAATGGAGAATAATCCACTTCCCAAAGTGCCCAATTTTGTTTCCTTTATTGTTTTACCAATCATTAAACGTTGGAAGTAAGGGGGAACTAAGGTTTCTCCCAGAAACCAGCTTATAAAAAGTACTATGCAAGTTTTTAGATCAATCAATTCTGTTGAAACAAGATGTGTTTTAGGAATGTTTTGAAAAAAAGCAGTTATTCCACCAATTTCTTGTAATCCAAAGAATAATACCAATGGGATAATAAGTGCAAATACACTGAAATGAAGAGTATCAACCGTAACTACGGATTTCATGCCTCCGAGTGTAGAGTAAATAATAACAATGCTGACAGCAAGAAGAGCGCTTATCATGGGTGGAGTGCCTAAAAAGGTATAGATGATGCTACCACAAGCAGAGACTTGTGCTCCGATAATACCCACACAGACTAAAATAGAGGCTATCCCCGTTATAATTTTTGCATTTCTTCCAAATGCTGTTTCCATGATGTCCCCGACCGTTAAGGCAGTACGGAAAGCTTGCATACGGGGAACAACAAAAAGCGCTATGAATATCTCTTTTAAACTATATCCCCAAATAACAGCAATATAGATAAAGCCATATAGAAAGGTTTTTTCTGTTAAACCCAGTGTAAATCCCCCCCCAATATAGGAGGCGGACAGAGTCGCAAAAACTGCCCAAGCCAGGTATCGTCTGCCGCCGGTTCTATAATCTTCAGCAGAACTGACATTTTTACTCGCCCAGATACCTAAAACGAGAGTGATAATGAGATAAGCAAAGACAACTGTAATATCTACCATTTACCTATTATTCCTTAAATGAAGTTATCTATTTTAATCAAAATAGTCATCAGTTTAAAGGGGTAAGTAAGGGTATTTTAAAATTTATACTCATATCAACAAATAGGACAAAACAATTGGGCTAATAACTAAATACCTGTATATCACCTTAATGTGTCGATATCATCATAATTTTTTTAACCCCCTCTATTCATTAGTGACACTTCATGGCAAAATGCCGATCCAAAAATGATGGAGCACATATCATGAGAAGGAACTTACGCTTGACACGAGGCTTGGAAATGGTCATACTTTTAAGTAACAGGACCTGCAACGCCTCTCAACGATGCGCAACCGAGCGGGTCTTTTTTTATGCTTAAAAAAACTATTTACAATAAGCCGGCGCTCTCCATTTCTCAGCAGATTAATCTTTTAAGAAGCCGCAATCTAAATATATCAGATGAAGATAAAGCTAAGCATTATTTACAGTTTATTGGTTATTATCGTTTGTCAGGGTACACCCGCTTTTTTTATTTGAAAAACAATTCAAACTCCGTTTTTAAGGAAGGCAGCAATTTTGACGCTATTTTAGATCTTTATATTTTTGATAGAGAACTCAGACTATTAATAATGGATGCTATGGAAAGAATAGAAGTAGCAATAAGAACTGCCATTTCAAATTGGATGTCAATACAATATGGTGCTCATTGGTATACAGATCCCTCCTTATTTTTACATACATTCTTTTATGAGGATTTTATTACTGCTGTTAAGAAAGAAACAGAATTTCATAAAAAGAAGAAAAGAAAAAATCCCATTTTTAGTCATTATTATACAAAGTATGAAAATCCAAGCTTTCCAGCAAGTTGGATGTTGGCAGAGGGATTATCTTTGGGTACTTGGTCGAAAATTTTCGAGTATTTGGGAAATAGGAAAGATAAAGCATCCATAGCAAAAGAATTTAATTTATCTTATATTGTATTACAATCTTGGCTACAAAGTCTTACCTTTTTAAGAAATATATGTGCACATCATGCAGTTGTATGGAATCGTACATTTCATATCATGCCATGTATACCACATAGCATGCCTGATGCTAGACAACAATTTCTTCCAAATAACAAATTATATACCCAAGCTGCTATGCTATATATTTTATTAGAAATTATTTCAAAAAATAATCATTGGTCAGTTCGTCTTAAAGATCTAATTGAAAAACATCCAAATATCTCAATGTTTGATATGGGCTTCAAAAAAGCATGGTCACAAGATCCTTTTTGGGGTTTATGTTGAAGAATATTATTCTTTTATCTTACAGTTTTAACCCGTATACTAGCTTTAAATTATTAATGGGAAATATATGATTACTAAGGGCATAAAAAATAAGCTTTCTAACTTATCATTATCAAATGAATATTTGATTTTTTCATTATTAATATTATCGACCTTATTAATATTATCGATTTTTTCTTATTGTTATACTTATAGTTTTTATGTTAACGATAAAAATGAGAAATTAAAAAATATAGCAGGAAATTTGCAGCACGAAATAGAAATTGCTATGGATAGTGAAAATAAAAAAAGAGGAAATAGTGAAACCCTTTCAGAATTAAAAATGAAACATATCAATGAGTATGCTAATAAGATTAGTCAAATAAATGGTACTAGTTTTTTCTTAATGGATAATCAGTGTAACATAATATCAAAATCTTTTGTTGATGAAGAAAAGCTAAAATTAAGTTTTTGCGGGAAAACAGAAATGGAATCTATCAAAGGAAGCAGTGGATTTCTTTCAGAAGATTTAATGGTTGAATCAATGGGTTATTCCTATTTTACAAAAATGAAAAATCATCCCTATATTGTTTTTACTGGATCTAATAAACAATTGCTTGAACAGGAGATCCATCGACAAGTTTTTCCAATACTCTATGGGTTCATATTTACAGGCTTGTTTTGTATAATCGTATTATTCTTTTTTAGAAAGAAGATCATAGGCCCAATCGCAGAACTTTCTAATTGGACCACTCTTATTTCAACAGGTAAAACAAATTTTAAAGTACCTAAACAAACTTCAACTGAAATGTTTAACTTGGCAAAAGCCTTGGTTTTTGTTAAACATTATATAAGGAAAAAAGAAAATCACAGAAAGAAAGTTGAATTGGCTAATGAAATGGTTAAAACTTCCACTGAAGCCAAAGAGAACTTTATTAAAAGCATTAATCGGGCATTTACCCATCCCTTAAAAGAAATTTTAGTTTACACGGAAATTTTATCAAACCAAATAACGAATAACATTTATTCAGAAGATCAGAAAAATAATGCAATTAAATGTATAGAAAAAATTCGAGAGGCGGCTATTAATATTAAATTTAAAACATCTAATTCTTTAGACTTATCTTATTTTGATTTTAATGATCTTATTAAAGAATCTGTCCAAATTAACTTGCAATCTGGTATTCAAAAAGAAATTGAAATAAATATGCAGTTAGAAGAAAATATTCCTGCCATGTATGGGGATGCATTAAAATTAAAGCAAATTTTTGTAAATTTAATTTCACAATCGATTGAAAATTCACCAGAACGAGAGCAAATAAATATATTTTCAAGAGTTTTTTTGAAAGAGGATACAACTCATATAGAGATTATTATTAAAGATAATAGTTTTGGCTTAAGTGAAGAAGAATTAAAACGTATGGAAAGTGCATTGGGTTGGCGAGAAGATCCTTTATTTGAATTCGAAAGTATAGAATCTAAATTTATCGAAAAACTTATAAAAATGCACCAAGGGAACTTTTATACTGAAAATAAAATACATGAAGGTAGGACGGTCTTTTTGGTTTTCCCTTTGTTGAAAGAAGAAGATTTCGTTGCAAATGAACACAAGAATAATGTTTTTCAGTTACGAACACAATAAATAAAATACATTAGATAACTTAGCCTTATGTAGAACTACGTATAGGAATCACTCACTCTTTTCTATTAATATTCTCGTGAATGGTGTCATTAACTTTTATTTATAGGAGTCATTATTATGGCAGTTATTACACTTGATGGTACACCAAAAACGCATACTATAGGAGAATTACCGGAGTTAGGTAAAGCAGTACCTGATTTTCTTTTAGAGAGTTCAGATATGGAACCCGTGTCACTTGAGGACTTTACAGGGAAAAACGTCATACTGTACTTTTTTAGCAGTATAGAAAAGAGCATGTTTAGAGATAATATTATCATTCTTAACCGTATGGCAGCCGAAATGTCAGATACAGTTGTTTTATGTATTTCAATGGATCCCGCGAGCGCTCACGAAGAATTTTGTGCGGCGAATAAAACGGTCAATGTCACTTTTTTATCGGCAAAGGATCAACCAGATGTTGGAATAAAATATGGCGTTCAAATGGAAGACGTTGAATTATTAAGAGGTCCACTGTGGGCAAGTGCTGTTATCGTTGCTAATAAAAAAGGTATCGTTATTCATAATGAATTGGTGCGAGAGTTGAGGGATAATCCTGATGTTGAAGCCTGTTTTAAAAGCGTTAGAGAAAGTTCGTTAGGATCCAGATTTGGATCGGCTGCATTGGCTGCTAGTGCAGCTAGCGCAGTTAGCGGATGTGGAGGAACAGATAGCCGAGCAGCACCTGTAGTCCTTTCTTCTGTTGCAGCGGCAGCATCAACCGGTGCTGCAGTGACAGCATCCAGATTGACTGCACAGGCAGCTAGTGCATCACCACCGATCGAACCACCATGCAGCCATTGCGAATTCTCATTCCGATAACAGAAAGATGTGTGGGTCAGATCCATGGATCTGACCCCAGTTTATTTTGGGCCGGCACAGAGACCGGCCCCTACAATAGATTCATTATCAGATGTTATTAAAGTCTATACAACGACTTGTTAAAAGCATTGTTTTGAGATCATCATTAGAATTTGTTTCAAATGTAGGGGCCGGTCTCTGTGCCGGCCCAAAAGACCTAATTATTTAACAAGACTGTAATGATTCTAGTAAGCTGGGTTAAAGTGGGAGACTCAAATAAAGAATAATATGGTATATCAATTGAAAACCTCTTTTTGATTTTTGAAATCAAAGAGACACCCAATAAAGAGTTTCCCCCCAATTCGAAAAAATTATCGTATAGCCCCGGGTTAGTAATACCCAGTAGCTCTGCCCAGATTTGAGACAATTGAATTTCTACTGCAGTTTGAGGAGGAACATAAAAATTGTTTGTCTGTCGTGTCTCTTGTTCAATGGTTTTAAGTAATTTTCTATCAATTTTTCCATTTAAAGTTAAGGGAATATTCTTCAAAAAAACAAATGAACTGGGTATCATATAATCTGGAAGTTTATTTCGTAAAGAATTATTGAGTTCAGTGATTATCTGTTGATTTAACTCATATTCTAGGGGTTCATTAGCATATTCATATTCGACTGATTCATTAACAAGCCTTTTTTTATTTTTAGTGTTTAAATAGGAAAATAACTTATCATTGGGTGTTACCCTTTCAAAGATAGCATCATAAGATCCATCCGAGTAATCATTAAAACAACTGAGAGTTACTTTATAGTTTTCTACAGCCTTATTTAGATGGTGGTTGTTTATATTGATGGACCATAATTGTTCTGGATCAATAGCTTCATTCTGTTCATGGTTTAAACGGGTATCATGATCATGGTTTAAACGAGCATTTTTTATATTACTCAGGCCAAAAATGTTAGGCTTTTTATCTAATATAAATTGTTTGATGTTTGTTAAAGACCAATGTTCAGGGGACCAATCATACCATTCAAAGGGTTTTGATTCCTTTAGGGAGTTTATGGGGTCTACGGGGCCAACTTTAAGAATAACGTCATAGCGAAATTTTGTCATTTCATTCAAAAAATGACCCCTTTTCAATAATACATCAACATGAGTGATGTCACTGATTTCTTGTGTTAGATCAGTAAAAAAACTGGGTTTAATCAGTAACTGTGATTCGTTTGACGGTTGAAATAAGTTTTTAAGCGTAAAATTGATTACATCGCCAATAAAAATAGTGCCGCCAGGTTTGACTTGTTTAACAACGGTCTTTAGTACTTGGTAAAGATACTCTTTGCTTGGGAAATATTGGATAACCGAATTTAAGATAACAGTATCAAAGAGAACAGGAGAGTTTTCTAAACATTCATGAGCAGCTGATTTTTCTAAGGTAATAGGGGTGACCGTGGTTAACTGTTCTTTTTTAATGATTGTATTAAGATAATCTAAGGCTTTAAAAGAAATATCTGTTCCATAATAGCTTTCGCAATGGGGAGCTAAACGTAATAATAATAGCCCTGTACCACAGCCAATTTCCAATACTCGTTTTGGTTTTAAGTCTAAAATTCTTTGGACAGTGCAATCTACCCATTCTTTCATTTGTTCTGAAGCTATTAGCTTTCCAGTATGGCTGTCATGCCATCCAAGAATATTAAATGTGGGATCTTGAGTGGGGCAGGGTTGATCATAGATGGCATCATAAATAGTTTGCCATTTTTTTATATTTTCTTGCTCTAATTGTATACGATTATCCAGTTGTGAGCGATTTTTTTGTTGTATACAGTTATTTTGTATGTAGTTATCCGATATTGTTATTGTCTTCTTTTCATTTTTTACAATGTAGGCAATCAGTTGCTTATTATTAGTTTTTACATTTTCTTTTAGATCAACAACAGCTTGTTTTATCATGGGGTGTTGACAGAGTAGGGTTTCAATTTCCCCAGGTTCTATGCGAAAACCATGGAATTTTATTTGATTATCCACACGAGAAATAAACTCAAGGGAACCATCTTCCTGATATCTGCAGAGATCTCCTGTTTTATAAAGTTTATCAGATAATGTATCGTTTAATTTCTTAGGAATAAATTTTGCTTTTGTAAGTTCTGGGCGATTGAAATACCCTCGAGCGACACCTTCTCCGCCTATATACAATTCCCCGACCATGCCAAAAGGAACAGCTTGTTGATTATCATCTAAAAGATATACTTGGGTATTGGCAATAGGATATCCAATGGATAATTTCTTTCGTCCTAGAATAGGGCAATAAATTCGTGCTGATGTGGCCCAAACAGTACATTCTGTCGGGCCATATTGGTTAAATAACCGTGTTTTTGGAAAACATTGAATATGCAAATCAACTAAATTTTCTTTCCAATGTTCCCCGCCGATAAATACAGTGCGTAGCTTGGTTATTTTTAGATCGGGGACAGTTTTTTGATGATTTAATTGATAATTTAATAATTGTTCATAAGCGGTTGGCGTTTTATTTAAAATGGTAACGTTTTGTTCAATCATTAAATTAAAAAATTTATCGGGAGAATGTAAGAAACAATTAGGTACAATAACCAGTTTGGCGCCATGAAATAATGCGCCCCATATTTCCCAAACAGAGAAATCAAACGCGTAGGAGTGGGATAAGGTCCATACATCATCACAGGTAAAATGATATAATTTTTCTTGTTTTAAAAATAGTCGAGCAACACCTCGATGTTCAATCATAACACCATTGGGATTACCTGTAGAACCTGAAGTATATATGATATAGGCGAGAGATTCTGGTTTTATCTTAATGTTTAAGTTATCGCACAATTCTTTAGCGATGAACGGGAGTTCATTTTCTAAGATGAGTTTTCTATGAGGTTTATCAAATTCATCAAATAAGTGATCATATGTTTTTTGGGTGATTAAAAATTCAGGGTCAACATCAAGTAAAATTCTATTTAAACGTTCTTTAGGATAGATAGGATCTAAGGGAATGTATACTCCACCCGCTTTTAAAATTCCAAGTATGGCAATAATAAGATTTATCGATTTGTTCAGATTAATTGCAACTTTTGTGCCTATCGTAACCCCTTTTCTTTTTAGAAAATGGGCTAATTGATTGGATTGTTCATTTAATTGCTTATAATTTAATTGCTCATTTTCATATGTGACTGCAATATGATTGGGATACAATGCTGCCGTTTTTTCAAAAAGCTCATGAACACCATGGTTGCAGTGAGTATAAAAAGTTTTTAATGTTTGTATATGCATTACTCTATGCTCTACATTTTGACAAAATTTTAGATACACAATTATTTTACGCAGAAACCACACGATAATATAATTGCTCGAATGGGTCAACTTATTGAATATAATATACATATTGAATTTATAAGTCGATTTCTTATGCTACGTAGAAATACCTATTGGTGAGTATGTTCCCTTATTCCACGTAGAAATACGTATAGGTTCCCCTATTGTTTTTCATTAACTTTTTCATTAACATTACCCTAGTTATTTAATTTATGTTGTTAATTTTATGTTGTAAGGGGGTTTTTATGATTAATCGTTTTGATATGTTACGTAAATTAGGTGTTAGATTAACAGCTTCAGTTTCAGCTGCACCTAAAGCGGCTATTCCTAAAATGGCTGCACCTAGAGCAACTGTGGCATCAACTGCAGCAGCAACGACTAGAGCGGCAGCACCTAAAGTAGTAAAGCCTCCTAGGGCTGCTGGTCTATTTACCGCTGCAGCTGCAGTAACGGGAGCAGCAGCAACTGCAAGTGCCGTATCATTTCTTGTTCATCAATCTCGACAAGAAATAAATGGAACTGATGAATTTTCAGAACATACGCGCAGGCAACATAGAAAAAGTGCTGGGAAATTTCTTTCAGGCATGCATAGTCCCTTTATAACTGAAGATCCTGAAGTTCTGGAGGCTTTCCATAAGCATTTTAGTGAATTCTCACATTTGCTACCTAAAAGTGTTGAAGATCTCCGAGCTCAACAAGTGCTAAAAACAGCAGTTGTAATAAGACCTTTAAGTGACTGCCCTGTTTCCATGAGTCTTGACACGGCATTGCTGGCTGTGGGAGGACCGCCTGCTTTAATGGCAGCAGCTGCGGCTTCAGAGGCAGGAGAAAAAGTAATTTATATGTATGCCGGACAAAAACGGCCTATCTATTATGATTCTGCTTTGCATCTCGAATTTGATGCCGATACAGAAATGCCAACCACTTATCTTCCCACTACATTTTTGATGCAACAACTAAAGCGTGGACTTTATGACCGTGTAGATTATGCAGAAGTAGAGCGAACAGGGGAATTTCCTTGGAGAACATTAGATACTTGGTCCTTTGCACAGAGACCTGGTCAATGGCTTCCAGCATTTAAAGTTGCTATAGGTTCCCAATTAAGAGCAATGAGAATGCAGGATCCTGACCGTCGACAAAAGGAACGGGAAGAAGTCAGTGCTCAATGTCGATTTAATGAAGCATTTTATGCTCATTTAAATGAAAGATTAGATGGTCAACTCTTACTACCTGGTACGGGTTCCATTATTGTTGCACGCACTCAAGGAGAAGTGGATGATTTACGTGTCCAGCAAGAGAACTTGGTTAAAGAAGGTCGATCTTTAAATTTTTTAACACGAGATGACATAATAAAACGATTTGGATTTCCTCTAGAGGGGATAGCATTTGCAGAAAAACCTCATGACAGAATTCTGTCACCAAATCATAGACCATTATTAACGGGACTTATCACGCAGAAAGAAGGCAACAAAGTTATTGATGCTACTTTGAAGGTAATTTATTGTGATGGTAAAGAACCAGGAGGAGTTGCCGAATACCAAACCCCAGATGGTAAAACACATTATCTGGCTTTTAGTAAATCGACATTGTCTTTGGGTGATCAGATGATACGCGGTTTCAACAATGAATCTTTGTTTGATTCGGTTGGTGCAACAGGTGTATCTAGTTTGTCACTCTTGTATACCCCACCGCATTACAACGTGCCTGATGAAACTGTTTGTGGTGCCACCAATCACGCGTCAAAAATATCCAAAAATATCCCTGTGATTTATCAAGGAAAACCCATGCAAGTGTGTCTAATGCGGGAGACGGGAGGAGCTTGTATAACACCTGGAGATCGAGGTATGGATGGTACTGATTATGACTGTACTATTGCTACTGGCAATTTGAGTGCCATGCATAATACGTTTGGCAAAGCATGTGTTTTTAAACCCGTGCTTGTTAAGGGTTGTAATCGCCAGGTAAGTAAAAATGGACAAACTGCATGGTTACAACCCTATCCAGGTATTCATATACAATATTGTGCCGGTGGGGGAGGTTTAACGCGAGCTCCTGATCTTGTTGCCAAGTTGTTTCCAAGCTATCGTGGAGCAACTCCAAGTCCGAAACCTCGTTAATGTTAATTTGTTGGGGCGGACAGAGAGATTCGCCCCTACATTTGGGATAAATAATAATTATGTATTTAATGATTTTGACAATGCATCTATTGTAGGGGCGGACCACTGTGTCCGCCCAGATAATAGTGTCAAGTGTCAGATACTTCAGCCTTTACCATCGTCATTTTACCCCATAATATGGTGTGGTGTCAGACACCCTGTCATTTCAACATTAACCTAAAAAAGTTATTCCTTAACTTAGCAGCATTAGTGTCTGACACCGTGGATTTTTTCCTATCCGCGTAGAAATACGTATATGATCTTAAAATTTTTTTCATTAGTATTGTCCTATTGATGAGTGTTTTTTTGTTTAATTGTTCAATTAACTATAGGAGAAATATTATGGCTAAAATTACCCGTGTAGGTAAACCAGACATGACAACTTTTGGAGATTTACCGAAGGTTGGTGAAATGGCTCCTCCATGTACTTTAACTAATACTAATTTGGATGATATTGATATTTTTAGAAATTACGCAGGTAAGAACATAATTATTAGTATGTACCCCAGTGCCGATACCTCAACTTGTGCATCATCGATCAGAAAATTAAACGAAGCCTCTGATCTTCCTAATACAGTTGTTTTATGTGTTTCTATGGATTTACCATTTGCACTTAAACGATTTTGTGGTTCTGAATTAAGTAATGTAATTCCACTCTCTGCATTTCGTAATCCTCTGTTTGGTGAACACTATGGTGTTTCAATTATAGATGGTTATTTACGAGGTCTGTTTGCCAGAGCTGTAGTTGCTATAAATCCAGAAGGACGCGTTATCTATTCTGAATTGGTAGAGGAGCTGACGAAACAACCTAACTATGATGCGGTTTTTGCAAGTGTAAGAGCTGCAGCAATAGGTGCGGAATCGAAAGCTAGAGCAGAGGGCTCGAGATTAGATTTAGCAGCAGCTTTTACTGCAGCTAGCACCGCAGCTAGCACTGCAGTTGGTACAGTAGCTAGCGCTGCAGTTGGTATAGCAGCTAGTTCTGCTAGGGGAGACATGGCAGCTGAGAGCGGTCATGGCCCAGTCTTAAGGTTATCAGCAGCGGCGTCATTGCCTACATCAACATCTGCATCTGGGAATAGTGAGGCCGCTCGAGTTACACCATCATCCCTACGATTAACCCCAGGCGGCTTAGGTGCCTTAAAAGCATGGCCATAAGAAATTGAACCCTCACAATCTGGGCGGACCACTGTGTCCGCCCAGATAATAGTGTCAAATGTCAAGATTTGACACCTCACAGATCTCTATGCCGTACCTGAATGTTACTCACTTTGCCTTCAAAATCTTTAGAGAGTTTTTCTACCAAATAAACTGAGCGATGTTGGCCACCGGTACATCCAATCGCAATGGTTAAATAGCTTCGGTTATCGGCTGCAAAACGGGGGATCCAAGGGATAAGAAAACTTAAGAGATCGTCTAACATTTTTTGGACATCTTTTTGTTTTTGTAGAAATTGAATAACCAGTTCATCTTTACCGGTTAAACTGCGTAATTCAGTTTGCCAGTAAGGATTGGGTAAACAGCGGACGTCAAATACAAAGTCTGCATCAGTAGGGAGACCGCGTTTATAGCCAAAAGATTGTAAGAGAAGCTGTAATCCGCCACCACCGCTATTATTAGCGATTCGATCGCGGATCAGATTGCGTAATTCTTGATGTCCTAAAGGTGTGGTATCGATAGTGAGATCAGCCAAGCTTGCAATGGGATACAGTAAATTGTGTTCTTGTCCAATGGCTTCTCGCAAAGAAACAGTTTGGTTGCTTAAAGGATGTTTACGTCGCGTTTCACTGAAGCGCTTTAGTAAGGCATTATCATTAGCATCTAAATACAAAATTTCGGTTGATTGACCGGGTTTATTCAGTTGTGTAACGATTGCTTTAAATTGGTTAATATCACTTGGAAGATTGCGAGCATCAATACTCACACCGACAAGGGGATGCGCGTCACCCACAAACCGTTCAAGTTCTGGAAGAAGGCCTATAGGCAAGTTATCAATGCAATAGAATCCTAAATCTTCTAAAGCATGTAGAGCAACAGTTTTTCCAGAACCTGAACGGCCACTGATAATAACGAGCCGCATTAACCTCCCCCTTTATGATCTTTTAATTCTTCTTTGTGTTTGATGACTTGGCGGTCGACTTTATCAATGAGAAGATCGATGCTGGCGTATAAATCTTCTGAAGTGGCCTTAGCAAAGATGTTTCCCAAGGATAAATCAACATGTGCTTCAGCAGTATGTTGGTATTTTTTTCCAACACTGAGCGTGACATGAATGTTGGTGATATTGTTAAAATGTCTAGTTAACTTCTGAAACCGTTCATTCACATGCTGTTTAATGGCGGGGGTCACTTCAAGATGATTGAGACCGGTGATTTGAATTTCCATGATGCACTCCTTATTAATGACTTCATTAATGACTCATGAACGTTTTCTTTCAAGAGAAGAAGGGATCCCCATAACTTCACGATATTTTGTGACTGTCCTGCGGGTGATTTTAATCCCTTTTTCTAAAAGTAACCCAACAATACGATGATCACTGAAAGGTTTAGTAGCCTTCTCTTCTGTAATCATTTGTTTAATGATTGCCTGAATTGCCTTTGCCGTATATTTTCCTCCTGAGGTTGTTTCGACAGCATTCCCTAAAAAATATTTTAACGCAAATAAACCTTTAGGAGTATCTATATATTTATTAGCGAGTATACGCGATACACTCGATTTATGTAGTTCAACTTTATCGGCAATATCTTGTAGATTTAAAGGTTTTAAGGATTTTTCTCCCTCCTCAAAAAACATTAACTGCTGATCAACAATACAGCTTGAAATTTTTAACAGCATTTCATGACGCCTTTCTAAACATTTTAAAAACCAACGTGCTTCTTTGAATTGATTGCTTAAATATTGCGTATCTTGTGCGCCTGCACCCATTGTTAAATAAGCATAATTAGAATTTATTTTTAGTTTGGGAATAAGATCCATATATAATTTGACAACTAATTGCTTGTTTTTATTCCGCACAATCACATCGGGAACAATATATTCTGTTTTTTGAGATTCTCCCAAATTCCGTGCATCCACACTTAAAGGTTCAAATTGTTGAATGTGATTTAGAACAGTTTGAATTTCAGCGAGATCAACATTTTTGAGTTCTCGATCATTTTGCAAAGACAGATGGATCTCCTCTAATGAATTTTCGAGATAGGCATCTTCATTAATAGAGTCAATAATAATTGTTGCTATGGCTTTGTCTTTTTCAGTAAGAGAGGTCAGCTGCATTTGCCAGAGAAGATGATCTTTAAGAGTGTGAGGAGAAGCAGTTTTTGCAGTTTTAGTGTCAAATTGATTTGAAGTAGTAGGTCGATTATTGTAATAAAAGTTTGGATCATGAAGATTTTCATTCTCAAAACTCTCAAGAATTTCAGAGCTTTCTTCATCAAGTTCAAGTAAAGGGTTACATTCTAATACGGTTTGGATCTTTTGTTGTAATTCTAAGGCGGGTAGTAATAATAAATCTATGGCTTGCCTAAGTTGTGGGCTTAAGTTTAGTCGTTGGCCAAGTTTGAATTGTAATGAGGATTTCATACCCTAATTATAGTAGGGGCGGACCGCTGTGTCCGCTCTGGATTGCTTCCTGCCACGCTTCGCTCGCAGTCGCAATGACAATCTGCTATAATATAAAATCTTCCCCTAAATAAACTTGACGAACGACAGGATTTGCTAAAATATCTTGAGGTGTCCCTTCAGCAAGTACCTGACCATTATTAACAATATAAGCACGATGACAAATATCTAAAGTATCTCTGACATTGTGATCGGTAATTAAAACACCTATGCCGCGTTGACTTAAATGTTTAATGATTTGTTTTATATCAATAATGGAAATGGGATCAACCCCAGCAAAAGGCTCGTCCAATAGCATAAATAAAGGTTGTGTAGTGAGTGCTCTCGCAATTTCAACGCGTCTTCTTTCTCCTCCAGAAAGACTCAGTCCTAAAGTATCGCGAATATGAGTAATACGAAACTCATTCAATAGATTTTCAAGATGTTCCAGTTTTTCGGAATAGGTTAAATCAGAACGTGTTTCTAAAATTGCTAGAATATTATCTTTAACCGTGAGCTTTCGAAATACAGAAGCCTCTTGAGGAAGATATCCCAGACCTTGTTTAGCACGCTTGTGTACCGGAAAAAATGTGATGTTAGTATTATTTAAAGTAATTGTTCCCGCATCACTGGGAACAAGTCCCAGCATCATATAAAAGCAGGATGTTTTTCCTGCACCATTAGGACCGAGCAGTCCAATAATTTCACCTTCGGACATAGACAGTGATACACCATCTACAATTTTTCGGCCATGATAAGTTTTGCAAAGATTAGAAGCAGTCAGTGTATTTAATTTCATTTTATTTGATTTCATGATTTTTTTCCTTGGGTAAAATTATAGTTGTTCGTCGATCAAGTCCGGGTTCAGCTGAAAGAGTTCGAGTATTTAAAAAATAGGTAAGATAAGGACTTCGAACAATATTCTCTTTTTGGATTAACTCAGCTTCATTCAGCAAGATAATTTTTTCTTCTTTAGGATAATATTTTACTATATTTGCTTTGCCGTGAGACAGGGGTTTTTCTGGATCTGGTTGGATGTGAAATTTTGCTGGTTTCCCAATGGCTGTCATTAAACCAATTTTACCTTGTTTGTCTCGTTCAATAATTAAAGTATCTGATGTTAAATGACGGCGTCCTTGATCCATAATGACATTATCATAATGAATTATCATACCAGTTTTATCATCAAATTCAGCGGAATCCGAAAAAATAGTAACGGGTTGATTGGCATCGACTGGATTGGCACCACTTCCTATTTCTTCTGCAAACGTTACCGTTGAAAGTATTAAAATTGAAACAAAAATACTTATAATACTTATTTGAAGTATATTATGAATTCGTATGAGGAACATAAGTTGTTTTCACTTGATGGAGTAATTCTACTAAACTTTTATCAATATAAGCATTTAATCCCACACCGGTAATTTGTAAACCTGGTTTAGTAAGGGTAATAGCCTTATCTGTTTCAGCAAATTCAGTTTTAGGATGATAGTTGAGTTCATCGGTTTCAATGATAACAGGTAAGGCTTCTTGGGTTTTTGGACGTTGTAATACAACGGTGTCCAATAATTTAATTTGTTCGATTATCCCGATAGTGGGTTGTTGAATTTGACCTTGCTTTGCATCAATCAACCAGACGGTATTATTAGGCCTATAAACAGTTAAGTGTGGCGTTGTGAGTTTTGAAATTTGTGTTTCGGGTAAATAAGCCCAGTATGCTGCCGATAAATGATTTTTTAATTGACCTTCTTCTGTGAAAGAGGTTATTGATACCTGTGTCATGTATTCTTGCGGTCGCTTTGTTAAATGAGAGTGAGGTAATTTTTCGTTTGGGGTCCATAAAATAATAAACGTTACAAGTGTTGTAAAAGCAATGAGTAATGAAAGTTTTTTCACATTACACCAGCGCGGAAGAGATCATGAATATTGAAAGCTCCGACTAATTTTCCTTGTTCGTTTACCACAGGAAGACCTGTGATTTTATAAGTCTCCATGATGTTTACAGCTTCCGCAGCCAACATAAATGTTGAAACTGTTTTGAAATTTTTTGTCATGACTGTGTGTATGGGCGTTTGATGAATATCAATATTTTTGTCTAAAGCACGTCGTAAATCTCCATCTGTAAAAATTCCTATTAAGGTGTCAGGATGCCCGGATTTAACAACGGTAGTCATCCCTAAGCGTTTTTGAGTCATTTCAATGAGTGCTTGAGATAATAAAGCTTCTTCAGAAACAGATGGTATCGCACTACCAATGTGCATAACATCTTCAATTTTTAATAATAAACGTCGTCCTAGGCGACCGGCAGGATGTGATTTGGCAAAATCATCAGCAGTAAATCCACGTACCTCCAAAAGCGCAATGGCTAAAGCATCACCCATGGCTAAAGATGCCGTTGTACTTGCTGTTGGAGCCAGTCCTAAAGGGCAAGCTTCTTGATTGACACTGACATCGATATTAATATCTGCCATTTTCGCTAAGGTTGAATTAGAGACCCCCGTTAAAGCTATAAAGGGAATGTCCAATCGCTTGATTAGGGGCAGAATATGAATGATTTCTTCTGTTTCTCCAGAATTGGATAAGGCCAGTACTACATCTTTTCTAGTGATCATGCCGATATCACCATGAGAAGCTTCTGCGGGGTGTAAAAAGAAAGAAGGCGTTCCTGTACTGGATAAAGTAGCAGATATTTTTTTGCCTATATGACCTGATTTTCCCATACCAGTTACTACCACTCGACCTTCACAGTTCAAAAGGATTTGACAAGCAGCCGCGAATTTTTGGTCAATTCTTTTGGTGAGCTCAGTGATGGCTTGTGCTTCAATCTCAAGTACTGCAAGGCCAAGGCTTATTAACTTTTGTTCGTTTTCTGACATTTTTAGCATCTCTATCTAATTCTACATTCTAGTTATTCTAACAAAAAATAAGACAAAAAGAAGAGTTGATTTTCATTCAGTGTGTTTTCTACGAAATACAAAAGTAATAAATCGTGTGAAGAATTCAGGAGCGACAACGCAGAGATACACTGCAAATGCAGCATTTAAAAGTGCTGTCACTAAAAAAAATTGCGGGATTGAGAGTCCAAGATTTAACAGGAAAATAGCCAATATTGATGCAACTGTCATGAATAGAGCGTTTAAAATATTATTTGCAGCAATCATTCGTGATCTTTGTTCAGGTTCACTTTTTTGTTGAATAAGCGTGTAAAGAGGGACCAAATAAAAACCTCCAAAAGCACCCATCATAAGAGAGTCAAAAAGAATACGCCAATTTTGTCCGTATTGAATAAATTCAGCAGCACCCAACTCACTCGATTCAGCATGAGGGAGTGGGCTGTGTGCAAGTGATAAATCAATCGCAAAGAGCGTAAGTCCCAATGAACCCAAGAGTACTAATCCCAGTTCAACTTTTTTGTGAGAAAGCTTTTCACAGAGTATCGATCCTAAACCAATACCAATTGAAAAAGTTGTCAACAAAAGAGTGGCGACATGTTCGTTGCCTCCTAATGTTATTTTGGTGTAATTGGCAATTTGAGTTAAAAAATTGGAACCATAAAGCCAGAACCAGGAAATTCCAATAATGGCATGAAATACAGTTCGATTTTGAGTTGAAGCTTTAAGCACTTGAATTGTTTGTCGTAAAGGATTCCAATCTAATTTTAAGTTTTTTGTATAGGGTTCTGCTTTAGGAATCAGTGTACTTATAGCCCAACCTAACAATGCGACAATACAAATGTTTATTGAAACCCAAATGGGACCCATGTTAGGAATTGCAATGAGCAATCCTCCTGCAATAGTTCCTAAAAGAATAGCGATAAAAGTACCCATTTCAATTAAACCATTGCCACCTACCAGTTCAGACTCTTCTAAATGTTGCGGCAAAATACTGTATTTTAAGGGGCCAAAAAAGGTTGCCTGAGTACCTAATAAAAATAAAGAACCTAATAACAACAAAAGGTTGTTAAAAACAAATCCTAAAGTGATTAAGATCGCCAATAAAATTTCTACAATTTTGATTATTTGGATCAGTTTTGATTTTTCATATTTATCGGCCAGTTGACCTGCAAATGCAGAAAACAGGAAATAGGGAATAATAAAAAGTGCAGCACACAAATTAATTAGAGTATGTTGATTGAGTGATGTTGTTTGAGTGGTAAAGGCTAATAAAATAATTAAGGCATTTTTATATAGATTGTCATTAAATGCACCCAAAAATTGCGTGCAAAACAAAGGAGCGAAACGACGTTTTTTAAAAAGGTCAAATTGGTTTTCAACTGCCATAATTACTACTTTTCGTGGTTGGTCATTTGTTACTAATGCAACGCTTGAATACTTTCAGATAATTTTAGAGTAACACATTGATTTTAAAATTGAAAAAATTATTTTTATTGATTCACTTATAAGTATTTTAGTTAATTTCTTATGATTATTTCAGAGATTGTCGTTGGTCATAAGCAAGATTTACTTAAAATATCAGTAAATTTTTAGTGACAAGGGGTTGTAAATGCGTTATGATGCCTCTGGGTTTTAAAGGAAGGGATTCTATTATGACTTTTTTTGAGACTTTGAGATATCGTAGTTCATTGGACTATCAGGAGATAGGGAAACTATTACCCAAAATTGATCTCTTTAGATTTTTTGAAGTGATAATCAGTGGTGCGGTAATGGGGTCAACAATATTCTTTTTCACCTTGGCGATTGATAAAATTTTAGATTATAAAGACATAATTTTTATTCCGTGTTTATTAGGACTTTTAACCGCAACAATCATTTGGCTACAACCATGGATATCGGTTTTTCTAAGTGTCATTCGAAACCGAGAATGGTCACATTGGTCTTTAACTCAGAATTACTCATTGAAAAATTGCGTGTTAGCTAACATAATTATTGTCTGTCTATTAAGTATTGGCTTAACGAGTCCTTTTGAATTCGAGACTTGGTATCCTCAAATACAAGAACAAGAAGAGTTTGTTTTTGAGGCTAAGAAAAAGAAGGTGAAGAGGTAACCACTTGATCTAGGCTGGGCCGGCACGTCTTAGAATCTTCTGAACTCTGAATAAATAGAAAAAATAAGCCATTTATGGTATTGTAATCAACAGTATTTTCTAAGTTTTAAGTGGAGTAATCAATATGAGTATTTTAGTTGGGAAACAAGCCCCTGATTTTACCTCAGCTGCAGTATTGGGGAACGGGGAGATTGTTAATGAATATCAATTATCTAAAGCCTTGAAAGGTAAATATGGGATACTTTTCTTTTACCCATTAAATTTTACCTTTGTATGCCCCTCAGAGCTGATTGCTTTAGATCGACGTATAGATCAATTTAAAGCACGTCAGGTTGAAGTGATTGGCTTATCTATTGACTCTGTTTTCTCACATCATGCCTGGCGTAACACCCCTGTTAATATGGGTGGAATTGGTAATGTGGATTACACCTTAGCAGCAGATATTACACATGATATTTGTAAATCTTATGGTATACAGCACCCCGAAATGGGTGTAGCTTTTCGGGCAGCCTTTTTAATTGATAAAAAAGGCGTTGTTCGCGCTCAAATTGTAAATGATTTACCCTTAGGTCGTAATGTGGATGAATTATTACGCCTAGTCGATGCCTTACAATTCCATGAGCAAAACGGTGAAGTTTGCCCAGCTGGCTGGAAAAAAGGAGATAAAGGCATGAAGGCTTCTCCAGCAGGGGTAGTTGATTATTTAAATAAACATGCAGAGACTCTCTAACTTTGGAGTGGATCACACCCAATTGGCAAGCTCCGAATCATGTTCATGCTTTAACCACCTTACGTTGGGGTGGTTATAGC